>Ga0307512_10007850_pt1 | contig 10495 bp, 14 predicted proteins | sample 14_EM_MG_FD_200267 | JGI IMG/M metagenome (GOLD analysis project Ga0307512, IMG submission 200267) | Populus trichocarpa ectomycorrhiza microbial communities from riparian zone in the Pacific Northwest, United States - 14_EM | ecosystem: Host-associated > Plants > Roots > Unclassified | place... | reverse complement strand
ATCTATACGATAAATGGATGGTGGGCATGCGGGCACGCGCCTGAAAGTGGTGGCGACATTACGGCGTTTGGGCGGTGGATCATTGTGTAAGGACTGCGGATTGAGAACCGCGTGAAAGGAGGTGATTGACAGATTAGCGCAAAGAGTCAAAATAGAACAGTCTGCGACTCGGAGCTTGTTGATCTAGAACGCCGACCCTTCACCAGGTGACTGCAACACCCTCCAAAAGAACGCTACCTGGGCCTTGCCATCCTCGATTCACCCGAGTCACCTGGTCAGGACTGGGGGCCAGAGCACGCGCTAGGGTTCCCGATCCACCCAATACAGCAGTGATGCAGCGGTGGTCTCTGACAATATTAATGACAGGCTCCTCCGAGTTCAACTTGTTTCATCGAATGTCATGCGAACAAGGGACAATTAGCATATGGCCCTCACAAAATGATCTATATCTGCTGGGTAACTCATTGTGCTTCGACCTGGCGACTCACTTTTACCCCTCTTTGCCTGTCCCACTCTTCATCCAGAATCGCCATCGAGATCAAGTCTGACCACGTTCCGTCGTCCTCGTCAAAGGTATATTTCCTTATTCGGCACTTTTGCACGAACCCACTGCCAAAGAAAGAGGGGGTGAAAACTTTTTGCTTAACCAACGATCGTCTGTCCGGTCCGAGAATACTCGACCCCTTCACTGCGAAAGAGAGAGAACTCACATTCTTTTGTACAGCGCGAGCGCTCTGTCGTTGTTCGAGAGCACTTTCAGCGTTACGCGATGGACAGCCAGCTTCCCAAACGCGTGGTTGATGAGCCACCGGGTGATTTCGGTGCCAATGCCCTTTCCCCGCCACTCCCTTTTCAGGGCGATACTTAAAGAGCACTCGTGTCTCTTCGTACCGGCAGTGGCGGTGACCAGGCTGACGTGGCCGACGAACGCCCTCGTCTCCTTTTCTTCCACCAGTCCCACGAACCCCGGAAAGTTCTCGTGGGACGAGGCCATCTCCTTGATCCACTTGTCCAGTCTAGGCGCGACGTGTTCGGTGAATGCGAGCGACTGGATTTCCGGGTCGTTGTACAGGTCAAAGAGGAGGTCGCTGTCGCCGGGCTTGAGGGAGCGCATTATCGTCCGCTCCGTTTCGAACGGCATGGCCAGTGGTTGGCTAACTGTTAAAGTTACACCGTCCAATGTGTCTTATATGCGCGCACCTGTTGTGCGCGCCCAGAAAAAAAACAAACTGATTGATTCCGATTGACTCCGTTCCATACCTGTAACTGATTTGTATTGGGTAATCTGCAAGACGTCATCGCGCCGTCATCATCTTCAAAACTATCCGAGCCCATGGACGGCTTGGCAAAAGTGCAGACCTTGCTGCTCCGTAATGGGTTTCGAGGTGCGTGTAGTGCCCTACCGATGCGGGCCTCAACGTCGGGGAAAATTCATGTAGCAGGCCCAAGATTTCCCTTCCCTGTTCGCGAATCAGCGTCGTTCACGCGGATTGTATCCGAGTCCGCCAGTGGTCACAGCCTTGAGGGAGAACCCCCGTTTCATGTGCGGTCTAGCCCAGCGGCGAGGTTCGTAAGATGGTGATTGGACAGGAAGCGCTGGTTGCCAGCGTTGTCAGAACCACGGCAACATGTGGAAGAAGCGGATGCAGTTGGCTGGCACGGCAGCACTGCTCTGGTTGAGATTGTAGCCATGCTAAGATAACTATGGCCTACGGATGTGAACCAGAACGGTCATGGCAGTTGCTATACTGTATCATCGTAATCGCTGACTCATGCTAAGAGTCGTCTCGTCACGTTGTCGTAACATCTGACGGGATGGGCGCTTAGGCCGTTTAAGGGTGGTTCTCACCATTTAGGCCCCCCAGTGGTCAACATTCATTTCAGCGCCTGGAACGAAGTTATTCCTACAGATTTTCTGAGTCGAACTCACCGGATTCGAACAGCTTCTAGCAAATGATATTGGCAACGTTGGGTCCGTCTGAAAGTAAGTCTTGTATGTTTAGAAATGTTCAAGACTGTCGCATGTGGAAATGCACTCCATTGGGCCGAAACATCTTGTCTTTAGGCACTGTCATGTCTTCTAAATGTTAATAACAACGCCCCACTCTGTGGTGTGTACTTCCTGGGGACCTGGTAAGTCATCGCCAGTGCCAAGAATTCGCACGCCAGCCATCGCACAACATGCGTCCTTGACGAGAACCTTCTGATCTGGACCTGCTCCGTAAATGAAATCGTCTTGATATAAAGATACATAAAGAGTATGCTTCTCGTCACCCCACTTTTTTTTTTGAGGGTGTATCGACATCGGCGCTTTCTCAAGAGCTGGATTTCATCTGAATCAGTCTCGAATGGTCGCGAACGATCATACAGACAGCTAGGTTGTTGGTAGGTCTGCTTGTTTGGAATCAGTGCTAGAAATATACCCTAATAAGGCAGCCTCAGACAGGACCCGATGTTAAGACCTATCGCGTTAAGGTCACGTTAGGATCGTCGCACTTAGACATTTCGGCATGTGACTTCACTATGAGTATTTCTATCTCTTTCTTTTCGCTTTTCGCCTTTTCCCCTCAGTTCGTCTTGACCATTCCGAATTGAGGGTTTACATCACAGGATTGTACAGGTTATGGGCCCTGTCGCCCGATTCTAACTCGTCAATACTCTTGTTCCTCGTACTGGTCTCTTGCGTGCTCCACCTTCTTACTACTCTTATCATTTACTTCCCTTGAGCTATGTCTGCACCCATGTCAAACCCTACTGGCAATATCCCTCCTACTGGGACCAGTCCATCAGGCAACCCCACTACTGGCGGTTCTGCACCTGCTGGGGGTTCTGGGACGCCAGCGGCTACCGGCTCTACAGGCGCAAGTGCAAAAGCCAAGGCGACTGTCGGTTCTAGCAACATTACCTTTGTCGAACGCTTGATCGCTGATCCTACCTGGCCCTCGACACTGATTCTCGATCTTAGCGAAGGCAATTGGTTCGAATGGAGCCGACGTGTCACACTTATCAACGAACGATGCGCCGTACCTAAGTATCTGAAAGGGACTTTAGCTTGCCCCGATCCGACTACCGACCCCGATGCTCACGAGATATGGGGAACGAACGATACAGCTCTGCGCGCATTCATGCTGGTCCACATGACTTCCGATGAATTCGAATACGCATCCCCTTTCGACACTTCCCACGCAGTCTTCGAAACACTCCTCTTTTTTTTTTTTTTTTTTTTAAAACCCTCAGTTCGGAATGGTCAAGACGAACTGAATATATTAAGCTTCTACCTGTGATGTAAACCTATGCGTGATAAGTAAAGTATGAACGATGATATGAAAGTATATCTTGACCATTCCGAACTGAGGGTTTACATCACAGGATTGTACACCCGAAAGGCATTTCGTAAACTTGGTTTTTTCAGGGAGCAGGGCTGACCGCAACTCGAGTTAATTGTAAAGATCTAATGCAAAGAGTATGAGGAAATGTTATCCTTTCCGAGGAGACTCAAGTCGCATGCAAGGGCAACCGAGGAAACGGTGTGTGAGTCTATTTGGCCAAAAGATGCCCCGTGTAACCAGAAGCATCGGCGTACAAAATGTTCAGATACGTTCAAGTGGAGGTTGCTTCGTGTCTCTCGCTCCCATTTTCGTGATTGAGTGAACATCTTGCTCTGCGATCAAAAGTCATAACAAAGATCAGCGCTGTGGGACGAAGTACAGAGTGAAGACATACGGAGTCCCCACACAAATGTCCGGAGGTCAAGAAATTCTTGCGAGAAGGTCAGATATCACAATAGACAGGCTTTCAAAAATGTACTCACCTATGTGCAGCCCATCGTAAATCTTCTTCACCTCTGCCCGTAGACGCGAGAGTTCATCCTTGCTCGCGGAAGAATTCGACAGGGCTTTCAAGTCCTTCTCAACGGATTCTATACGTCGGACATGCTCGGAAACCTGTAGAAAACATAAGGAAACGTCGATTGAAGGTAAAATACCGACGCGCCTTCTCCGTGCTTTTCTGAAGTTCTGCCACGCTGGCCTGCAACGCAGCGGACGCTTGCTTGTATTCGTCCAATAGTCTATACGCGGCGAAGGAAGAGGCGAGGGAAAATCCAAATAGAAAGCCAATCACGCTAACATGTGACAGATGTGTTAGCAACGTTGTATGCGGAGTGGGATGGCTGCAGCTCACCTGCCGCGTATGCCGCCGATCGGCTTTCTTGGGGTGGGAGCGACGCCGACATGTGCAGGAGCCTCCTCACGAAGAACGGCGCTAGATGATAGTAATCGAGTTTGTGTTGTGCGGACGGCGCGTCGTGCTATCAAGGCGCAGGCCATCACGCTCTTGTGGACTCTTGGGGTTGGCCACTTCATCATCGCCATTTCGGTATGTATAGGTTAACTGTCTCTATCTATATTAGGCAGAAAGTTCTCAGCACGTGCACAGGGGGATGGCGCGACGCGATGATGCAAATACAACAAGCGACCACTCACTTTGCCCGCAAAATGGCTCCTAAGCGTTCGTCTGCTCAAGAAAACTCAGGCCGTCAGAATAAGAAGCGAAAATTGGCCGCAGCCCGGTCCATTTCTGTTCAAGAAGCGGGACCTTCCAGGTCCAAGGATTCCAATGGTCAGTAGGTCAAACACTCAATTCGACTCCTGTGTAAAGCTGAACCCTTCACATCTACAACTAAATGTAGTGCTTCCGGACTCCATAGATGTGGAGAAGTTTGTAGAGGTCAGCTCAGCATGCCAATTCTGGTCCGCGTCTAATGAACGATACAGTCCCGTTCGTTCGAAATATGTGCTATGCAAGAGGCTATGAAGAATGCAAAGTTCGTGGACTTCCCTAGGGCCACATCCCCTTTTTTTTAATACTCAGTTTGAACAGGGCTGGTTCGACGCATCGGGCCTGGCAAGAACTTCCGCGTCATTTGCGCCGCCGGGCTGCGAGCCATTGTGTACGAAGGGTGCCCCTCCGCCTTCGCGATAAGTCGCGCTCAGAAGTAAGGAGTGATTTTCTATATACATACACGACCTTTTGTCTTATCGCTTTGCTTGAGATGGACTCCATGCGCCGAAAAGCTCTTGGAAGATCACTTCCCAAGCGAGGGAAGGATAGACGTGAGCCTCGTACTGATGTCTTTGCTCGGAGACAAAGTATGCTCTACCTGCCAGAGACTCTTGGCCCTGGCTCACTTGCATGTTTGACTCCAGGGGATAAGAAGTGGCTTGAGACGCATTTGTGGCACGCAAAACGAATGCACATGGAAAACATGTGGGGTTATCGATTGGTGGGTACTCACCGTTATGTCCGTTTCCGTTAACTCAAGCCTCTAAATAGGCAATCAAACCCACCGAAAAATCATTTAGACCATCCCATCGTGCATCTGTTCATGCTTCTATTCTCCATGATGCGTCCTATTACGGTCTCATTGAATTGAAGGGAGCGCAGGTAGTCCTCTGTCGTGCGCTAGAGACATGCTGTGATCCTACTGGAGCGGGGCCCGCATCAAAAAGGTGCGTGGCTTATCAGTTTCAATCAACGGTAGTACTGACAACATGCTAGATTTCTGAGTGGTATCAGGGGTTGGGAATCAACTATGTACGAAGCCGGGTCGTATCCGTTTGGGTACATCGGACCAATTTCCATCATTTGGAAAGTCATGGCCACGGCATCTAGTTCTGAACCTACAAAGGACTCTTCTGCAGCGTCCAAACCTACGGGCAAACGAAAGCGTAAACAAGCAAAGAAGAGTAAAAGTAAGAACAGTTTATTTACACTCCCATATCCCTAACAAAGAGAAGAGGTGCCAGAAGCCCCGCCCCAATCTCCTGACGAAGAAATTCGGACAATGTGGATTCGCTGTCATCCTGTCATCTTCTCCACAGTTCTTTCCACGCTGAATGGGGCAGTATCATTGACCCTTGATACCCTTAAAAAGTCCCCAGGGCGCTCCCAGAATTCCTACTCTGTAGAAATTATTGATCTTCGCGAGTCGGTCAATGTCTTCGAGATCACGGGCCCAAAGTCAAGCCAAGTCATTCACGGTGCGCTGACACCGACCATTGCCAATCATGAAGACGAATTTAAAAAGGTGAGATACATCGAGTTGTCGCCGCTATTGATAGCTTCAGCGTTTATCCCAGTTTTGGCTGTCGTTATCTAGCCTGCAAAGTACGGGTTCTATCCCCAGCAACATGATCATTGGTTTTACAGTTTTAGATCCTCGGTTGAAGTGCGAAACTCTGCTCTTTTTGCGCTCTAATTGATAAAGTGGTCCTTGTGCAGTTTCCCCCCGAAAATTTCCAAAGTCCACTTAGCGAAGGACATGCTTCCAACCATTTCTAAGCCATGGGAATGCTTTCCTTCATCATCCTTAGCCCAAAGCGACATCTGGGACAAGAGTACGCGAGATGTTCTCGAGGTTCCAAGATTCAAAAAGAAAGAGATCGATGCTCGCCGTGCACAAAACACTATCCCAGGAACGTCACTAAGGCCCACTGCTCCGGATAACCGCATCCCTGTCCTCCTCATCCAACGATCAGTGAAGTCTAGTTCGTCTGCTAGTTCGTCCGCCTCGCTCCCCGCGCAGTCTTTTCAGCGTACAACGAATCAAGATCCGAATCTCCACGGTTGGACACTCATCCTCCCGAAAGGCTGGGGTATGACTTTCTTGACCTCTCTGATTTATACTGGCACACGCATCGGCGGGCAGCGTGAGCGTGCGCACCAAGCTTTCGAAGCGGGCGCGGCATACTTCCCGAGGGACTTTCCCACTAGCGCGGCGTATGATGAATTTGTCGCTGCGCGCGCGACCGTGGACGAGGAACGCTGGAAGAGGAAGCCTCCCGCGAAGCGTGTGAACTGGGAAAAACTGAGCACGCTCAATCCCTGGACACCTGCGTGGCGCGCTGCGCTTGGGTTGGGACATGTTCCCAGCACAGACATAGAAACAGACTACGGGAGCGACACAGATATGGTACCGACGCAACGTGAAGACCCCGCGCCTGCATCCGACGCCGCAGTCCGCCCGTGGCTTCTGCACGGCCCATGTGCACGCACGATCGTCGAGAATATCGCGCGCCTCCTCGCACCTGCTCCAGGTTTGCTTTCCGAGATCAATACCCTGCGACGCAAGCGCGAGCTCCCCCCCTTGGACGCGAGCATGGATGCGGCTGCTTTGTTGCAAGGGGCGCTCGTGCACGTGCGCGTGACGCTCTGCGGGCGTGGCGCGCCCGATGATATGGCGTTCATATACGCACTTGACGACCAGGAAGCCCGTGCGTGGATAAAGGCGCACCACCAGCGAGGAGCTGCTGGATATGAAGTGGACGAGGAGCCGCCAGATGCGACCGAGGTCAGTCGAGACTCCTACTCCGCATCGCCGATCTCGCTCGGACATATAACACATGCTTTGATTTCACAGCTATCGAAAATCGCCCCAGCTGACGATGCCGTCATTGGCTTCGTCACGAGTGGCAACTTTTCGCTCTCCCGCGGCAAAGGGTACGCTATCGGTGCGATATCTCTAGTCAAGTTCCTCGATATGCAGGAACAGTCCCACAGGCAAGCTTTGGCTCACATCTCGAGCTTTTTTCTTTGCACCCGCTGATTACGTACTGTGTTGCTCAGACTGCGGCAAGGAAACGAATGGCTAGTGAAAGTCAGAAACCGGGATGGAACGATTTGCAGGGCAGCGCGCATCGACTACTTAGAGTGATCATCTATTACAAGACTAATACAGATGGGGCTATAAGAACGAATGTTGGAGGGAAAAATGGGGATTAGTGCGTGCATGAATAAATATTGATGAGAACAACAGATGGGGAAACGATAGTCCGCGTAGGCCGTAAAATGTCACTTGACGTTCCATTTTGCTACTGCGACCTGTACCAGCTTTGACACATCCTCCTTCGCCTGCTTCTTTGCACTGTCAGTGATTCCCACGAGCTTATCCAGTGCGCCAGGAGATGTGAGCAGCGGATCAAACTCGAGGAGATGACCGTCACGGGTAGGGACCGCGACCCGCGCAGCCATGTGACCGGAGTTGGATGCAGCAATTCCGTTCGATGCGACCAAACGTGAGTCGGAGCGAGAATGACCTTGGCCTTGGGGCTGTGAGTTGCTTCGTGGGAGTCCGGCTTGGCCATTAGACGTGTTACTGGTGGCTGCGGTGGAAGAAGGATCGCGGCGGATGACGATGCTGCTCGCAGTGCGTCTGAGCGCCATCCGAGCGCCTGACGCCCCGTCCCCTTGTCCCGTCCCCGTTCTCGCTCCTGTCCCAGCTCCTGCGTCGACTGTATCGTCCTCTGCTGCGAGCCATTCGAGGCCGATCTCGTACGGATTCGCCAACGGCGAGCCATTGATGCTGAGCATGCTCTCATCTTTCCGCGGCCAGCGTGGCGGCGGCGGATACGCAGGCGTCTTTGGGATGGCGGGCTTGAAGTTTGAGGTTGAGGGTACGCGGACGGGAGTGGGGAGGGTGACCTGGCGGGCGAGGGAAGCTGCAGTGTGTTTGATAGGGGATGGTGTTGCGCGAATGAGAGGTGCTGAGGGTATGCGGGCGACTTTGCGGGGCTATAATGTTTTATTATTATTTTGGAGCGAATGCACGTTTCAGACAGCATGCCCCAAAAACAGAAGGGTAAGAGGAAGGGGACGTACGGAACCTGGCGTTTTGGGGGCTTGAATGCGGGAGGGGATGTTGCTTCCCGCGAGGGGTGGCGGCTTCTTCTGAGGTGATGGAGGTGCGATGCGAGCTTTTGATAGTCGAAAAAGACGAAGGATAACAAGAGACGTCAGTCAACGTGGTAGGATGACAAGACCCGGAGTGTAAACACGCACGATTCTTGGCAGCCCTGGCATGGTTGGTGTCTGTGTTTTTGGTAGGGGATCCTGGGCGGGCCTCAGGATCCTCCTCAGATGCGGGTACCCACTTTCGCTTCATCGCGTTCCTATCGAGGGGAACGACATCGATGGCGAGCCGTTCTTTCTGAAGACCTCGTAGGGCAGCTTGGACGTCGCCATCGTACTTGTCACCAAAATCTGCCATCGTCATTCCGCGGACGAGGTGGGGGATACGGCCTAGTTGACGCTCGTGGCGGTCGCGGAACGAGGCGAGTGTGTCTAAGAGCCATGATTCGAGTTGGCGAGTGCGGTGCGCGACTGGGATATTTTTTTTTAGTTATTGAAGAAAGAGGGGGGAGGGAGAGAAACGTTACCTTCGATGTCCAAATTATCGAGTAGGTTCTGTTTCTGCTCTAGAGTGAACTTGCTGCGCGGCATGGCCTTGTCGCTTGAAGAAAGTTAAGTTAGTTGATTGTGAGAAAGAGGGATCAGACATCGTCACGTGGTCGCGTATAAATGATAACGTGAAACCCGCGAAAAAAGAAAAGAAAAGAAAAGGTGACACGATCCTGCCAATAAATTAATCTCGTTCTTGTTCTCATGGCCACCTCACAGCGCGACACTTTCCTCGTCATCGGTGGTAGCGGTTTCCTCGGTCGGCATATCGTAGAAGCTTTACTCGCGCGCGGTGACCCAGTAGCCGTCTTTGACATCGTTCAGCGCTATCATGATACTCCCTTTTATTCTGGTGACATCAGCGACCAAGCACAGGTCTCTGACGCCATCCAAAAAGTACCCTCTTTCTCATACACCTCTCCCACTTTACTTAGTATCTCGTCTTCTTTTCTCAGAGCGGCACGACATGTATCATCCACACAGCCTCACCAACGGCGGGTATTCAAGACCCTGCGCTCTATTGGAAGGTAAACGTGGACGGCACCAAGGCTGTCATTGCCGCTGCTCAGGAAAACAAAATTCCAAAACTTGTCTACACTAGTTCCGCTGGTGTGGTCTTCAACGGTCAGGATCTCATCAACGTTGACGAGCGAATGCCGTTCCCCGAAAAGCCACTCGATGCCTACAACGAGTCCAAGGCAAAGGCCGAGGAGCTCGTCCTCGCGGCCAACGGGACTGATGGCTTACTGACCGTTGCCCTTCGTCCCGCGGGCATTTTTGGGTGAGTTGAATATCCTCGGAACGGGAAACTGTAACTGAAAATTTCGCCGACAGACCAGGTGACCGCCAGGCAGTTCCGGGCTTTGCCAAGGTCCTTAAGGAGGGCCGGTCTCACTTCCAAATTGGTGACAACACCAACCTCTTCGACTGGACCTATGTCGGCAACGTTGCATACGCCCACATCCTCGCAGCCGACAGGCTCGTCCCGCAACCACCCAGCGCGCCGGAAATGGTCGCAGAGGTCCTCGATATAGCCCTACCACCCATTGACCTGACCACAGGCCAACATCGGGTGCCCACATCTCTCGCACGGCCATTGGGACCCTACGTCGACCGACCTGAGGGGGCGGACGCCATCATTGCTTCCTTCGAAGGCCCCCGCAAGCCCGAGCACCCCGTCGTTCGCTCGCGTTTCGACCAGCTCTCCGAAGCAGCGCTCATGCGTGCCGGCAGAGATCCACTCCAGGTCGCCGGCCAG
>Ga0307512_10007848_pt1 | contig 10496 bp, 9 predicted proteins | sample 14_EM_MG_FD_200267 | JGI IMG/M metagenome (GOLD analysis project Ga0307512, IMG submission 200267) | Populus trichocarpa ectomycorrhiza microbial communities from riparian zone in the Pacific Northwest, United States - 14_EM | ecosystem: Host-associated > Plants > Roots > Unclassified | place... | reverse complement strand
AAATACATTAAAATAAAAAAAAATTATTTTTTAAAAATTATTTTTGACATCAACACATTAAAACGATCTAAAATCATAAAAAAAATTATTTAAACAAAAAAAATTAAATTTAAAAAAAACATGATTTACACCACATTTCCAAACACTATTGAAAACTTCATGCATCATCATTATGCAACAAACATGTTACGATACCATACGCATTGCATTGTTCTATCAATTCAAGATTTGATGTAAAAAAAAATTAATTTATTATTAAATCATGGATTTAAATTAAAAAATATATTATTAAATCACGAATTTAGATTGAAAAATATCTTGATATTCATATATATTTAGATTTAATAAGAATAATTTAATGAGATTAATAAAACCTGACTTAATTAGGTTTTAAATCAATTAAAGCTTAAAAAGGAAGGGAAACGACCATCCCTTCCTGCATCATCATTATGCACTAAACATATTACAATAATATATGAATAATATATGTTGCACATGTTTTTTTAATATGGTTTATTATAATTCAATATCATATATTATATATTCTTGTATCTATCAATTATCCAGGATTTAATTAAAAAAACTTAATTTATTAGAATTTCATATTTAAATTGGAAAATATTTTAATCTTTATTTATTTAAATTTGATAAAGATAATTTGATAGAAATAATAAAATCTAATGAAATTAGGAATTTAATAGTGATTTTATAATAAAACATGTTCAATTAAAACTTAAAAAAAAATAATAAAGTAACCGACAATCATCACAAGCAAAATATAGCCACATGCATCCATGTTCATGGTTCTGGCAGGGAATTTTTTATCTCTACACTCTAGTTCGAATTTTTGTGTGTATGTCTGTTATTAATGTGATGTTTTATTTGTTTATTGGACTTGCAGGGTGTTTAATGAATCTGAAAATTAGTCGTAGTGTACGTAAACTGACCCGAACAACTGAATTATATATATATATATATTGTCCGACCAACAAATTCTAAAAATTAATCACTGTATAAATCTCTTCAATAACTTTAAAAAAATTCAAACTCATAAAGCAAATTCAAAATCTAACTATCTTCATCAACATAACGTGGATCGCCTCCTCTCTCTCGTCTCTGTAATCACATTAGCTGTAACTAAAAATAGTAAAAAGGAACAGCCTCCCCCTCCATCTTTCTTTCCCCTTGTTATCCTTTCCAGTTTCTAGATTTTACTAGAAAGTCAAGCCCTTCAGAAGAAAACACAATCTGATTTTGACCGGGGTTTGCCGGAGGAGATGGAAGTGCCAAGCGACGACGCTGTTTTGATCGAGAAAGGAAAGAAGGCAGGAGATCCTCACGTGATCACCGTTAATTGTCCCGACAAGACCGGCCTTGCCTGCGATATTTTTCATGTAATTCTTGACTATGGACTTTACATTACCAAAGGAGGTAGTTATTCTTACCAATATTATTTGGTTTTGTTTTTATTAATTAATTATTACAATTATTGAAGTGATAATTATGGAGCAGATGTTTCAACTGATGGGAAATGGTGCTACATAGTACTCTGGGTGGTTCCACACTCACGGTCCATTATAAGATGGACTCATTTGAAGAACAGACTTTTATCTGTATGCCCTTCATGTTCGGTCTCCTTTTACTGGAACCAGCAGCAATCCAAGTCTTGTCCGGTTTACTTGTTGAAGTTCTTTAGTCTCGACAGGAAAGGATTGCTGCATGGTAATTAATAGAGTACATTTTTATTTTTTTTAATCTTTGCTTTCGTCTATGCTTACTGCTTCCTTGGGTTAGTCTGATGATGATAATTCTATCTCTGATGCAATTTGAAAATGTTTTTCTTGTTAGATGTTAATCAGGTTTTGTGTGAGCTGGAGCTAACAATCCAGAGGGTCAAAGTTACTACAACCCCAGATGGCAGAGTCTTGGACCTCTTTTTCGTTACTGATAAACTGTAAGATTTTTCTCTTTTGGAATTTATTCGAATTCCTGTCTTGGGTGGGGTCAATCTTGATTTTTTCTACTGTATAAGGAGAATTCTGTCCTGCCTTTTAATTCAAGTCAATGGAAAAATTGTCTAAACCACTCACTGCATATCTTAGGCCTTGAGTTACTGAGGGCTGAGGTAACGTAAGCTAGTACTTCCTTGGTTTTTTGTTATGGAGTTTGAGTGAATAGAGATGGCAGCTACTTTGTTATCCTTGGAACCTATCATCTACCGTGCCTATTTATGGCATGGTTCTTCCCAAGTTTTTGCTGACCTACCAATTTTTTTCATGAACAATTGACAATGACATGATAAGAATGATGATCTATACTTCGTAGTGAAGTGAATGGTTGTTCGTGGAAGTCGAAGATATGGCTAGATTCTGTCTGATGTCCATCAGGTCATTGAACACTTCTCTGAATCGATCATGAGATCAATTGTAATTAAAAACCCAGGAGTCTGGGCTGGATTTTGTGGGTGTATTAATCTCCATTCTATTCCAAAATTTTGTTACAGGGAGCTATTACACACAAAGCAACGACAAGATGAGACATGTGAACAATTGCATGCTGTACTAGGTGAATCATGTATCAGTTGTGAACTTCGATTGGCAGGGCCCGAGTATGAATGTCTTCAGGGCATGTCTTCTCTTTCTCCTGTTATTGCAGATGAATTATTTCATTGTGAGATATCAGATAAAGAAATCCATTCACGAGCTCTTAGCCCAGATATGATGAAATTGAAAAGGACAGATGTAATGATAGACAATTCACTGAGCCCTGCTCATACGCTGCTTCAAGTGCATTGTGTTGATCACAAGGGTCTTCTTTATGATGTGATGAGAACTTTAAAAGACTGCAATATACAGGTATGGATTTGCATCTTCCACCATATTTATCCAATATATATTTTTAGGATTAACTAGATTCTGTCCATTGTTAGTATTTTAAGTTTATCACTATGGTGAACTTAGGATGGGCCCTTAATCATTTCATGCTGCGAATGTTTCTGTGCCGGCATTGACAAGACAGCACCAGTTACCTAAACTTGTTAGGTTTCTATATTGGCCCAGCTGTAACAAACTTGATAATTTAGGTTAATAGTAATAGTAATTTTATTGAGTTTAAAAAAAATGATTACAAAAATGTAGTTGAAAAAAAGATAAAAGATAGTTTTTGAGTACATTTGAGGTTGCTCAGGTCTTCATAGGACATATTTGAGATTGTTTATTCCTCCCATGACTTAGTAGAAAGTCCCCATGAGTTTTTTCATCCTCTTTTTTCCATAGCCTATAATTTTATTTAAATAGAAGATAAATTCAAACAGATTAAAATTTAAATGTTAAAGATTCTAATCTGATAACTTTAAATTTTAATGGAAGTAAATCAAGGCTATGACTGTCACAATTCTACCCCCATTAAAAACCTTGCCCTCTAGATTAGATAGGTTCCTTTAGCTAACTTGTTTTGAAGTTGCCGCACTGGTTCTTTCAAAATTCTTTGTTGAGTTTGTCGGCGTAGTTGTTGCTCCTCCTGTTGTTTCATGCAGGCAACTGCTTTAATAAGTTATGATATCCTTGTTATCATGGATCTACTGTTCTGATACCAATTGTAACAAATTTGATAATTCAAGATGATAACAAGAGCACTTTTATTGAATTAAAAGAGATTAACTACAAAGACCTAATTCATAAAAGAAAAAAGATAGTTTCTGAGCATATTTGAGGTTGTCCGGTTCTCTATAAAAGCATATTCAAAGTTGTCCAATTCTCTTATGATTTAATTGAAAGCCCATAAGTTTTTCCATCCTCTTTTTTTTGTAGCCTAGAAATCTATTTAAATAGAAAAGAAATTCAAACAAATTCAAATTTAAATTATCTTAACATGATTACTTTAAATTTAAATAGGAGTAAATCAAAGATAGGACTGTTACACCAGCCTACCCCTTCCCCTAAATAAAGGGGTCAGCAGCAAAATTTAGAACTAGATGTGAAAAGATGCATATCATTGAAATGCAATAGCTTCCAAAAAGAAGGGTTTATTATAAAAAGAAGGATTACATGGAAGGCTGAGCCAAATTCGTTATGATCAGATTATTCCATCTTCTACCTTCTTGAAATTGTGTTAGCACTTAGTGCATTGATGCAGAGAAGGATAATATTGTCATTTTATTCGCCCATATTGTTTGCTATTTTTCTGATACAGATAGCTTATGGTCGATTCTCACTGGTGACCAATGGTCATCGTGATTTAGACCTATTTATTCAGCAAAAGGATGGAAAAAAGATAGTGGATCCTGAGAAGCAAAGTGCCTTGTGTTTTCGTTTGAAGGTTGAAATGCTTCATCCATTACGTGTGGTTATAGCAAACCGAGGACCAGATACTGAACTTCTAGTTGCTAATCCAGTCGAGCTATCTGGAAAGGGAAGACCCAGAGTATTCTATGATATTACACATGCTCTAAAAGCACTTGGGATCTGCATATTTTCGGTAAGAAGTCATTGCATTAGAAAGAAAAACTCAAAGATGCATCTGCACATTGCATCTTCATTCAACTTGCCTTGGAGTTTTTGAATGGGAAATTATGCAATGCATAGGACAGTTCCAATGTGGCTTGGAATTAGGGCACTAGAATGCTTTATAAGCAATTTACTGATCCTATTTCCTTCTATCTCTGATGCAACTGTTATTATTAATATAATAGAACAACATTATAATGAAGAGGCTGATAACTTCATGTCAGTTGCCAAGTGCAGATGGAAATCTGAATTCAGTTCTAAAGTTTCCCATAAACAGTGAAATATTTCTAACGCTTTGCAATTTTGGTTCTTAGGCTGAAATAGGAAGGTATTCAACCTCTGATCGTGAATGGGAGATATACAGATTTCTTCTCGAGGAGAACTGCGAATTTCAGTTATCAAATATGATGGCTAGAAATCAGATTGTGGATACAGTTAGAAGAACACTGATGGGTTGGTGAGTTTATTCATTTTGTGTGTACTTTGGTTCTAGTAGCTGTTGCTTCCTAAGATTTTTCGCTTGGCTCTGCATTTTATGGTATGCAGACCATTTGTACAGTGTGCACATTCCAATTTATGTTATGTAAAGACGGCTTGTATTCTCAAATCACCTTACACTTACTGGTCGAGTGGTTATACAGTGGTCTTATTTCCTGTTGATTGTGAAACCTTCGCTGCATTGCAGTTTAAGTTGGAAGATGATATATTATACTCAGATGCAAACGAAGTTTCTCAAAAATCAGTCTATAATATGGTCACATGACTGCAGCAGAATTATCGGTGAAGACCATGAATCCTCGACGTTCTTGAATGCCATCCTAAATTGTTCTAATTGCTAAAATTGATTCTGGAGCTTCTGGGGTTTGTAAGAAGCTAGGCGTATTTCTGTCGGATTAATTTGGTGTGTTAGTTATGTTGATATGCATTGCACCTCTCCATTGCTCAGTGTTTCATAGCAGAAGGAACATGTGAGTGCCGTTTGGGTAGTTGTTGCATCGATTACCTTTCTTTGCCTAAAAGGAAAATAAGCAGCTGGTGGAGGTATCTTCCATTGATCAGGACTTGGAAGTCGTAAAGCCCCCATGTGAATTCAAGGCAATATGAACCCCAAGGTAAAAGATCATCTCTTGGGGACAAGAAACTATTGCTTCTCCGTAAGCTTTGCTTTGCGAACACACAAAGCAAAACCTTTAAAGCCCCTTTTTTCTCAATCACTAGTGCTCAATTATGTTCGTGTTATTCAAATTCGTCATTCTCAATATCTTTGTGCATTTGTCATTTTGTTTTTTTCTTAAAAAGAAAAAAGAAAAACAGATCTTTGTGGGGTTTTCTATAAACTTGATCAAAACCCTATATTTCTAAATTCATCCACAGCTCCTTGCTTTCATCAATTATGTTCTTATTCAATTTTATTTATTTTTTTATTTTTTTTTAAAGAGACAGATGAAGATAGAGTAGGTAAGGTGATAAGATTCTATCAGGAAAAGAGGTGTATTTGGACAAAAAGAAAAAATACTTATTGAGAATGGTTGATGATAATCAACATGTCGAGTGACTACTTAAGGATTTATTACACCGCAAGGACTAATTCATTAGTTTTGATTAACTACGGGGCTAAGTTATAATTAACTCCTAATTTATCCTCCTAACATAATCCAAAGCGACCACCGTTACCTTGGACGAGCAATATAAGCATTATTGTAACTTACGTGCCCGGTCTCGTCAAGACCAAACAGTGACACGTCGCTTAATCCCCTTTAAAAATTAAAAAAGAAGCTGTGTTCTAGATTATTGAATTGAATGCAGGAGGAAGAGAAGCTTCTCGTTTAGTTTCGCAAGAGACGAGAATTTGATTGTTTTCTTGGGTCGGAATTTATTTATCAGGCTAGGGAGGGAGATTTTTGGATCCAATGGTTGAAGATTGTTGTTAAGATAGTAAATTAGATAAAGAAATGAAAATGGAAAAGACAAGTTTAACGACGCCAGGAACTGGAAGTTCATCTTATCTGAAGGCTCTCACCGTTGAAATCGAGAAAAAGCTGCAAAGGGTTCCTTCCTTCTCTTGCACTCTATTTTCCATTTCTTTATTTTGGATCCTTTTGTTTACCATCGTCATCATGTAGTCAAGCGGATTAAGGAAAGTTTTTTACACTCAGATTTAAATCAAGATTTGATAATTTTTTGTCCTAATAGAGAATTTGCTTAGCTAGAGGGCTATAGGGTGGGTGGGTTTTTTTTTTTTTCATTTCTTGCTTGAGAATCAATCCAATGTTTGTTTTACAGAGTAAGATTGAGTGTCCTTATTTCATAGAAAAAAATTACGTGATGTTTTAGTAACCAATTGCAGGCACTAGCTTCTGCATCTCAGAGACCGAACTTGTTACAAGAATTGTTTGCTGACATTGCTTTGGAAGTTGATGATCGCGCTCGAGGTCAGTTAAAACTAGATGTTTTTATCAATTTGTGTTAATGGGCTGTTGTTGTTTCTCATTTTTTCCTATTATATTATGCACATTTTTTATTGTTCCATAACCACTGGATTTTTTCTTGCGTTGACATCGAACACAGGTATAATTTTCAGCAGGGAAGAAGATGAAATTTCTCCTGCTGAAGATGCTGCTGATGGCCAATTGTGCTTTTACGATGTGCTTGCTGATTATTATGTTTGGGTGCCTGAGAGTGGAAAACAAATTCTTCATTTGATTGTCCAACTCTGGAGCCAGTCATTTGCATCACATATTTTCTCTCTTTTGTTCCATAAATGGGTATGCAATCTTGGCTGAGTTCCAGTAATGTTTGTTCTCTTTTCCATCCACAAAGAATCACAACACAACAAGTCTTTTGAGAGCTTGATATAAACCCATATTTTCCACGCCTGGTTGCTTGTTGAATGTCAAGCAAGGAAGCCTCTCAAGATTTCTTCTTTGCTGCTGTCTGTATTCGTTGCATATGTAGGTCGTCAAGTTGATTTATTGTTTGCTGTTCCTTCGTTGCAATGCAATTTATTTGAACTTCCCAATGACAAAACAGTGTAGGCTCTGGCAGGTTGTAATTTTGACTGTTCCAAACTTGATGAAATATAATATAGAATTGCTTGCAATGGAAAACGTGGAAATGAAAAGGGGTTGAAATTTCTCTTTTAGCTGTGAAGGAAAAAGAAAAAAAATACTTGTTTCTCAATCTATGCTAGATTTCTTTACATTTCAAATTCTTTCCTTAAGGTGCACGACTGCTATTATTAACCACTATTCACATAAATTGTGGATTTAAGAGATACCAATAGTGTCTTGTATTCCAGGGTAGACGCTATTTTCACATTTGACATGTCTTGGATCTTTGGCAGAGATTCCTAACATGTGCAAACCATGTTTTGTGGCTTCTACGGTTAGATTAGGCCTTGTTTCATCATTTTAGACATTGTTTCATCATTTATGTGTTATTGTTCAAAATTAGAAGTTATTATATTCAAGTTTGGGCTTAAATGACATACCAATTTTGGGTTTTCACTTGATTTGGGAAGGTGTTGCTATTTAAAAAGAAAATAAGTGGTTTGACATTTGAGCAATAATTTAGTTAAGTTTATTTCCTGAATCTGTGTTTTTGTTGAATTCAGATGTGTGTGTGGTTGAAGGTTATCATATGGGTTGCATGAATGCAATTCGAAAGTTTATGTTTCTTTTTTATTGTTGACCATCCAGATTTATTTGAAACATTAAAATCTTATTGGAAATTATAGTTCTATATTCCATCAGTGGTGACCATATAACATCGAGTTGCACTCATGTTTTCTGCAGCTTTTTGAAGCTCAGCTGGATAATACTGAAGTACTTGTTCGTTTCTCATCTGCTCTTGTTCAAGGTGCTACAAATGTTTTGTGGTAAGAATATCAGCAAGCTTTGGATGGTAGTCATTTAGTGGCTACTAGGAATCAAAGGATTTTGAAGTTGAATTGGGCTGCTAATTACTAATGAATGTTGGGAACTCTGTCTATCATGTTGATCAATACATGAAATATTAAAGGAATTGAGTTTTATTCTCCATTTGCCTTTTCTTTTCCTGAATATAGATGGGGAAATATTGTTAATTTTGAAGGTGACACTCTTCGGGATTCAGAATTCTATTTACTTCATATGTTTTTTTCTTTTTCTTCTTCTTTCCAGATGGGTTTGGGTTGAAATATGAAATCAATTTAGTTTAGGGAAATTGGTGTTTTGACTATTGGATCGCAACTAATTAAAATTCTAACTGCTTAGAGCAAGTGGTATATGCCATTCTGTGAAGGGGATTATATTTTTACAAGAGAAAGGAGGTTAAGGTGTCCTACCATTCATTGGAGAAATGGTTCAGGAAAAAAGAAATGAAGAAAGGAAAAGGAATTTTGGTATTCATTTAGCTTCTGGTATTTCCATCAACCTCTTAAGTTGTTTGATTGTGCTAACTTTAATTCCTGATATCCTGCTGTTATTGAAACCTTTGCTCCTTGGCAGTTTAACCTATTTCTAAGTGGCTTAACATTACATTAGCTGAGTCCGTCCTTGCCTTTTCATTTCTTTTTATCTTGAACCAAATTTCTGGATCTCTCACATCCAAAATTTGGTACCACCACTGAAAATCCATTTTTTCAGAGGGAGACATGGCAAACCAAATTATTGGAGTGCCTTAATATCATAAGTTTCTAGTAAAGTTTCACATATTATTGAGTGCTGTTGATAAAAGTTGCACGTCCAGTTAATTACTGTACAAACAAGCCATCAGTAGAATCGTACACTTGGATTTGACAAACAACGTATTTTCCCTTTCCATGTTGTTGGGTTGAAGATATATCGCTGCATATTCTATTCTCCCATTCCAAGCATGCAACAATGACTTGAACCTGGTAAAACTTTGCAGGATTGACATCCAAACAAACAAAAGGCATTTCCAGTCCCTATTTCAGGCAAGTGTCCTTCCAACAATGTAATGTAATCCCTCCTACTGGATATACATGGTAGAATTACGGTCTCTGTATAATTATTTCATCTTCCTCCTTAACCTTTGTCCCTGTTAATTTCAGTATCTCCTTGAGGAAGTTGCCTTGGAGCCTATGCGGTTGAACAGAATTCCAGTGCAGGTCAGGCATTGATGTTTCACTCTTACATGGCTTTTTTGTTCTGCATGCTTGCCTTTGATTGCACGCCTAGAAATATTATGGCGTGGACTTTGAAATTATCATTTAGTTGGCATATGTAGTGAAAATTTCCTTGAACAGCGTTTGCATTGCAAAATAATGTCAGTCTTCCATTAAATCAGGCCCAGAGGGAACTGTTTCTTTTACTCTCAAGGTTCATACTCTTTTACAACTCAGGTAAGCTGTATAGATTGTATAGATTCAATCTTGAACAACAAATGGGTTGTCATTTTCTTATATGGTCTATGCAGTTGACAAGATCGACAGCTTCTTAAAACAATTTCCTATTTTTCCAAATGCTTTCTTGGTTGGTGGTCCAGCAGACTTCTTTGTTATTGAACTTGCAGATCAGGTATATTCTATAATCAGTCCTCAGGGCATTTGTTTTTGATGAGTGGGTTTACTTTCTTGCCTGTAGAGAATACATTTGCGTATTCATATGGTCTCCAAATTCTTTTGCTTGTCAGCTTCAAAAGTTAAAGGTGGAGCCAGTTCTATTGCATTACCTTTCACAAATTAAAGTTCTCCAAGGTGGTATTATTCATCTCTTTTCAAAAAATAGTGTCTAACATTGAACTGACCTGATATAATTGCACGTTATTCTGAGTAGGGTAGTGTAATTAATTTCTGCAGGCATGGAATTGAGAATGACCACAAGTACAAGATTAAAGGCATGTTTGTATAGCTTTACTTCTCCGGGCGGTCCAATGTATCCCACTAGAGCTGTCCGTCATGCTGCCTGGGATGCTTTGGATTTGCTTTTTCCCGTGAGTGCTTTTTTCCCTGGTTGCTAGTAGCGTCTACCCAGTTACTTGGCAAATTTC
>Ga0307512_10007847_pt1 | contig 10496 bp, 13 predicted proteins | sample 14_EM_MG_FD_200267 | JGI IMG/M metagenome (GOLD analysis project Ga0307512, IMG submission 200267) | Populus trichocarpa ectomycorrhiza microbial communities from riparian zone in the Pacific Northwest, United States - 14_EM | ecosystem: Host-associated > Plants > Roots > Unclassified | place... | reverse complement strand
TTAGTGTGACGGACTTGAGAGATGCAAAAGGAGTGTTACCTTAAAAAACGGAGGGCAGTGAGTGTCAGCGACACCATGACACACCACTCCCTTCTACTGGTATTCCCTTGTTCCATGCTTATCCATGGGAGTCATGACGCACCCCAGTAATGCCACTGCACATCCAGGAAGGGTTCTGTTGGAGAGCCAACAAACACAACGCACCCAAAAACAAGTACAGGAAGCCAAGGCAGCGAAGAACCAGGAAGGATTAAGACACCTCACAATCCCAGGGCATGTTGCACAGCTAGAGGACAAGCTTGAGACAGAAGAACAAGCCCAACGCGAGCACTCAATGAGACCAGACCTCACAAACTGCACCTCCCCAAGGTAACCATCTCCACTCTTATGGAGAGACATTGACTAATCAAAGTGGGCTTGATAAGTGATAGTGATGAATCAAGTGATGATGACTTGAGTAATGATACTCCACACTCCGACTCAGAGTTGCAGCCCAACGATCCTCCGTCTGAGTCATCAGAAATGTCCGATACAGATGCGCCTAATCTGTATGGCCCTGCAGATTCTGGTGTTCAGGGTTGCAATGACAAGGACAAAGAAGGATGGGAAACATTGATCCCAAACTGAGGCTGGTCAACTTAAAGCGGCAGCTTGGCGTAAATGTTCACTGCCTCCGATGTGGTTAAAAGCACTCACCCCTTTCACAGAAAGAGAAGAGAGGCGCTCTGAGGGCTGAAGTAAATTCACTGCAACATAGCCACAGGGATCCTTCTTGGACTTTGCAAAGGAAATGCCTGATGCCACCCAGGCCAGACGATACGTAGGTGTACCTTCAATACATGTCCTGAGTCAGATGTTACTTACTAAGGTTACCGCCATCACTCATCCCCAGCGCTGCCCCCAAACACCTCAAGTGTGCCAACGCTATAGTAGGTGGACTCGACCACAGGTGGAAGGAGAAGGTGAAGCACAGTTCATAGTAATGCTCTGTTCCACATAACATGCCTGCTAATAAATGTACTAGGTTCAGTGCGACAACCTTGATATCAGCAAGGGGAAATGTCACCCCTCAATCAAGGAGATAACAGTGGTAATGGGAACAGCAATGATGGTCCTCCTGGAGCGTTCGATGGCAATGAACTGGACAATCTACTCACCCATGTGCAAGGGAGCAAGACTCAGAGTTCTGTGCCAGCAATGAATAGAACTTCATGAATCTTACCTAACCCTCATATAGGACTTGCAAGGGAGGCTACTCCAGTGGCTCGAAGCATGGAACAGGTAGGGCACCTTTCCTCCTTTTGTATGACAACTGACTCAACTGCCATGATGTTAGATGGGAATCAGGTTCCTGCCAGCACCAGTGAGACTCAGCAACTTGACTAACACAGGTCGTACCACAGCAAATGGTAGTATGACTAGTGTTATGGGCAACTTGAACATGAGTGGTGATACTGTCTGCATGCCCAAGAGAGTCCATCATAGCCAGAAACCATGATACACTGTTTCAGACTTGCCTTTTCTACAAGGTGGAAGGCATGTCCAAAACTGGAAAAAAACTTTCCTTCCATTGCTCTTAACCTGGGCCAGAGCCCACAAGGACCCATTTGGGCTCAACAGTGAATTGTACAATGTGGTGATGGATATCTGGGCACAAGTATTTCCAAGCGTCACACTTGAAGAAAATGACATTGTCATCCTGGTGAAAGTGGTAACCTTGATCTAGTAAATTTATTTTAATGTTCTAATCATTCATTAGTGTGAAAATACCATCAACAACTGGAGGTGCAATATCGGGAAGATTGGATATTGGTCAGTTAGTGACCTTGTCACATCGAAATCCACGCTAGAAGGCCATCAGGCATTTGTCGCAAAGGAACTTGTCAGTTTGAATTATATTTATAAGTACCAAGATCTGACGGCAAGTGCAAGTTACTCATGTAGTCAAATGCTGAACCTGATACTCACCAAGGTTTTCTGAGGAGCATTCCGTTCTGCGCTAATATCAAAGGTATATTCACTACACCTCCGAAAACTGTCTTCTATCACAAATCACTATGACCCCCAGATCGGAGCCATGGCCCTTGCCACTGCTGCCATATGTCCACCCACGCACTCTTCATGAGTACATAATAGAAACATCCACCCCTCTAGGTTGAGTGTGGATTGACACTCTTCAAGACAGGCGAAGATACAAAGGCAGAGTGGGTTGCGCAGCATGGTACATGGTCCCTAGAGAGTGGTTGTAGCATCGGTTTTATGGAGCCACTTTGGGGTGGAACCACTTGCCATCTGGTTGAAGCAATGCAGAAGCTAATAAAGGAGCATTGGCAAGAGGTCATGGAGGAGTGCAAACCGTATCTGTCATGTCATGCCCCAGGGGATGTTCAACCGAATGAAGGCGATCCCAATGGAGGCCATCAAAGTTCAGGACTGTATGCCTCTATTCAGGTCGATTGGTGAGAACTAATACTCCATCAAACAAACCGATTTCTAAGAAAGCCACAGAGAAAAGTAACTGCAAGTAGACAAAGCAGTAGAAAATATGTTGTGGCATGTGCCACAAGTGGCACATTTCTTGATCTGTCTTTGTTGCGTACTATTCATTGCCCATCGTAGTTGATATATGTTGATATCTCATGTCCGTTCAACTAATCCGAGTCTTTCTTTGTTGAAAACAAACAGGATTACATCACTTTACTGGTGCCGATAGGGCTCGATCCCTTGTCAATCCCTCACTTTGTGGCTGTCGCCACCCAGGCCGCAAATTCTCCCCCCTCTCAACCAAGAGTGTTGTGTGGAAGTTGGCTTTATGAACATGTTTTCACTCCAAATCAAGATGAAACCACCACCAAGCCTTTCCTTCGTTCTTTGTGACCTACATGCAGAGAAGTCGCACGTCACAGCCTGAGGAAGCTAGCACCAGAGGAACAGGACAGAGCTCAAGCACCTAATGGGGAGCATGATTACGCCGTCCTGTTGCATAAGGCACCTATCGTCTCCCCGACATCACGCCGAGAGGACTACACAAGTCAGAAGTTTGTGCAAGGCACACCACAGTTCTTTCAAATACCAAGTTTAGTCAGAGCCCTTGACATTTAGCTTCGCATCCTCTCCAGCTGCAGCCTTGATAAACACCCCAAATACAAAACTGTCACTGCTGCAGTGCAAGTTTCACCAACGCCAGCGACTCGGACAACAACAGCAGCTTGCAACTCAGGCTTGAATGCAGTGCGACTCTATATGAGGCACATGACAATCTTGGACACAAAGGCTTTCCTACTTCAAGAGCAAGTCTACGATTTGCTGACTGCATGACCGCTTTGCGCTTGGGATCAGCAAGTGCCATGCAGTTGATTTCGTTCTAGCCATTGTTAAAAATGCACACGAGGATGTGCACAGTAGCGGGTGAGTTTGCAACTCGAAACCTTCTTGCCAAGTATCACCTTGAAAGAGAGTATATTGAAGTCTACAGAGCACAGTATATATACTAGAGTTGTACAATAGAGCTGCTATAAGTGTATAGTAACAAGCGACAGATACAAACCAAGTGTGGTAGCAAGGGAATGAGGTAGTGCGATACTGAACAAAGGATCATGCGTATGTGTCTATTATCTATAGTACTATTAGTCCCAATTTGGTAAACTTATTGTGTTGAGACACGTCTTAGTCACACAGGCTGTGAGCACGTGAGCATCTGATAATATAGCATCGTTCGTCACTCCATCACTTCATTAACTCAGAGCAACGTGACTCCAGATCTACAGTCTGTATCGTAGCCAACTACTCAAGGCATTTCAGCACAGAGACCAGGATCGTGCAACGAAGCTAGGGTATTGGCTGTTGAGATCCAGTGATAAAGAGAGATCCAGAGATACAATGTGATCCAACGATCTTAGAAGCAAGCCAGGTGCAAGAGTACCACACATACGCTCAGAGTGCTGCTCATACACACGCTGTTATCACGAGAACATATTATAAATGTTTATGTGAGCAGTAATATATAAACATAGCGTAGGATAGAGAAATAAAGTATCATCAGCGAGTGGGCATCTCCCGCTCCATCATCATTGTGTGCCAAACCCCTTCCATCTACTCACCTTTGCGTGTTTATCACACTGATCACATCTTATGCAAACATTGGCAGTTTGTAATTGGAATTGAATTAGATAGCTATGGACATGAGAAAGCATGCTATGAAGATAAATAAATAGAATCTAGGTCAATTTGCTATATGCTAGACTCTGCTGTGGCAGCAGTAGGGGGGGGAGGGGGGGTCCTGGGGGATGGAGGGCATGCTATGTGAGCGCATGGATGCGAGGGCAGATGGTACGGGTGTGGTAGGATGTGGGTAGGGAGTGCCAGTGGGTATACTACGGCCAAGCGAAGGCACAAGACTGGGGTTTGTCGGGCTGGGCTGGGCAGCAGGTGTGTTGGCATTGGGACTCACCAGCAGAGTGGCATTCGAGCAGCGGCGTGCACAGAGGAATTTGAAGGGGATCGTACAAGAGACACGGTGTTTTCTGTCTGGCTGAAAGTAAAGACACGTGGCAGTAAGTATGATAAGCGATGGCGCAAGGTGGTCATGGTGGTGATATACACAGGGTGACAGATGTGAAGGGACTTGGCAAGAAGTGGGAAACGGCGTAGCTTACCATATTATAGGGCGATGTGTCTGGTGCAGGTGTTTATGCGGCTGGTATGAGGATGGCACCTGCTCTCCATCAGATCCACTGCTAATGCAGATTGGCTCTGAGAGAGAAGCACTGCTGCCTGCATCTTCGATTTCCAAGTTGTGTTGCAACTGGCCCAAGGTGTCCTGGATTTTTCTTACAACTTGGGTCATTTGTTGATCCTGCTGAACCCTTTCTATTTCTGCTTCAACCGCTTGGAGTTCATGATTTAGCGCATCAATCTCCTGGCGAGCGTCACTTGTCTCCTGTTCAAGGTCTTCCAGTGTTGACCCCAAGACGTCATCGCGTGCTTCATAGAATCGGCTCTGGGTGTCCTCAAGTGACTCCAGGTCATCAGCTTTGTAGTGCTTCCACAAGGCATCACAGTCTTTGCAAGAGTCCTCGTGGTAGATGGCACAATCCTCTACGCTATATGTCCACTGCAATTCTTTGGAGTCAGGCTGGGTACTGCCCTTGCTGACCTTGTTTCCTTCCTTGTTAATGATCACCTCTGAGTATCAGTTAGCTGGGTGCATTGGTATACATCGACTGAGTGGTATGTTCACCGACTGACAGAGAGGATAGAGGGGTTGGGTGTTGGAGTACAATGACTCGACGAGAGCACAAACCAGACAGAAATTGGGATATACCTCACAACACTTACACCCTGAGCACCAGGAGAATTCGGCCATGTTGGCTGTGGGGGATAGGTACATCACTGTACATGGGCGCTCAAAAATGTGGTCGATATTGGAGTCAGGCCAAAGTTGGGGGTGCATGTGCCTTGCACCCTAGCTGGTCATAACAGTACCAGGTGCTGAATGATCAGCACACAAGCATGAGTCATCTGACATTCCATTGAATGGCACTCTTCTTGGCTGCAGACCTCATGCTTGTCACCCAAGGAGCGGCATACACACTTCTTGTCCATGTGGGCAATCGCAGATCAGCATCTATCGTAACCAAGATCTGTCCCTGTCCTCCAATCATAAGTGCCATGGGTCGGACCACTTGTCCGAACTTATTGCATTGGATACTAGGTGTCCAATCACAAGTGATGGGTCGAACCACTTGTCCGAACTCATTGGGGTAGGCATAGCCATGTAGTGGGGTCTGTAAGGCAGGGAGAGGAGTGGAGTATCATGAAATGTGTTCAATTTGGGGTGATCAATTGGTCTTCCTTTCTCACTATCCATCCCATTCCCCTCACTGACTTTCAAAGTGCGATAGATAGCACAACAAGCAGTCACAGCCCATGGTGACACTCCTACTATAATACCCACCATGCACTCTTGGAACTTGTCCAACAAATCTAACATTGGCCAGATGCAGGCCTTGACTATGTACCCACCACAACGACACAGTTCCAAGTCACAAAAACAATGGAAGTACAACGACTGCTTGGGCATCATTCTGCATGACCCAGAGGGCAAGTCATGCTGGCTGTGCAATAACTGGCTTAACCACTTTGTATCTTTGGTCAGGAAACAGGACAAATCTTTGATAGCAGCTTGGGATGCCCTGACAAGTGTGGGGGCAATCCAAGAGGACATGGCCATTGCAGAACGGGAGAAGGAAGAAGTGTTACAAGAACTTGCTGACGTGCGTTGCAAGCTTGATGCTGCCTGGGACAACCTCAGGAGAGCTCGATATATGAGGGAGGAGGCCAAGAAGGAACTACAGGGCGAATCTTTGGATGACTTGGATGGGCTTGTCACTCGACTGTGCAGTGATCTGAAAGCCGTATACCACAATGCCCCCTTTGCGGCGTCTTGCTCTGGCCCTTCAGAATCCAAAGCCTCTTCATCCACCATGGCCATATAATGTGCAGAAAGCCAAGTAGATCCCCACAAGAATGTTTCTCCCTCCTTGTCAAGTCCCCATCAAGTCACTTTGTGTTCGTCATCCATGCCACCTCACGTGCTCACTTCATCGCCCAATCATCATCACCACCCAGTCGCCTCGTGCTGCCATTCGTCTTTCTTCACCCTCCTTTGTCTTCCCTCAATCTGCCTTTCTTACCACTCCTGTCATTCCCTCCACTCCGACACACTGGTGGCGCCGCTGCACCATAACCACATACACTCCTTACCATTTGAATTCAAGCCCAACCTGCATCAATGTGGTCTCACCCTCAACGCAACCCGTTTTCATTTCATCCCTACATGTGTCCTGTGCTCCCTCGTTTACTAGTATGTCCATACAGCTATGCTTAGTCTTAGATACGAGCCAAGTAATAATAAACCCTTTTAATCTGAGCACATTGACAAGGAAGAGCAGCTCTCCAACTCAAGCGTGATGGATGCTTTGACAAGCCCGAGAATGTCCCTCCTGCCATCACCAACAGAGGACATAATGGATGACAAGCCTGGTGTAAGGATGAGGAACGCACTGACCCCCTAGATCAGCCTTCAGAGCCTGATCATGCCTGATGGATTGTCTAGATACTGACCACTCGATGGTCAGTGGCTGATCAGTAGTTGATCATTCTTTGACTTTTTTGCTGATGCTGGAAACACCCAGTTTATCTTATCTTGGAGTGCAGATCCGCCGCGCACCACGCGTGACCATTCCAGGATGCTGACAAGTACACCTGCGACATGCACGCCTCCACTTGTCATTGTCTCGTCCCCATCACCTCACCCATTCACCATCACATTGCCTTGCCAAGACCCCTCATGTCAAAGTTCTATGCCAAATATTCTTGGATCGCCCACTTGTTGCCAAACAACAACGCATGCATCGCCTTGCTAGTCGAGCCCCACATGGCTGAGCACACTGTCTTATTCTTCCTTTTGTAATGCGTGCATGTGTGTTGGGCTTGGAATGCCCAGATTTGACCATCACCAACTTGACCAATGCCACAGGACAGTACGCGCGCTGTCAGCTTCTTTTCCATCTTTTCACCATCTTTTGTAGTTATGCACTGTATCCTAGACTGCATTAGATACTGTTGAACCTTGTATTTAACCACTCTTAGCAGACCTTGACCTGTGTGGAATCAAAAGCTCTCTTTTCCCCCATTTTGTGTGCCCCTTTCCAGCGGTTGAGTGGTTAACACCTGCCATCCTGCTTCAACTTTCGCTCCATCACGTTCTTGGATTTGAGCGCATTTGGTTCTATTGCCTATTGCCTTCCCACTTTCTTCGAACTCATGGCAGACTTTCCGTCTGCGATTTACTTTGTACGTTTCTGCCTGCTCCCTTATCTCAGAATCCCGCTCTTTTCTCCCTTCCTTTTCTGTTAGCCATCAAACAAAGCACATTCCTCCATATTCCTTTTTCCTACCTAGCTGACGGTCCAAGCATGAACACCATCTACACTTTGGCCTTGCATGCACAGTCGCGCCCCTCAATACCCCTCTCGTTTCCCCCTCAAATTGAATACCAATTGTTTCCCAGATTACATCGCCATGCGGAATTGTTGCCGGCTAAAATACTTTCATTATTTCTCTTTTCTTTTACTCACATCCTTTTGTAGCATACTTGTCAATATCGCAAACATACAAATATCATGATCACCTGGCCTCGCATCCGCTATCGATTGATGACACTAATTGCGAATCTGTATGTTTCATCCTCTCACCGCTATCTAAATATTCCTAGGTCGTGCTGCGATCGGGCATACCCATCAGCGGTTGCGCGATTAACAACCATCCATCCGCCACCCCACACTCACTCCATTCTGTGCCCCATCTTGGGTGCAGCGCTGGTTCTATTGACATCCACCCTTCCTATTCAAACTCACAGGTAGACCTTGCATCTGCCTTTCACTGGCTGGTGTCAAAACACCTTGAAGCCCCATCAATGCGCAACCAGTCACCAATGTTGTCAACCAGGTCCCGTCCAGTGCTTCTGTTGCGCAAGTCCGTACCCCGTATGCATGCGCGTCCTGATAGCCCACTATCGTCCTTACCTCCTTTTCCACCACTGCCATTGCTGCTGCTGTCTTCGCCGCCACCACTGCCCCTCTTGCTGCCTTTGCCATCGCTGCCACCTGCACTTCTGCCTTACAAACTTACACCACCTCCTCCTTCATCAATTGCCACTGCATCTCCTAAACCATCCGAAGCCAATGAAGTCAAACCAAATAGCCACCAAACAGAAGAACAAGCCAAAATATCAAAAGTAAGAAATGGCGATGCGACCCTGATAACAAAGCCAGAGCCAGCACAAGTCCCCAGAAATAACCACAACCACCCCAACAACAATGTCGAAGGCAAGTCAGCACACGACGACAGCAATGACTCTGGCAACCTCAAGCACCACAGCAGCGACCACAGCCACTTATGCGAGCCCAGCAACTTCAGCACCAGGGACAATGGCAAGTTCATGTACAATCTGGGCGGGAACAGTCTCAACAACCAGGGCGGTGCATGGCATAATGACGATGATGACAACAGCAGCGACAGCATCAGCATTCTCAACAACACTGCCAACATCATCATCAACACCTGCGCCCTTCCTACCAGCAATTCCGACAACAGCGACAAGACCAGTACCTGCACCAGCACCAACATCGCGTCCTGCACCACCAATGCTCACCACAGCCACAGCCACGATCATGACTGCGACAAGACCACCACCTCACCCTCCGATACTGATGCCATTTTCCCAAATGATATCATGCAAGCCACCCCTGTGTTTGACATCACTTCACCACATTCGACCAACAACCCTCCCACCATTCTTCTAGCCGACTCAATATGTGCAGATGCAATGCCGTGCCCCCTTCCCCTCAACATCTAGTGCACTCCATTGGCCCTGACTGCCCAGGATCCACCATCTCCGACTTCACTCACTCTCTGCTGGCCCCGCATTTCAATACCAAAACTAGCAACAGCAACTCCAACAGCAGCAGCAAAAGCAGTTCCAGCAACAGCAACAGTATCACCACTGCTGCCCTCGCCATCGTCCTCACCGCCACTGTCCACACCTTTAGTCGACGAGCCCTCAGCTGCCTTCAAACACTTATCACAAGCACTGCCCATACCACCAACGCATTAGAGGACAGCAACAGCAGCAGCAGCAGCAACCTGGACATCGGCAACAGTTTTATTAACACCACCTGCATAGTCAACACGAATGCTGCTGCCGACAGCAACAGCAACAACAACTTCAATGCCACTCCCAGCGTCATCAACACCATCCACACCTCTGAAACCAGCAACAGCAACAGCAATCTCAAGCAAGCCAGCCTCATCAACATCGCCAACAAAATCCACATCAACACTGCCATCAACAGCAACAGCAAAAGCAGCTCCAGTAACAATGCCAGCATCATCAACACCACTCACACCATCAACGCCAACACCAACACCAAAACCAGCAGCAGTCACAGCATCTCCGGACCAATGCTGACAACACTGATGCCAACACCAGCAGCAGCCACAGCATCATTGGTACCAATGCCACTGATGCAGACACCAGCAGCAGCCACAGCAAGAATGTCTGTGACAATGCTGCTGGCTTTGACAATACCACCAGCACCCTCAACCCCAACAATGCCCATAGCAAGAGCAACAGCAAGCGCCCCAACATCCCTGGCAGTGGCAGCACCGACACCTTCCTGCCCATTGGCATTGTTCCCAGCACCTGTCGAGACCTACTACTGTTCAAGGCAAGCAGTGGGCGACGACTTGGTATTTGAGGTGGAGGTAACTGATCCAGAGGATAATCAAAGAGATGTGGCAAAGGAGGACTGAGATGTAAAGGTTGAGGGACTCAATGATTGGGGGGTAGACAAGAGAACAGTCTGAGGACTGTTCGCTCAATTTCGCAGGTCTTATATACTAATACAGGGTGGTCTGTGCGTACATGTTTA
>Ga0307512_10007845_pt1 | contig 10497 bp, 6 predicted proteins | sample 14_EM_MG_FD_200267 | JGI IMG/M metagenome (GOLD analysis project Ga0307512, IMG submission 200267) | Populus trichocarpa ectomycorrhiza microbial communities from riparian zone in the Pacific Northwest, United States - 14_EM | ecosystem: Host-associated > Plants > Roots > Unclassified | place... | reverse complement strand
AGAACCCCATATAACTAAAAAAAAAAGAAGCTAGTGAACTAAAAAATAAGTAGAATTGTTCTTAAAACAACAAAGGCTATTTCCCTCCGGTTTCAATTCAAGTCCCTCTAATTTTTCATTACCTCAAATAATAAAATGAGATTTTGTTTTTGTAAAACTGAACATCAATTTAATATTGAGATATTATTTTGACATCGCGGGAATCTCATATCAACATAATCGAATCAAACTATCAAACTCAATCTCAAATAAACTCAATTTGAAAAGATTAAATTAAAAAAAAACTTATGTGAATGAAAAAAAAATAATTGACAAAAAAACAAACAAACTAAGAATGAAGCCAATTATTATTTTTAATTTTAATTTAATAAGGGCTCTCTAGATACATTCTTAATAAGATCACAATTCCATGTTTCTTATAAATGTAATGAGATTTTTTCCCCCCAACAAATACCGATTATTAATAAAACAAATATAGTATAATTCTTATGACTAATACTACTATTTTCTATGTATTCACAGATATGAAAACTTGCAATATGTTCTTTACTTTGTTTTATCTGTTGAAGATTGTTTTTTCTTCTTTTTTATTTGGCTTGATGAAGTTATGATTTGATATAAGTACTGATCTATTCATTACAATTTCTTAGTTCGATGATAACATATAGAATTTGTTTGTTTCGATTAAAATATTATTTTATGTTTATTAAAAAAATAAGTTGCTATAAATTAATTTCATAATAATAATAAAATCATAATGAAAAAAATTTAAAAGCCCCTATATACAAGCTTTAAATTTTTTAATTTTAAGGATAATAGTCATTTTATTTTGCAAAAAAAATAACTAAAAAACCCTTGATGCCATTTCTAAAAATTATACTTTTAAGAGTAAATGAACAATTTCATTTTGCTTTAAAAAAAATAAAAAAACAACTTTATCCACAATCGTTCAGGTAATAATTAATGGACTTTGTGAGAAAATCAAAATATCTTCATCAAGGCCATTTGTTTTTTTTAGAAGAGCTTTGTTTTTTTTAGAAGAGCGAAATGATAATTACATTATATCCATGAATAGTACAATATGCCTCAACAATTTTTTCATTAAAATATTATTTTATGTTTATTAAAAAGCTAAATTTTTCTTTATCAACTTCATAACAATAAAAAAATCATAATAAAAAGATGAAAAATTCTCAGAACGCAGGTTTTTAAAATCTTGATTTTAAAAGTAATAGTCATTTTACTATGTAAAAAACAAAATGACAAAAAAACCACTTTAATATCCGATCTAAAATTTTATATTATTCCATAGTGCTTTAAAGAAGCAGAAGGAGAACTTTATCTCTAATCAATTCATTAATGACCAATAAATTTTGTTAAAAAATTAAAATACTCCCAAAACCATGGTCATTGATTTTTTTAGAAGGGAAAAATGGTAATTACATTATACAAATTAACAGTAAAATTTGTCACACAGTAAATTTACCTTGTATTTTTTTTTTTAATATTTGTTAATAAGTAATCTTGATTTTAGTAAAGGTTGTAGGAAGAGTACCACTGCCAATACCTGTAGCATTATTTTATAAGAAAATGATACAGGAAAACTTTTCAGGGATATGGAAATTGCTGCTTATGAGCTTATTATTTTATATCATGTCTTACCTTTATTTTCTCTTCGTTATATTAATAATGGTCTCGAGTTATTTGCTTTACTACAAAATGACAAAATCTCTACCACTTGATCATGCGTACTTCCAATTATTTTAAGTAATTAGAACCCCCTTTTTTTTTTCCAATCAAGGATAGAAAATTCACTTGAGAAAAATGTTCGCTTACAGCCATGAATTATATACACAAGCTGAAAACAATTAAAACAAAAGAAAAATATTATTTATTATCAAATGAGCTATTTTCAAGAAAGAGCTCCTATATTTTTTAGAAATGTATATATATTTAAATTCTGAATTTCATCATGTAAAAAAGCTACAATGGAGTTGCTTTGGAGCCTTTTCTTAGTTCAGTGGATTCAATATGCTGGAGGTGGATACTTATGAGCTACCCTGAAAATTAAGGATATTTGCAATGGGTATGTCCTCTCAAAGTGTCAAATAATTATTTACTGATTTTTTAATTAGGTTAAGTTAGCCCAGTTGGGAACCCTTTCCATATTATTTTAGTACTTAATAACCCATTTGAGGAATCTCCATATATAAAATCCAAACCTAGCAGCTATGACTCATCACATGTTCATATGTAGCAGAAAGAATGGAATGGAAGGTCTAAGAAAGAATGGAAAGGGAATTTTTTTGATCCAAGGGAAACCAAAATAGATAATTTTTCTCAGGAGAATTTGCAGAGAATCTCATGCATTGAATTAAATATAAATTTAAACTTTTTTGTATTGTTGGAACCTGGTCCATCAAGAGACCTCTCCCAATAATTTAAAGAAAAAACAAATTCAAGCTATGAATATTTTTACAAAGTGAAATAAAAAAAAGTATGACATTGGGAGCTTGGTTTGTCATTTTGTCTTTGATTTGTTGAAGATAAAATGAAGAGCTTTTTTTAATCCAAGAAGAGTGAAAATTAACAACTTGGTTTACAAATCTCAAAAGACTGCTATTTTTGTAGTCTCTTGAGATCCTTAAATTGGATTTAAGAGAGAGCAAGTCATGAGGTAGCTCCATCAAAAACCACAATTTCCTTTTAACAAGTCATGAGCTTAAATAGCTATAACTCAGCTCAAATATTTCTTACAAAGTCATCGTGATTGTCGCAGAAACACACTCTCCATTGCAGTCATCCTCAAATGGCGGCTTAAGCTTCGGAGGCAGAACCCTTCTCAGGAAGCATATAGAATTTGGTTTTTAATTAAGTAAAAACTCAAGTACTTCTCTTCTGTTTACTTATAGCTCTCTTTTAAGTTTCATGTTCCTCACAGCTTGAGCTAGCTCCACTACTACGTACTGTTACAATAAACAGTTTTTGAGATTATCAATATTGGGTTTGGATTAGTTTCTCCAACAGCTTCTTCAATTTCAAGATTTAGGAACACGATTAAACCTACTTCTCCTACTTAGGTTCACTTCATATTTAGATTCCAGTACTGCATCTAATTAATTTCTCCACCTCACCTCTCTCTAGATTTAGTGTACTACTCCAAGGGAAAGGTTTAGAGAGAAGTGAGAGGAGGAAGATGGACGAGAAGAATGATGTTGATAAGATTGATGATGTGATGTTGCCTGGATTTCGGTTTCATCCGACTGATGAAGAGCTTGTTGGGTTCTATCTCAAAAGAAAGATACAGCAGCGATCTCTTCCTATTGAGCTGATTAAGCAAGTTGATATTTATAAATATGATCCCTGGGATCTTCCAAGTAAGGAACTCAACACTTTACAATTTTCTCCATTTTCTTTCTTTTGGCAACTGGTTTGATTTAGGGCTGAGTAATTAGTTTTTGCATGCATGTAAAACAAACTTGTTTTCCTCTCCCTTTTCGTCAGTGTAAGAAATTTCCTTGCATCTTTCTTCTGAAAGCATATCGAGTCCGTAAGTTAAGGTGCATTCATTTGAATGATCTTCATGTTTGGAAGATTCTTTTGTCAAGCTTTCATTAGGAAGCAAACAAAATTTCAGCATCATGATTTTAACTTGTAAACTTTTAAGTAAATATTACTATGACATTATTGTATACTTTATGCCAAGCTTGGCATATGGAGTAGTTCATTCTAAATATTTCAACTTATTTATTGAGTAGTTTCTTGATCTCCTTTTTTCTACAAGAAGAGCTGGCAACTACAGGGGAGAAAGAGTTGTACTTTTACTGCCCAAGGGACCGTAAATACAGGAACAGTGCAAGGCCAAATCGAGTTACGGGAGCTGGGTTTTGGAAGGCGACTGGAACAGACCGTCCCATTTATTCCTCTGATGGCACCAAGTGCATAGGTTTGAAGAAGTCTCTGGTGTTCTACAGAGGTAGAGCAGCTAAAGGGATCAAAACTGACTGGATGATGCACGAGTTTCGGCTACCTTCTCTTGCAGAACCATCACCACCAAAGAAGCTCCTGGACAAAAGCCTTCCTGCAAATGTAATGCTATGCATGCTTCAGTACTGTACTTCAAAATATATACCGTTCATTTTCTTCTCGATAATAAACCTTTATTATTATTATTTTTGCGAATATGAATAATATTTTTCTCCTATGATTGTAGGATGCGTGGGCTATTTGTAGGATATTCAAGAAAACCAATTCCATGGCACAAAGAGCTCTTTCTCACTCTTGGGTCTCTCCATTACCAGACACTACTGCTTCTGATTTATTTGCTCAAGGGGCACACTTCCCTCAGTTCTGTTCAGAGAACATGTCTTGCGTAACTGAAATAGGATCAAGTTTCCATATAGGCTCCAATAGTGACTTCCAGCAGGCCTCTCCTGCTAGTTTCTCTGTTCTAGACATACCCTCTTACAAACCTATTAATCCCGCAGTCTACAAATCATATCTATGCCCTGTATCAAATGGTGACCTTTCCAACAACTTCTTATGTTCACAACTCGAGATTTCGGGTCCCATAAAGTCTACAGATGATGCTCATTCCATGCTCTTGAACCCTGCCTTGATAGGTGAAGCTGGTAAAACTTCTGAGAGCATAGAATATGAAGGGTCACAGCAGCAGTTCAATGGATTCTCGATCAATTTGCTACAAGAAATGCAAGGTAATACGGGTACAGGAGATGATGAGGCAGGTTTTAGAAAGAATCCAAGTTCAATTCATGAAAATAACCTGGTGGGGACTATTCGATCGATTGGATTTCCCTTCAGCTTGCCTTCAAACTTGGCTGATGCATGGAAGTCTAATCTGGCATGGGATTCACCATCCTGCCACAGTGAGATGTCCACCACTTATTCCACAAACAAATGTAATACTTAAATCCTCTAATAATACGCGGAAGAATTATGGGATTTAGGTAGCATTTTTAATTTCTCTAGAATAATTTCCAAATATATTCAGGCTCTGAATGATTAGTGGAACTAGTAGCTAGCCTCGGAAATGTATCTTGTATTCTTGTTTACTGTACAGTTTTCATATTTTCCAAGTATACAACTCTAGGCTAATAAATTTATCTTATTTTATGTTCATTTCCTTGTTCTTATTTCTCTCTCTCCCCTTTCACCTTCTTTCCCTTACTTGGGAGAGAAGTTCTTCACAAATACGCTACGAAGGACAACATCATTTGATGGAACCCAGAAACTGAGTCAGACTAGAATACTAAATTGCTAAATAACTCTCCAATTTAGGCCGGAGATAACACCATGATTACAATCAAATTCTCCCCTAAACTACATGTCCTGAAGACTTAATTAAAGAAATCAACCAAAGACTATCTCCCTAATAATCTCAACTAACCTCTAAACAAACTTAACAATATTGCCTAACCCTGCACCTAAAGACAAGCATCTGGTTCATGACTTCCTTCCTTTTGAATAGCTCCAGCTCCAACTTTAACATCCTTCTGACTTGATCTTTCCTGTTCTGCGGTCAATACATCAAGTCATCAAGATATCTTGGATTAGGCTTCCTGAGTCTTCGGGATCTATCATTTGCCGACCCTGGGACTTCGACCTTGCCCTCAAGGTTGAAAGTGAAAAATTAATTCTCCATCTGTTTAACTGATTCCCACGTAGCTTCCCCCTAAGGCAGATATCTCCACTGAATTAATACCTCAGCTTCTAGCCTGCTCCCTTGCTTCACCCACCTATAATCCTTGACAGATATGGGCTCCAACACCTGTTAGGATACTGGCATGCAAACCCGACAAGATAAAAGACAAAGAATATGATAAAATGAGAAATTAGACACATAAGAATTTATGTGGTTCACCCAATTTGGCTACGTCCACAGGCAAGTATAGAATGATTTTACTAAGCAACGTGGGAATTACAACCTTTCTCTACTAATAAGAAAACAACTGAAATCTCTCTATTACTAGGAGAAAAACACCTCACTTTCTATCTCACAAATACCTCACAACTTTGTGGGATTACTCTCCTACATTCTCTCTTCTTGCTTGATAGAATTAATTTGGTAAGACAAGAAGAAGAAGAATAACAGAGTGGAAAGAATGTTTAAATGCTTGATTCCTTCCCTTATTCCTCTTCTTTGTTGCCTAAATAGGCCAGCAACATTACAACTGACAAAGCACGAAAATAGCAATAAAACAGGAAATCCTAACAGATTGGCTCCTAACAGAATAGCTCTGAAGACATGGAGCACCCACTAACAGCTTTTTATTTATTTGACCGATTCTAGTGCAACAGACACCTTACTCTCAATTACTGAAATAATCCTCCTGACCTGACTTGGTCCACTTCACATGTAGCTCCAGGTGTGATTCAACATGTACTCCACGTGTGATTCATATCATTCCCCCTCCCTTGGAGCGACCTTGTCCTCAAGGTCAAAATCAGGATATGATTTGGAAAGTCGCCATAAGTTCTCCCATGTTGCATCTTCACGGCCAGCACCCTTCCATTGAACCAATACTTCAGTTTTTGGTCTATACTTGCCTTTCTGAACCACCCTTCGATCCAAAATAACTTCAGGTTCTGGTAAAATTTGGACATCAGCCGAAACAGGAGGTAATGACACGATAGGTAATTCGAGCGGACCAAAATGTTTCCTGAGTAAACTCACATGGAACACGTTGTGAATTTGTGCGCCCGCGGGCAAGTCCAACCGATATGCCACAGTCCCTACCTTGGCCATAATTTTGAAGGGACCAAAGAATCGAGGAGACAATTTCAACGAACTCCGGAACGCAACAGATGTTTGACGATACGGCTGGAGACGTAAATAAACATAGTCTCCTACCTCAAAGGAAACCTCTCGTCTGTGACGATCAGCCTGGCACTTCATCCGAACTTGGGCAGCAACCAAATTCTTTCGAAGATCACGAAGAATGTCGTCCCTTGAACGCAACATATCATCCACGTCCTGAACCCTGGCAGTACCTGGTATATACGAAATCATAGAAGGCGGAGACACACCATATACAGCTTCGAAAGGAGACATTTTTGTTGATGAATGGACTGATGTATTGTAACTGTACTCAGCCCATGGCAGCCACTCCAACCATTTTTTTGGATTATCATATGTGTAGCAGCGAAGATACTGCTCAAGGATACGATTTTTTACCTCGGTCTGGCCATCCGACTGAGGATGATAGCTGGAGCTGTAACAAAGAGCAGTGCTGTGCAACTGGAAAAGGGACCGCCAGAAATTGCTGAGAAAGACTCTGTCACGATCACTGACAATTGAGAGAGGCATACCACGTAACCGCACAATGTTAGCAACGAAGGCCTTGGCAACCGATAATGCTGTGTAAGGATGCTTGAGAGGCACAAAATGAGCATATTTTGATAATCGATCGACTACCACCATAATCGTATCGTGGCCTTGGGAGGACGGTAGTCCGTCGATGAAATCCATAGAAATGTCAGACCAAATACGATCCGGAATAGCAAGGGGTTACAGCAACCCTGCTGGCTTAAGAGTGTCATACTTGCAACGTTGGCAGACCATGCAATTTCGGATGAATGCCTTCACAGCTGTGCGTAACCCTGGCCATATAAAACTTGAGCTGACCCTGTTGATGGTTTTAAGATAGCCAAAATGTCCTCCAACCGGCGAGGAGTGTGCGTCTGCTAATACTGCAGGTAGTAAGGAGGAGTTTGGGCTCAAGTGGACTTTACCATTTTCCATCCAAACTCCATCTCTGAGAAAACAATTGGAGGAACCCTTCGTACTCAAGGTGGCATAGTAAGGATTAACAAGTACCTCTTGTTGCAAGGAAGACCACCAGTCTGCAGAGGATAATGTGAGGGCCTGAAACTGAAGCAAGGTGACACGAGATAGAGCATCCGGACCTTGATTATCTCTGCCACGTTTGTACAGTATTGTGTAGTCATATCCCATAAGTTTGGGCAGCCATCTAGCTTGAGAAGGAGTAGAAATACGTTGCTCCAGTAAGTATTTTAAACTTTGGTGATCGGTTTTGATGACGAACGGCTTGCCCAACAAATACGGTCGCCACTTGCGCACAGCTTTCACCACTGCCAACATTTCCTTATCGTAAGTTGAGAGTGCCCTTGCCGACCCTTTCAAGGCTTCACTAAAGAATGCAATTGGTTGATCATTTTGTGACAGTATAGCCCCAAGACCTGTCCCGCTTGCATCACATTCGACAACAAAGGGCTGCTCAAAATCTGGAAGTCGCAAAACCGGAGGAGTAATAAGCGCTGTCTTCAATTTCAAAAATGCTTCCTGAGATTCAGTTATCCACCGAAACCCATCCTTGGTTAAGAGCTGTGTCAGAGGTGCAGCAATTGAACCAAAATCACGAACGAATTTCCTATAGTATCCTGCCAAACCGAGGAATCCGCGAACCCCTTTTGCTGAAGTCGGCACAGGCCATTGTTGGACTGAATTGATTTTATTGGGGTCTACCGCAACCCCCTCCCATGAAATTCGGTGGCCTAAGTAGTCAACCATTAAAACCCCAAATTGGCACTTGGATGCTTTGACAAACAACTGATGAGTGGTCAGAAGTTGGAGGACCACTTTAAGATGTTGTAAATGCTCGTCCCAAGACTTGCTGTACACTAGAATATCATCAAAAAAAACCAAGACAAACCTCCGTAAATGAGGTCGAAAAATGTCATTCATTAAGTTCTGGAATGTTGCGGGAGCGTTAGTCAAACCGAAAGGCATCACAAGGAACTCGTAATGACCGTCATGAGTGTGGAAGGCAGTTTTGGAGATGTCGTCGTCACAAACCCTTATTTGATGATAGCCAGACCTCAAATCTAACTTCGAAAAATATTTTGCACCTTGCAATTCATCCAATAACTCGTCAATAACTGGAATTGGAAACTTATCTTTAATTGTGATGTCGTTGAGAGCACGATAATCCATGCAAAACCGCCACGAGCCATCAGATTTTTTTATCAACAGAACTGGTGACGAAAATGGACTCCTGCTAGGACGGATGATGCCGGATTCAAGGAATTCACTCACCAATTTTTCTATCTCATTTTTCTGATAATGGGGGTACCGATAGGGCCGCGTGCTGACCGGTGGCTGATTTGGAAGTAAAGAAATATGGTGATCATGACTTCGTACTGGCGGCAACCCGGATGGCTCCTTGAACAAATGATCGAACTCTATTAACAACAGCTGCAGGTCAGCTGGAATGTGCGTGGGTGGTTCCAGCGGGGCTGTTGTTGACATCATATGAAGAAAAAATCTGGGGCCTGAGTGGTACAGCAACTCCTTTTCTATCATGGGAGCTAACTCAGACCGGTGTAATCCTAGAATGGTGTGTGACTTCCCTGCATGACAGAAGGACATGCTAAGTTGTTTGTAATCTGTCTCAATCGGACCTAATGTTTCCAGCCATTGCACTCCCAAAACGGCTTGACATGCAGCAACGAGCAACACATAAAAATCAGCTCGAATTGGCAACCCCTGGATAGTGAGTAGAAGCCCCATACAGCGCCCGATACACTCAATGATTTCTTTGTTTCCAACAGTTACCCGAAACACCTTGTCACAGATTACTGGTAACGCCAGTTTGGTGACAACCGCTTGATCGATGAAGTTATGAGTACTTCCTCCATCAATTAGGACCGTGACCTCTTTGTTTCCTACTTTTCCAATCACCCGAAAGGTTTGAGGGTGATTTGTTCCGGCCAGAGCATGGAAAGAAATTTCTGGAATGGCCTCTTCTCCATTATTCTCAATGTCCATGTCTACATCGGCTGGACAATCTTCAAAGAGTATGTCTTCCATCATGAACAATTGTGGCCTGATGCACCTGTGTCCAGGAGCGAATTTGTCATCACAATAGAAACATAACCCCTTCTCTCGTCTCTCTTTGGCTTCCTGACTGGTGATGCGCCGAATAGGACCTGGAAACTTGTTTCCGGTTGGTTGGGTGGCAGGTTGCATTGGAGGTGGTCCCAGAAGACCCACTGTTGTTGTTGGTTGTGCCCTATGATTGTAGTTTGGCATTGCCGAACGAAAATTGGAGCTGGGCTTCCGCTGCAACAGATTCCTTTCTTCAATGAGATGGGCTACACTGATGGTTTCTGAGAGAGTCTTCGGTTGTTTGACTCGTACATCTATCCGGATGTCATCCTTTAAACCTGCAATAAAAGAACCGATTAAAAAATTCTCAGGCAGCCCGTCCACCTTATGTGAGAGTCGCTCGAAGACTTCTTGGTAGGCTATAACGCTGGTAGTTTGCTTGAGCCTAGACAAAGCTTCTGACGGATCATCGTAGTCAGTAGGTCCAAAGCGTTTAATAATAACTTTGGTGAATTCCGCCCAATTCATTGGACCTCGATCCCTTGTGAACCAGCGATACCATTGTAAGGCAAGCTTTTCAAGATGGAATGACGCCAATTGCACTTGTTGCGTGAGTTCGATTCCTTTGA
>Ga0307512_10007844_pt1 | contig 10497 bp, 13 predicted proteins | sample 14_EM_MG_FD_200267 | JGI IMG/M metagenome (GOLD analysis project Ga0307512, IMG submission 200267) | Populus trichocarpa ectomycorrhiza microbial communities from riparian zone in the Pacific Northwest, United States - 14_EM | ecosystem: Host-associated > Plants > Roots > Unclassified | place... | reverse complement strand
GCCGACGCAGTTGTTCGAGGATGTCAGAACTGGGCGATACCACATACGCTCCGTTTCGACGCTGGGCCAACGGGCAGGGGCTCTGCCTTGTTCTCCTGTGTTTTGTGGGCTAGTTTACGAGCATCCTGGATGGACCCCCGCTTAGTGCGCCGAAGATCACCTTGGCATTCCTCTCAGCCTCATCTAACTCCCAGGGATGACCATGAATGAGGTTTCCGAAGGTTCGATTGGGTTGACACAGGAGGCGTGTGTTGGTTGCCACAGAACAGTAGGCAGCGAAAGCCGAGACTCGCCAGGACACAAGGGGACACTTTCGGGATATCACAACTCCACCAATTTCAATCGCTATTCTATTGATGCGATAGTAGATGAGGCGGTCATCGCCTGACGTCAAACGCACGCCCTCCAAGTGGCATCAGAAAACCATGGAAAACTTGGCAACCAATTATAACGGTGTGATTCCTCGGCTGAGGATTACAATGCATTATAACGCGTTGTACCGGAATATATTAGCCTGCCATTTTTGGAATATCGGCAGCAGACAACGAGTTGTACTGTACCAGTGTTGTGTCGGTCAGTAGCGGCTAATAGCTGGCCACTGCCCTCGCCAAATCGCGGCCACTGGCCGCTACCGTGTTGAAACCCTGAGGGCGGATCAGCTGCCCCAAAGCGACGCTTAAGCGGATTTTTCATCCTATTGGTCCGGCAAATGCCATCCGAGAAGGCCGAACCGCCAGCAGACATTTCGCCATACGGCTATAACCGGTAGCTGCTACTGGCGGTAGCCGCAAGCGATAGGCTAAGGTCAGCGGTGGGCCAACACTGGTTGTACTCCGTTTATGCCCCTGTCTGGGAAGCGCTTCGATCACCAGGAGTTATATAGGACTTTCCACGACTTGTTGATGGAAGTGTCTGGTATCACGACAACCTTAGTAGCTTTGAGCCCAAAACTCCACCAGGTTTCCAAGTTTTCCGGTCCTTCCAGAACTTGGAATTACTGGGTACTCTGGCCTATTGTACATGTATGATCTTCGCAATTACAAAAGATATCTGTAACCTTTGGGAAGACCCCTCTCCTGTTCCTCCTTCTCAGCTTTCTCGTTAAGTGCCTTGAGGTGGGCCCTGAAGACGAGGATCATGACGATGCCCAACCCGTTGGCCGCGATACAAATCGCATAAGAGTATCTGTAAGTCTCACCCCAAGAGCTGGGCCAGATGTACGAGCCGGCGATGTTGCCCAGCTGACCGAATGCGTTAATGAACGCGATAGCCACGGCTCGTTTCGAGGGTGGACGGGGGAACGTAGAGCTAATCCACGCAAGGAAGGTGATGAATGCGGCAAAGGATTGAGCCATCAAAAACCTGGCAGAATCACGTTTTGAATCTTCGGCTAAGAATAGGGGATTAATACCGCTTACAGTGAAAAGTATCGTGCAGCGGTGTTCATGGTAGAGCAGGCAATCGCGAATCCGACCAGTCCGACGCACAGAGAAGCGATCATGTGAAAGGACCTCTCGCCTGTTGCATCTGAGTGTCTGCAAACCCGCGTAAATTTGTTGTCTCCCTGGAACAGGAGGAGGATCTACCTAGCGGCAATGAACGCGACCAGAGTTGCAAACACCCAGGGTGGGGCGCAGAGTAGGAGGGTAACAGTTCGGTTATACCCAAGTGTAGCGGTGAGGGTGGGGAAGAACGCATTGAATGAGAGGGAGATGATGATACAGGCGATGCTTCATGCAGCAGATTAGTGAATGCGCTTGGGGAATAAGAAGAATGAAGTACTTCAATGCCATGTACGCAACTTTCCAATCCGTCAGAGTATCAAGGAGAATTTTTCTTTGACTCTTAGCTTCAGTCTGACCTTCATCGCCAACGCCGGCGTCCTCTTCCATTCGTTTCTCAGCCAATCTGACCTCGATCGGGGACAGCCAACGGTGGGAGGTAGAAGGAAAGTCGGGAAGGACGAACGCAGCAATGAGGGCGACAAATATCGTTGAACCGCCCTCAATGTAAAATAACCTGTCCAAGTCGGACAGCATGAGCTTGGTTGGAAAGGAGATCGACATACCATCTCCACGCGGCGTATCCCAGAACACCATCCATGCTATCAAGAATCCAGGAGGCGATGAGTGAGCCAAACGCATTACTCAACATAATACCGCACGAGAGGATAGCAGTTCGTAAACCTAGTTCACTGCGCTTGTACCATTTCGAAAGGAGGAACAAAGCTCCCTACCCCTCTGTGAGAATGTGCGTGAAACATTCACCGATAGTGGCTTACTGGGAAAAATGCGCACTCGCAAATGCCCAAGAAGAAACGCGTCAGGAGAGCGCCGACGAAATTGTGGGTAGTTCCAGTCAGGACTGAGATGAAACCCCAAAGGGCCATGCAAACGGGGAGGTATATGGAGGGTTTTCCGACGTGATTGAGGAACATGTTCCTATCCCATAGGGGCGCAGAAGTCAACAAAAGGTCCGAAATTGATCATGAACGAGAGTCGTACGAGGGAACCTGCATGGTGATATATCCAACATAGAGGATACTCAGTATGGTAGCGAACTGGTTCCCAGTGAGGCCTAAATCTTCCTCAAAACCGCGAAGGCGGGCAGCACTTGATTTAAGGATCAGCACCGGCGATTCCGGTTTTCTGAACGGGCCTCCACTCACGCCGCGTTGTTCCTATCGACCTGCGTGGAGTAAATATCTTAATTCACGTAAAAAATCCATCTACTGGGTACAACTCACGTAGTTGAAGATATAAATGACAAGCAGGATAGACATGCGAGCATCCAGCTTAAGCAGTAGCCTCTTCTCTAGCTTCTCCCTCGCCTCAGTGCCACCAAACTCGGCATCTGGGTCCAAATAGGTCTCTGAGTCTCTGGTGTGATGTCCCAAGATGCATTCGTCATGTTTTGTTTCTTTCAAGTCTTTCGAGGACATTGCATCGGCTAGCCGGACAGCGGCGGGCTTACCTGTTGTGAGGCAGAGAAAGAAGTGGCTCCAACTCCGGGTCTTCCTGGCTAAAAACTTCGGTTGTTACCCGGGGAAATAAGAAGCGCTGTTCGGGGACCGCTACGCACCCAGGTATCAGGTTTTCCCCATACCTCATCCTATAGAGGTCGAGTCTTCTCGTATACGTGATGTGGGTTTCGTTTGAAATGTCGACACGTCATTGGTGGCTGGATCATTTAAATCTTGATCAGATGGGACGGATCAATCCGTGGGCCAAGCTCACATCCGCCGACCGCTTCGATCAATCGATTTCCGACCCACCCTCCCCCAAACTCTGGCCAGAGATCTGATCAAAATCCTCGGTCGAAAGTTGATCCAATTATTCCACACAGTATTCTCGCATACAGCGAACACACTTGATAATCATTTAACTCCACGGGCGAAATACCCGTCGGAGCCATGGCTACAGCTTCAATAGTCGGCCCCTCTCCTGCGGCGACTCCTGCAGACTACCACAGGATTGTCTCTCCAACGCTGACCGTCCCAACCGACATCACCCAACCGATACCAGTCGGTCTCTTGTCATGCCAACGTCAGTCTTGCCGCAAATTTTTCCTCGATAATCCGGAACTGAGTTGGTGTGCTGCACAAAACTATAGGGGATCCTCTGCTTCGTCGGCTTGAGACATACGTTATCGACGCTTTCCCTCTCCAAGTTGATGCACCTCAAAAGCCCCCGAGGAAGGGTGCCAAAATACCCCATTCGAAAGGCGTTGTTTTACAAGTCATTCTCCATGACACAATCATCTTTCCAGAAGGTGGCGGCCAGCCTTCGGATGTCGGATACATATCTATAGGGTCAGACACGACCATCGAAGTGTTTGATGCCAAGCGCGTCGGAGGACACGCCGTACATTCTGTCAGGTTTCCAACCACTGATGAGTTGCAGAAAGCGCGACTACTCCTCTCTACTGGTATCAGCGTTATTGTAACCCTTGGAGATGGCGGTTACCGAAGACGTCTGGACCATGTGAGCAACATCACCGGCTGACTTCCTCGATTTTTACATTCGTTTTTATTCAGATGACACTTCATACATCTCAACACCTCCTTTCTGCGGTTCTAGAACAGCGCCTTCAACTTCCAACGCTCTCTTGGTCACTCACGGTTTACCCATCTCCATGTTATGTTGAAATACCCCGTGGGTTGACCCCCGAAGAGGTGTCTTTAATTCAGGACGAAACGAATGCCCTCGTTTTTGAAGGTCGGAGGGTGCATGTCGAGGTTGAGGAACTTCACATTAGCAACGTCCCAGGAGTCGCCAAATTGGAGAACGGGAGATCTGCGGGGAAGGCCCTCCCATCTGACTACACGGGCGGTGTAAAGCGAACTGTAGTAATCGATGGCGTGGATCGTAACCCGTAAGTCGTCCTGAGGACTAGAGCATCGTGCTGCTGAGAAGGACTCTTCTACAGATGTTGCGGAACTCATATGCCGAGTCTTCATAACCTCCAGCTCTTTCTGCTACCGCATGCAGAGGCATTGTCTCGTTCCTCGGCGAACTCCGCTCGGCTATACTTCCTTGCGGGCCCACGTTTGATCACATACCTGACTTCGACTCACAATCAAATTGTGCAAACCTCGTCCATTCTTAGCTGCGGAGCGCCCCAAGTTCCTGATCGAGTTTCGCACGTGGTCGAGGAGCGGAAAGCCGCAGAGAAGCGTGTCGCTAGTCTCGAATCACAGCTAGTCTTGATTGTAGCAAAGGAGTTACTCCATTCGCTTCATTCAGTAACTCAGGCGAACGAAGGGTGGTTATCGGCGCACGTCCACCGCAACGACGACCCCCTGGTGTTCCTGACAGCTGTCGCCTCAGAGTTCACTAGGCTCTGGACCACCTCCGGGCACGCCTCGAAACAGTACCTGGTCGTGTTTACATCCTCACCCACTTCACAAACAGCCACGAGCACAACAGTAGTGCTCGTGTTTGGCTCGGAGGATGCGAATGTAAAGGAAGTTGGAGAGATACTGAAACTCAAGCTAGGGGTCAAGGGTGGAGGCAAAGGCCCGCAGTGGAGTGGGAAGTGGACAGGTGTGTGGAAGCCTGGTAAAGAAGGAGAGCTTGTTAGTAAGGCGGTGAAGGGCATTCCCATCTAAAGAATAACGTTGTTCCAAGGGTGGGATACAGACCACCCCACGAGTGTTAATCGATAATCAGTCGTGTGGCCACGGTCGTGCTTTACCTATCCCAGGAAAATTGAACGATAGCGGTGAGTCATGGGTCTCCGAAGCTGACATGCAAGTTTCGAACGCAGGAAAAATGGGGACACCCTGACGGAGAGTGAACACGGATTACAACTCGTTGTCCGCTACCAGGATTGCGAAAATGGTTGACTATTCCAGTACAATGCATTATAACGCATTATATCGGAATGTATTAGTCTACCATTTTTGGAATTTCGGTAGCAGATAACGAGTTGTAACCCGTTATAATCCGTTATAAGCTCCTGTAGGGAAAGCGATTCGATCACCAGGCGTTGCAGCTTGCAGGGTTATATAGGACTTTCCACGACTTGCTGATGGCCATCGTGGTGACCTTGAGGTACTCCGAAGGCAGGCGTCGGAGTGGTGTAGGATGTTCCATATCGGATGAGCCCAGCGGATCCCGCAATTTTGGCACTTTCGCCATTTATTCTGGGGACCGGCAACCTCTTGGTCGCGTGTAGCACATCTCAAATTGGGTCGCTCGCGGGGAACCAGATTTTCTCGAATAAAGTCTCACGCCGTATCTGAGATCTGAGATCTGATGCCCTGTAAGGTTGACTGGATCGGTACGTTCATTCGACGAGATTCGATAGACCATTGGAAATTTCTCCAGCGGAAGAATTACGTGTGGGATAGGCCTACCAACATCCCACTCTTTCTTTTCTCTTTCTGGGGTGGTTGGACGCTTTGCGCTGTTTGTAGTTATTGGGAGTCCTGGCTGGTTGCATCTCGAGTACGACTAACCCCCACCAAGACACAGAACAAAGGGAAATCATCCGATTCCAAGAGGAGTTTGCTGTATCGGTCCGGTGGCGGGCTAATGGGCTGTCCTATTTGGTACGAGATGCCCCGTGTAGGGGTAGAACCGAACTTCTTGATCTCGAATTCCTGGGCTCTGTACCGTTGAACACAAACTGTGTAAAAATCCAATGGTTATTTACGAGTGTACTCTATTCCGCTGTGGATTGTGTCTTAACCTTGCGCCGGACATATGTTCTGTGGGTTTAATTATGATTTTTAGGGCATTCTGCGACGGATCCCCATGGGAATGTGCCACGCCGGAAGCAAATTTGGCAGAGGGTTGCCGGTCCCCAAATTCATTCCCGCTTTTCCCACCTTCCCAAGCAGGAAAAGCAAATTCGCGGTTTTCCTGATGGCCATTTGTTATCGGTGTGATAAAGACCGCCGCCCTAGTAAGCTGAACGATACCAGCGAGTTTGAATCACAGACTTTAACCTCACCTGCAGGTTCCGGGTGCCTTAATGTCATCAACTTCTCAGAATAGGGGGCCACAACCGGATACACGCAAGATTGGAGCGCGGTAGGCTACCTGAAACAAAGGAAGGCAGCACACGAACGAACGAATGGCGAGTCTTATCTCGGGTAAATTCTCTCCCATTTCAAAAACGAGACCTTCAACTTCGGTTTTCGGCTGGGAATACTACGAGGATTAAATTCGCCAGTAATCCTTGCTGATTGCCCTCATGACAACACCCGCCCCGGTATTGTATTGTTGTGTCGCCTTAGGTGGCGAGGGTGTTTGAGTATATGGTTTGGATGGATGTGAAAGGTGGTATAAAACTGGCTCGCGTTCTTCGGAGCTCTCTCCTACCCTCGTCCCTCTCCGTTACACATTCCCAACCCCTGGGTATAAACTCTGCTGGGCCCTGCCATGGAGAAATCATCCCTCACCAGCGCTGAAAAAAGGGCCGACACAAATGAAAAGGACATCCTGGCTGATATCGTACGGTCGATCCATTCTCACTCATGCCTTGGCCTGACATGATCTACTTGACATGATTTTAGGATGTGTTAACCTCTGACATACAGGCTCTTGGTCCGGACATCCTTGAAGCCACAGAGTATGCTAGGACTATGCCTGCTGAGGATATTGAAGAGGTGATCGAATACATCCTTGTGGAGGTAAAGTTCATCGTCTTGTGCTACGACCGAACGATGATCGATTTATCCTTTGACAGCACGAAAAAGATCCTGTTGGTGTCCTTATATACCTAAGAACCCGTACCAGTACTCAACGATTTCCTAGAACTTCCCTCCTCGTATTCTTGACGCTTGTAGCCGGTATAAGTACGACGAGGATTTGAGAAACGATCCTATCGAGTACCAGAGGGTTTACCAGGAACTCAAGGTTGAGGCCGCCCTCATCATGATTGTAAGTATCAAGCCTTGTGGTATCCGCCGAGGTCTAATACGATCCATGCAGAACTCTCCCTATCCCGAGGTCCGTGCTGTCGTCGACAACCACGATGACCCCAATATGGCGGCCAGCACATTCCGTTCCTGGGTCATCGGTACCATCTTCGTTGGTGTTGGTGGCTTCATCAACCAGTTCTTCAGCATTCGCTACCCCGGTATCGGCGTTGGTGCTAACGTCGCCCAGTTACTGTGCGTTTCATTCGGTGTGACTCCCCACGAATAAAAAATGACGGAGAATCGTATGTAGCGCTTTCCCGGTCGGTAGGTTCCTTGAGAAGGTCCTTCCGACCCGGAAATTTACTACATTCGGATATACCTGGAGTCTTAACCCCGGGAAGTTCAACATGAAGGAGCATATGGTAATTACCATCATGGCAAATGTTGGTTTTTCCACCCCCTATACCTCTGCCGTAAGTCCTAGCGATTTTAGTTCCTTCGGATCTTCCTAACGCTGGATGTATCAGGTCGTCTTTGTGCAATACCTCCCCATCTACTTCAATCAATCATGGGCTAGTAACTTTACTTACCAACGTAGGTCCGATATTGCCATTCACCTAGAGTTTCATATCTCACCCCGGAATTTTAGTCCTTGTCGCGCTTTCTACCAACTTTATTGGATATGGTCTCGCCGGTCTTACCAGGCGATTCCTTGTATATCCGTCCCGCGCCGTTTGGCCATCCAACTTGGCCGTTATCGCGCTGAACGTGAGCGACAGCACTCGCCGGTGCTTTTGGTGATCTCTGACCCCATCATCGTCATAGCGTGCCTTCCACGCGGAGACCGACCAACCCGCTAACGGCTGGACCGTCTCGAGGATGAGGTGGTTTATGTACTGCTTCAGCGCAATGTTCATCTACTTTTGGTTCCCGAACTACATCGTCCAGGCCATGTCCTACTTCAACTGGATGACCTGGATCGCCCCAGACAACGTCAACTTGGCCGCGGTTACCGGCAGTGTTGGAGGCCTTGGCATCAATCCCATCCCCACCTTTGACTGGAACCAGCTTACCGTTCTTGCAGACCCCCTCATCAACCCCTTCTACAGTCTCTTCAACGCTTTCCTCGGTACGCTCTTCACTGCCCCGATCATTCTCGCGATTTGGTACACCAACACCTGGGAGACTGCGTACTTACCTATCAACAATAACCGCGTCTGGGACAACACCGGTAACCGTTACCAGGTCTTGAAGGTCGTCAACGAGGACAGTATGTTCGACGAGGCCGGTTACAAGGCCTACTCTCCGGCTTACCTCTCCGCCGGTAACGCATTCATCTACGGCATTTTCTTCGCCATTTACACCTCTACCGTTACCCACGCCATCCTCTACCACCACCGTGAGATCACTTCTGGTTTTAAGAATTTAGTCAGCCGCAAATCCGTCTTTATCGACAACAAGGACATCCACACCCGCCTCATGAGGAACTACCGCGAGGTTCCAGAGTATGTGTACTTTGCTGTTCTCGTCGCCTCGATCGTCTTGGGTGCTATTGGTGTTGGTGCTTTCCAAACCCACACCAGTCCTGCTGTTGTTTTGTATGGTGGTATGTATCGTTTTCTTTCGGTTGATGTTCTGCCGCTTACCAAACCGTGCAGTTTTCCTTGCTGTAGTCTTCTGCGTTCCTTGCGGTATCATTGTGTCCATCACGAATGTCGAAATACCCTTGAACGTTATCGCCGAACTTTTCGGTGGTCTCTGGTTTCCCGGGAACGCCACTGCCATGAACTACTTCAAGTCTTACGGATTCATCACGACTTCGCACACTCTCGCCTTCGCTCAGGATCTCAAGCTTGCTCACTACGTACACATTGCTCCATGGGTCACCTTCAGCTGTCAGGTGTGGGGGACTCTCGTCTCCACCTGCGTCTGTACGGCCATTCTCAACTACCAGATGACCAAGATCCCCGACGTCTGCTTACCGACGCAAAAGAGTCATTTTACTTGCCCTGGAAATAACACTTTCTTCACCGCTTCCGTCCTTTGGGGTACTCTCGGTCCCAGGAAGATGTTCGGTCCTGGTGCCATCTACAATGGCCTTTTGTGGTGTTTCCCCATCGGCGCTATTTTGCCCATCCCCTTCTACCTCCTCCGCAAGAAGTACAGGATTTTCGGCTACGTCCACATTCCGATTTTCCTGGTTGGTGGACTTCTCTGGGCTCCCTACAACTTGTCCAATATCTGGCCCGCTGTCCCCATCGGCTTTTTCTTTAACTACTACGTCAAGAGGCGCTACTTGGGCTGGTGGTCCAAGTACAACTAGTGAGTGATATCCGCTACACTTGATTGGAAAATTGATAAGCATTCTCTCAGCATCACTTCGACCGCCTTCTCCTGCGCCATCGCTATCTGCGCCTTGGTCACCTTCTTCGCCCTGCAACAACAGGAGCTTGAGATCGACTGGAGCGGCAACAACATCTCCTTTGAGGGTGTTGACGCCGCTGGCCCCATCCTTAGAACGTTGGCCGATGGGGAGTACTTCGGTCCTGGTCCTGGCGAGTTTTGATTGCAGACTATCATGACATATCTCCCCCTCTCCCGGACTGTTTCTGTTTGTCCGCCATTGTTTCATTGCGCTCATTCTACTGGCTACCCCATCTTTTGCTTTGTTTGTATTGGTAGAACGCTTTCATGTTTTAATACATCCCTCTCCACACGGTGTTTTTGCATCTCTTTTTATTGAAATCGGTCCGGGGACGGTCCGTCGTACGAGACTTTTTGGTCGCGGGTACCGGAGAATCTGCGTGGCTCACTCAAATCATTACAACGCGATCTTCTGCATCAATAGTATTCCAACGTCGATGAACTCAAGGGATCAGTCCGATGGTCAAAATCCTGAAACTGCCAACCGACACAGTTGTTGCCGACAATCATTCGGAAAGGTAGCGATCGGCACACCGTCCATGAACGGAGGAGAGGGGAAGTTGGGTGGAGAGATTGTCACCCCTCTTCTGTCTTATAATTAGTATATACACACTCCTTCCTTCCAAGTACACGTTCGTTCAGCGACTATCCTCTGTAAAGCTGCCTGCAGGACGTAGCACCGGATGAATGAAATTGTGGAC
>Ga0307512_10007841_pt1 | contig 10498 bp, 9 predicted proteins | sample 14_EM_MG_FD_200267 | JGI IMG/M metagenome (GOLD analysis project Ga0307512, IMG submission 200267) | Populus trichocarpa ectomycorrhiza microbial communities from riparian zone in the Pacific Northwest, United States - 14_EM | ecosystem: Host-associated > Plants > Roots > Unclassified | place... | reverse complement strand
ATATTTTGTCTTACCCACCTTATCCGGACTTACAACAGCATCGGCAAGGCACCCGCAAGTCACAAAAGTAGCAAGGCACCGCAAGTAATGTTAGATTTTGCTGATGCTGTGTGACCCCCATCGACCTGCGTGCACTCCCACCATCTATCTTCGCCCCGCTCACTCGCCTCGCACCTGCGCTACCTCATTCACCTCAGCATTGCTCGTAACCACTACGTCTGGATGGTGGGAAGCTTGAGCTTGATCGTCCACGGCTCTGAGAGCCTTTCTACGTTTGAATCCTCTCCATGTCGCGTGGGGACTTTTCAATGTCTCTAACTGATCTTCGAGGTATTGATGTGGAGAATCACTCACTGGCAGGTTTGCTACCCGTCACCTTGACCTGTCTGGTAATTTCACAAATACGAATACTACTAGATAGTAGCCTCCAAGAACAGTTTATATCGAATCAGCCACCTCCGCCACTACAAGGACAGTCTAATCTTGATGCCAGCTCTAGGCCCATCTTCTCCATGTATTCGGAGATGGCACAGGAAGAAGACAACAAGATGACTGAACGCTGGCAGAAAGATGCCGATGGAATCCTCATTTTTGTGAGTCCTCGTGTTGTCATTCAAACCGCTGTGTGCAATTAACTGTAACACTATAGACTGGTCTATTCTCTGCGGTCGTCGCTGGGTTACTCGCCGTGTCCATCCAGGACCTCAGACCAAACTCCCAAGATGTCTCTGCATTCTATCTTGCGGACATTTATCAAGTTTTTGCCGATGCAAACGTCACGGTACCACGAATCCCCCCCTCCACCGTCGTTGTACCACCCCCGTTCTCTCCTCCGGGATATGCCGTCTGGGTGAACTCACTTTGGGTATTGAGCTTGGTGATCAGCCTTACTGGTGCTCTCTTAGCAACATCGTTACAACAGTGGGCGCGTCAATACATCAAGTTCACTCAACCAGAACGATGCAAACCAGAAAAGCGAGCACGAGTGCGTGCATTTTTTGCCAATGGTGTGGACAAGATGCGCCTTCCCTCGGCAGTTGAATTATTGCCGGCCCTGATACACCTGTCTCTGTTCCTGTTCTTTGCTGGCCTGGCCATTTTTCTGTTCAACATCAACCACAGCGTGTTCCTCTCTATGATCTGGTGGATTGGACTTTACTCGATAACGTATGGATGGGTCACATTGATGCCAATTTTCCGTCACGACAGCCCATATTATACACCGCTTTCTTCGATCGCCTGGTCGCTTTATGCTGCTATGCTATTTATACTCTTCTCGGCCCTCACATCCTTTAAGACCGTTATTTGTGCTCGCTCTCAGACCACGGGGCGCCTTCAACTCTTGAGTAAACGTTATGCCGATCGTATGTTAGGGGATGTGTTGAAGGAAGCCGAGGAAGCTGTTTCAGACCAGTCATCGGAGATTGACACTGGCATTTTGGAGTGGACAATAGGCACTCTTGACGAAGATGACGCACTGGAAAAGTTCTTCGAGGCTATCCCTGATTTCCTTAACTCAATGTCGGCGGGGGATCGCCTAGGAAACCATCCATCGTGCTTCGCTTATTGCTTTTGAAGCCGTTAGATGGATTTCTTCGTCGTACGTTTTCATCCCACTTGGTCGACAAATCAGTCAAATTTCGTCGGCTCGTCATCTGCAAGGGAGCACTAGACGTGATAGGCTTCTCTGATACTGTCCTGCCAATCCTTTACAACATCCTCGATGACCCCTGGAGTCAAGTACCACAATCCATTGAGGCGGGGAATACTCTGGCACGCTGGTGCTTTGACGACAATAAAGCTATTGTGGAGATTGCGCGATGCATGGTTGCCCAAATCCTGGCAACTGTGCGAAAACGCGATCACCGTTGGATGGCGCTCGCCGTTCGTGCATTTCACTTACCACGTCGAATCATTCAGAACGGCAGCTACGATGAGGATAACGTATTACTTTCCATCTTGATCTACTATGTCCGTGGAGCCATTGGCCGCACTCCCAGGACACTGCTTATTCCGTGGTCACTTTTCGAGATCAACCTGGAGCATACGCTTCCTGAACTGCGGCACAAGTTCTGTGTTTTATGGAATGACACCGTGTTCAAAGCGAAGGAAGAAGCGGTTGGCAGCACTTTGATCGATCTTCTCCGTAGAATTCGCCATGTCTACATCGCCCTACATAACGACACTGATGCTGCCCCGATGATGTTCTCCGCCCTAACACCTGATTCCAACCACATTTTGGACAACGCATTGTTGTATCCATCGTGCAACGTCGCCAGTCACCATCCCTACTTCACTTGTCCCAGTTATGCGGTGACAGAACTTGAAGAGACCGCTCGTGCTCGTGCTCATATCCCCACATACCCCATTATCCCCCCCACTAGACCCGACACACCCTCCTTATCTACGCCAAATCACTCTACTGCATCGGACATGGATAACACTGCTCCGGTGAAAGTCACCACCGGCGTTCTCCCCATCTCTGGCACGGCCAACCCCAACCCTCTTTCTACCTCGTGCGGCGACCTTGCTCAGGAAGTCAAAGATAACACAATAACGACCTCTTCCACTACAGTTGCCTCCTCACTGATACCTGTCTCGACACCGGGCCCTAGCAACTTCGCAACTCGCGTAGTGTCCCCTTCGCCCGTATACTCTACTATAGCACGAACCCAGCCTATCGCTCAGGCATCAAGATCCACGTCCTCGTCTTCAACCACCACCCCCTGGCACTCACCCATTCTTCCGCAGGCCACCACAGTTGTAAGTCAATACACATCTATGTCTTCCAATGGCAGTTTTACAAAAATATTCCTATTTCCAGAATCCGTCTATTCAAATGGAAGACTTGCATCACCCGACCCAATCAGTGACGTCCGCCGCTGACGTGTCCCCAAACAATATGAGACCTACCGACTCCCAAAATGCCCAAGATGACCGATAGCCAAGAGATGGACCTTTACTACAAAGAGCTGTCAATGGATAAGCGTCCGGTGAAGCACCAATGTTAGGTCGTAATCCCGTTTTGTATAGTGCCCTGTAACCCCGCTCGTGTCAAGACTTGTGTTATGTTGACTACCGATATGTTGTTATGGACGGGAGGCCGATAGGGATTTTGACTACACATTATGTACTTCCCCTGCCTTGAAAATCTTGAAATCCTTATATTGCGATTCCTTTTGGTATTTGCTTCCCACGACTCAACTAAATGATTTTTGTGACAACAGCATTCTAGAACTAGCACAGGACAGCCAAGTATCAGTATGCGATTCCTGCTCTATGATTGATGCGTAAAATAGGCTGTTATGCGGAATACAGAGGACACAGAATCACGTGCCTCTCAAGCAAACTACGGTATCTCAACTACGAAGGAAAAAGGCCTAAAGTACTGTCATGCGAAGGGGTTTATTTATTTCGCCAGCGGGTAGGAATGAAACTTGATCGCGAATATCACGAGAAGGAAGGGCCGAATGACCAAACGCGAAGCAGCTTGTGTGCACAACATGGCTCACGACCCCCAGGCCTTAGTACTTAGTACTTAGTGCCCGTACGTTCTAAATACGAACGTGATGAATGGGGTAAGGACATAAGCATAAGTTTTAATGACGCGCCCATACAGTATCCGTACATGCGCAGGCTTCTACTCAATGTGACTTGGTCAAGAGTTGCACTGCGCTTTCCTAATTCACCGAGGCATGGTGTGAACATTTGGTCTGAAACCTTCAATATTCAATTCGCGTCGGTGGGCGCGACCGTCTATCACGTATTGTAATACAGGTAGGTATCCTAAGTACACTCAGAACATCACAGAACTTTGATCAGGCAAACAAATTGTAATCATCTAGACCGTAGGTGGTGTATTTGTAGTGCTATGCTAAGGCGGGCTTCTATTCGTTTTCTGCACCATGCTCTAACAACAGCTTCGCAACTTCCCTATGTGTGTTCCTCATCGCCACCTGGAATGAGCTCGAACCCCTTCCATCTCTCATGTGCACATTCGCTCCGTGCAGAAGCAACGTCTGCACTACCTTGAAATGACCACGTTCTGATGCTCCATGTAGGGCTGTGTTATGGGACGCCGTCTGCGCGTTGATGTCAGCCCCACATTTCAGGAGGAGCATAACGACCTCAAGGTGCCCATTCCTTGATGCCTCATACAATGGCGTGCGGTTCCTGTTGTCACTCGCGTCCACATCCGCCCCGTGCTCTATCAACGTCCACACAGATTCGGGATGTCCATTCGTCGATGCCCCGTGCAGCGGCGTGCGCTTCGCATGGTCACGGGTACATGCACCCGCTCCATATCCCAGCAGCATTCGCATGGCCTCGAGATGTCCATTTGTCGATGCCCCGTGCAACGGCGTCTGGTTCTCGTTGTCGCTGGCATCGACACCTGCACCGCGCTCCAGCAACAGTCGCATGGCCTCGAGGTGTCCATTCGTCGATGCCCCGTACAATGGCTTCTGGTTTTCACTGTCAGAGGCACCCACATCGGCTCCGTGTTCTAGCAACATTCGCATGGCTTCTAGATGTCCATTCGTCGATGCCCCGTACAACGGCGTGCGGTTCGCATTGTCGCTCGCATCTACGCCTGCTCCATGCTCCAGCAACATTTGCATGGCATCGAGGTGTCCATTCATCGATGCCCCGTACAACGGCTTCTGGTAAACGCTATCGTTGGCACCGACATCGGCTCCGCGTTCCAGTAGTATTCGCATGGCCTCGAGGTGTCCGTTCGCCGATGCCTCGTACAACGGGGTGCGGTTCGCGTTGTCGCTGGCATTTACGTCTGCTCCGTGTTCTAACAAAATTTCCATGGCCATGCGGCGTCCATTCGTCGATGCCCGGTACAACGGCGTCTGATTTGCGTTGTCGCTGGCATCTACGTCTGCTCCGTGCTCTAGTAACATTTGCATGACCTCCATATGAGCGCTGTCACATGCCAGGTTCAGGGGCGTTCCCCCGAGGTCGTTTCTCGCATTCAAGTCGGCCCCGTGGTCAATGAGTACACGCGCGGCCTCAAGATGTCCCATATACGATGCTGCATGCAATGGAGTTCCGCGGACGCCAGAGTTGGTATTGACATCTTCTGCATGCGTCGTGATAAGGTAGACCAGTGGCCTACCAAATCCACATAACGCCGCGTAGTACAACGCTGTGGCCTGGGGACTCGATGGGTGATCTGGGAGAGTGTGAATAGACGGCCGAGCCCAGTGTAAATCCATATCGTATATCCAAATCCATGATGCAAGATATGGATTGCGTGGGTTGAATAAACGTTCCATTGCATCTTGAATTCGGGATGCCACGTCGTTGAAATGGGCATGATCGACCCAGTGCTGAGCAGCATAGAAGGCCAGAGGAAACTTTGCGAGGCACCCTTTGTCCACGTTCCTGTCCAACTGTAGCAACACTGTGAGGCATGCCCGCGCAAGAATAGTGTGGGCGCCATCTAAGGGAATGTGGAAGCGTCGGATGTTTCCGACCATGGCTGTTCGGAGGCGATCGGATGTTAAGAACTCTTTGACCGAAAAGTGAGAGAATTGAACAATTTTTGAGCCCTTGTCTTCATTGACGGAGATTAATGAGGAGCATATGGAGAGTATAGCTTCTTCCGGATTTTCAGGGCGCCACCCCTCCCTGAGACGAGGGGCTGAGTGTGAGTCAAACTCGATCGCGAATATCTCCGCGAGTTCCTCGACACGAAGGGGCCGGATGGCCGCAACCAAGCACTGAAAGAGTCGGTGGGCATGTTCCCATTTCTCTTTGGGGATCCTTTTTAACACTCGTTCGTAAGTGTCATCTAATGTTATCGGCAAGTCCTGCAGAGCTTTGCGAAGACTCGAAGGCATGCATCGACGTAGCGTATCTAGCTGGCAATACGCCCATCGAAACCTGTCAGGGATAATCAGCAACTTTCATGAGTCATTGCATTAGAGGTACCCCACAGTCCGTTAGCTCGTTCCGACAGTGTCCTGATTACAAGGGCCTTATCTTCTTCTCTCCATCTGCACATCGCCCTGTCCGCGTCAACGAAGGAATGGATATAGTCATCGATGTCCTTTCTTTGGCCCTGTTCTTCCTGAAGAGAGACACGAAACGACACGGGTATTAGAGGGTCAAGAACTGTGTCGATGTCTTGCTCGGGGCAACTAGTGATACAGATGAATAAATTTGGATGGTTCAACCGAATAAGATCCTTTAGAAAGTCCAGAATCTTTGTGCGGGCGGATGGGGTCGCATTGGTACTTGGGCACTCATCGAGTGCATCCATGAAAATGAAAATTGGAACTTCCCTTTGAAGTTCGAGCATGTTCTTAAGACATCCTGTAAGGCGGACCTCGCTGGGTTGTTCAGAGCCATCGCGGAAACCGAGGTATAACTGATAAAGGATATCCCAGCAACGATCAGAAAGATAACCGAGTTGGAAGAGGAGGGACGACAACAAGCCGCGGAGATCGCGCTTCGAGGCGTCTTTTAGGTCGAAATAATAATACACGATTAAAGCCGGCATAGTTTCTCGCATATTCTCGACGTCCTCGACAATTGCAGAGCTTATCGATAACATCAATGTTGCAAAGTACCAGACATGAATTCACGTACCAAAGAATGGTTTTCCCCGATCCCGCTGCAAAATCGGGAATGGAATAAATTGTTGTTTTAAAAAATGCCAAAAAGGAAGGAGAAACTTACGATGTCCACGGATCCACAATAAGGAACCGTTCTTCTTCCATTCATGGAATGCATTGCTTTGGAAGAACCAGGTTGCAGACCCACGATGCTGAATATTACGTGCGGTTCGATGATTGATGGAAGGATCTGGAGGAGAGAGCCATGTTCGAAGTTTTTCTTGCAACTGACTTCCTGTATCAGTGTCAGTTTTTGAGATCAAAGATCGCGGCGGTGGGCAACAAACGTATAAATTCCTCCGAAACTGTTTCGGACATAGTGGGGAAGGGTCAGGATGTACTTGAAAGACAACCAGGGAATGTCACGTACCGTCTTCGATCGCTCTCACATTGTTGTTATACGTAACCTCTGAGCTCCTAGCCGCTATCAAATTCTCTTCTTTCGTGAGAGTGTCCAATTGTGAAAGCGCGACCTCCACGTTAGTCCTTCCCGCTAGCTTTTTCAAAAGTCTTTCTAAACCATAGTCAGCCTAGAAAGTACATAACAAAAATGATCGGCTCACTAAATCGCTTCACCCTCATCGCCTTGGTCGACAGAGCGAGAATTGAAAGTAATTGCGCCATAATCCGTCCTAGTAACACCGTCGCCGCATTTGTGAGAGGAACCCCATTGAAAATGTTCAGACGTTGGAGGAAGAAGTGAATGCGCTCGAAGAGGCCGATCAGGGTATCATGGGTCGGCACGACATCCCTCACAGCCTGAGGATTGGAAGTCAAATGACTACGCGACATGGAAACGGGCAGAGATTTACCCCGAAAAGTACATAGACACCGGTTATGATCGCTTTCACGGGAGAGATTCGCTGAGAACTAGATGTTGGGGAGCAGACTTACGAAATGAATGAGACGGCTTACCAGAACGATCCGTTCTCCGAGCGTTGCAGAAAACGTAAAGAGAATATCGACAACGGGATCCAACCAAGCCATCAACCTCTCATCACCTTGACGAAATATATTGAGGGCCTGCGTTCCAAGTCGAAGTGCGTCTGAGATGGTCTGAGGACTAAGCCAGTTGTCAGGCCTTGCCGCAAATACATGGGTCTCTAGACGTTGTCCCGTAACCCTCCAGTACTGGTCTAAGGCTGCATCAAAGGTTGCGAGAAAATTATCGGCCGAAGGGGGGGAGCGGGCCCTTTGACCACTTGAAGACATCGAGAAAGTAGGGGAGAATCTGGAGAAGCGCAGGTCGGGGAGGAGGATGGGCTTGGGCTGAAGGGTGGGGCTAACAGATAAACACAGCCCCGGAGGACAAATGAAGATCCGGATTAAGATTAGTTGAGTCGAGTCGAGTTGAGTTATAATTCAGAACTCAGCTAACTCCCTTGTGTCAGATCTGGACTCAAGAGTGGCACCTGTCAACTCCGAACAAGTCGGAGCGGATCGTTCGGCTTTCATGAAATTCCAGATTCTGATAAGGGTGCAGTAATTCTTGGGCCGACCGGTTCATGCACCCAAAAGCGTACAGGTCAATTGTTATTTGGTTCGCCACGGCTCTGCGCACCAACTGTAGCGACACCTAGAGTTGGCTAGCTTTCAATCAAGGTTGAGGCTCAGCTCAGGTACAACATTGAATTTGTAAGCATCACGTGACAGAAAAAGGTAACTTATTACAGTATGCTGACTTAGCATGATACTTGGCTACGGTTAGTCTCGCCATCCTCACTGCCCACAAGAGACCCCACAAACTGGTCTGACATGCCTTCTCATCTCAATCAACGTAATAAAGCAAATGGTACACAACTTGGATAAGATTGGACAATTTCAGTCGAGGGCGGTGCAGTACGGTATCAAAAACGGAATTGTATGTGGGAAATCTTCTTTGTAGAGCGTCTGCATAACGTCAGAATGGGAAATGTGGGAAATGTTTATTGACAAATGTCCACACGAAATCAGAAGGGGTTAAATGCCAAGAGCATGGGATGTGTACCTAGCATACGCTTACGGCCTTCTTGGGGTATCTGTCGGGATTCCTTCAAGTCCGAGCTCTGCGCCCCGTACAGTGCAAATCCATTCCCATGTCCCAAGTTACCAACCCAATAGATCCCGAGCGGGGGAATGGCCCAGGTATCTTTACCGTCTCTCTGTTCTGCCCTCACCTAATTCACTGAGTGTATAGTTGATGATCGTCACAACCAGTCGCAGCTTCAGTCAGCACTGAACCCGTCACCACATCAAGCACAGTCATCCCATGGAAAATTCGAATATGGCGACGACTCGTGGGATCTCTTCTCCATCTACTCAAAGGTGACAGAGAACGATGACAACAGCATCGCCAAACGCTGGCAAAAAGATGCACAGGAGATCATGCTCTTCGTGAGTCCTCACGGTTGTTACTTACCGCTGAGCGTTCACCTAGAAAACTATAGACTGGTTTATTCTCTGCCGCCGTCGCAGCGTTGCTTGTAATTTCCATTCAGGACCTCAAGCAAGACCCTCAGGACACCTCCGCATTCTACCTCGAAAACATTTATCAGCTCCTTGCCCAGTCGAATATATCCAATACATCCTTCCCCCCCGCTGTCGCCAAACCACCATCATTCTCTCCACCTAGATATGCCATCTGGGTGAACTCACTCTGGTTCTTGAGTCTAGTCATCAGTCTTACAAGTGCTTTGCTGGCATCGTTATTACAGCGATGGGCACGTCGGTACCTCAAGGTTACTCAACCACGATGCAGCCCACACGAGCGAGCTCGGACCCGAGCGTTCTTTGCTCACGGCCTCGAAAGGATGCACTTTCCATGGGCTGCTGATGCGGTGCCCACCCTGCAACACCTTTCCCTATTCCTCTTCCTCGTCGGCCTTCTGATTCTACTATGGAATACCCATCTTATCGTTTTTAGGGCCGTGGTTGGGTGGGTCGTGCTTTCCACAGCAGTTTACGTATACATTACGTTGCTGCCAATTTTCCGGCCAGACAGTCCGTACTACACGCCGCTTTCTTCATTAGTCTGGCCAATCTACGGCATCGTGACACATCTTTTCTCGAACGTCCTCTCCATTACTGGCACACGAGGACTGATTCGCATGCACTTCTTAGGAAGTGTAGAGCTGATACCCGAGGAAACTGTTTTGAAACGGTCATCGGAGATCGACGCCCGTATCCTGGTGTCAACATTTAACGCTCTTGGCGAAGATAACACCGTTGAAAAGTTCTTCGAGGTCATTCCTGGCTTCCTTAACTCTAAGCTGGTCAATGAGCTCAAAAAAAATTTCCCGTCCGAGCTTCGCATAAAGTTTTCGGATGCGTTGGAAGGATTCTTGCGCCGCACGCTCGTATCCGACTCGGTCATCGAATCGATCAAAATTCGTCGACTCGACATCTGCCTGAAGGCTATGGACGTAATACACGGTTCTTATACTGTCTCACGATTCCTTCACACCATTCTTGACGAGCCCTTGAGTCAAGTGCTCCAATCCATCGAGGCGGGGCATAGTCTGGCACGCTGGTGCAAGAGCGAGGTCCAAAATATTGCCGAGCCTGCGCGATGCATAGTCGCCAGAATCCTTGCAGGTCTGCGCAAACGCGATGACCGTTGGATTGCACTCGCCGTTGATACATTTGACTTACAGGAGCGGCAAGCGCAGGTCATTCGGGACAATACTCCCCGTAGCGAAGATGTGTTGCTTTCCATCTTGATCCACTGTACGCGCCAGGCCACGCACCCCGACTCTTTCTGGACATCACGTATACTGGCATCACTTTCCAAATTCAAGGTGCGCCAGGCGCTTCCTGAATTGCAGCACGACTTCTGTGATTTGTGGAATAATGTCGTTCTCGAAGCAAGGGACGAAAGTGTCGGCGATACT
>Ga0307512_10007839_pt1 | contig 10500 bp, 6 predicted proteins | sample 14_EM_MG_FD_200267 | JGI IMG/M metagenome (GOLD analysis project Ga0307512, IMG submission 200267) | Populus trichocarpa ectomycorrhiza microbial communities from riparian zone in the Pacific Northwest, United States - 14_EM | ecosystem: Host-associated > Plants > Roots > Unclassified | place... | reverse complement strand
TCTCCTCAAGGGCTCTGATCAGTGCTGCACATTCTGCGTCGTAGGCTTCTTGGTTGCTGCCCATGTGGTTCTTGATTGCCACCCAGGATTGGTCGTTGTGTAATACGGCTGCATACCCTTCTACCCCACTGTTGAGTCGCGATCCGTCCGTGAACATAGGGAGAATGCACGGTGGCTGGCCCAAGAGACTTTCATCAAAGTACTGCCAGATGAGGACAGGTCACTAGCATCACGGGGAGTACCTCTAGAGGGCGAAGAAGCACCCAACGGCGCTGTGCTGGTGGTGCCCATATCAGACGAAAAGTCGGGATCATCTGTCAGTGTGCCCAGAATGGAAGGTCTAGCGGAGGTTCTTCTAGGCCGAGGTGCGAAAGAAAAGTGGGACGGGAAACGACTGGTTCACTGTTCGGGACCTCCTAGGGAATGGAGATGCAGCCATGCGGTGTTACATTTCCACTCCACCTGGGATGTGGGAATGCCGGCCACGGCCGAGGAAGACACTGGGTGCGAGGTGCCTAGTCACAGCTTTCACAGTGCATGGAGCGGCAAGAAGAGAGTATGGATGAGGAGGCGCTGGGCACCGTGGAGCAGGTGCGCGCTTGGTCGCAGCATCCTTTGCACCTTCCCACAATCTCCTTTATGGCATCCGTAGTCGAGAACTCGGCGGTGAGCCTTTCGTTTGTTACTCATTTGCTCCTCAGTCACGATATCCCATGTCCTCCCATTTGTGATTTCTGAGGTATGATCTCCGTTTCCTTGTTGGAACACGCCTGGGAGCTCCAAGGGGAGCTTCCAAAGAGCCGTTGCGTGCGGATTGTAGGCAGGAAATAGGCTGTAACTGCATATTATCATCACGATCTAGCTAGGACTCCTTCGGACAACGATTATACCCCCAAAAAATAAAACCAGTCAGAGGGTGCGAAAATGGATTAAGTGGCAGTCTGGGCTCATAACATGTTGCAATACCGAGGTGAAGATGGTGAGTTGGATTACCGGTACATCAGCGTGGGCAGAAGATTCTGTTCATAATCAAGGCGCCCCAGGGACACGACGGGAAAATCGACCAAAACCCTCTTGAAATACGTAACCAAGTAGTGCTCGAAACTGGGACAGGTGTCGTGTATCGACCCATTTTGACACGAAGGAGGCTGAAGACCTATTTTGGGCTGACAGGCAGGGAAGTGAGCACAGTCCTATTCGTTACTTGGAACTACGCTGGTGGAGGAGTCGGAGGAGGTGAGGGTAAGTACTTACTATCTTCACGGACGGGTAGATAGCTGACAACAGTGCCCAGGGGCACTCGTAATATAGCACCCTTGTTTGGTGCGGAAAGGCGAGTGTCTGGTACGGCGCCCCCCCCATACTAGCGTTCGTCCTTCACCTGCGTATTCCTTTTGGCTACCGTCTCTTGCTAGTAAACTTATTCTAGCGCGGTCGTGCCGGGAAATGCGTGGCGATCCGGTGGCACCTAAGGTGGGTGCCCGTGGCGAGTAGTCCGGGCGTGAGGACGCGAGAAGGAGCGGAAATCGTGTCTGTGTGTATGGGTAAAAAGATATTGGTGAGTTTGTTGATGATACCCGAGAGAGATAAAGAGGTAACGTTGAGTAACGTATAACGTATCATTCATTGAACTTCTAAAAGTAGAAGGAAATAGAAATAAGGAAGGAGCGAGAGAGCCTCTATACTCTGTTTTTCTGCGACACTAACCTCGTAGAGCCGTCTCCGCTTCCGAGCAGTACTTCGTGTCCCGGCGGCACCCTACTCACGAAGGGACAAGAAGCCAATACAAGCAATGCCTAACATTGCTTGGCGTACGAAGGGGTCGACTTGTGCATGGAAATGAGGATAAATTGGCAGAGCTGACGGAACGGTCGCCCGATACTCACGAGGCCAAGTGGTTACTCTATTTATTAATTTTTTATTCATTATCTGCATGCGGCCTATCTCGATCATGGCGAGAGGTTCAACCCAGCTCCCTCCACCATCCGACCCGTAGGCGGCCAATTGTGCCTCCACCTACCATCCGCCCTGGTCTGCCTCCAAAAAAATCGTCACAACGACTTCCTCACTTCCATCAATGCTCCCAGGCTCACTCACTCCTGTAGGAATCCCGTCTCACGACCGTCACTCTGTCTCCCTCTCCTGCGCCTTCTACTCCCGTTCCCTAAGCTGCCCCTCCGATGTCACTCAGGGAATCCCCCACAGCCGCACCTGATGTCCCTCGCCCCACCTCTCTAGTAAAGGGGATCTTAAGGAGGTGGTTAGTCTACCGAGGCAGGACAGATCCCTCGAGAACATCAAATGAGTGATCACGGTGTAGCGAAGCAGAAGAGAAGTGGGAGCGAATGGGATGGAGAGAGAAGAATGAATGACTGACAATCGGTCTATACAAGCGAATCAGAGAGGCATTGTATACACTGGCCACCTGGCCCATACGGCGATATCGGTATTTACCTCACTGCCTCGACATCGCCTGACATGCCTTTGGCACCAGTCTCGACATCTGCAAGAAAACCATCATTTCCTAACGGAACCCAGAACACATCAACGAAACCTAATGGTGTCGAGCCCAAATACGCAACACCTAACACAATCGTCAACACCGAGAGGAAATGGGGGGGAGCCCGGTGCTTGGTGGGGTGCGGGTCGTCACAACGAATTACAGTGTGCCGCATCAGCATTGACCGAACAGAGCTGCGACCTGATGCACGAAGCGCTTTGTCAGCTGGTCTTACCAGGTGGAACAGGGCATTGTTTCACGCAGATGTACGCCAGGGCGAACGAATAGAACCACAGGGAAGGGCAGTTGGTGTCCGTGCTAAGTCCAGGCAGGGAGCACTTGCTCAAGCACTACGGCATTGAAAATCGTAGCAGGTGATCCAAACGGTGGCGATTAGGAGACAGACAGGAGGCGGAAACTACCACTTCAAAATCCCAAACCCGTTCCCGGATGAGCGGTGCACCCAGGCAAACCTCGACTTTCTGCACACCACCCAGGTGGCACACAGGGCGAACTTGGGTGACTCGTGATAGAGGCCCAGCTCCAGAACTCGGAGCGGTAACATGTGGAGGAGCGGGGAACGTAGACGAGCCATGAGAGCAAGAGAAATAGGGGACAGTAGCAGTCAGGGACGCAGGCGTTCTCCTTTCCTTGGTCTTTGTTGTAATATAGCGATCGATAAAGCTGAAGATAGATGTTTCGGTGCAGATACATCGCCATGCACCACGGGTGTTCTCTATATGTTGGAATGTAGGGATCGATAGAGATGAAGGTGGTGAATTGATTGACTGATACAACGCTGAAGGAGAATATTCTCCCTATATACAACGGTCCTGAGGGGCTCGACAGGGGGACAGGACGGATGACTGTCACCCGAGCCGATCCCGGAGACTCGGGCAAATGCCACCGCCGGGCGTGTCGCCTCCGGTTCATCATCTCCGGTCGCCCATTGTTCCGACACTCTATACAAAGGCTTGACCGGCTGCGGGAAATCGTATTTCGAACAGAGCTCGGTCATCTGGCCTCCGTTCGAAGGACCATCATCTCCGAACATTCATCTTTCACAGTTGGCAACGTGAGGGGCGTTACACATCAACCCCCGCAGCTACTCTGCAAACCCGTGCGGGGGGTCGGTGTGGTAGTCTAGGTGTCGCCCTGCGGAATCGTCGGCGACGAAGTGAGGTCCGGTACTGTGGCCCCCGGAGTAGCCGATACGAAGGAATTATCGTCTTCATTCATCACCAGATTGTCGTCCCTGTAGGTGTGGGAACAATGCCCTCCGGGCGAATGGTTATGTCACCTGCGGTCCCGCGAAGATAGCGAGCGCGCAAGATTCAAAAGGTTCCGAATTCGCACGTGAATTTTACTATGTAGGGTCTACAGTGAAAGATACGCGCGTAAGCCGGCGTCCTTGTATTTAATCAGATCGTGTGTCACTACTTCCTGCCTATCGATTGTGGACTCATGCATCTTTCCCCCCAAATTGACAAACTGCTCTATACGTACGAAGTCAAGACATAGAATATGCATCTTCCCCTGGCTTCTCGCAGAAGTGCAGTTCGTCAACGCATGTCAAACAAGCGATCAAGAGCCCATATAGCCTCTCGTCCGGTGGGTCGTATACAAGCACCCTATTTTTCCCCCGCCACCCCCAAGACTGCATAATGATGTCAGAATAATGGGCGTCCAGAGATGACGGACCGGAGGTGGCGTCCGGACATGACTGAGTCCCCGAGCACCGGCTCGGGGGGCAGTTTTCCGTCCTTTGTCCTGACGGCCTTCCTGTATATAGAGAGATCTTGGGCCCGCATAATGTAAGAGCGACAATCTTCACTGTTATCCATCAATACATTCCAACAGGTTATTGTTGGAAATGCTTCTCGCGCGTCGTCTAGATTTGGCGGTTGTGCCTTAGAGATTGTTGAGGACTGAGTTTGTTGAGGGCATGATTGCAAGCGGGGAACGTGAGCGGAGGATCTTTGTTCGGCGGGTTCTTTCTCTTCTTCTTTTCTTCTATACGATCGAATACTACAACGAAGTTGTGAACCACTCGAAATACCAGAATCCATACGCCTCGTGTTTCCACATCTCATACAGCATTCAGACTCATCGAACTCCAATCGCTCATTTCTATCCTCATCGCTAATCGGTATTCTTTCAACAGTTATGAGCCCGGATTGAACGCTCTACCAATCCGATACCCATCGATAATCGCACCCGCCGTACCTGCCGCTTTGTGCCTCGCTTCTGCGTCTCATCCCTGCACTCTCGTTTTTTAAACCTTAACTTTTTGGAGCCGCGTCGCGTCCGACGAGATCGCCAACCAGACAACGCGTCACGTTTGCAGCCACCGGCCTTTACAATGCCAGCAACCATCGCTCACTGAAGAACGACACACCCGAGAGTATCCTCGGCATAGAGAGGCCTACCGGCCAACGCGACTGCCCAGACTTGAGCCTTGCGCATTGAACGGTGCAACCATCCACCAGTCAGCATCACTCGGTTGTCATCCGAGCGAAGCGTTGACCTGCTAGCTGAAGGACCTTCGGATACGGCGACCCCACGATCAATTGCACGAGCAATTCCACCAGTGATCTCACAAGCGATCCCACAAGCGATCCTACGAGTGATCCTACGAGCGATAATACGAACAATCCTACGAGTGATCCTACCAGCGATTCTACGAGCGATTCTACAAGCGATTTTACAAGCGATTCTACGAGCGAGCCTATGAGACCGAGCGGTCCTACGAGCCATCCTACGAGCCATCTGAAAATGAAGCTTTCAACCAACAGAGAACCACTTGGAGATTTCCGTTACAGTAGCGGGTTTGAAGGCTACTGTGGATTCGGCCTCTTCAAAGGATTTGGCGACTTCGGCATAATCGCTACTCCAGTGGTTTTCGGTTTCGCTCCTGAATCGGTTTCGCTCCTGAGTGCGCTCTCCACTGAGATACCGATTGAACAAAGACCATATGTGGAATCCATTCCAAAAGCTAAGTATTCATTCCAGACATGAAGACATCCACTGAAATACCCAGTTTTCAGAACAGCCTCGCTGCTCAGACATAAACTACATCCACGCCGGATCTGGGTGAAAGTGTTACTGGATTAAGCAGCTCCGTCAAGCAAGCGGATGTCCTTCGAAGCTCCTATCACCGCCCCGACTGGCGTACCAAGAGTGGCAAATGGCAAGAATTATGGCGAGACCGAAATCTACCGCGAGTCCGATATCGACAGCGAGGCTGCCATTGATGTGGAGCCAATATCCACAAAAAGCCGATGTCGATACGAGGACGGCGTCAACAGCGAAGCCAAGAACCGATACAAGGCCCCTATCGGTGGCGAGTCAGATATCGTTGACCCTTCAATACTGATAAATGGACACGTACTCGCATCTTTCAGCACAACTGCAGAAGGCCTGAAGGGTGGATGTAGACTCTTCGCTTCGAACGGACGTGGACTCGTCTCGGACGGACTCGGTATCTCAGACGGACTCGGATCCGATGCCTCGACGAGCAGAGGCGGACTCGAACTCGACGTCTCGAGCGGACTCGGTCTCGACGTCTCGAGCGGACTCGGTCTCGACGTCTCGAGCGGACTCGGTCTCGACACCGCGGTCGGACTCGGACTCGACGTCTCGAGGGGACTCGGACTCGACGCCTGGGCGGTCAGACTCGGACTCGACGCCTCGGCGGTCGGACTCGGACTCGACGTCTCGAGGGGACTCGGACTCGACGCCTGGGCGGTCAGACTCGGACTCGACGCCTCGGCGGTCGCACTCGGACTCGGCATATCGATCGGACTCCGACTCGACGCCTCGGCGGTCGCACTCGGACTCGGCTCCTCGGGCGTACTCGGACTCGACGTCTCGACCGGACTCGAACTCGACGTCTTGAGCGGACTCGGACTCGACTCCTCGGCGGTCGGACTCGGATTCGGCGCCTCGGGCGTACTCGGACTCGACGCCTCGGCGGTCGGACTCGGACCCGACGCCTCGGCGATCGGACTCCGACTCGGCGCCTCGAGTGGAAGTCTTTGCAATTTGGAAGCAAACACCGGCCGGTATGATCTTCAGAAGAGACCTAGAGCGGTCGCCCACCGGATCCGGGTGGAAGAGGAACCAATGGATTCTGCAGATCCGGTGTCCTACCGGGAAGCCATTGCGCACCCGAGGTTTGACCAGAAATGGTCTGATCCGGTTGATGAGGAACTCAGATCTTTGACGGAAAACTCAACCTGGGACTACGTAGGGCTGGAAGACGTTCCAGCCGGCTTCACGCCCATTAGCTCCAAGTTGGTCTTCAAGACCAAGGAGTTGCCAGGAGGTGGCATTCAGTATAAGGCCAGGCTTGTTATCCAGAAATCGATCAAATGGATGTTCTCACCGCCTTCCTGAACCCCAAAGTTGATAGTGACGACTATATAGCTCTGCCGCAGGGTACTTAGGCGGACAAACCTCAAGTCTGCAAGCTGAGAAATTCTCTCGGTCTCCAACAATGCGAGTATGATCCGAATATCTATCTCACGGCAAGTACCACCTTAACCGGTCGAACCGATTCCCCACTGGCCATCTGGAATTCGAAGCAATCGGCCCAGAATGACACACCAATAATTCTGCTGCTGTACATTGATGACACGCTGCTCTTCTCCCCATCGGCCAACCGAGTCACCACAACCAAGAACCTCCTCCGCGCCAAGTACACGATGACCGACGTCGGCCCAGTTTGCTGCTTCCTCGGTATAGAGATCGAGTGCGACCGACCACGACGGATACTACATATCCAGCAACACCGCACTGTCCGGAAGCTGCTTGCGACTTCACGAGTCAGGCTCAGCAAACACAAACGGCACAGCAAGGATACTCTACTCAGATGGTAAACAACGATACCAGTCAACAATCGGCAGTCTGATGTGGCTAATGCTATGCACTCGACCGGACCTTGCATTCACTGTCTCCAAGCTATGCAAATTCTCCTCCACCCCGACTAATGAGCACTTGGCAGCAACCACCTACACGTTACGATACCTGCGACACACAGCCAACCTCGCCATTCAGTACAATGCATAAGACTCTGAAGTCACCATGCCCAGTGGCTACAAACACTCGGACTTCGCTGGATACCCTGATCGAAAAATCGACATCTGGCTACGTGTTTACGATCCTGTACAAGCGTGCCGAGCAATACCCCCACTGCTTATGCTCAGACAACGCCTCTAAGGCTACCGAACCCCAGTAAATCTTTGTCGACAACCAAGGTGCAATCCAGATTGCAAAGAACCCGAAGTTCCATGAGCGCACCAAGCACATCACCGTCCGCTTCCACTTCGTCCGTGATGCCTGCGAACGGAATGCCATCAAGTCCATATACCTCCCGATATCCGACATGCTCTCCGACATCATGACGAAGAACCTCCCTCGAGACGCACTGGAAGCACGTTTACGGGCTTCGGCTCGTAAGCCGGGACTCAGGGAAATCTCCGACCAACCACGAATCAAGCATTTGAAATAGGTTACACTTTCAGTTCTTTCTTTGGAGGATGCACTCTTTCTCCTATGTCCGTGGTTTTCCCTTGAGGGGTTTTTTACACGGTTATGAGTTTTAAAGTGGCATCCGAGGATTCCGTTTTCTCATTCTCTCCTGTGTTCGTTTGCATCTTCCGTACGAGGAGAAGTGTCAGAATAATGGGAGTCCGGACATGACGGACCCGAGGTGGCGTCCGGACATGACTGAGTCCCGGAGCACCGGCTCGGGGGGCACTCTTCCGTCCTTTGTCCAGACGGCCTTCCTGTATATAGTGTCAGAATAATGGGCGTCCGGAGATGACGGACCGTTGGCGGCACGTCCGGAGATGACAGCAGCCTTAGTCTCCGAGCACCGGCTCGCGAGACAGTTTTCCATCCTTTCACCTTGGCGAGTCCCTCAGGAGCGTTGTATATAGAGACAATGTTTTTCCTTCGACGTTGTATCAATCAGTTCACTATCTTCATCTCTATCGATCCCTATATTCCAACACATAGAGAGATCTTGTGCCCGCATAATGCTGTAATACAATCAGTTCACTATCTTCACCTTTTATCGATCCATATATTCCAACAGGCTTCGATCTTTGCAACCACTTCAACCACTCACCCCACCGTGTGGTTGCCCGGCACTGCATCGACGCCTTCTTGGATCCCCATTCCACCGCTGCAATAGCCTCTACCCTACACGTCCACGCCGATTACGGGCTGCTTCCCAAATTATGACCACCTGCTCATCTTGCTACCCCGCATGTTTGCCCACAGCGGAATCGGCATCCGCTGTTAAACCGATCGCTGGTATGACACCCGCTGAATTACACTTCAGCAGCGGTCACGGTCGGTTTCCCCGTTCTTACAAGTTCTCGGTACTCCACCACCTCAATGTCACGACCCCGAGCATTGGCGTATGGTTGGCCCCATTCAACCGAAGTCGGAAATTGCCACATCACACTTTTGTGGCGGCCGACTAATTGGATCATCGCTATTTCCACAACCCGCACCCTGCGTTCGCAGCTCCTGCTTCAGTTTGCCTCCCCTGTCTCCCGCTAAGTCAGCCACCATCTCACACTTCATAGGCTCTGCCAATCGTAGTTGCTCGCTACTGCCACCCCTGCCACCTCACTCCGATTTGCACACCAGGGCATCGGCATCTGCTACCCCAAATGTTCCCCTACATCGGCACCCTATACATCAAACACCCCTGTTGGACGCGAGTTTGGTTCAGCGCAACTACTACCACCTCCATCTTCACCACATCTCTCCACTCCAAAGCATCGGGACCGGCATTGCGAAATGGTTCACTGCTGCGGCATCTTCTGCCTTACACTTCCTCCGCGGTCATGCGCCTTTCCACTGCCACAACAATCCCCCACCCCCTCACAGTTGCGTGCCGTAGCATCGGCAAGACGGTTTCCACTCAGTTGCCTCCTCCGGAACATTCTTCCGCATGAACCCTCAGTAAGTACGGGCTTCTTCCCTAGTTACTACCGCCAGGTTCTCCTCCACCACCACACCGTTGTGTACCTCTGCAACGGCGTGACGGTCGCCATTCGGTCCCCTGCTGCGGAAGGTTCTTCCGCATACAGCCTCAGTAATTACAGGCTTCTTCCCTAGTTACGACCGCCTACACCTTCTCCAACACCACCCGGTTGCACCTCTCCGTATCGGCCAAAGCGATGCCACCCATTTCCCTGCTACGGAACTTCCTGCCTCGTTGTCCTCGTCGGTTGCCGGCTGCATCCCCAGTTACTTCCATCTGGTTCTGCTCCACCCCGCCACCCTTGTGTGCGACGGCATCGGCGCGACGGCTGCCACTCTGTTTGCTGCCACGGAACCTTCTTCCACATGCGCCTCGGTGATTACACGCTTGTTCCCTAGTTACTACAGTCTCCTCCACCACCACATGGTTGCGCGCTAAAGTGTTATCGTAAGTGTTGCTACACGGTTCCTGACTGCATATTCTCCTACGCCGTACATCCTTGTCGGCCGAGCAGGTGGCTGACCGGTACATCCAGAACCGCTAATTGGCTCTCCACGCCATGTTTTCCTACCGCTGTTTGGTTGTGCGGCACCACGGGGAGGCACCCGCGACCCACACTTCTCAGGCCGTTATGGGCTTACGCTCTCGGTATCGCCACTCCTATCACCTCGCTCTCCGTTACACGTTTGCTCAGTACGGCATGGGTATCGGCTTGGTAAATCACTTCACTGGTACAGAGCACCAATACCCCCACTGCATCGGTTGCCCACCGGACCCACACCGATAGCGATGCCCAGCCGAAGGGTGGTAAGACGGGGCGTATGAACCGGTACAAGCCGTTGGTATGACCTCCGAAATCTCGATATTCGGCCACATCGACCCGTGTGCTGAAGAAGTGGTAAGATGAGGCATACTGGCGAGAGTGGAGTGTACCTTGGGGTGATGAGGAGAATTTAGGGGAAGAGGAGTAGCAATGCTATTTTATTCATTTCTATAT
>Ga0307512_10007836_pt1 | contig 10508 bp, 8 predicted proteins | sample 14_EM_MG_FD_200267 | JGI IMG/M metagenome (GOLD analysis project Ga0307512, IMG submission 200267) | Populus trichocarpa ectomycorrhiza microbial communities from riparian zone in the Pacific Northwest, United States - 14_EM | ecosystem: Host-associated > Plants > Roots > Unclassified | place... | reverse complement strand
CCCCCCTATTTATTCATTACTCGCATGCAACCAATTGTTGATCATGGCGAGCCTGGCTCAGAGAGCCAGGATTGAGGGAAGAGAAAGGAATTTACACTTCTGGAAGGGCCCGACAAGCCATAAACTTGCAGGGCAGTCTTAATTATCCAAGGACACCAACTCGATGAGAGCGGATGATCCAAAACCCACCCGGTCCCTTTCTATAACCATGCCTTGACCAGGGCAGGTGTAGGTTGTCGAGGACAAATACAAAGTCCTGGGCATTTCCCCGACAGCCCATGTCTGGGAGGTTCGATTCTACCGCAAGAAAATGATAGTTTATAGCATCCCAGCTCTAAGGAATTTAGAGACAGATCCTCGCGTCTGAGTGTCAAGGACCTCACTAGTCCAGACGCGTTTCTCTCCAGAGCTGGACAAGCAACTCCTCTCACCTCCAGTAAGTACATATAGGCTGGCACTTACGTACTAGCAAGTGGTAGGTTTGCTAAGCAGCAGCTACCCAATTGTCAAGATGAGAAGATGAGACGGCACCATCAATGCATAGTGGCGGTGTCTATGCGAAACACCAATGCATAAGATGGTGGCGTCCATGCGGAGAGGCGCAGTCCATGCGGATGTGGTCACGATCCTGCGAGGGCAATCTACCATCTACCATCTCTACCCATATATTCCTACCGTGACCTCTTGATACTAATTGTTATTCTGCTAACTCTCGAGTGATAGTCGATGACTGCATAGAATACTATACGAAAACATCTCTGTCCGACCTCCTATGTGTTTTGTACTACTTTTCAGCATACTCACGCTGTACCACAATCAGGCCGTTTATATAGGCCATCATCCGCTTTTGATCCGACAGCTCTTGCTCTGAAGGGCCACTGTCGGGTATTTCCCAGTCCGAAGCAGCCTGTTCTTTTTGCTGGGGCCGGCTGCTTCTCTCGGAAGGATGGGGCATCGCACAACGCCGAATATGAAGCTGCTTGCGCGCAACGGATCGGGCTCGGTAAGGCGAACACAGCAACCTAAATCAAATTAATAGCTGTAAAACTGGTGCAGGTGGGAGCTCGTGGACACAATCTCAACACCGTCGAATCGGGAGCGGCTTACGATTGTTGTAACGAGCACGGGAGGTGATTCCAACAAATCAAGAATCAATTCAATACATAGCTTTAAAATTGGTGGAGTTATAGCAGGATAGGAACATTGAGGTTGTGACGGGATTTTCTAGGTTCGGGTGGGATTTAGTGTCAGAGCCGGGCACTCGCGATTAGTAGTCACCAGAATTGACAATCTGTAATTTTGCCAAGACTTGGCAACGTCTAAGTGGCCGGCACTAATAATAATCTGCCCCACCATTTTATCCAGCGATTCCACCTGTGAAGTAGCTGAAGATATTCATACCTACCAGACCAGATCATAGGATATTTTAGTACCATCTAATTTAGTGCGTTCTCTATCATTCACGATATGCCAGCGACAACAACACTGCCGCCGTCGGACGAACGTATCTTTGACCCCTCCTTTGCCCCCAGCGGCTCGGCCTCATCAATAACCTCACCCCGCCTCCTCCCAAAGCTGCTCCCGCCTACTCGCACCGTAACACCCATCCCCGATGGCCCCACCACCCCCCCGCCACCCACCGGCTTCCTCGCACGCACGCATGCTCGTTTTTGGGCAAACCGCGGGCTCTTCCTGATCCTCATATCGCAGTTGTTTGACAGTGTGATGTCGATGACTGTGCGGCTGCTCGAAACCGGCCCTCGAAAGTTCCACGCCCTCCAAATCCTCTTCGTCCGGCAAACCATCACTATGGCCGGCTGCTTGTTGTGGATGTGGTACAACAGTATTCCACATGCGCCGTTGGGCGTAAAGGAGGTGCGATGGTTGCTGGTGGCGAGAGGTCTGGGTGGATTCTGGGGTGTTTTTGGGCTATATTATTCACTCGCGTATCTGGATCTGTCCGATGCCAAGGTGATTACGTTCCTTGCACCGATTGTTGCGACATTGGCGTGTAGTATTGTCCCTGCGCTTAAGGAGCCGTTTACGAGACACGAGTTTGGCGCCGCCATAGTGAGTTTAACCGGGGTGGTGTTGATTTCCCGCCCTGGGAGTCTGTTCGCCAGTCCTGTCGGGGATGCGGCGGTGGAGGAAGAGGGGAAGGAAAAGCAAGGTGGCGAGGAGGTAACCCCTCACCAACGTGGGGTCGCGATCCTGGTTGCGCTCGTCGGTGTTCTCGGAGCTGTAGGTATCCTGCTCCCCGGTCTAGTCCCTCTAACAAATATATACAGGCCACGGCGTTCACGACTATTCGCTGGATCGGCAAGCGCGCCCACCCGCTCATCGCGGTAAACTACTTCGCATCGTGGTGTGCAGTCGTTTCGCTGGTCTCTCTGCTAGCGGTACCGCAAATTGGCGGTATCGTTTGGCCGGTGTCTTGGTATCAATGGTTGTTACTCGGTGGCATCGGCATTAGCGGGTTTATCATGCAGTTTTGTCTCACCGCTGGGTTGCAGATCGAGAAGGCAGGTCGGGGGACGAATATGGTGAGTTCAACTAGTGATTGGCGACAAGGAAGAAAGAGCTGACGAAGAGTAGATTTACACCCAGATGCTGTTCGCCCTGTTCTGGGAAAGGGTGGTTTGGGGGACGACGCCCGGCTGGCTCAGTATCGCTGGCAGTACGCTGATCCTCAGTTCCGCAGTGTATGTTGGCACTCGAAGGTCGAAGAAGGAAGAATCGCCAACGCCAATCAGTGATGAAGAGGTCAGCTTGATGATGGATATTCAGAACGATATTAGCCGTCGCGGGAGCTCCGAGGACCAGGTTGATGTGAAAAGGACGTAGATGGATGCCGGTTTTTTTTTTGGAGCCGTCCTTTTTTTTTGGATAGACTCGACTTACAATTGAATGAATACACTTCTGAGACGAGAACCCCTTTTGGTTAGATATAGCATTCGGGCCCTAGAAACAGTAGGTGACGCACAAGAAGGATATGAAACCCATAACGCCGTTGCCAATATACAGACCTGAACAGAAAGGAACCGATACCTCGAGCTCAACGTGTCCCCCGACTCACGCCTGCACCTGCACTCCAGGTCTCCACCCCTCTGCAATCTTCTTAATTTCCGCCAGAAACCTCCGACTCTCAATCGGACGCGTCTCGTCGTTATCGAAGAACGGATTACAGACGAGCGAGATATACGCCGTCTGGATGGCACGGAATACCTAGCCACACATGCCTCATTAGCCCATTCGTGCCTCACCTTCTCTCCCATACGTACCCCCTTCATCTCTCCCTCCCGCACACCCACGCCCTCCGCCTCCACCCCCTCCAAAACTGGCGTCTCAACAGCAACCACAAACTTCGCGCCCGTATTCGTAATCCATCCGTACAGCGCGCAAGCATCATCGACGGCATAAAGGAGACCGAAATCACTGTCACCGCCTGTCTTCGACGGCTGCCGCGCTTGGAACACATCGAGTGTTGCGTTCACGAGGAAGTGGTATGAGAGCGTGTCGCGTCTGCTGGAGGGCGTGGGGTAAGTTGAGATGTGGAGAGGTGAATTCTGGAGATTTTAGCAGGGAATACGAAAAGAGGAGAAAAGGAGCAAACTTTCTTGCCGATTATGGCGACACAGGTGATGCGCGGGGTTGTCATCGTTGCTTCTGTGGGTGTGTGGTGGAGCTGGTTGGAGCTCTGGGATGGGTGTTGTGCGTCTTGTCAAACCGTTGGCGAGACGCTACGCTGAAACTGTAAATTCGAGTGACGATTTGTGAGTCTATAGTAGCCATTTTCGACGCAAAAAACTCGGTGCGGAATTGTGTGCTCACTCTTCGGGATTATGAAGTACTATTGCACGGTAATTTTGCTAGGTACTAATTGGAAGTACTATTGTCGGTGGACCTACATATCACTCTAGATATCGGTAAGTAGGTATGTACCAATATGCCTCTCTTGAAAGTCCCGGAATGACTTGAAATTTACCTACGGGTCATAAGGGCGAGATGCTGCGTCGAGCTGGCTTTGTCCTTGTCGAGAGGCAGATGTTAATCTACCCCCACCTCACTTGGATTTCTTTCTCGTCTATATAAGTCGCATGCGGTTAATGAATAAATAAAAAAAGGTCAAGAACCTGAAAACCGAAAACCCAAAGCCCGAAAAGCCCGAAAACACCAGCAAACGCCCGTCGGCAGCCCAACTCGACCCCACAGCCAGCGGTGGAAGACCATTGAACTGCGCATAATGCCTCGAAGAATTCACAATTGGAAAATTTTCTGAAAATTAATTTGTTGCGTTTAGTTCTCCAGCGCTGCGCCAGAAGCACAAAATACAAACGCGATGCAAAGCCGCACTCGTCGGGGAAATCGACGCGACGGAGGGAATCACGCAGAGCGCATCAGGCAGTTAAGGACTGATTTTTTTCTTTTATTTTGTGCATGCTGTAAGGTATTTTCTTGTTACATAAGAGTGGTGACTTCGTGTGGCGGCGTGGGTTTTACAAATGCCGAGTCTTACTTCAACGACAGCGCCAACCAGCGGCCGCATGCGGAGTCAATGCGTTGGAATTAGTAGTAACCCAGCTCGACACACCCGTTAATTGACTTCAGACATCCCATTCCATCAAGGAACCACGCCCATCACCAGAATCATTCAAATGATACACAGGGTATTTGGTTAATAATATAGAAAATACGATGCAGCATGCGCGAGACTTCTTGATCTTTCGCGTGATGTTTTAGTCAATTCTGAGTCCCTGGCCTGTTTCGATCGCGTCTTGGGCCAGGGCCTATGTAGAGACAAGTTATTTTGCTAGGTATTTATTTGGAGCTGTGGTGGATACTTCTTATGTACTTAGTAAGTTGTATGTATCCACGCTTTCTGTCCCCCGCACTCTCATCTGGAATTTGTTACACACCCCAACACCTGCCCCCCCAATCTGGTCGAAACATCGTGATGATCAGTCCAGAGCAGCATCGGGCGCGCATAACAAGGCTCTATTCACACATAACCTCATGTTTATTACGAACTGATTGATTATCTTCTGTCATCTCCTTTCCAACCTACTTCTCACATCTTCTCTTTTTGATTTTGGATAGGCGTTTCTGTCGTGGAGGAGTTTGATTGGGGTTTCCGCTTTTCGGTTCCCTGATTTTTGGATAACTTGGTTATTTGGTCCCTAACCAAGTATGTATAGAGAACAATTCCCAGCCAATGACTTATATCTTCCGGCACAACCTCCTCCTCCCACTGCCGCACCACTTCTCTTCCCTTCAGCGAGCTTCTGGCTAGCATATTCGTTAGTGTCGTCGGGTATTAGCTTGAGAAGCGAACGGTCAAAAAATAGCCTCAGGATTTCAATCGGTTCCATCGCATCGAGACCTCGAAATATTACAGGAAGTGTATTGTAGGTTTTATGCGTAAAGGCTATGGGAACCACGGGATGGAATATGGGCGACTGGGGCGATGGTGTTGATGCTGACGAGGCCGACGAAGTTGGGGGAGTAGGTTCGTAACCGCGCCGAGTGACTTTTTGTGAATTGCATCTTCTTGACTGCCTGTTTGTCTTGCGAGGATCGCTTCGTGACAGATTGACCAGGATGTGGCTTGAGATCATTGTCTGAGGACGAGAGAGTATTGGACTTATTTTTGGTTGCTGGCGAACACTAGTTCAGTCATGTTGGGATTACTGCTAGAATCCCGAACACTTCCCACAAGGTGGCTTATTTATCTCCCACCAGAAAGGCCACAGCTCCGAGAACTGATAGTATGAGAGTTCAGAAATCAAAGAACAAATAACCTTCAATATTGGGGTGTACAACAGGCTACTTCTTCCACTATGATCGAGAGTTGTGGTTGCGGGGGTCCAAATGGCCGGAAACTCAATTTCTACGCTCCAGGGGATAAGCCCCGTAAAGGTATACATTTCGTAGTCACGACTTACAGTATCGCCATCAGAGGATCACAAGTTGTTCAAAAGCATTTACTCTAAACTATTGAGTGCCTTGAATACCCCTCTCCCAGCAATCTAGCCCCGTAAAAACCCCCGCCGCCGTGGTTCAAACGTCCAGAGCGGGCGCTGCAGCACCATTCATCCTGTCGAGGAGGTAGCCCGGAACCTTCGGCTCTTCTCTAACCAGCGGCAGTTTTGTATTGATGGCCGTCATCCAGCCCGGGAATCCGTCCCTACGGAGAAGCTCTCCGAGGTGACGCTCATATTCGCGCCATTCCGCCTCGGATGGCATGGAGTCCGGGAAGTGGGCATTTCGAAACCCCGTGAAAGTGCCTCCGAACTCCATCTCGAATTGGTCCTCGAGCAGACCCTCCGGGAGGACCCACTCGTGCTCCCGCGCCCAGAATCGAACCACACGAAAGAGGAGGAGGACACTTGGCTGGTCGTAATCCCAGACTGCACGCTTGAGGATCGCATGAAAGCGGTTGCGGAGTGTTTGGGAGGGGAATATGACGGCCTTTAGGATATATGGCGGGAGATTGCGCAGGAAGCCCCGGTCGAAGATTACGTAGTCGAACCCTGGAAAGTCGTGCAGCACGGTCGTCTGCCAGTAGATGTAGGGGTTTGGGCTACCGGTGGTGCGGAGGGGTCCTAGATACCTGTATGCAGTGGAGTCGTAGTCCGTTCGGTAGGGCAACCGATCGAGGCCACAGAATTGCCAATGCCCACCGGCCGCGTACCGGCAGCGGTCGTCGCAGAACCTAATGGCGCTGTTGACACCGCAGATTAGGCATATGACTGAGTCCTCGTGCGTGAGGGGTGCCTGGCAATGGCAGCACTCGAACTTGAGAGCGCCGAGGCGGGCATCCTTGACGGTAGGAAGGAGCTCGAGAGGGATCTTCGGGAATCCGAAATATCCAGTCAGACTGTCTTCAGAGCGGTGGTAGGCCGTACCCTTGTGCTCCACAATATCTTTCATCCCGTCGTACCAGGGAGATACCGCCGCCTGGGACTGGTAAGGAGGAATACCAAGCCCCAGAACATCGGTAAGCCTCGGATGGGTGAGTCCCGGAGGTGTTGCCGTGTGCTGACCAAACTCCTGCGAAGGTGAACTGGACTGGCCAACCTGATGGGGTGGGAGATTGGCGGGACCCCGATGCAACATCTGCCCATTGGGAACTTGAAAGAAATCCCTGTTTCTGGAAGCACGATTTCTCTGGCGGTACTGACCATGGCGGCCACCGCGGCCACCGCGGTTACCACCCAACTGAGCATACTGGCCCCGAAGGGACCCGCCCAGCCCGTAACGGGCACTGTTCGCAAGGCAAACTTCGTAGTTGCCTTTACCCCGGCCGCCCTGGCGAGAAGGATCCATGGAGCTAGAAGGTGAGGACCTCTCCAGTAGAGCCCGGACACGGTCAGCAAATCCGGGCCCTTCCAGGAGACCCTGCCCCATTGCATTAGGATTCTCGATGTAGAAGCCCTGCGCGGAGATAGTAGGACCAGTATCGTGCTTCTCGGTAGAGACAGTAAGAGCGTTGTACTCCTCGAATGTGATAGAAGGCACATCCAATTTCGAAGGAGTCAACAGTTCACCGCGAGAACCTGGAGGATTGCTCTTTGGTTCTTCAACTGCACCCAGTGTCTCAAATCTCACCTCCACATCCGCCAGGAATTGCTCTGACACCAACAAATAACCATCAGGATCAGCTGGGGTATCCGACTCCTTCTCCGACTTGGGCAAAGAAATTTCAGAGCCACTTTGGCCAATAAGTAGCTTCTCCTGTGTGAGAACTGCAATATCCGAAACGCCGTTGCCGGCCGACTTCTCCGTAGAACTGAGCGAACAAACAGCGGCGGTGGCTAATTCTTTCATTGCAGCCAACGATGAAACATCAACACCAGCGGTGCAGATATGTTCCTTCCCTAAGCCGGGCAAAGAAACATGCGAATGACCTTCGTGGACAAATTGAATCTCGGTGAGTATAGGGGTCTCCGGTGTATCTTTTAGGGTCCGCTCTGTCTCCGCGGTGATGTGCGGCGGTTGTGGCTTTCCGGATGGACCCGTTGTATCACCCTGAACGGGAGGTTGAGCAGACGGATGCTCCTTGTTTGCCCTGTTGTTTCTTCTCAACAGACGAAGGGGGGGCTTCTTGCTTTTACCAGACTTTCCAGCACGTTGAGCATCTGGGGCCGGAAATTGTACGACGTTCGGTTTGGACTGCATATTCCGGAATACATCTGGAACTGCAACGTAAACCTTCGACGGATGGCGGGGTCCGAGATCTCGAACCTTCAAGATAGCAGTTTTCGGGATGAGCACGTCTTCAAGCAAGGGCAGTTGTTCGTCGACGAGATCGGAACTGTCGAGAGCATAGCCCAACAACAGAGTCTGCAGCATCTCAATATCAGTTTCAACAGAGTTCTCATGGAGTGCACTCCCATCTTTGACACCAGCTGCCTCCACAGCCTCGCCGGGTGCAGACGTCTGTGTCATCACAACTTTGGCAATCCCATCTGAGTCGACGGGGTGAGCGATATTCTGGACTATGTCTGTCACTGTAAGATCGGAGTTTTTGATAATCCCAACAGTTTCGTCAACTTTGTTATCTTCCATCGCGCCGGTGATATCGGGGACCTTGCCATTCTCTTCGGCGACGGTGTCCATAGTATTGTCGTCCAGTTTGATTATCTCATCGGCATCGGGGACCTCGAGAGATCGTTTCGCGGCATCGCTAATCAACTTAGCATCGACATAAACCGAAGCACGTGATTCCGATCCAGAACTGCTCCTGGAGGAGCTCGAGCTCGAAAATATTGGTGAGGAGCCAGGAATTGCCATAAGATCTTCGTATTCAGGATGGCTCAGCTAAAAAAGCAACGGTCAGAGATTTGCTCGAACGAAATGTAGAACTCGAGGTTAGGTTCACTTACATTGTGTTCTTCAAGGACCACATTATCCCGGAGTCCTGGGTATTGTTCGACGGAATCCTCCAGACTCTCAAAATTCAATCCCTTAAGTCCAGCATTCAGCTGCCGTAAGGGGTTATGCCTCTTAAATGTATCCGGAACAGGAGCAGCACTTTTGGCAATGGCATCGGTTATCTTAGGCGTCTTCCCCAACACTTCCGGCAAGTCCGGAGAGGATGACCAATTTGTGCGAGCGAACCAGTCGCGCATACTGGTATGAACCCACCTGGTATCGGGTATCTTCGCCTCGGCAACCTCACGACAAGCTTGCAACTTTGTGGCCACGTCCTCTTTCTCCTTGTCCGTAGTGATCGACGCTTCAGGATACTGAGACCGCCATTTTTCGAGTTGGAGATTCTCCTGCGGAGCATTACGTGGCTTGTAAGCACCATGGTCACGAGTCTTTAGGCCTGAACGCTCCTCCGTAGTTGAGATATCTCCAGAGATACTCGAGCCTGATCCCATACCATCAGAACACCGCTTTTGAACCGCATTATGGAGAAGTATAAGATCACTCCTCTCGTCATAAACAAGTTCGTAAGGCTCGCTCATAGGGATTTGCGTTGCGCCATCCGTCAAGGACCGATCAGGCGTGCCCGAATCGAACCTCTGGTTTGCAGCAGCAGGCGTTTTGTCCATAGTCAAGCCAGCAATCATAGTCATAGCACAAGCGTAGCCATCATTCACCTTGACATCCACTGAATCGGGATCTTGGAGATCATTTATGGTCACGTCCGCTTTCCCATCCGTGACCATCTGTACAAGCTTCCAAACTTCGCTCGAGGGCGTGGTGATTTCGCTATATCCATGTGCATCTTCGCCCGTGGCAGCCTCCGTAGAGTCGCTCAAGGTGCTCTCCATCGGATCAGAAGGCACGACAACATTGACCGCTTGATTCAACTCGTCGCTCGTGGCCACTGCGCTAGCCATATCAGGCTTTTTGGTCTTCGCTTCTTTGTTTCGCGCCTCACCCCGCGCTTTAGCATTCTTTCCCCTGCGTTTGTTGCTCTTCTTCTTGGAAATCTTCTTGGCCTCGTTCTGAACGGCGGAAGTTGTGGTAGCATTAGATGTGCTGCCGGAACTGTTCTATCGAGAGTCAGTGCAAGCCACCAAATAGGAAGACCCTGATCTGCGCGAATTACCTTGGTTTTCACTGAATTCTCCTGGTAGACCTGTGCCGGGGGAGGCTCGATGGGTTTATTCGTAGCAATGACGGACCAGAGCTCCATGACCTGGCTCAGGAAACGCAGGACGAAGATTGCTTGTGAAAAATGTATAAGGACCTTGAGATACACAAGATAATCCCCTTTATACTTGTCGTATTCGTTTTCCTCCTTAAGCTCGCCGATCCAATCACTGATCGTCTGGTCCAGTTCGTTGTCCAAAGAGGGAATAGAAGCGTCGAAATCCATGAAACCCCGTTGAAGAACATTTTCTACGAAAGTCAAGAATGGCTGTCCATCGTTCGCCAAGAGCTTGGAGACTTGGAAGTCGAGCAAGAATTTGGAATAAACATGACCGTGTTCAGACCGCCAGACCGCCTCAAACCCGGCGAGCAAAATGGTCTCGCGGTGGGCCGGGGAGAGC
>Ga0307512_10007835_pt1 | contig 10509 bp, 5 predicted proteins | sample 14_EM_MG_FD_200267 | JGI IMG/M metagenome (GOLD analysis project Ga0307512, IMG submission 200267) | Populus trichocarpa ectomycorrhiza microbial communities from riparian zone in the Pacific Northwest, United States - 14_EM | ecosystem: Host-associated > Plants > Roots > Unclassified | place... | reverse complement strand
AATATCCAGAAAAAAGGTTTTTGAATAAGAATCTCACCTGCAAATTCCCACGGTTGCCAGGTTTCCAATTGAATCTCCTCAGATTGTGTTTCCGAACGATCTACGTCGTATCAACAACCGTGATTGCAGTGATGTTTCCTTACTTCAACCAGGTTATTGGATTGTTAGGAGGATTCGGCTTTTGGCCCTTAGCTGTATATTTTCCTGTGGAAATGTATTTTAAGCAGAAGAATATTGAGGCATGGACAATTAAGTGGATCATGCTTCGAGCCTTCAGCGTCATCTGCTTTTTGGTGACAGCGTTTGCTTTGATTGGATCAGTTGAAGGGCTGATGAGTGCAAGATTGAGCCAAGGGAGTAAAAGGGATGTCCTGAGGCAGAATTACTGATTATGGTGAAGACATCTGATCCAAGTTTTAGTTAAGAAGCTATGGATTCATCATCAGAACTACATGGAACCTGGAATTGTTTAAAGCACGGTTCCTGTGAATTAATATTATATAAAATGTAAGATGGGAAAAGCTTTACTTGATCCGATAATCTGTGTTTGTTTTTCGATGTATATAATTATTCTATGTTGAATAATAAATACTATTTAGATAATAGATATTCACATGAACACTTAACTGGCGGCATTGAAATTGGTAGTCCCCCCGTCAACAAGGTTTCAGGCAAGATGTTTTGTACGGAGTAATTAGAAAGAGTACAAGGGCAGGTGGTTGTGTCTGCTCCCTACTGCATCAATGGACTTCTTTCTTGCAAGTTGTACAGAACAAGACCGTTCATTCTCTCTCGAGGCTGCGTGTCAAAATGATGAGCCACACGTACGTGGAACAACCTTAAACTTCACATGTTCTGCTTTCAAGGAATTCGAGACTCCTACTATGGAGGCGGTGGTACAATTGTGTGATCAAAGCAGAAAGCCACCCAACCCAAAACATCTGCAAGGACCTCCAAAGGGAGTCAACAAGTGAGAGAAAGAGAGAGAGAGAGAGTTGACCGGGTGTCTTGTGGGTGAGCTACCAGCCCACCTCTCACACTCTCAATAGCGTTGAATAGTTTAATAAAATCATGCGCCTTCGATGCCATTTTTATTATTTCCAATTTTATTTAACCCCATGCAATATTTCATATGCAAACCAAACTTTTGTTTCTGTATATAAGAATTGACCCGCTTACCATTTCTTTTCTCACTTCCACTTGTTTTCTTTTCTTTATAATTTTGCTCCCCCAAAATTTGAGGCACTAGACAGTAGACAGCATTATAGTAGCCAAAGTATTAGCATTTCTCAAGGAGGATAGTGCGAGAGAAGAAGAGTAAACAAAAGACAAGCACACACAGATGGGCAGGATTCCGTGTTGTGAGAAGGACAACGTGAAAAGGGGGCAATGGACACCTGAAGAAGATAACAAACTCTCTTCTTACATCGCCCAGCACGGCACCCGTAACTGGCGGCTCATCCCCAAGAATGCTGGTTTCTGTCCTCTCCCCCCTCCACATTAATGTTCTTAATAGCATCATCATTCATATGCTATAATTTATGACAGGATTATTATTGTTTTTTTTTTGTCCTTGTATGATTAAGGTCTCCAGAGATGTGGGAAGAGTTGCAGGTTGCGGTGGACTAATTATCTCCGGCCTGATCTGAAGCACGGCCAGTTTTCGGATGCAGAAGAACATACCATTGTCAAGCTTCACTCTGTTGTTGGCAACCGGTACACCAATCGATATATATATATATTTGCTCAGTCTTTCAATACATGCTGCATAAACCTTTTTTTGTATGAAGTTCTGCTATTCAATGACTGGTTGCGAAATGGCATCACAGATGGTCATTGATTGCTGCTCAGCTTCCAGGCCGCACAGACAATGATGTTAAAAATCACTGGAACACCAAGCTGAAAAGGAAGCTTTCTGGCATGGGAATAGACCCAGTTACCCACAAGCCCTTCTCCCACCTCATGGCAGAGATTGCCACCACACTAGCAACACCGCAGGTGGCTAACCTTGCAGAAGCAGCCCTTGGCTGCTTCAAGGATGAAATGCTCCACCTGCTCACTAAAAAGCGGATTGACTTCCAGCTGCTACAATGCAACACAAATGGAGTACAAGGGAACACCTCATCCCCTTACATTGCCACTAAACATGATGAAAATGATGATACTATTGAGAGAATCAAGCTTGGTTTCTCGAGGGCTATGCAAGAACCTGGAATTCTGCCCCCAAACAAGACCTGGGATTCCACTGGTGCTACCTCTGCCAATTTTGCAGGCACCTGCGCCTACTTCCCTTCATCAGTTAATGCATTTTTATGTGGTCCATCTTCTTTTGGCAACGAAGTAGCTTTATCGCCATGGAGTCAGAGTATGTGCACTGGAAGCACGTGCACAGCAGGTGACCAACAAGGTAGATTGCATGAAAAGCTCGATGATGAGAATGGAGAAGAATCCCAGGGTGGGAAAGAGATTAGAAATGGCTCATCCCTCTTCAATACAGACTGCGTTCTATGGGATTTACCATCTGATGATCTAATGAACTCAATAGTTTAAGGATATTTACATCACAAAATAGGCAATGACACCCTTCATTTATTGACAATAACAGATATCTTATCACAAATAATGAAAAATGTAAATAAACTTCTATACAAATTATACCCTAGAATCGCATAACTTCTTCTTGTTCTACCAAATCATTGGTGTTGAAACCCTTTCAATCATTAATAAGTTCCTACAGTATCTTCTCTTGCTAAAAATGCTATGTATATCAAGCAAAATATGATGACGAGGACGATGTATCTGCTAGAACCTGCCAGTATCAAATAAGTAGAGGTTTACAAATCACGAAAGGTTATTAAATCCTCCAACCTAAGGAATGTGACAAACATTTATAAGGCTACCTCGAGTTGTTCTTCAGTAAATGAATCTTTCTGGACATTCCATGTGTCCGCATGAGTTCGTCGGAACTCGGCGATTGCTTTTGTAACCGTAGATTTCACAGGTGAAGGCTCTCCTCCAAAACAAGCCAGTAGAGTAACATGATCAGGCAACCAACTGAATAGATGAAAATTATCAGGTAAAATACAAGGGCCAAAGCTATCATATTTATATGCATTCATATATTCCTTCAAAAAGAATCAACAATCAGATCTCTTCAAAATTCTGTAAGTTAAGAGTCACAAAATGGCTTTCTGGTGTGGCGTGTGTAAGAGTAAATATTAGAGTTTCCAGGAACCCATTTAAGTCGCTCTAAAAAAGTCCTTGTTCTCAGCCGGTTATGACAGTCAGAAAAAAAAAAGTAGCAAGAGAGCTTCAGCAAGTCTTAAACAAATTAGATTGATCCCAACCATGATTATGTCATTTGATAACGGTGTGTCTAGCACAACTATTTCTTCTTTAAGCTTCCATATAACTATGCAGGTACTTCAATTCGATCAGCCAATTTCTGCTGTCGTAATTGACATAATCCACGATTGTGTTATTAAGAACAGATAAAAAGAACCAGAAAGACAGACCTTTCAACCATCTTCCTAAGCAGCCATGCATTTTTGGATATCTTACCAACTATACAACACCTTGCTTCTCATCAAATCCCATGGCCCAGGAAAGAAGACAAAACTCTACTGTGCTTATTTTAGCTAATTCCAGAAACACTTCTTTTAAGTTTGATTAATTAGCACCACCTTAAACCAAGAGCCAATGTCCCTAATTACCCTCAAGCAATAATGCAATGACCTGCATTTGAGTTGGAACACGATTCAATGTCCCTAATTATCCTCCATAGCAAGGAATAAATGACTATGCAGTTAGCGAACCTCACAAAGGCAAGAGGACTGAGATTAGAATTGCAATTCCTATGGTTCTTAAGAACAGAAAAATAGTCAGCAGGATTATAATTAATCTCATCAAGAAAATAATCAAAACTATACCCACAGAGTTTGAAGTATAGACATTAAGAAAATGACAACCTTCATTCATTCAGCTCTTGATAAATATAGATAGAAACGCTGCCTGATATTATTGTTACTCAAAACACTACTTCAACTAGGCACATTAGCTGGTCAGGTAACACTAATATGATAACTTGACCACTTGCCACTATTAAGGAGGATCTGACATGGTTATGAAGCAACTTGCCATAAGTTGCATATCATCACCATTTCATACAAAACGAATAACATTATATGATAATTCTGAAAACACTTGATACAATTGGTTCCATATATTAACATGAACATACCTGGGCATATCATATGGAACTGACAACACAGAAGCCACCAAAGCAAGTACAGCACCATGAACAGATGCTATAGATTGGCCAGTTTTCAGATTCCTGCAATCAGGTATGCTATCTCTATGTCAAAATTACAAGATCATCCATACCAGGACTTGCTGCTTGTGTACTAAAAGCAAAACAGTTATGAAAACATGGTATACCAGTGGTGATCCCACACACAATAATTAAGATGACTGTGAGGAACATAGATAGTATTTTGATGTCAATTAGATAAAAAGAAATTTCAATGCAAAAGGCCAACCTCACGTATGCTTGAAATGGACTCCAAAAGGTGCATCAATGTGTGCATGAAAAATGTATACTCGGTGAAAGAGAAATCTAACTTATAGAACAGAAGATCATTATATAACCTTTGCTTTCTCTTCCTATGGATGGTATTCGCCTCCAAGTAAGCTCTTTCACGGAAGTCTCTAGCAAGATCTTCATTCCCACCCTTTACTAGACCTGCTAGAACTGTTGCAGCATGCTCCCTTACCTGACCAAGAATTAGCTTTTTATGTTGAAAGCAAAAATAGAATGACTTGTCCTGTTTTCCAAGGACTTCGCTCCCTCGGTAACTCCCACGATGAAAGAAACCTTTACATAAAGGACTATCCTAATGCACCTGGTGACTTAGTATTTCACAACTGCTATTTTATTTCAGGAATCTCTGACATCTTATCACAAATAAAAATCAGTCAGGTCAATGATTATTAAACTATCAATTGAACAAAGGATTAATCTTCACCAGCTAATCTACATTTGCATCTAGAAATCTACAAAACTCATCAAATTGAAGATTCAGCCAGGAACTTGCCTCTACTTGATTATCTCTCAGGAGACTTTCAACAGTTTTCCAAATTTGTTGTTTTTCCACATTTGAGAGGATGAAAGTATGCCTGTAATAAAAAGAGCATGCCAACTATTTAAGAATCCAAATCATAAATACTTTCTTAACCCACACCCCTCAAGCTGATTCCCACAAAATACTAAACATGGCTCTAATTACGTTCAACGCATAAAAAAATATTCACATTCAGATCTATAACAAATAACTTGTTAAAACATGAGATCATGGAAAATATAATTGCAATATATAACAAGTAATTAATACATATTCTTGTGTGGAAAATCTAAAAGTGAAATTCCTTGCTTGCTTTGAACAAGTTTGACTTCTCAATATACTGCAATAACTATAAATATGCGACAAAAACTGGAAATAAGAACTTGAAATTACCATGTTAACATGATAAAACAGGATCCACAATGTAAGAGATAAGGCATACAGCAAATGCACAATACCTATACATAAAAGTACGCAGATATGTCAAAGTAGCTGATCGGGTCCGCCAGTTCGGATCATTGGCAGAACAAAGAATCACTGAAACAGCCCTCTGGAGATGAGGTGCCCAGAAAATTCTCCATTTCAGCAATTCAAAACATGCCTTGGCCAGTGTTGACAAATCTTTATTTGATGTTTCCTTCACAAAGGCAATAATATCTTTGTCAGCTAAAGATGCAGGATGCCCAATGTTATCGGCACGTTCAGGCAATAAATTCAAGTATGCTGTTTCTACATCAAATGCCCCAGAGAATTAAACAAGCCACAATATTGTGCATCAAATTTGCATCCGAGTATGTATTCCAAATCACTGGAAACAAAATGCTGGCAACAAGAGAGAAGGGATGACCACAGCTTGTGCAGCAAAATGACTAAGCACCAAGTGGAAGATTTGTATAAAGACCAAATAAGGAAAGTGCACACTGAAAAAGAATGTTATTCAGTTGAAATAAGGAGCTATACATTCCCATTTCTCTTATTTATTATGTAATAAAAAGCTTCAATCTTATTATTTTCTTCCTAAGGTATGTGAGCCAACCCAAACATTCAAACGAGCATAAAAGGAATAATAGCAAACAATCGGGGTGTTCAGAAAATTTGGAGCAATCAATGCAGCAATTAGATGGAAACCACAGGCAAAGACCAGTAAAATGCACCATACATACCTGCAAAGAAAGTACAGGATAGAGAAATTGCACAATAACATCCAGTAAATAAGAAGATCTGCCAGACTTCAACGTTGAGATGATAAAATGAAATAGCTGCATCAAACAAGAAGAAATATATTGATCAATCAGTCACTCTAATAGTTGTGGAAGCAAATATAATTTGTTCTGAAAATTAATACCGTTTCCATCCACTTAACATCATCTTGTGCATCCCCATTCAAAGACCCATTTTGAAAAGCCGTATGCCCAGCAGTCTCCAAGTTGTCTGCTGGACTAGTATTCTGAATATTTGTGACCACATCAGTAGCTCGGTGAGTCAGAATTAGGACCCACTTTTCCTCTTTCAATTGGTTGTCAATCTCGCTTGCCTCTTCACAAGAATAATCATGAGCAGATGACAAGTGAAGACGAATGTTAGAGCACAGCACAGCCAGGGTAACACCTATAGCTTCCCTTACCTGTTCCATGACAATATAGCATAGTAACATGATCAGAAAAACTACTCAATTTGTTATAGAAAATGAAGGATACAGAAAATAATTGTGGTTATTATCTTCATACATCGTTACATTCGACCACTCTCCAAGAAAGACTTAAGTTTCTTTGTTATTCTTCTCATTCCTTTTAGGATTCACATAATAGAAAAGGAAAAGGAAGTTCAACATAATCATGATTCATAAGAGTGACAAAACATGCCAGCTTCAATTAAGAAAATAAATGAAAATGACATGCTTACTTGCGCTGATGAGTGGCACATGTTATCCAACAGCTCATTCATAAGTCTGTTATGGAGTTTTATCTCAGCCACTGGCATCTTTTGTGGGGATATCTCTATGAGAGCAGCTGAAAGAAAAGTGTAGCGCTTTGCAACAACAGTGGTATTTACAGCTGGAGGTAAAGGTGTCATCAAACAATCCAAAATCTGTTTCCTCAGAACAGGGACTCTTGTACCGTATTTTCCTTTTCCTGTAACTGAATAGCGTATACATGCTGCCCACTCTGGAATAGATTCCACTGACTGGGAAAGAATCACAGTCTGCAACTGAACTATTATCCAGTTGTCCCATGCTCCTAAAAGACCATTGATATCAGAGTGCAACACCCCAGCAAATGCTTCAGCAGCAACACACTGCTTAGACCTTTCCTTAGCATTTGCAAACTCCTCCAGTGTTCCTTTAAGTGCTTGTAAGACAGGCATGCCACATTCTTGTATTAGGCGCTTAAAGATTCGTGCAAAGTTGGAGTAGAAAGTATCACTTCCAAATAGAGAAATCCAACTAGGAGTGCGTGGCCATGAAGATGAAAAATCAAAATAAAAACGGGTAATTGATTTGTCTGCAAGGTTTTGGATAAAAGAATTCCCGTGACTTCCTCTGGAAGAAGTGCTATCAATATCAGTGATTACATGAACATGAGACAGGCTATTCAAAGTCTCGTTAAAGAACCCTTCTTCCTGAAAAATTTCACTTAATGCCCCTTCGAGAGATGATTTGGCATTTGTCTGTAAATCCTCTAGTACTGCAGATTGATTCTCAGCAGAGAGCTTGTATGGTGACTCTTTTAATAGTGTATTTAGAGCTGAGATTGCAAGTATCCTTGTTTGAGGAAGTTGACTTTTTAAATTTTTAAGAAAGTGGCCTGAAAAGGCATCAGTAAGACAATGTCAAAGAAATTGTGAGTGAAAATCCCATTAAAATGTGGAAAGAATGCTGATGAAAAGGGCAAGGAGTCAATCACAAAGTAACAGGAAAGGTACTCACCAGCAGTTTCACTCAGGATTTTTGAAGAGAAGTTTGGAACACTCCTAGAAGCCATAGCCAACAAAAGCAGAACTCTGTTAGCCATTAGGTTGTACCTGCCAGGTAAAAACAACAACAAATGAAATGAACCAAAATCCATGACTATTTGGAGGCCAAGAGTTTAGAACACATAGAGATGCTGCATTTCCAGTCAAAAATAATTATATTTGCATTTCACATACTCAGCCAGACAGTATTTCTAAGTCTGCCAGTACATGGGCCTTCCTCAACAGGCCAAAAATGTTCATAATAAACTTAAAGGCAATTCTGAAGGCAGCTCAGCACCTACTGCAAATATCGAGTAAAAAAAGAGTGAGATTTTACCGCCAATGCAAACCAGAAGAATCAAAACTCATTGATCCAATCTGAGAAACCAAATCTGCAAAATTTGGTCCATCTATGTGATTATCTGATGTCCTGAAAATGCTTCTAGACACTCCTGGAAAGTAGATGTTGTACATAACAAAAAGCTGTTGGGGCACTAAAAAATATTAGAAGTAAATTCAGAGACACAACCCTTAAATTAATACTGATAAGAGATTTGACCTCATTAATAGCTTTCTGGGCTTTCAGTGATTCATGATGCGAGCTGCAAAAACAAAAGGAAAAGCAGGGTAGAGTTAGTATGGCTTCACAGTTATCAAAAAACTCCAATATATAAAGGGAAAAAAAAAGGGAATCAAGGATCACCTTGAAAGAATCCCAAGAAGAAAAGAAGATAATGCTTTTGGATCCTGAAATAAAAGATGGCATGTCAGAAAATTTTACTCCCAGAAATGTATTGAAACCAATTTGTTCTGAATATTACTGTTGTCAAATGCTTGAGAACTGTTTGTGTAGAAAGGACAGTACAAGAACCCAGCACTGCATATTCTGGTGAGCTGGGATTCCGCAAGTGTTCAGTAAGAGAGAGCACACATTTTGAAATCATTGATGGCCATCTCTTAATCATCTTCAGCAGAGATTTTCCAGCAAGCCTGGCAAAAGGTCAACAATGTATATCAGATATTTTTGAAACTCAATTGTTTTTCCTAGTTATTTGTTTGAACTATGAAATAGCAGAAGCTATGGCATGGTAAAGCCTTTATTTAAAAATCATTAGCAACCCTATCACCCAAGAGAAACAAGAATATGCACAGGAAAAACCAGTTTGATCATGTAAGGATCGCAGAAGATTGAACTTACGAGCGAACAGTTTCGTAACTATGCAAAGAAAGTTTTAGCAGATCATCCATCAAAAGAATTGCATGGTCTGGTGGAGAGAAGTTCCCACTCATACGAAACAGATGATAGGATGATTGTGATGACCTCCAAGTACTATGCATGTATGCCTTGTCAATAAGAGCCCACCTAGGCCTGAATTAGATCAATAGATTAAACATTTGAATCCAGTCACCAATGCAAGGTTCAAACAACAATAAAGGGCAATCTCATGTCCAAACTACTTACCTTTTCTTTCCTTGAGAATGAGAAGACACGATAAAATTCATTGGAGGTTCTAAAATGGCAGCAGATTCCAACTTCCAAGCCTGCCTGTGATTCGACCACTCCTCATACTCCAAACTTCCTGTTTGACATAGGTTAAGGGATGAAAATAAACAAATCAGGACACAAAAAAGGGTGATGTCTAAAATATGTGTGTGGAAAAACTACTGTGAGCATCTCAAGAGGTTAAAAGGAATTCTATTCATCTGAATGTATAGTTCATTACCAAAGTTTCCCAAAGCATCCATGATACGAACAGTGAGTATCAAGAGGATGCTGTCATCTGATTTTTCCTCTAACATATATCTGCAGCATTGTAAATATAGCAACGTTTTAGCAAATCAGACTTGCTCAATGTGGGTAAACAATATCCAGATAAAAACTAAAATTCAAAAATTACTTGCAAGCTGCATGTATAATCTCAACAGCTTTTTCACGCAGTCCAGTACTGCCAACACTTGAACCAGTTGCTCCAGCTATCAAGAAAGAAATATGACTCGCATCTTCCACAATCCCATTCCTGGAGGATGGGCTGAAATCAGGTAAGCAAGATAAAACACCTTGCAGTGAAGAATCAATACGCAAAAGAGTCACTTTCAAGTGCTCTTTCTCATTTCCTGCTAGCAAGGTGCATGTAATTAGCAGAAGAAAAATAATGAAATATCAATTGCAACATCAATGTCAGGGCATTTTTCTTTACAAGAGAAACAGCATATAGTCATTAACTTGCAATTATTATTGAACTACTAACACAGTTGGAATCGTGGATATTAGGACATGATTATATGAGATTCAGCAGAATGAACCCTCATAAAATATTTTGATCCACTGATATCAAGTCATCAGGTTCAAAGTTTTTCTAGAAGACAATTATTTTTATCAGTTTTATGACCTAGAAAGATTCTAAGCTCCTCAAGATAAAAATTCCACCACAACATC
>Ga0307512_10007834_pt1 | contig 10509 bp, 9 predicted proteins | sample 14_EM_MG_FD_200267 | JGI IMG/M metagenome (GOLD analysis project Ga0307512, IMG submission 200267) | Populus trichocarpa ectomycorrhiza microbial communities from riparian zone in the Pacific Northwest, United States - 14_EM | ecosystem: Host-associated > Plants > Roots > Unclassified | place... | reverse complement strand
GATTAGTAAAAGAAGGGCCAACTCCCCTGGTCAGACAGCTTTACATGTCCTTGGTGCGGGCCTTTGCGACCTTGCTGAGCACCTGCTGGAGCACCTGGCTGCCGGGCGGCACGAGGGCCGGCTCGTACGTCCAGGCATGGCCGACCCACGGGTCGGCGAGGTGGTCGTCGGGCAGCGGGGTGATGCGCAGCAGCGAACGCCACAGAGGGTCGAGCAAGGGCCCGTAGCCGGCGGCCTCCTCGCGGTCCGCGACCATCATCAGGTGGACGCCGACGGCCGGGCCCTCGTCCGCGAGGTAGCGCAGCTGGGTCACGGCCCGGTCGTCGAAGCCGTGCGGGAAGTCGTTGACGATCAGGAGCTGCTCGGCGGTGTCGAGGCCGGGCGGCAGCGAGTCCGCCGCACCGGCGCGCACTGCCATCTGCACCAGGTCGACGCGCTGGGTGAGCCGGGTCAGAACGTCCGCCACCGCTGCTGCACCCGGGGCGGGCGGGGTCGCGAGCACGCCGGTCTGCACCAGCGGTGCGAGTGCCTGCGCCCCGGAGCCGGCCGGGTCGATGACGTGCACGGCGAACTCGCCCGCCGGATAGACCGCGAGCAGCCGGGCGGCCAGCGCCACCGCGGTGTCCATCGCAAGGCGCCCCAGCGCGTGGGCGTCGGCGAACGACTCGTCGAGTGATCCGGCGTGGCCGCTGTCGATCCAAAGCCCGCGCTCGAGCGGCAGGCGGACCAGCATCGGGATGCGCAGCAGCTCGCTCTCGGGCAGGTAGAGATCGCCCACACGCAGGGCCATCGGGATCTCCATCGGCACCCGGTAGCCGTGCCAGACGGGGTTGTCCCAGCGCGCGTACGCGGGCGGCAGCGCAGGCTCGACGACATCCGCCTCGGCGGCGAGTTGGGCGAGGTCCCGGTCGAGGGCCGCCCGGGCCTGGTCGACGAGTTGTGTGTGCTTGGCCCGGGCCGCCTCACGTGTGGCGTCGCCCTGTCCGCCGATCCTGCTGCGGGGGTCGGACAGGACCTGGTCGATCTCCTTCTCCATACGCGAGTCGGCGAAGTCGACGGCGCTGCGGTACGCGGCCGTGGTGCGGGCCAGGTCCTCGAACATGCCCCAGACCTGGTTGTACAACCGCTCGTCCATGGACCAGCCGGTCGCGTCGCCCGCGACGGGCTGGGCGGGCTGCCCGGGCGGGGTCGGGGGCGCGGTCGGCGGGGGCGGCGGCGGGGCGGCGTTCTGCCGGCCCGGGTGGCTGTAGTCGACCGGACCGCCGGCGGTGTGCGCGGACGGCTGGGTGACCGCCGAGGGGTCCGCGGGATATCCGGGCTGCGCGCCCTGCGGTCCGTACGGAGACGGGGGCTGCGGGGTGGCGCGACCGGGAGTGCCCTGAGGTGCGGGGCCGCCCTGGTCGGGACCGGGCGCCGGTGCGGCGGCCTGACGCGTACGGTCGCCGTCCGCCGTGCGCTGCGGAGGCGCCGGCACCGAACGGGCCAGGCCCCGGGCCACCGCCTCGTTGATGGTGCCCGCGAGGTGATGGGCCTCGGGCAGGCCCTGGTCGGCGAAGAGCTCGGCGAGGCCGCCCGCGTAGCCCTGGCCGATGGCACGTACCTTCCAGGCACCCTGCCGGCGGTAGAGCTCCAGAGCGACTACGGCCGACTCGGCGTCCAGACCGGTGAGCGTGTAACTGGCGACCTCGGTGCCGTCGAGGCCGGTGACCGCGACGAAGGGGGCGGCCACAGCGCCGAAGCGGACCGGTCCCCCGCCGCCGGTGGGCAGGGCGAGCAGCACATTGACGCGGTGCACGGCCTCCGGCATCGCGCCCAGGTCCACCGCGAGCCGGTGGTCGGCGGCCGCCTGCTTGGAGACCTCAAGACCCGGCAGGGTGGGCGCGCCCGGATGGGCCACCCATTCCACGCCACGGGCCTTGCCGTTCTCGTCGCTGAGCGTGGCCGAGGCCACGATCGGTGCGCCGGCCGAGACCCGGATCTCGAGACGGGCCTGGGAGAGCGGGTGGTTCTGCCCCCGCACCAGCTCGGCCGTCATCGCCCTCGTCCCCCTGTGTCGCTGGTGTGTCGTGTCGTGTGCCGCCAGGGCCTGTCCGTAGTGGTCAGGCCCTGGCCGGGTTGTCCTACAGGTGCGGCAGGATCGACGGCATCAGGTCCTGGAAGGTGCGGCCGTTGGCCGGGGTGCCGAGGGCCGTCAACGTCCAGCCCGGACCCGAGCGGTGCACCTTCGCCATGATCTGGGCCGTGTAGGAACCGCCGCCGGCGAGCGTGTAGCGCGCGAGCTCCTGGCCGTTGGTCTCGTCGACCAGACGGCAGAATGCGTTCTGCACCTCCTGGAACGTCTGGCCCGTGAAGGAGTTCACGGTGAAGACGATCTGGTCGATGTGGACCGGGATGCGCGCCAGGTCGACGAGGATCGCCTCGTCGTCGCCGCCCTGGCCGACACCGCCGACGAGGTTGTCACCGGTGTGCCGCACGGAGCCGTCGTCGCTCACCAGGTGGCGGAAGAAGACGACGTCGACCGGCTGCTTGTCCGCGAACAGAACGGCGGAGGCGTCCAGGTCGATCTCCCGGGTCCGCGAGCCGAACAGGCCGCGCCGGGGAGCCGCCTGCCAGCCGAGACCCATGCGGACCGCGGTCAGGCTGCCTCCGTCGTTCTTCTGCAGACTGATGGCCTGACCCTTGGTCATGTTGACGGTCACGCGCTGATTCCCCTCTCGAACGTCCCCTGTTGCCGCATGGTCCGCGGTTGACCAGAACCCTACGCACGGCCTCGGACGGTGCCGTACCCCGGCTCGTACTTTGTGTCGGTCTTGCAACACAGAGCGCATATGCCGAGGTCCGGCAGTGGCTGCGGGGTCAGGCCAGGCCCGCCTCCCGCATCTGGCGCAGTTCCTTCTTCATCTCGGAGACCTCGTCGCGCAGTCGGGCCGCGATCTCGAACTGGAGGTCGGCCGCGGCGGCCCGCATACGCGCCGTCATCTCCTCGATCTGCTCGGCGAGTTCGGCCGCGGGGCGGTCGGTCGGGACCGTCGCCTTGGCCTTGCCCCTGGCGGCCTTGGCACCGGCGGCCGCCTTGCCGCCGAGGGCGGGTACGGGAGCCTTGGCGCCCTTGCCGTCCTTGAGGTTGCGGTAGCCCGAGCCGAGCAGTTGCTCCGTGTCGACGTCCTCGCGGGCGATCTGCGCGACGATGTCGTTGATCTTCTTGCGGAGCGGCTGGGGGTCGATGCCCCGCTCCGTGTTGTACGCGACCTGCTTCTCCCGGCGGCGGTTGGTCTCCTCGATGGCCTTCTCCATCGCCGGGGTGATCTTGTCGGCGTACATGTGGACCTGCCCGGACACGTTGCGCGCCGCGCGGCCGATGGTCTGGATCAGTGACGTACCGGAGCGCAGGAAGCCCTCCTTGTCGGCGTCGAGGATGGCCACCAGGGACACCTCGGGCAGGTCGAGGCCCTCACGGAGCAGGTTGATGCCGACCAGGACGTCGAACTCGCCGGAGCGCAGTTCGCGCAGCAGCTCGACGCGGCGCAGGGTGTCGACGTCGCTGTGCAGATAGCGGACCTGGATGCCGAGTTCCAGGAAGTAGTCCGTGAGGTCCTCGGCCATCTTCTTGGTGAGGGTGGTGACCAGGACGCGCTCGTCCTTCTCGGTGCGCGTGCGGATCTCGTGCACCAGGTCGTCGATCTGGCCCTCGGTGGGCTTGACCACGACCTCCGGGTCGATCAGGCCGGTGGGGCGGATGATCTGCTCCACGGCTCCGTCCGCGCGCGAGAGCTCGTACTTGCCCGGGGTCGCCGACAGATAGACCGTCTGCCCGATGCGCTTCTGGAACTCCTCCCACTTCAGGGGCCGGTTGTCGAGGGCGGAGGGCAGCCTGAAGCCGTGGTCGACGAGGGTGCGCTTGCGGGAGGCGTCACCCTCGTACATCGCGCCGATCTGCGGGACCGTGTTGTGGGACTCGTCGATGACGAGCAGGAAGTCGTCCGGGAAGTAGTCGATCAGCGTGTTCGGCGGGGAGCCGGGCTCGCGGCCGTCGAAGTGCATCGAGTAGTTCTCGACGCCGGAGCAGGACCCGATCTGGCGGAGCATCTCGAGGTCGTACGTCGTGCGCATCCTGAGGCGCTGGGCCTCCAGGAGTTTGCCCTGCTTCTCCAGCTCGGCCAGGCGCTCTCCGAGCTCCTTCTCGATGTCGTTGGCGGCCCGCTCCAGGCGCTCGGGTCCCGCGATGTAGTGGGAGGCCGGGAAGACGTAGAGGTGTTCGTCGTCGCTGATGATCTCGCCGGTGAGCGGATGGAGCGTGGAGAGGGCCTCGATCTCGTCGCCGAACATCTCGATGCGGACGGCGAGTTCCTCGTAGACCGGGAAGATCTCGATGGTGTCGCCGCGGACTCGGAAGGTGCCGCGGGTGAAAGCCAGGTCGTTGCGCGTGTACTGGATGTCGACGAAACGGCGCAGCAGCTGGTCCCGGTCGATCTCGTCGCCGACCCTCAGGGGGACCATGCGGTCCACGTACTCCTGCGGAGTACCCAGGCCGTAGATGCAGGAGACCGAGGCGACCACGATGACGTCGCGGCGGGTGAGCAGCGAGTTGGTCGCGGAGTGGCGCAGGCGCTCGACCTCCTCGTTGATCGAGGAGTCCTTCTCGATATAGGTGTCCGACTGCGGGACGTAGGCCTCGGGCTGGTAGTAGTCGTAGTACGAGACGAAGTACTCGACGGCGTTGTTCGGCAGCAGCTCTCGGAACTCGTTCGCCAGCTGGGCGGCCAGGGTCTTGTTCGGCGCCATCACGAGCGTGGGGCGCTGGAGCTTCTCGATCATCCACGCGGTGGTGGCGGACTTGCCGGTGCCGGTCGCGCCGAGCAGGACGACGTCCTTCTCGCCTGCCTCGATGCGTTTGGCCAGCTCTGCGATAGCCGTCGGCTGGTCGCCGCTGGGCTGGTAGGGGCTGACGACCTCGAAGGGCGCCACCGTGCGTTCGATGTTGGAAACGGGCCGCATGGAATCCACCGTACGACCCGGCACTGACAACGCGGACCGATCAGCGGTTCTGCGGGGTGCGGGAGCCGCGCCGGCTCTGGTACCGGGCGGGGCGGAGCGGGGGGCGGTGGGCCGGGTGGTGGACCGCCGGATGGGCCGGGACGCCCGGCTTGTTCTCGACCGGGGTCCAGTCGCGTTTCCCCATGACCATCAGCGGGTCGAACATCACGACCACTCCGGCGAGGAGGAGGAAGGCGAGCGGGCCCACCAGCATGGGCCACAGCAGGTCGGCGGGCGAGTCGCCGGCGACGGGGGCGGCCGTGTTGTGGAGGTGGACGCTGAGGGCTGCCATGCCCGTGTAGTGCATGCCGCTGACGGCGAGTCCCATGACGAGGCTCGCGCCCACGCTCCACAGGAATCCTCTGACCTGGCCGGCCGCCCAGAGGGCGGTGGTCGCGGCGCACATCGCGATGACGACGGAGGCGGTGACGGTCAGCGTGTTGTATTCCAGCTTTCCGTTCAGGCGCATTCCGGCCATGCCCAGATAGTGCATCGAGGCGATGCCCAGGCCGGTGATCGTGCCTCCGGTGAACAGGGCCGCTCCCTTCGCACCCCTGTAGCCGACGATGAAGATCCCGATGCCCACCATGACGATGGCGACCCCGAGACTGGCGAACGTCATCGGCTTGTCGTAGTGGATCGGCGCCTGTTTGACCGTGAACCCCATCATCGCGACGAAGTGCATGGTCCATATGCCGGAGCCTATGGCCGCCGAACCGAGGGCCAGCCAGCCGGGCCGCCAGGAGTGCGGGACGAGCATGGATCTGGTGGTGCAGAGCAGCCCCAGGGCGCCGCCCAGGGAGGCCATGAGATAGGCCACCAGCGGTGTGACGAGTCCGTAGCTGAATCCGTCGACCGTGCCTTGCATGCGCGGCTGCCCTTCCCGCCCTCTTACGTCCCGTAATTCACTGAAATACGCCCCCACCCAGGACCGCCCGAGCGGTCAGGGCTGAGGCAGAGAGTATGACTCCCACCGGAATGGTCGAACGATTTTCCGGCAAAGAAACACGTCGTTGCCTCAGTTGTGCGGCACCAGTGAGCGCACTTGGGCATCTCCATTCAATGTGTGGCCATCCTGTACCCCTCCGTCGTTGACGCTCTGCTGTCACAGTTGATCTGTCCGTGATCGATCGACGCGAGGAGTACGCATGTACGCGCGCGTAGTCGCCGCCATCACCACCGCGCTCGTAGGGACCGCCGCCCTCCTGCTGCCGGGTTCCGACGCCCGGGCGGGCGACGTCGGCGAGCGGCCTCTGGTCATCGGCCACCGCGGGGCCTCGGCCTACGCGCCCGAGAACACTCTGGCCTCCATCGACAAAGCGGCCGAGCTGGGCATCTCCTGGGTCGAGAACGACGTCCAGCGCACCAGGGACGGCAAGCTCGTCGTCATCCACGACGACAGCCTGCAGCGCACGACCGACGTCGAGGAGGTCTTCCCCCACCGGGCGCCCTGGAAGGTGAAGGACTTCACCGCCGCCGAGATCGCGCGCCTCGACGCGGGCAGTTGGTTCGGCCTCCGGTGCGGGCACGCGCGCGTGCCGACGCTGCAGCAGTACATGCGCCGTGTCGAGCACAACCACCAGAAGCTGCTGCTGGAGATCAAGAACCCCGAGCTGTATCCGGGCATCGAGCAGCAGACCCTGAAGCTTCTCAGCAACGAGGGCTGGCTCGACCGGCAGCATCTGTCCGGCCGGCTGATCGTGCAGAGCTTCAGCGCGGACAGCCTGCGGATCGTCCATGACCTCGAGCCCGCTGTCACAACAGGCCTCCTCGGTACACCGCACGTCTGGGACCTGCCCCGCCTTGCGAGCTTCACCGACGGGATCAATCCGTCGTACGGCTCGATCTCGAGGGGCTACGTCTCGGCCGTGCACTCCGTCACGGGACCGCACGGCCGACCGCTCGCCGTCTTCGCATGGACCGTCGACGACGCGGACACCGCCCACCGGGTCGCCCGGTACGGCGTCGACGGCGTCATCACCGACAAGCCCGACGTGGTCCGGGCCGCGCTGCAATCACCCTGAGCCCCGCTCGCCGGGCGTTGTCAGTGGCGGGTCGTACGGTGGGCGCATGGACAGCGATGGGCAGTACGAACAGCAGGTCGTGTGGGCGGTGCTCGGCACCGAGATCGGTCCGCTGCTGCTGGCCGCGACCCGCGAAGGCCTGGTCAACGTGGTGTTCCACGCCACCGGGGCGGTGCGCGACAAGGCACTCGACCGGCTTGGGTCCCGGCTGGGCAGCGAGCCCGTCGAGGCACCCGACTCACCGCTGCTGACCGAGGCGATACGGCAGGTCCGGGCGTACTTCGCGGGTGAGCGGCGCGGCTTCGAGCTGCCGCTGGACTGGGCGCTGATCTCCGGCTTCAACCGGCAGGTGCTGCGCGAACTGGCCTCCGGCGTCCCGTACGGCGCGGTCGTGGGCTACGGCGACCTGGCCGGGCGGGTGGGCCAGCCGGGCGCGGCCCAGGCGGTCGGGGTGGCGATGGGGTCCAATCCGCTGCCGGTCGTCGTGCCCTGTCACCGGGTCGTGGAGAGCGACGGGGGCATCGGCGGGTTCGGGGGCGGGCTGGAGACGAAGCGCAGGCTGCTCGCCCTGGAGGGGGTACTGCCCGAGCCCCTGTTCTGAGGGCCCGCGAGGGGTGGCAGGGAAGTGGACGCGGTAGCAGACTCGGTCATGCGTACAGCCACTGGCATCCGAAGGCACGGAGCCGAAGGGACGGCGATCACGCATGACCGGAAACAGGGCAGTCGCATATCTCAAGCCGGGCGCGGTGGAAGTCAGGACCATCGACTACCCGACGCTTGAACTCCAGGACGGGCCGGGGGTCGCACCCGACAACGTCGGCCGCAAGTGCCGGCACGGTGTGATCCTCAAGGTGCTCGCCACCAACATCTGCGGAAGCGACCAGCACATGGTGCGCGGGCGGACGACCGCGCCGGAGGGGCTGGCTCTAGGACACGAGATCACCGGAGAGGTCGTCGAACGGGGTCCGGACGTCGAGTTCATCGACGTCGGCGACATCGTCTCCGTACCGTTCAACATCGCCTGCGGGCGGTGCCGCAACTGCAAGGAACGCAAGACCGGCATCTGTCTGAACGTCAACCCGGCCCGCCCCGGCGCGGCATACGGCTATGTCGACATGGGTGGCTGGGTCGGCGGCCAGGCGGAGTACGCCATGGTCCCGTACGCGGACTTCAACCTGCTGAAGTTCCCGGACCGGGACGAGGCGCGCGAGAAGCTGCTCGACCTGACCATGCTGTCGGACATCTTCCCGACCGGCTTCCACGGTGTGGTGAGTTCGGGCGCCGGTGTCGGTTCCACGGTGTACGTCGCCGGGGCGGGCCCGGTCGGTCTCGCTGCGGCCGCGTCGGCGCAGCTGCTGGGTGCCGCCGTGGTCATCGTCGGCGACCTCAATGCCGAACGCCTCGCCCAGGCGCGGAGTTTCGGCTGCGAGACCGTCGACGTCTCGCAGGGCAGCATCGAGGACCAACTGGCGCAGATCCTCGGGGAGCCCGAGGTGGACGCGGCAGTCGACGCGGTCGGCTTCGAAGCCCGGGCCCACGGCCGGGACGCCCCCGAGGCGCCGGCGACGGTCCTCAACTCGCTGATGGGCGTCACGCGCGCGGGTGGTGCCCTGGGCATCCCCGGGCTGTACGTCACGGCCGACCCCGGCGGGATCGACGAGGACGCGAAGTCCGGGACGCTGAAGGTGCGCCTTGGCCTCGGCTGGGCCAAGAGCCACCACTTCACGACCGGACAGTGCCCGGTGATGAAGTACCACCGGGGCCTGATGATGGCGATCCTGCACGGGCGCGTGCACATCGCCAAGGCGGTCAACGCGACCGTCGTCGGCCTGGATGACGCACCGCGCGGCTACGCCGAGTTCGACCAGGGCGCCAGCCGCAAGTACGTCATCGATCCGCACGGGGCGCTGAGCGGCGTACGGCCGGTCTGAGGTCCTGGGACATGGGACAGGGGGTGTCCACGCTCGCGTGGGCACCCCCTGCACCCTGCTGGTCGTGGTGCGCCGGTCGGCGCGCGCTAGTCGTAGTGCCGGGCCTCGAAGACGTTTCCGTCCGGGTCGCGGAAGTAGAAGCTGCGTCTGGCCTTTCCGCGGGCGCCGTAGGAGTCGTACGAGAACTCGGACACGGGGACGGCGCGTTCCTCGAGGCGGCTGTGCAGGGCGTCGAACTCGTCGCCGGGCAGTGCCAGGCAGACGTGGTTGACCGGGTGGCCCGCGCTGTCGGCGGCGCCGGGGAGCATCTTCATGTGCTCCGCCGTGGAGCGGGGCATGAGGTCGATGATGGTCTCGTCGTTGAGCCGCACTGAGGGGAAGGAGACCTTTCCCTCGGAGAACTCGGTGAGCCTCAGGGGCCGCAGCCCGACCGCCTTCTCGTAGAAGTCGGCCGAGGCGACCGGGTCGTACACCCACAGGACGACATGGTCGAGACGTGTCGTGTTGTCCGTCATGCTCTCCAGGCTGCTGTCGTCCCGCACCGGCCGCAAGGGTCTGGCCGGAGCAGCCGCTCCCCCTCCCCGCGGAACTACGCCTTGCGCCCCCACGCGGAGATCATCGGGGCCGTGGCCAGGTCCATCCCGCCTGCCGCGACGTTCGCCAGGTGGCGGTCGATGTCCTCGTTCGTGGCCAGGTCCGCCTCGACGAGGCGGTCGCGGACCTGCCGGATCGTGGCCGATTCGAGGGCTGCACAGGCCGGGGAGGTCAGGGGGAAGTACGCGTCGGCCTCCACCTGGCGCAGGCCGGCCTCGCGGAGCAGGCGTGGGAGGCGGCGGCCGTAGGCGAGGTCGGCGCCCCGGTCGGCGAGCAGCTGGCGGAAGCCGTGCCGCAGCCGGTTGGCGAGTTGTTGCTCGGGGCCGTGCTCGTCGGGGCAGACCAGGGGCTGCAGGGCGGGGTCGGCGTCCTCGATCAGGAGCCGGCCACCGGGGCGCAGGGCCTTGATCATCGACCGCAACGCCCGTTCGCGGTCGGGCACATGGACGAGGACGAGCCGGGCGTGCACCAGATCGAAGCCCTCGCCCGGCGGTTCCTCGGCACCGACGTCGTGGACACGCACGTTCACCGGCGGGCGGGCGACGGAGGCGAGCAGGGACGTGTCGATGTCGGTCGCGACGACCTTTCCGGTCGGACCGACCTTCTTGGCCAGCCAGGACACCACGGAGGTGCCGCCCGCGCCGACCTCCCAGCAGCGCCAGCCGGAGCCGATGCCGAACCCTTCGAGGTGCCGGAAGGTCGTGGGGTCGAAGAGGGCGGCGAAGGCGTCGAAGCGCTCTGCCGCCTCGTTCTGCCGGTTGTCGAGGAGATAGCCGTCGGATCGCGTCATGACGTGATCATCCCAGTCGTCCGCCTTGCCGGAAGAGGTCGACGCGTCGGCACATCGATGTGTTGCCTGCGACGAGATGCCCGGCCCGGTCCGTCGGCGAACCCGTCCGTCGGCGAACCCGTCCGTCGGCGAACCC
>Ga0307512_10007833_pt1 | contig 10510 bp, 7 predicted proteins | sample 14_EM_MG_FD_200267 | JGI IMG/M metagenome (GOLD analysis project Ga0307512, IMG submission 200267) | Populus trichocarpa ectomycorrhiza microbial communities from riparian zone in the Pacific Northwest, United States - 14_EM | ecosystem: Host-associated > Plants > Roots > Unclassified | place... | reverse complement strand
AGTCGTCAAATCTGGTCATTGTCTCGGTCGGATTCTGATTTCTAATCCATCATGATCCTGGTGAAAGAGCGCGCGCCGCTGGGCGCAATATAACTAACGCCGTCCCAGGGTTTGCCCTTCTCCCTCCACCTCCACCTGCTTTGTGACGACTGTACCATGTCAGCCGCCGTGGAATCTCGAGCTCCAGTTAAGAAGGCGCTATGTATCGGTGTCGAGTACAGGGAACTCGCGAAGACGTTCCCCAAAATGCATCTACCGCCTACTGTGCTTAATGATCCGATGATAATGTCCAAGGTGTTGCAAAGTAAGCCGTGAGGAACCGCCGATACGAGGTAACTCAAACTCAACTGCGGTGGACCTCCTCGCTTCTAGAGCATTATGGGTACCAGTCCGAAGACATCGAGATCCTCACGGACGAGAAGGGCCCCGACAGGCTACCGACCAGAGAAAACATCGTAAGCACCCAGTCGGGGCACACTCCCTGTGTTCATCCTCGGAGCGCTCTAACTTTTTTGCCTTCTGGGGCAGATGGATTTCATGGATAAACTAGTTAGGGACGCTCAGTCCGGCGACCGCCTGGTGTTTTATTGTATGTCGCTTTTTGGATCCGGACTCCCAGACTGCACCGCTTGACTGACGTTGGTTTGGGATAGTCTCTGGGCATGGTTCCCAGGTTCGCGCTCCTTTAGACCATGATGAGGAAATTGATGGGTGTGACGAAAGTTGGCGCACAGCTCACCCTTGCAGTTCCGAGATCCCTAACCCCCCGTTTGCAGTAATTTTGCCATGTGACGTCCAGGCCTCCTTGGATAAAGATGGGGTAGTCGAGGTTGAAAATTACATTGTGGACGATGTGAGTGTTGCCCCCCCTTCGATACCTTCCCCGGTCTTGACCCGGCACTGGCCTTGTAGGACATTAAGAGAGTTTTGGTCAACCCAATTCCACCTGGGGTTAGGTTGACGGTATGTTCTGGCCTGCCTTTTCTCACCTGTGTTGACTGAATGGGAACTTGTTATCAGATCCTCTTGGATTGTTGCAGCTCCGGAACCGGCGCAGGTATTTCCATCAGTCTATGTGCCTAGGGTTTGAACTTTCGTTAACTCCGTGTAAAGATCTGCCATTCTCATGTGGACCTTCCTCGTTATCGTCTCCTGTCGACCCACGAGCGGTTAACTTTTGTGAGCTCTCCCACGCCCTGATTTGGGCTCCCAAACTTTCGAACACGACTAACGCATCTCATCACCAACCAAAAACAGCTCGACTGACGCAAGCCCAAGCCCGACCTCCAGCACTGCGTCAGCGTTCTAAGACCACTATCGGTGCGTATCTGTATTTCGGAATCCTATTGCAGGGGGGAGAGAACCTCAACTGATATGAATACTTCCAAGGCCTCGAATGTGGTGCCGAAGGGTTCGTCCGAGATCCAAAGCGGCGTGTGACTCTCCAATTACTGGATGAGTGGTCATCCGATGAGGTGGATCTAGCAACATTGCCCTTTGTCGTAAGTAGACAACTTTTCGTTATGTTCGGGTGTCATTTACGAGATTTTTCTACCAAGACTTCTTGGGCCGCATGCTTAGATAACCAGAACGCGCCCGGGGGTCCCCTGGGCAGCGTGTTCCTCAGGGTGAGCATTGCATTGTGCCCAGAAATCTTGTCTGGTGTCCGAGTGCTTAATGGTTTGATTCTGTAGGCTCTCAAGAAATCTCTGAAGCAATCTCTGAAGCAGAACACCCAACCGACCAACGCCCAAATTTTGAACGGTATAGCGTACGTCGCCCTCCCACACCGCCTCACATCCATATACTTTCTTGTCCGGAAACTCGAACCTTGCTGACCCGGTATGCCGGAACGTATAGGACATGGTTGAACGATAATGTCCCGTGGCCCGAACTTAAGCAAGTACCTTCGAAGCCTCAGCTGGGCAGTAACTTGAGTATTGTGAGCCTCTGTACTCCCTGATGATAGCCGCGTGACTGACGCTTTGGTTCAGAGTTCCATATATCACACCACCTTTGAGCTCTGAGCCATCAGAGTTATCCTCGTTCCCCACTCTACTGACAGCACCTGGTATACTGCTGCATCTCTTTATAACTTTATAACTTATGGCCATGCCCTCTTTCTACCCTACCTCTCTCTGATATCCCCGTCGGTCTCTTTGCCTTCTCACTTACGGCACAAGCCGTTCCTGCATCCCTTCATCTTACTCATATCTTCCCCCCTTGTACGCGTTTTTTGGACGCAGTGTTCTCAGAGCCGAGTTTAATAGTGTTGTGTGTATCACCAAGTATTATTGTTATTCAACTGTTTTTGTGATAACAGTCGCTACACACGAGTATGACCAACGAGAAGAACAGAACGCGTGAACACCTCTGTCTGTCCTGCGTCGCCAGAACACGATTCCCCTGTGATGCCCTTTGAATATTTGATATCCCGAGCATGCAGACGATCGTAGCAGCCGAAAATCTCTGAGGGCGGGATCTCCGAGCTGTCGCGCGGCGCGTCTTATGACACTCTTTCTTGGACACAACAAACGACCAGTGTCCTGAAACAATATGCTGACCCTCCCTCGACTGAGGACGCTAGTCTTCTTCGCGTTCTTGGTGCTGCTCGGGGTTTCCTACCATCTCACTCTCGACCCGTTGGCTGTGACCGGAACGCCCTCGACTTCGATCGACATCCCCTTCATCCCCTCCAAGGAACCACAGATCCTCCTCGTTTCTGCGTTTTATCCCCTGACAAAGGCAAAGCACACCCGCAAGGACTACGCGAAATGGATGACGTCGTACCTTTCGAAAGTCGAGACCCACATCTACTTTTTCGCACCACCAGAGATGGAGAAGACGGTTCGGAAGCTCCGCGGGAATCTCCCCATGACGCTGAACACCACATTCGCCACTCCATTCGACATACCCCCGCTCAAAGGACTGGAGGGACGTTACGCCGACATGAACAAGGTCGATCCGGAAAACGCATACCACTCCTCTGAACTTTACGCCGTCTGGTCGTCCAAGACTTATTTCCTGCGGGAAGCTCTGCTGAACATGCAGTCGGCCGGGATGATCGTGCAATACGTGTTTTGGAGCGACGCGGGAAGTTTTAGGGAAAAGCAGGATTACACTTATTGGCCTGGGATTGAAAGGGTCGATGAGATCTTCACCCAGGGCGCGAATATATCGAACACGGACAAGGACGAGCTGTTCTTCATGCCTATGTGGGACTACCCAAAGGAGCCTTTAAGGAATTGGACTCCATTAGAGGGACCGAAGGAATATGAAAGCGCAGTCTCTGAAGGTCAGTCCTTCGCGGTGATAAAACTTTCATTTCGCTTGACATACCGGGTTTACCCTCCTTCGTAGGTTCGTTCTTTGGTGGCCGGCCGAATGTCATCCACTGGTGGTATAAAACATATTGGGCGTAAGTTATTGTACTACCTCTGCTTCAGTCGCACGCCAGCTGAGCCAACCCCTGACATACAGCTATCACGACTACTACATCTTCAAACTGAACAAGTTCGCCGGAAAGGATCAAGTCGTATTCAACGGTCTTTTCATGCTATACCCGAAGCGTTTCATCACCGTTTGGCAATACGATTGGCATTACGACGCCTTCAAGAATGCACGCGAGGGCCCGTTGGGCCAGTGTGGCGGGCCGTGGTGGTACTACCAGTTCTTCATCGCCAGCGAATCCGATCGAGAAAACATGAGGAGGATTTGGACCTCATCGTATCGTACGTCCCCGAAGTTCCCCGATCGACCTCCCGCTGTCGATGGTAAGGAGTCGAAGGCGTGTCGGATGTCTAGGGTCCTCTGGATGGATGACATAATGCGCGGGAGGTGGGGCAGCGAATGGAAACCTCCCCACACTCCCGTGGATATCGATGCTTCTTACCGAGATTGAGGTTGGCAGGTGGTGTCTGTAGTACTTTTTTTTCTTCTGTTTTCATAGTTTTGTAGAATACCCTGTTCTTACGCACGCTACTCGACGCTGTCCTATCTACATGTCTCAGAAACCGCACTCAACCACCACCAAGACTCGATTCGCTTCGGTTTGAAGGCGCTCCCGCCGGAAGGACTAGGGGAGCGGTCTGGGGTTGCTGCGGGGGAGGATGCAGATGACTTTGCTCTTTCGTCAACTTCGCTTTCCGCGACGCTGCTAGCCTCACGTATGCGTATCTCTGGAAGTGATTCAAAGACTGAAGGAATAGAACCCCGACCTGATGTACAATGTACATGGGTTAGATCGAGAGATATGATGGGATGAGAGTGGAAGGAAACGGGAGACGGAAATTGGGGAAACTTACGGGATATTGCCTCAGTTCGTTGAATATATCGACTGTACAGTCTCGGATGGTTTCTTGCGGGTGTAGAAGCCCAAGACTGAGCGGGAGGAGACCACCCTGGTGCGGCGGCACTAGCGCGAGCATCTAGGAGCAGGCGGTCAGCGAGGCGGATCGAAAAGACTTTGTCCCGGTTCCCTCCTACCTCCACCACTTGATCGTAATTCTGGAGGTTCTCAGCAAACGTTCTCATCATCAATTCAACCTCCGCGTCTGGTAGATTCTTCCCGTGCCGCAGTCTCAATAGCTGGTGGTATATATCGACCCCTTGAATGGCGTCTGTCGTGAGTGATTTTTGGAAATCCTTCGAGATCGGAGCACTGGAGTCAGGACACGCCGATAATGGGGAGAAGGGGACAGACAACGCACAGGTTCCCAATATTTACACATCTTCGTCTGCTTCCAACCCTCGATCCGACTTGCATTAGCCTGGATTTCACGAGCTATATCAGGACCGTCGGAGAAGGGAAGACCCGAGCCCAACTGCGGTCTATCCCCGCGGTCGACAAAAGTCGTAGTCGGCCAACCCAACTTCGTCGACCCATTAACTTCCTCGTCGTAACGTGCGGCCAGCCGCACAAATCGCCAAACATAATCCGTGAATCGAGCCCTGACGAGGCTCTCGCCGAAGTGGAAGGAAATAGCCGATATTATCTAGGACCAGGAGCAGTGAGGACTGATAATCACAGGGAATACTGCGTGGGAGGGGGTAGGAATCTCACATCTTCCATGAACGAGTTATCGTAGTTGTCAGACTTCGAACTCGAGTAATCGGATCGCAGCTTTCCGAACTCTTCCTCACTCCCAATAGAAGTCTCCGCTTTCAGAGCTCCCGTGCGGTTGGCTAACTGCGGGCCGACTGTGGGGGGAGGGGTATAGGGATAAGTCGTTGAAATATCTTTCGAAACCACCATTCGGCCCGTGCCGACATCGCATAGGAGGTCCCACGACTTTGAACTCTCAAAAATCAAGTTCGTCACTCCAGCAATATACCCAGGGCTTCAAAAAAAGGTGGGAGTACTTAGTAACGAGAACCGTCGTGGAAGACATACAACCGCGTACATACATGGATTCCCATTCCTCCCTGTTGGTCAGGTGCGCATAGGGGAAGGCACGTTCGACGAACCCCCGCAAAATCGACCCACACCCAGATCCCAACGCGCAAGCGGAAAGGACGTAACCGGCCACTTGGCCCGCCGGCCTATTGTGACCCAGGAACACGATCCGTTTCCCGGTGATCAACGCGTTGAATAACAGGATGACAGGATGTGTGAACGACCCATTCGTGTGCAAGTGTGGATGATGCGGTCCAGTAACGGTCGCAGTCGGTGTAGAAAACGTCTGGACCAACTGAATCAGCGAGTACTGGGATAGGATTTCCGTCAGCGGATGAGATAATCCCAGTGAAGCAAAGAAAATCCCATACGTCTCCAACTTCCTCTGGGAAAGTTGACAACGGCATCTTGATTGGCAGTTGGTGTCCCTTGTACGCAATCGTAGTGGGGAAGAAATGGGTGTCCTTGATCCCATGTAGCGGGTCTCCCAACGCGAGATGAGGAATAATCCCGTTTCCATGAGCGTTGCTCGACGAGGTAGACGAAGCGTCTATTGACTTGCGATGTCTTGAGATACTAGGTGGGATCCTCATAGGTTCCTTGTCTTTCCCATTCATCGTGTGATCTCCGCCACCGTCCTCCCCAACCCACACTGCACTCCCACCGAGGGAAAAGGAGGAATCTGAGGGGGAGGACTGTCCGAGGGTCGATCCCTGTGACGGAGTCCCGGTCTGCGGTCGAGACTGACTGCCTGAACCGTGAGAAGAAGTTGATGGAGGTGCCCCTCCATCGATGATGAACGAGGAACTGTCATCCCTATCTTTGGACTCTCTCTTCTTCGCGAGAACTCCTTCCTCGAAGCTCAACTTGGATTCGAGCGATCCGTCGCGACCGTGTCCAAACCTGGATAGAAGCTGTTGGTTTGCAACGGTCGCAGTGGGCGGGACAGATTCTGGAGGCCTGAACTTTTCAGCAAAGACATCTTTACGCTCGGAGCAACGCATAATGAGCTTCTCGTGCCGTGTGAGAAGGGGTGCACCGGATATATCCATGGAGTTCACGGCGTCGAAGAGACGTGAGAGACAGTCTTTGGACGGGTTTAAAAAGTAATCATCGAGTGCCATGAGAAGCACGGGCTGTCGCGGACCGCAAAATATTGTTCAGCTCGCCAGGCGGCGATCCGACATATGAGAGAACTCACCTTGAATATCTGGATGAACGGGTGCCTGGTACAGATCGCCATAGCTTTCACAAGCGCACCTCTACCCACAGACAAACGTCAACCGTTCTACTCATTCAACAAAACAAAACAAAATCCAACACAAGGAACGGAACAACCAAACTCACCTCGGCAGCGACTTATCCTGCTTCGTCCTCACCAGATTCAACACATACAACAACTCCGGTTTCGACTCCGACCCATCTTCGTCTCCACCCTCCTTATGACCGTCTTCCGGTGTCTCCAGCGCCAACACAGGCGCGATGGTATTAAACGGGGTCTGGTTCAGGAAGAATATCGTCCAATCTTCTAAATGCTTCTCCGCTCCGTCCGGAAGCATCAAATTGGCCATCAACCTGTAACACAAACACAGAACACGGTTTTTTCGGAACGAAGAGTTCACGAATCGTCAAGGCGTCATGGCGGGGTTGAGCGGCTCAGGGAGTTGCGAGACATACCATTCATCCGTGCCGAGAGGTTGGGGGAACTGATATGTCAACTGAGCACCCCGAAGGATATCGAACTCCGCGAGGAGGACGAAAGAACAGTGCTGAGGGTCGCCCGCCATTCCTTCCGCGTTTTTCGTCCCGGTTTTCCAATACCGTTACACCGTTGAAATACAAGGGTAAACTCCTTGCCCGCCACAAGCGCTCAGAGTGATATCGTCGTTGTGACCTTCACGCTTCCGCGGAGAACTCGCTCCAGTGCGTACAGTGAGTCTACGAGAGCCTTGGGGGTGAGTGGGGGTGGAAACAGCGTGTGTCGTCTGCAAGGGGCGTGGTGGTAATTCGTCCAAACCGTGCGATCCGCTCAGCGGACCTGGATTGATCAACTCGGCTGTCAGGTCGATCAGACACAGCCTTTTGACTCAGAGTCGACCGTGCAGTGACCCGGCGGTGGGCCAAAGCCCACGGTTAACCAACACCGCTCTGCTGCCCCGCTATTTCGCTTCGGGACCATGGGAGGTTCGCTTCATACTGCAACGGCTCGTTCACGTAATTTAAATGCTATTATAGAGACGATTACGAACAAAGCGTGAGATGAGTTAGTGATAAACGCGAGAAAATGAAAGCATCCGCAAAACAATACGACAGGTCGACAACCGACGGGAGGATCATTGCAAGCAATCACCCGTGAAAAGCAAGAAGAGCGCGCAATTGAAAAATGGTGGGTAAAAAACCTAGACCTCATTCCTGATTATAATACTGAAACAGCGTTCGCAGAACGGCTGTTTATCCCTCTGGAAGAACGTGGGGTCGTCGAATGGCCTCTCGCAGCCCTGCATAACAAAAGGCACAGGTCAGGACACTCTGGGAACCGAAGAGGGAAGCGGAAGACCCTACCGTGCAAACGAAACACTCCCAGCACCACTTTCCGCCAAGCGCTTCGACGGCCCTCATTCCATCTCGAATGCTCCTCTTGCACTTCTTGCACTTCGGCATTCTCAACCGCACATGACAGTTCTCGCAATACGGGTGCCCCCCATACACCGTGAATCCAACATCCGCATCTTCGAAGGCTCCGTCTCCCGCGAAGCTCCTGTTGCCGGACGCAGAGGAGGAAGGGGGAAGGAAGGGATCTCCGCATTCCGCGCAGAAGAAATGTTGTTCGTGGTAGGTCCGGGTGCCTAGCTCGGAGTCGTCGAGTGTAATGAACCTCTCATCCACGATTGCCGTGTGGCAGTGATAACACCTTGGCGCGTAAATCTACCGGAAAGAAAAAATGGTCAACCCAGGCGGACAGACGAGGGACACGAAGGGACCAACCTCGTGATAATCCAGATGACAAAAACTCCTGCCATCCTTCTCATACGAACTCAAATTCTCCAATAGCTCGTTACACACACAGCACCTGAAACACCCAGGATGCCATCTTGCTCCCATAGCGCTGACAACCCTGCCCACGATCATACCTCCACAGCCGCCACACGAAAGTCCGCCACCACGTCTGATCGTTGGCAACTCTTCGACACTCCTCTTGCCGCCATTCACAGCAGCCGACGGCTCTCCAGGATTCACATTGATGGCAGGCCCATTGTTGTAGTCATCGTCTGCACCTCCGACGTTAATCGATATGCCTGGAACATTGTCGGATCCAGACACAGAGATCTTCGAGCCGCTGTCATCCGCAACGGAAACTGCGATTCTCGGTCCGTTCACGTCGTTGTCCGAGTCCGAGTCTGTGTTCGCAGGGAAAGAGATTTTCTGTCGTCGTGGAGGTTGGGCCTGTGGGGTTCGAATTGTTGGCACCGTGGGAGACCTCTGCTGAGCCGGAGCGTTGTTGGCGACATTGATCGAAGGTACAGCTGGAGAGGGAGGGTTTCTTCGAGGACTTTGCGGGGGTGGTTGCTGTTGTTGCTGGGGAACCGACGAGTGGGACCTAGACGAGAAGTTGTTCCCATATTGTTGGTTCAGGGGAGGTTGTGGTTGGGACTGGACCTGAGGTTGGCTAGGGAGAGTCTGTTGCCTCGAGCCTACCGTCGGCTGAAATTGGGACTGGGAGTGCGGATGCTCGTAGCTCTCCGCCGGCTCGGTTTGTCGTCTGGCGGGTACGCTTCCCGTCCTCTGGTGGGGGTCCCCAGAAGAAGTAGAAAACCGTGACCCAGAAACCCCGTTCCTGTAACTTTCCATCGCTGCGCTGAATGAACTAAAGTTGCTCGACGCGACAGAGGATGCAGGAGAAGGGCTCCTCCTCAAGGAAGGCGGAGGGGCGTCGTCCAAGTCTAGGTCTGCAACCGACCTCCTCGCATCCTCTCGGGGACTAAATTTTGAGCTGGAATGATTTGGTGGGTTGGGGTTTTGCCAGACTGGGTTTCGGTCGAACGAAGACGTAGAAGTGGGTGAATGAGAAGATGGGTCCGTGCGACTGCTAGGGGTAAAGGCGGGGGTTACGCTGTAGGCACCATTCACGGCATTCACAGTGGAGTTGGGATGCTGGCTCGTTGCAGGGGTGCGAGGTAGTCTCGGCAGATTGCTGGGCCAGCTAGGCTCCGACTTTGTTGTGCCGTTCTGCTGAATCCGCTCCTGCTGAGGCTTTGGAGGCGAAGGAGACCGCTGAACCCGATGTTGATCCAAAGGTCGACCACTATCTCTGTCCTCTCCGATACCCATTGTTGCCATCTGAAGGGTAACGGACTGGGGAGTTACCGAGCTCCGCTTCAAAGCAGGTGGAAAGGGGGAGGCATTGATAGAAGGAGGGTTCGAAGTCGCCGGTGTTGGCCTTGGCAAGCCCTGGGACCGTGTTGGGGAAGGGTTCGTGGCCGGTCTCTCGCTCCTAGCGAACGGGGAAACTGATGGTAAACCCTTAATGGGAGATTCGCTTCTAGCGGGGCTAGGACCTCTGCTCCTTATGCCATTCAGCACCTCGGTCTTTACCTCCACTCGCTGGTCAAATTTCGACCGCGGCATATCCAGGATTCCATATTGTGGGCTTGAGGTCCTTGCGAGGGACTGCCCACCCTTCTCTTCACCGGAAAGCTTGTTCGGGCTGGGTGGGCCTCGGCGTTGGTTTGCGATGGAATCAGACGATTCTTCTTTGCGCATGAAAGGCTTGGGATCGTACGTCTGAGAACGAACCGGTTTGGGGGGAGGACGAACTGCCGATCGATTCGAGAATCCAGATCCGGAGGTGGAGGCTGTGGTGGAAGTAGAAACGGCAGAATCGTTGCTACCGAACCGGTTGTGACTGGTTTTGACAGGTGATTGGGGCTGGATATTGGTGCTGGGCTGGGGTTCAAGATCAGGGCCGGTTTTTGGCTGCGTGATCTCTGCGCCCCTCCTCTGATGCAACGGAAAGGTGGAGGATGTCTGCGGGGGCGCGGGTCTGGTGGGAGGTTGATGGGCTATCGTTCCTGGAGTAGAACGGAAATCATTCGACTCTGTCGTGCCGTTGGTTCG
>Ga0307512_10007832_pt1 | contig 10510 bp, 5 predicted proteins | sample 14_EM_MG_FD_200267 | JGI IMG/M metagenome (GOLD analysis project Ga0307512, IMG submission 200267) | Populus trichocarpa ectomycorrhiza microbial communities from riparian zone in the Pacific Northwest, United States - 14_EM | ecosystem: Host-associated > Plants > Roots > Unclassified | place... | reverse complement strand
TGCGGCGGAGGCGCCTCTGTGAAATACTCCGTCAGATACTTTACAAAGATTATGTGCATGAAAGCCAAGTACTGACCACTAAACAGGGTGTCCATGTCTCCAACCAGCATATCAACCAGACCCATGTAATCCAAAGCATTAACCTCCTCACCCACCAGCAACTCCGTGAAAGCTTTTGTTAGCATGCCCTTGTCATCCTCTGCCTCAACTTTCTCTTGCATTTCCTTCAGCAGCACAATGATAGTCCGGAAGGCCCTCTTATTCTGAGGGGTCCAATCGAGAACGAAAATCCTAAAGAAGTCTTCGAAATCCCCTGGATAAAGTGTGCCACTTTTGTCCCGTAGCTCCGCTAAAGCGGCCTCACTGATAACTGGGCCCATTTCGTCCTTCCAATGAGAGCTCAAAAATTTCGCAAAAGCGACAAAGACCACGTCGATACCAATGTCTTTCCCAAGGCGGCAACTCTGCGGGTCCGCCACTAGTTGCGCCAAAAGGAAATCAACCTCGTCATGGTCTACCTTGTGAATCTCGTAGAGCGGTCCGAGATCCACGCCTGAGCTTCCTATCATCCGCATGCTATTGACGAGTGCCTCAAACGTATCCTCGAGTTTGCGAAGCGGACTTTCGATAGCCATAGTGATCCTATGACGAATCTCTCTATCTCGAGACTCGTCATCCCCGACCAAGCCGATAATTGTTGTGCCGCGTTGAAACATGCTCACAGGCCGCTGTTCTTTGGGAGGTAACATCTGACTTTGAGTTCGTTCCATCAAACCCACCCTCTGTTTGTTTGGACTGCCAGGCGTGTTCAGGATGGAGTTGATGAGCTTCACCGGACTAGGTGGTCGCAGCTTGCTAAATCTCCCCTCACCTTCGAATGGCACACCAAGGGAGCGCAAAAGCTTCCTGTTCGCTGAGAGGAGCGCGGACGTTAACGGGGGGTGTTGAGGGGAAGAATGGAGGCGCAATAGTGAAGACAACCTCATCGTAAATGCTGGAAGTAGTTCTTCGTACGAAACGGTATCGGTAGAGGAATATTCGTTCCAACTCCGGCATTCAAGTCTCAGCTGCTTCGTTTTCTCAAGGCTGAAGACAATGTCGACACCATCCTTGCCCACATCGCCCAGCAGCTGGGCTCGGCTAGCCGTGGAACCAGTGGTTCCAATGTCCAGATAAACAACTGTTGAACCTTTCTGCTTCACTTGTGAATATCCGGCTAGGCTTCCCCAAACACAACTCCAGAGAGTCAGTCCATCGCATTTGGCTTCCCGCAACCCAATGACGCCCTTCGTTTTTCGTCCCATCCGCCTTTCCAATCTGGCTTTCGCAAATTCCTCCTCCACTTTATGGGCACGACCTTCGTACTGGTTCAACAACCGCATCTTGCGCACACTCGTACCGCCTGCCCTGATGTCCCAACCATCCTTCAAATTACTCGCCAGAGTCATCCACAGAACGGTTCCAACATCGCTTCCAGCCAACTTGACGTCGGCGATGTCGATCCAGCCGGTGAATTGCAAGTCATGCCCGCCACCATCCCTCCTCGTCCCACTTCCGGCATTGGTAGCGACGCCGCCACCTGGCCGGTCCACTTCCGCCATAACTCCCCTGGCAAGCACAGATTTCGAACTTGGCCGCCGGAGAAATACCACGCAATCTGGAAACAGCAGTAATAGCGAGGACGATGCTTCAGATGTATTGCCATTGTACGGAGGCATGATATCCAGGTAATCTATTGCCGTAATCAAACGTCCAGTTGGTTGTAGGTGGAGCGGCCACGAAGCAATGAACGACTGGAGCCGTTTAACGGTCGTCGTTCGTTCGGTCGTTTCCGATGACTGGAGGGAGCATATCTCCGTTATTATTCCACGAGCGTCGTTGAGCGGTCCCAACGAAGGATGATCACTCGGTAGAAGACTGAGCATATTGTCTATCAAAAGAGAGTACCTCGGGAGTCTCTGAACAGGCTCGATGATCAATGAGCGCAGTTTCTGCTCGCCGGTTTGCTGAATCCTCTTTGAAACAGACGAATCCTTCTGCTTCGTGAGCTTCGCAAGCAGTTGCGGAAACTCCGCACTGGCCTGCATGTATTCTTCATAGGGCTTCTTGAAGGAAGGAAAGCTTTCCAGGCAGCATTTGCTCACGTCTTCGATTCCGCCGGACCTAATGCCTTCCAGAAACCGTGCATTGACTTCGATTATGATCTCTAAACATGGCGGAAACAGAGTATCCAATTCCTTTGGCGACAGAGCTGATCCCTCGCCCTTCCTCGATGACGGCCGCCGCTGCTTTAGAGGTTTCGCAATATCCTCTAACAGCTCTCGTAATTTCGCAACATAGTTTTCCTCCGTGTGCCGCAGCTCCTCCAGCTCCCGTTCTAAAGCTTCGGCTGTATCCTTGAGGGACTTCGGTCGTATAATTGTCGACGCAGGTCTGCTCGCCGCACGCTTCAGCTTCGAAAACGGAAGGTATGTTGGTTCACCGAAGCTACTCAGAATCTTGCCGACGTCTTCGGGAACCGAATTTGGGTCGAGTTCATGGCTGTTTTCCGGCGACCGTACAACAATGTCCAGATCCACAGCGCCGGCAAACCGCTCGGCCAACGCACACATCAGGTCAGTCGCAAGACTCTCCGTTTCCACCTCTTTCAGTCGTGCCGCCAAGTCCCCCGCATGCATTTCATCGAAGGCGACCGCCTGCGCCTCCCCCGGTGCAGCACCATTGCCCTGGCTCCTTAACAGCGTCTCCTTAACGGCTTTCGACAACTCTGAGAAGTACTTCAGCACGGCGATAGCGAGACCTCGATGTAACTCCGAGGTCTGCTTTTGTAATGGAAGGTGGTTGACGGCGGCATAGAGGGGCGACGTTTGTGACAGCGCAAACTTCGGATAACTCTGGAAACCCGCACAGCTGAAGATGTGGGCTTCTATCCTACCCTGCGACGCCGACGGAGAGGATGGAGCCGATGAAGAGGACGACAACGAGCTGTAGAAAACAATGATGTGACCGAGGACAGGATCGGCTGCGGCATACGGCGTGCAATTGTTTAGGTTCGGAGGAGGTGCTGATAAGGAAGCCATGGTCTCCGAGAGCGGCGAGCGCCAAGCGCGCAGGGCTGCTCACTACCTGCTTGCTGGGCGGGGGCTGCTTTGCTTTGTTTCGCTTCTGTTCTAGAGTTACTTTGCAGGCGGGAGAAGCGCGGGGTGGATGGATGGGTAGTACGGAGTGTTGGCGGTGATAACTAGAGCAGCAACAGCAGCAGATGGCGATGCGGTGCATAGATCCAATTAAGTAAGGGATAGAGTGAGTACCTGTGTCGAATTACTTTTAGTTTTCTTTCTTCAGGCCTTTGGGGTATCCATCGTTCGGAAAAGGGCGACGTTCGTCGGACCACCAGTCTCGCGCTTTCGTGGCGTGCTGGAACGAACAACGCAGCATCAGTGCATATAGCAGATACAGAAAGACGCGCGGAGGGCGGCCTGGTGGCCTGAGAAGAAGGAAGGGGGAGAAAATGCTACTTTGTACAATCACAGTCGACGCTGCGAGTGGGACTGTTGATTGCGCGATGGAGGATTCTCTATTATCCGGATCCCACAGAAACTACGGTGGAGCATCGGGTGGTGGCTTGGTGCGCCACAGTGCCCGGTGGCTATGGCTGTCAACGCAGTTGCTTCACCATCCATACGGTAGACAGAATAATAACAAAGCCATGCATGTTGGGCAGGCCTGCCAGTGGAATTCGGCCTAGGTATCTTGTGCCTTTATGATACAATCAATAGCAAGCTGCAGAAGCGAGCGTCTGCTTTGAGACGCTGCACTGTGCTGTGAATTTATCAGACAGGAAAACGAAAGCCGAGGTACATTAGTTCTGGCGATTAACGCGTCTCATTCGGGACCCACTTCACTCATGAAAGTCAACCCCAATTCTACACACTCCACCGTGGAGCAGAGCTACACCACCGATTCCGCAGGTCTGCAAAGCAATAATGACATCGAACAATGGTCAAACGACAAAAACAACCAATCAATAACATCCCGCATCGAATACAACACTTCATCTCGTAGCCCCCCCAAGCAAAATCCAAACATGCAACAGCTCGCTCATGTGAAAACCATCTACACGGTGACACCCGTAGATGCAGTGAGTGTGGTTTCAACCGCACCCTTTTCTCCTGGCGCGGAAGAATCACCGTTTGCTACCGTGACCGCAGCTGTAGCTGACGGTCTCTCCTTCCGCCTATAGTAAAGCACCACATCCCCGCTTGTCTTCCACACATATGTTCTCATGGTGGCCAGCGACATAGTAGGTGGGACGACCTTTCAGATGTATCAGCACTGTCCAGTAAGTTAGGACAGGAGAAAAACCTGATCATGGCAGAGAAGCTCCAACCAGTCCTCTGGCTTTGGGGGCTCCTCTCCTTCGGCGACGGCGGGGAGATAGTTGGATGCCATGTACGGCGGTGAGAGATGCTCCGCCACGTAGGACATAATCTTCTTGGCGCGAAGCATGCGGTTTGCGTTAAGACGGGCGTTTTTCCCTTCGCTGTTTCATTATGGGATTAGATGGTATGTGCGGTGACACTGAGGGGCGGGAAAGCGCACCTTCCAGACTCACTGGGGAGCACTGGTAATTCATCCTGCCATGGAACCAATACGAAGCTGACCTTCATGGTTTCCTTGAACGGGATGCGGTTGAAAAGGATCAATTCTCCGAGCCACGCTGGTGCAACCCTCTCAAGGAGATCCGCATCTTCGCCCAGACTGCCCACTGTTCCACGGTACAGATCTGCCACACCACCAGAATCCGGCTTGTCTTCTTGCACTATTATAGTCGTGTTTCGTGGTGGCTTCAGTACAGGCGTTTCATTCGGCAGGCTTGGAGTAATCGCCGTTAAGACATGTTCCCCATCTCGGTCCTGGGTTTCATACATTGTGCGGATGCGTCTTATTACACCGCCCAACGTCTCCTCCATGATATCGGGCTTGTCGGTCTCCTCCACAACTGTTTCCTCCAGTGGCTTCTCGTCGGTGGTTGTGAGCGGTTTGGAACCGCCCATGTCTATCGATGTGGCCCGGCCGAGTTTCTTCCCTGCGAATGGCCGCCAGCCTCCGACATTGAAGCGGGAGCCTTTCTCTTCCTTCTCCTTCTCGGTGGATGGCGTAGTAGGGGCGGTGTCATCAAGGTCCCCTCCAGGTGTGGTGCCACCGTTCTTTGCTGGCGTCTGAAAGGCACCGGCTCCTGTGGAAAAGTAATCGCCGCTCTGTCTTTCACCTGACCTGCTACTGTTGCCATCATCCCAGGGAGTCGCGATAAAGGAAGCGGGAGTGGCGGTACCGATTCCCATTCCTGGTGTTTGAGGGAAAAGTGAATATCCGCTGGCATTCGCCTTCCCTGTTGGGGTTGTTACGGGGCTACCGGCTGCCTCGATCATAGAGAATGTCGGGGGCGGGAGTGTTAATACGTTCTCCTTTCGTAATCTTTCACGATTTTGACGCTCGGATTCGAGAGCCTTTCGGTGTTCTTCGTCGCGCCGGATTTCCTCGTCGATCAGGTTGCTGAATAGATATCGCAATACCCATTTCCCCACATTTACTTGGATGTATTAGTGGTGAGCGTTGGATTGAGGGAAGAGGTAAATGTACTTCGCTGGTCATCTCTGAACTCGAGCTTCTCCTCTATAGCCGCCTCATCCGCATATATCTCCGCGTCAAAACAGTTATTCTCCTCTAGTACGCATGCCAATCTCCCTGTGCGAGTATCAAGTTGACACCAGTTGGCAATAGTGTCTGTAGTATTAACCTCCATAGCAACATCGTCCATATGTCTTTCGCCGAACGATTTGATAGGCACGCATTTCAGCAAGTCCCACATTACTACCTCCCCCGCAGTGTCGACGGTTAAAACCCGCCTCCTATCGTTGAGCAAAAAGTGCTTTACAAGACCATGCTGGCCTTCAATAGTTTCGTTTGGACATTCATTATATGGCACTGTGCCCCCCACCTCACCCTCAAGCAGAGTCTCAGCCATTGATGCATGCCGTACACTAGATGCCGAATATACAGTGACAGCATCAGGATCCCGGACATTAGATGGGAAGGAAGATGAGGATGACAGGCGCAAGAGAGAGCCAATCGGAATCGCACTCCGGATTGGAAGCGACGGTGGCGAGACTGAAGTTTCACTAATGCTAGAAGCAGAGAAAGGAACCCTTGGGCGAGAGCTTGCAGACGATGCCACCCGTGGCCTTCGGATGTCAGTGGCGAAGTCCAAGTCGGTGTCGACATCCAGCCAGCGGTTGATGCTAGAACTGGATGTTGCCGCCCACAGGTAATCGCCTGCGGCGACGACCTTATTGATACCGTCCTTCTCTTGACACACGGCAACGCATATCCCGTCTTCAATTTCAGCCACATTGCGGACATCTGTTTTAGCGACGAGTCCAGAACGATCGCTGGAGTGGAACACATCCAAACGTGGGTGAGAAGAATGCAGAGACCACACACTGTCGTTGTGCATGCTCAATGTGTGTAGACACCGTCCCGCGGTCATGCTCCAAAGTTTGATGGTCGTGTCGGATGACGCTGTCAAGACCATATTGCCCTGATCGCTGACCAGAATAGATCGGACATTGTCTGTGTGGCCGACAAACTTTGTGATACGTTTTCCGGAGCGCGGATCCCACACCCGCACCACGCCTTCAGGCCCTCCACTGGCAAGAATATTTCCACCAATTCCCAACGAATAGATAGAACCTTTTGGGTTCTGGCCTTCGTCCCCAACATCGATCTGAAGCTGCTCTCCGCCCCCGTTCAGGTCCCAGAACTTGATCTTCCTGTCGAGTCCACCACTTGCCACCCACCCGCCATGTTCTTTCGGCGCCGCAAGGCACTTGACATAGTCACTGTGTACCCCGATCGTGTCGGCCTGCTGACTGGTCGCGGAATGTGGTCTCCATAGCTTCACTGTAAGGTCGGAAGAGCAGGACACGACAGCTTCATTCGAGTTGCAGAGCGCAAGATCGTTAACCCAGTGCGTGTGCGCTTGGATTTGGTCGCGGAACGAGTAAGGTGGAGCAGTCGGTCGCGGAACGTAGTCGGCTGGCGGTCGCTTCTCTAAAAGGTCGACACCGAGATTCCATGAGCAGATGACGCCGTCCCTGCCAGCCGTATATCTGCATGACGCGCAAGCGATCCGTCAGTTCATCTCATATACCCACTGCTAACGCTTCCTTTTTTTTTTCTTTGTCTGCGCGTCCATTATCTGCAGTTTTCCATCGGTACACCGCACTTACAGAATACCCTGGCGCCCATCGATAGCAAGACTATTGACACCCAGCCTATGGCCGCCCGGCGAATTCGCTAGAGGTAGAACTGCAGTGACGCGACAACCCGTGTCAGCCAGCCAGTGAGCAGCATTTGTAGAGTGCAGTTTGACAAACCATAGCTTATTCTTTGACGGGCTTTTCTGGCCATTGGGTTGTGGAGCTAACGCGGGGTTCTGACTGCCAACGATAATTAAGTAAGTGCGGAACCGACGGGGTTGACGATAGGAAGGATCTGGGTCTTTTCTGCCGTTCTTCTCTTCCGTGGGATGGATGGGGTTCGACAGGTTAATGGTCAGCTCAGCTCCACACGAGGCTCTGCGGCAGATGGTCCTGCTGTCGGATACGTCTTCAAGGGTGCCAACTACTGGTTCCAATTATTAGAATCAGCTCGAGTCTTTAGGCAGAATGTTTGCGTGGAGTACTTAGATGGACAAAGATTAGATAAGATCTAAAGAGATTGGATGGACCCACTGGTACGCTTGCGCTTGTGGCGACGCTGCAGTGATTCTGATGCGTGATGTGTCACTCGGATTGTACGCTGAGAATCATGTCTCATCCCAGGTGGGAGGAGGCAGGAGACCAAGGAGCTGGGGGACTACCACTGTTCCGGCCCACGCCTGACTTCATGGCGTCTGCAGAAGAGGAGTAGGGGGGAGGGTGCGCTTTTCCTTTATTTTTATTTATTTTTGCTTCTCTTTTTCTTTTGTAGTTTCCTTGGTTTGCTATGCATCTTCGTGGGAAAGGCCTAGGTGGAGAGCAAAGGGGAGCTTGCAACATGCCACCGCGCAGACAGCGGGTGGGAAAAACGGATTAAAATGTACGCCGCCATAGTCTAGATAGGCTGAATGCGAGTATGATTAAACCAAAAAAACGTCTCATCCCATAGTTAGGTAACAAGCTTGTGGCGGACGGCAGGGGAACCACAACGGGCCGCCTTCGTATTGAACAGTGGACGGGAGCTGGTTTGTACATCTCCCCATGATCTAGATAGGTCGCATGCGAGTAATATGAATTAATTTTTTAAAAAAAAGGTAACAAGCTTGTACGATCAGGGATCACTCGAAAAGGTGGTTCTTATGTAATAGCGCGAAAGGGATAACTGCAATCAAGTATCTGTAGATAGGTACGATCCGACTCATCACTCTCACATTACTCAACTCCTCAAAGAGAGCTGCTGTTGTTAGACAGTGGAGAGCATAATCAAGGTTGATTAACATGACTTGCAGGCGTTCGTCAATAGCGCTCTACTACATCCACTCTTCGCATCATCCCTCTTTTTGTTTATTCATCACTCGCATTCGACCTAGATAGATCATGGCGAGGTACGTATATACAAGTCCGTTTCCCGTCCGCAGTCCACGCGATGGCGGCACGTTGCAAGCTCCCCTTTACCCTCCGCCCAGGCCTGTCCCAAGAAGATGAGATGCACCAAAGAAATCACACAGGAACGAGAAAAGAAAGAACAAAGGAAATCGAGACCCGCCCCCTGGTCCTTCCGCGGATGCCATGAACGAGGGTGTGTAGAGAAACAGAGGTTGTTCCTCACCTTCGGCACCCAACTCCTCGGCCTCCGCCCCTCTCTCGCTCCCTCCGCTCACGGAGCCCCCTCTGATGCATCACTCCCTGCGTCTTCCTCAGCCGGCACCAGCCTTCCCACATCCGTGGTGGAGAGGAAGTCTGGTACCGCCTGCCTGCACCCCACATCGGCAGGGAGGTCTCTGATCTTGAACTGGCTCTTCCCCTTCCCGCTCCCCTCCCATACCTGCCGCTCTCGTTTTTTTTTTGTTTATTCATTACTCGCATGCGACCCATCAGATCATGGCGAGATTATTTACAGTCCGTTTCCTGTCCGCTGTCCGCGCAGGCGGCTCGTTGCAAGCGCCCCTTTGGCCCTCCGCCCAGGCCCGTCCCAAGAAGATGTGAAACGCACCAAGGAAATTGCAAAAGAAAGAAGAGCGAGCGTGAAAGACAAAGGAAAGAAGAGACAGGAACACGGTTAGTATCGAGGTTTTGCAATCCCTGTCCGTCCTAAGTCCGTCCTGGGTAGTCAGGGCAACGGACGGTTGCAGGGGGGTGAGTGCAGGGATTTAAGTAAGACAAGAGAATAAGTCATGACTTAATAGCACCGGTGCTAAAACTGCCCGTGCTATTCTCCTGGAATGTAAACAAACGCTCTGATTGGTTCAACTCAACGACAAACTTCCAACCTGCGGAGGCGGGGTAAGAACCAGTCAGTATCGTCAAACGAACTCGCAATGTACCTCTTTCCTATCATTCTCGTACGAAATGGGCCCTACAAAAAACACGTCATGATAAGTACATAGCGGCCATGACCGGACCGACTCCGATAATTTGCGACTGGCCTCTCCAACGTCGACTTCCTAGCGATGGCGTCCCTTTCGATCTTTTCACATTATCCGACGACTGGTGTCTTGGGTTTCTCCGATTTACAAAGAGTGGTGCGGAGTCGGGCTGGATACATGTAGCAAGGGGCAGCCAACATTCTGATAGACTACATTACAGTCACCTGACTCAAGACGGTGCACCTTGCAAAACCACAAAAAAATTCGGTCCTCCTATTTTGAAAATAGGACAGACTTAGGACGGACTTAGGACAGACAGGGATTGCAAAACCTCGAAGTCCCCCTACACCGTTCCTGCAGACGCCATGAAGTCGGGCGTGGGAGGAACAGTGGAGTCCCCCCAGCGCCCACCTCCTCCGCCCCCCCTCCCTGCTCGTCCAGCCACTCCCGTACCTCCAGCTCAGACACCGCACTGACGGCTTCAACCTCCTCCGCCGGCACCCGCCTGCCCACATCCGTGGTCGCGAGGAAGTCGCACCGCCCGGCTGCACCTCCCATCGGCCAGAAGGTCCCGCACCTTCCACCGGTCCTTCTACCTCCTAGTTTCCTTCTTCACTTCCGCCCACAGGATCTTCTGCTGCGGCTTCCACTCGGGGCACTCTTTAAAGAGGTGGTCCCGGGTCTGCGTTCGGTGCCGGCACACCCAGCATTGCGGGGTGGGTCGGTTCTTCGTCCAGTTGAGGTACTGCCCGGTCAGGCAGTGCCCCGTCTTGAGCTGGTAAAACCGCGAGGCAAGCCTCTTGGTGCTCCCAGCTACCGTGCCATCGGGCCGCTGGCTCTTGGGCAGCCGGTATTTCTTCTTGGAGGTCCGGCCCCTAGCCC
>Ga0307512_10007831_pt1 | contig 10510 bp, 18 predicted proteins | sample 14_EM_MG_FD_200267 | JGI IMG/M metagenome (GOLD analysis project Ga0307512, IMG submission 200267) | Populus trichocarpa ectomycorrhiza microbial communities from riparian zone in the Pacific Northwest, United States - 14_EM | ecosystem: Host-associated > Plants > Roots > Unclassified | place... | reverse complement strand
TTGTGCAACCTGGCGGCGCCGCGTCACGGGCCATCACGAAACTATTCTAGAACCAAACGTGTAGCTCACCTGACGTCGTCTCGGATTGTCGTTGCAGGAAACTCCGGCCCATAGGGCTTTCCCGTGCTGGGGTTTGTAGTGATGCATGACACGGTGCCATAGGGCGATCCCATCACATTGATGCACACAACGAAGAACCGATTCGAATCAAACGCCTTTCCTTGACCCATGAGGGGGCCCCACCTTTGAATGGAATGTCGGTCAAAAGTGGCGATAACATATACGCTGACAGTATTTAGCTACCAGTCCTGAACATCGGCGCTACCGGTAAAGGCATGACAAATGACCATCACATTGTCAGCGGTTTCGTTTAGCGATCCCCAGGTCTTGTATGCGATGGGCACCTCTCGGAGAACGACACCGCATTCTAGTTGAAATGAGTCAACATTGTAAAACGATTGGTCTATCAACGACGATAATTGATGATGAGAAGTCATCGAGTCATCTATAGACGCGTGCCGTTGTTCCCTCAATGGACGGTGACCTCATTTAACCCCTTAGTTTTATCGGCTTATCAGCAATAATGTAAAATGAAATTAATTGAGACGCTCCGTTCCACCCACCCATTACGCAACGCTCGCGTGCATTTCGGCAACCGGAATTGTGGTCGCTTAGCCCTCAGCCACCCACAAGCGACTCCGAACTAACCGCCATCCAATTTGTCAAAGGGGCCTGGGGCTACCCCTCTCGAGATCAGACGATGAGCGTGGTTTATCCCATCGGCACCGCTGCTGCCGTAGTTTTGGGTGTCTGGGCCACCCTCAACGGTCTTGCCAACTGGCAACGGAGATCGCACCGCCCTGCGGTCATCCCTCCCGGCGTGGAACGTGTCCTAATTCTGGGGGCTTCCCGTGGAATCGGTCGCGCGATTGCTTATCGATACGCACAACGGGGTGCCAAAATCTGCGTCGTCGGCCGCAAGAGCGCAGAATTGGACGCGGTGCGGTCTGAGTGCGAGGAGGCGTTGGCAATCGCGCACGCTCCTTCTTCGGACTCGGACTCGGAGTCGTCGTCGGTGATCAGCATCTGCGGAGACATCACGCGTGCGCAGGATCTGATCGCAATAAGGGAAAAAATAAACGAAAGTGAGTCTTTTTACTTTCGATTTTTGCGGTGTAAAGTCATCCCCCCTTTCTTTTTCAGAGTTTCATGGTATTGATACGTTGATTGTCGCTGCTGGAGTCTCTGCCTTGCGCCCTGTCATGGAGATTGCTTGTGTGGAGGGTCCATCTCTGACCCAACCCAGTTTGGAGGGTGTTCAGCGAGTCGAAGATGTTGCTCTGGCCGCCATCAAAGGGAACTACCTTGGACCTTTACTCTCCGTAGTAACTATGGTCCGTCCTTGATCCCACTTGACCTCAGTCTCCTTGATGATTTTATGTGTCACAGATTCCTCTTATGCGGTCTACGAGCACCTCGCCGTCTGTTCTCCTTATATCGTCCCTCGGCGCCGTTATAGCCGCACCTACTCGAGCAATTTACGGGTCCACTAAGGCCGCCTCCTACATCCTGTACCAGGCTCTTTCCATCGAAAATCCCTCCGTGAACTTCTCGTATGTCCTTCCATCGACTGTCGAGGGCGACTTTCGAGCTTCGGCTGTGGACGCTGGGCCGGTACGAGAAGACAGTCCAAACCAAGTCGGTCTCAAGCGCGAAGCCGTTGCCGAGCGTTGCATACGTGCAATCGATGCACGCGAAAAGATTGTTTTCATCCCGGCGTTCTACAAATTCGCCCAGGTACTGTCATGGATCTGGCCATCGTACGTGGAGCGCAAAGCAGCCCGAAAGTATCGCTTCGTGCCAACATAAATTTACACGGTTTATGTTACAGTTACTGCATCATACTATCGTTTCTCATTTCATTTGTGGGTTGCACCAGGATGGAAACTCCGATATAAATGTTTTATAGACTCTTTATTAACGCAAGTCTTGCAGAACAAGAGAAATCTGCGATCGGTGCCGAGAGACACATGCTTTCCGGAATCCAACTAGCCGACATCTCGCGCCGGTCGTGTGGGCGACGACATACAAGCCATAGAGTTTTTAGCATGCGACAATATTTGCCACGCAGCCAGGTGGTCAAAGAGAGATGGTGCCAAAGCAGTCACGAGATCGTGACGTCAAAGTTTCATATCGGATAAGCCAAAGTCCGGGAAATCCATGACCTGATGACTACGGCAACTTGTTTTTGATCATTGAGAGTCTCCAAGGCAGGCGATGGCACTCTACCGCCAGAAGTCGTTGTCACTGTATCCCACCGACCATCGCCCGTGAGCATTACCTTTCCTTCAATACAGTCCCGAAATAGGTCTTGATGTGACTCTCGCGGCCGTGACGCAGCACTTGAGGGAACCAACCGCACCTAGGCAGTTTTTCGGGGAAAAAGGGGAGCGATTATCATCGCTGATTCTTTTAGGGCCCTTGGGTGGAGGAGGCCCCAGTGGCAACATCGTTCAATAATTGAGCTGCCCCAGCGCTGCAGCCATCATCTCAATATGCCAAGCCTGTTTCCGGGGCCCGCGAGAAATCTATCATTTGGAATACACCTGCCGTCTACCGCAGCCCTTTCCAAGGCGGGATCTCGGAGGTGCCAATGGCGCCGTTTTTCCTTCTTCTATCCCCATTCTGTCAATCTCGTTACGCAGAGCACGTGGAGAAAAGAAGCTAATTCGTCGAAGTGGAAGTGCCTCTCCACATGGGGAGAGAGCGAAAATGACGATGATAAATCAAAATCACGTCTTGTGGTGGCAAAATAATCTCGATGGCAACAGCCGACGACCCAAAATGGCACGAGAGACCCCGAGCGCCATAGTGGCAACAACCCCCAGTTCAGGGGCTGTGAATGACTACGGCTAAGCGCCAAGTGGAAACATGAGAGACAAAGCACCATGGCAGCCCTGATCGATGGTCGAGTGAGCCGGTGAGCGCTGATGAGCCCCAACACCACCCTCAGGGGTCACACGGCCTTCTTCTATACCTCCAAAGTCAGTGAGTTGATCAACCGGTCATCGCACACGACGCCTTTTCCTTTTGTGATTCTGACAAGCCACGTGTGTCGCAGGCCAGAAATGAAAGTAAGTGCCGACCTCTCCACCACCACTGACACCACCCTCCCCCTTAATGATCGAAGCATATCGAATAAGGGTGGTGGGGTGGCTGAGGCAAAAGTAGAACCGGCACTACACCGGGACACCGAAATCGAAAGAAAACCCGAACTCCCACATATACAGCACTGATCAATGTTTACTTATGGCAGGAGGCGAAAAAATAAATATGAGCATCTATCACCGCAAACAAGGATGCTGTTGTCTACGTACCCGCCGCCGCGCCGCTCAATCTGTGAAAAGTCGCTTGCTCGACTCTCGACGCGTGGTCTATTGTCTGTTTCTGTTTTGCGCAACCGCAACTGTGGTACGTCCGCCGCTCTCGATTCTCTGATCGAGTCAGAAGGTCCGGATTTTCTTCGGACCATGGAGAGAAGCCAGCACAGCTGACCAAATTGGGCCAAAGCGGAAGTTCTGATTTACCGACGTGGCACCGTCGGGGGTCGAGACAATCTAATGTCTCACCTTCGAAGCACTGTTACTACTGTAGACCACCTGCTTCTGTTGCCCGCTACCGGTACAGGATACCTCTGTGTGTGTGGCCTTTGGAATACACGGACTCAGTTTGTCCATCGTGAATGGATCGCTGAAACCCCGACGATATCGCAAGCTTAGAGTCTCAGGCCTAAGCGTTCGTGTCTTGGAACTTCGCCCATCAAAGCCGTAACTCCGGGAAATGTGTTGACTCACTGGCATTGATAAGCAACTTTTCCCTTCAGCCCCACGCTCCATTTCAGCGCGCAACAACTCAAAACTCCTGGTGTCCTTTGTTCCTAAGAAGGACATCCGTCTGATGAGGAGCGGCCCCAATACTCCTTCGCTTAGCCTCAGGGGTCCTCTTACACACACTCACGTATATGGTGCAATCCGCTTTCTGTTTCCAAGCTCGTATGATGCACGATCGTAGACCCGGTCCCTGGCATTTACCGATTGATCGCGTAAGTCCATCGTTCAGTCGCTTCAGTGACTTTGGAGAACGACAGAAGTCATGCGAAGGCGGACTCTGGGTGCCCTCCTTGCGTCTGCGGCGGTTCTATCTCTGTGCCACATGTTCGCGAACACTCGAAAGGGAGAGGCCAAAAAAAAGTTCCCTCGTGATGAACCGTTTTGTTCGTTCTTTAAGCACTTAGGTCTTCTGACTGGTAGAGATCCGGGCACGCATTGGATTGATTTTGTTCTCCTCTCCCTTGTCATCTCGACTGAGGCCTCTCCTCGAAGTGAGATCCCACGTCTTTTTCGACACCTAGTTGTGAGCAAGGCAGCGAGACTCGCAGCTCTTCTCTCGCAAACGTCCTTCTCTGTGGCTGCCTGCGCTTAGCGGGGCTTTGTTATTGGAACTCCGGCTTCTCCCCCCAAATTGTCGTCATCTTCATCTGTGTTGCTATTGAGATATGATATATGATATGTTGTGTTGTGGCATGGCATATCGTACACGTATCATGCTCCAGAACCACGCTTTTCTTGGCCCCCTTCATGGGCTCGCGTTTCGCGGGTGGGGACTTCGGCGGCATTTAGCCAATGTTCCATTTCAACCATTGTCTCGCGCGCACCGATAATGCCCCGATTTCCGACAACCGAAAAAGCATGAAACAGCAGACGCATCAGCTTGGTTCCGATGGACGTACAGATCTATCTTCGGCCGGAACGCTAACGGGTAACGACTGTACAGGATTCGGGCCCACAGGGACAAATGTGGGTTCCAACCTCGCAGATCCCCCTTTCAATACCTGCGGGTGGTAACCAAGGCATGAAGAAGACGTTCCATGTGTTTCCCAGGCACGCGCACTCCTGCGCGATAATGAGGGGGTCGGACGCGAGGGGTTTTGGGAACGTTGTCCAATGAGTCATTCGCTTGCTAGGCGTGCCGTGTGGGCCATGTGGGGGAACACCACAGGGGTTCGAAAAAAAAAAAGCGACCCGCAAGAGCCCACATCGGCATTCGTGGCCCGTACATTGTACACGAGGTAGTACACGTAGTTTCGCACTCCCAGGGTGGCCCAGATGCCCGGCACTGTGCGGCATAGAATGCGTACTGTTGGCCCCTACAACTGACTAATATTGCACTTGATATGTCACTGAACATTGATCGAAGCGGTTTACACCCCCACGTGTACATTCCTTGACAATGGAATGAGAGCTTCTTTGACCAAGCTGGCAAATCCATTCTTTGATTGCTTGATCGCTCGATCAATGTTTGTTCGGGTGGACGCCACCTCTGAATTTCCCAGAATCGGCCAATGGAAGATAGTAATTGATAATGTTATGATAGCAATTAATGTTTGCGACTATTACAGTGACATGAAGGGGCGGTGGTGGTTGAGTGGCGAGTAGTAGCTAACGATGGGAAGAAATTGATGGCGGAGTCGCTTGATCGCGTTCTCGGTCGGTCAACGGTCAAAGGAAGCCGTGGCGCAAACATATAGCCCTACAGTGCGCGTGCGCTCATTTATGAAGGTGGCGTCCTCCATCCAAAAGAGAAGATAGTGCATTTCTGCTGCGGTGCTTCTCTTCGGAACTCTTAGTTCTAAACAAGGGGCATACTGTACGCCTCGAGGCCTTTGGCGCGGTGGGGGCTAGCCCTCCGAGTTCACACCATCAGCTCTCCAAACCTCAACGCATCAGAGATAGATCTCAACTCCTGCTGTACGCACGGCATGCGCCTGCCACAGTCATGCCAGATGATCAAGGTAAGCTACCCCCCCCGGCGCGCCTCGCCCTCCCCAAAAGAAAAAAGGAAAAAATAAAAAAAGAACGATAAAACAAAAATAACACCTTCTCAGCACCATCACAATCTAAGATTTCAACATTTTTGGAAAGGGCGTGTCGCTCAGTTTCTACAAGCAATACAATTTTATCAATAAAAGGATCTTTCCAGGATAGCCGCCATGATGGCAACCTAACAGACGAGGCAAGGCGATGGTGATGAAATGAACGCAGATCTACTTCTCGATTGTATGGACTATGTATTATGGATCATGGGTTTATGCGACATAGAAGAAAAGGTTCCGGTCTTCTTCGTCGCGTCGAAGGTACTCTTGTTCCACGAGGGAGTCGATTCGCTGCTTGACGCTCGTGACGTCGGGAACAAAGTGCCGACGCACGGCCTCAATTGTCTCGAATTTAATTTGCTCGTACGTTAGCTGTTTACGCGCTTTCATGACACGCACTATCGCCGCGTCGAGGTAATGCTTCCGGTCGCCCTCGACCGCACTCTGCGTGCGTTGCGATTCCTCGGGCTGCGAACGGACGAAGACGACGAAGACCCGTTAACAATAGCAGAGTACAAGGGAGGCATTGCGGCTCTTACGGTCTCCTTCACTTGAATAGAATTGATGTGCACTTTGGCGCGCGGATCCTCGAACGTGCCGTTGAACACGAACACGTCCTCGTCGTTCACATCTTTTCCGGATGGGCGTTTCTTGAGCACCTTTTTCTTTCCGCATGCCAAACTTTGGAGGATGCACCGCAGCAATGCATCCTCTAAATGAAACGTGCAGCATTGAAAGGCATCACAGAAGTGAGAAAAAAACACTTAAGCATAAATTTGGTTACACAGGGGCGACGCACCGATGCCCGTGTGTAACTTCACGTCGGAAAATGGGATTTCCTTCATGTCGTTGAAAAGTAACAGGACGACCGCCTGGTGCAGCGATACTGAAAGCTCCTTTTGACCGGCCGCGAAACGGGCTCGCAGGCTGACCGTTCCGAGTGTATGATTCCACTCGATCTTGTGGCCCTGGTGCTTCTCATTGTAAAAAGCGGCAAACCCATCGAGCTCTTCTTGCATCTATTTGCGCACAACAAGTGAGAAAACAAACCTATGAAAAAGAAAGGAGGGCGAGGACTCACGGGGACGGGGATGATGGTGGCTTCCTGGGCACCGCGAGCAGAGAACGGCCAGAAACTCTGTTGAAGGACCATGGCTGTGAGTTTCTGCCCCGCCGCACGCTCAGGTCCGAGTCGTTTGTGGTACTCCTCCATCGCATCCCGTGATAACGCGAGGTCTCGGAACATGTGGTCGCCCATCCCAAATTCGGGGTCGTAGTCTGTGCGTCCGTCCGAAAGTCGTTTCAGTTTTTCAACCGGTGTGCAGCGACGCAGAATGATGATGTATACCCACCCTCCTTAAGCTTCTTGAGCATGGCCTTTTCCGCATCGTCGCTGGCGCTACGACCAAGCAGGAGCCGCTTTGCGAGGGCGCGATGGTAGAACGCCCGGAAGACGTCCTTGTCTGCCGTGAAGCGATACAAGGCAAGGGCAGAATCTAATTGTTCGTTGAATGATTCGTCGCTGGCAGAACCTTGGCCCTTGCGCATGAGCTGGTCGATGTGACGGGCGATCATCTCCGCGGGTTTGTTGTGACGCTTTTTGAAGCCGTCAGAAAAGGCATCGTGCAGAGCATACTGAAAGTCTTTGGAGATGGCAGAGGTCGATACGGCCAGTGAGTGGGCGAGTGAAGCATTGGACTTGAACACAAGTAACCGCTCAACCATCTCCTCGTCCTGAGCAACATCGCATATAATTTCACCGACCTTGATCTACGATGGCGTAAGACAACTGTCGATAAAAATGATGGCAAGGCCTACCGTCACGAATGATTTGAAAGCGTTGACAAGCTTGCGAACACCCCCAACACGGTCAAAGACGGTAATAAGTGTCCTCAGTTTCTCTGGGTCGTTCATCTCGATGAGCCGCCCAATCACTGAGGAAATGCTCTCATCAGAAGGAACTCAAGTCCGTGCGGAGACATGCTCACCGCCATCTGCTAACCAGTCTAAGTGACCAAGTAGAAGTGATCTTTCCGTTGTCGCTCGCACGGCGTTCCAACTTGTGTCGGGTAAAACGGCACGCGCACGAGAGGCTTCCTCTGCTGTCTTGACAGAGCAATAGTCAAGGAAGATGAGGGGATCATCCGAGGGACGAGACCTCTTTTCGGCCTGATCGGTGTAGTGCTGGCTGAGAAGATTCACATATGGTGACTCGAAATGAGCGTTATACTGTGCATGAATTCGGAGGTGACGAATAAGAGTGAGAATGTACGGTCGTGAGGGGTGCTCGGTACTGTTTCCGTGTTAGAGAAAAAAAAAATAGATGTGGCGAAGGCGGACGAACCTATTTTTCCATTCCAACGTGAGCCATTCATTCACGACTTCCCGCACCCGTTCGTGGAAGCGTGGGTCATAAAAGATCCGTGATAACAACAGACTCTTCGCCTGTTGTCTACAGGCTTGTCAGCAAAGACATACGGGCCCTTCTACAAAGGTGAAGGTACGCACTGTATCCCTCTGCCCTCCTTGGTTTGCGCCAGGTATCCGCGGTCGAGATAGGTCATTACGTCCTCCAAGAGTCCAACATGCTTCTCGAACCATGTCAACGCCTCTGCGAAAGGCAATGCGAACCCAACGCCTTCGGAGATATCGTCAGCTAGTCCGTTTTCAAGGCGAACAACGGATTGATCGAGCTCAATCCTGAGCATGACGGCGAGCGTCTCCCCTTTGTTGTCAATGACAACGGCGTCACGGCAAAGGGTATAGATGCGTTCATATGTAAGGGGAAGAGGGTCTGTGGCGTCTCGAGTAAGGATAATACGCATGCAGCGCCGCAGGAGAAAAAGGGTTCCTTCGATCTGCTGTTGCGTGCGAGGTTGCTCTGGGATGGGGGATTGAAAGTCGGCTCGCAGTTTAGAACAGTTTACAGGCATAGAAACAACACTTACGAAAGCCTCCAGATAGGCCGACTCGAACAGGACCTCCCGTAACCACCGATCGAGAAGTTGGGTGTACACCAGCTCGAGACCTTGAAGCCGATCCTGGGTCTGAGTCGGCATCTAAGCGAGCGACCTTCCTTAAAGGAAGGCTGGGAAATGTGGTGTGATTGTCATGGATGGAGGAGCGTAGAGTAGTAAAACCATCGGTTGTGGAAGGAAATGTTAAAAGAGTGATTAAATCCGTCATTTTGAGACGACGAAGTTCATCATGCCCGGGCCAAAGAGGGTGTGGGAAAGCATCGTAGAGATTATCTTATCTTATCTACTCAACCCCCGTGATTCGTTCGACATTTTTACCCCTACCGCTTCGTTCAATGTCGTGTCGACAATGCTTCAAACCCTACTGCCTTCGACAACACACCTAGGAAACTTTTTTTCGAAACAACGTCTTCATCGATTTTTACCGAGCTGCCTGCGGCAATAGCAGAGAAGCGTCACTGACCACGAGGCCATCGGAAGCGGGGCTCAACGGTGAGTTTCTTCAACGACAGTTCCAGGTGATCCTCGTTTCTTAGAACCTCCTGACCCCATGGTTGGACCAAATAGGCGAGGTACGAGCTTGGAGGAGCTGCGTGTCCAGATACGGGGGCAGCGGCGTGAACCAGAGCGTCAAAATGTCGTTGAAGCAGAAGCACATTCAGTGGAGCGAGCGCTGAAGGAGCAGGACGTGCAATATTCAACCATGTCTCAGGTACGCAATTCTCCTGACTCATATGTCCCCCAGGACAGCTCTTCCGTCAAGGTGCGATGCTTCCGCTCTTCGGATTTATTCCCTTGTCTCGGAGGTTTGACTGGGGTAATTGATAACCTCTTTCCGGAATACCCAACACAGATCTTCTATTATCAAAATCTCAACAGCGAAAACGGGTCTATTCCCTGTGGACAGCCTTCCACGCCCCGCGGTCGTGTGGCACTGGCCGCGGTTTCATCTGTGCGTCTCTTCTGCGCGAGACTTTGGCATCACTTGCATAGCGTTACCCCAAGTTTGTCATCCCTATTCCCCGTGCGACGAGGATGAACGATATGGCGGTGAGTCGAAAGCCTCTCATGAGTTTTGCATACTTCAATTGGACTTTCATCAAGCGCCACCTCCGCCTCGTTTCCTCAGATCCCTTCGCACCCGAAAGTGGTTCTACCCGAAGACGATACTCGTACGAACACATGCCTGGTGACAGCGATATTTACTCCGTTGCTCGAGTACAAGCTCCGTCAGACCTTCACTACTCCTTACCTGGTGTTGACGTTCGATTCCGACCTCGCCTCGACGCAGGACCTTGTACTCATGCGCGGCGAAATTATCCCCTCTGTTACCACGAAACCAACTACAGGAGACTACCTATTGAGTCAACATGATGCGCGGCTACTGGCGCATGGGCTACAGCGCTTCTACTCGTGGGGTTCGAGCAGGGAAAGGGAGAAGCTTTTGAGCGATTTTCACGAAAGGACTGGACCTCAGGCGGGAGGAGCTGTTGAAGCATTCAGACTTCGGGGCCTAGACGGTGAGCCATATCGATAGTCTCCCGTTTATCACGTTCATTTTCTGTCTGTAATTTCACCGTGCCACGCCAACATCTGATAT
>Ga0307512_10007830_pt1 | contig 10511 bp, 14 predicted proteins | sample 14_EM_MG_FD_200267 | JGI IMG/M metagenome (GOLD analysis project Ga0307512, IMG submission 200267) | Populus trichocarpa ectomycorrhiza microbial communities from riparian zone in the Pacific Northwest, United States - 14_EM | ecosystem: Host-associated > Plants > Roots > Unclassified | place... | reverse complement strand
CCCAAAAGCCGTTGAGGAGTACGCGCATCGGTAGGTTATTCTGTATTCATTTACAACTGATCGGGGCTGATCAGTCTTCGCAGCGTGGCACCAGCAATCGCCTCAAGCTACACTCGCGCAGGCGTCGTCATCAACTTCGTCACCGCCACGGGTGGTGATGTCGAGATGTTGCGATCCATAGAATGTTTCTACAAGTGAGTCTCCGTATTTCTGTTGCTCCGTGCGAACGATAACTGACATGTGCTCTCTAGAATCAAATGCGTACGTCAAACCGCAGTCCCTTCGCTTTCACCTCGTTCTTTACTGATGAAATGACCCCACAAATAGCCTGAAGTCCCCATGAGCCTCCGCGATATCATTTAATTCTGCATTCAAGAACCTCCTTCTCTGTATCCCTACGTGCACATCTATCCTGGCCTCTCGGCTCTCCTTGTTTTCCGGAGTTTCGTCCCCCCTTTGTTTCGATTTGCCAGATCCCTCGTTCTCATCCCGTCCGCCCTGTGTCATATTTCTTACTGGTCCCTCTCAGCTCGCAAGCTTACTGTTTCGATACCCTCCCTCCACGACCAACGAATCATTCCGTACATATCTAAGTATCGCAGATTGTTTCCGTATACTTTGGCAGCCCTCCCTTCTCACCCCATTGTATAGTACCCGAAGCTCTTCTTAGGTTATTTTCATCCACTCTCCATGAGAGTTTTCTTCATTTTCCGACCACGCATTCGGTTTTCCTTCGAAGTCCCCTTGATTTTAGCCATTACACTTTTAGTAGGACATTTAGTATCCTCAATGTATGATCTTCACTACAACTCGCGAGCTGCTTCTTGATTACACCTCCGCGTGCTTCTTCCTCTGTGGTGAGTGGCCGCCAAGCTATGCGGTGAATTTGTTCAACGTGGGCGTTCCTACAGTCCTTTCAGTGGAGCATAAGGACAGCGCATGGCATGGGGCTCACGATGAATCGATGGTCAACTCGAGTTCACATTCTGAAGGGTTTGTTCTCGTCGAGGAGTAGATCAAAATGTGTCCGTTTTCTAGTCCGATGGCGACCCTTCGTCTGTCGTTTATGATAAAAACTGGGATTAGCATACCCATCCTGGCGTGATGGGCACCGTACGAGAACGTGTGTACCTTTGATCAAAGTCGGTTGGGGAGAAGGCAACGGCGGTGGCGGCCTCCGCCGTTTTTATGACCGCGACCGAGCTCCATTTCCCTTGGTGGCCTTTCCATATCTTCACCTATCCATTTTATTAGACTTGAATACCCCCCTCGAGGTCGCCGGTGACACTCACAGTTTTATCGCGCGAGGCCGTGGCGAAGACGTCACCTTCAGCGGACCAAGCGCAATCCCAGATGATCCTTGCGTGGGACTTATCCGCCGCGACGAGCGCGTAATTGGGATCTAAAGGATGGCAGGAGTGCGAGATTAAGCTTATCGTCACCCCCCGATACGATGAGAGACCGTCTTATTTTACCTGTTGCATCACCCTGCCTCTCGTACAACCTCCACGACCGGTCCCTCGAAACGCTCAAGACGTATTTATCATCCGGCGGACTGAAAGCCACCCTCGTCACCGTCAACGAATGCCCATCCAATGGAGTCCCCACAGATCGGTAACCGTCCTGTACAGAATTGATACGGACGACGGCATGCGTCGGAGATGTAGATTTACAAGTGGAAGCGAACATGGTCTTCGACGTCGACGCGGCGATTGAGATAGACTAGAACGGAAGAAAAAAAGGGGGGGAGGTCGGTGACCTCGACGAAGTGCTGTAGAAGAAGGAACCCATACCTCGTAGCCGTGTCCGAAAACCTTCTCCACTTCTGGCCAGAGGGTCATGGAAGCCAGTTCTCCCTCGAATGGAGGACGGGTGGTGATCGCTGACTGCGACTCTGTAGTCTGTGCGATTACTTCGCTGACGGCCTTATTGGATAAACCCAACGGCGGAACCGTCGCTCCGATTGGTCTCGCGTCCTGAAGACCCAGTTAAGCCATAGATAATAGAAGGAAAGGGGAAGGAAGAACTAACCTCGTCAGCATCGATCCCTGCCACTTGGAGGTTCTTTATGAGTTGAACAAAAGCCTTCGGGGCCTCGAAAACCCGAGCCACCTTCTCGTCCGCTATGCTGATAAAATCTAAAGCGTTCAAGAACTGCACTCCCATGAGGTCGTAACCATGAACCTGGGGACGGGCGATCTCACGCCAGATGCTTGTAGGCAGAGGTCCGTGAATCCTCGTGGTTTGGTCCAGACTTGGAGGGCATCAGGTCAACCTCCTATCCTTACGTTTGGAACGGTTAGACGGACCTGGTTGACGCCAGGAACTCGCCCCGCGGACTCCAACAGATGTCCTTCACGGCGTGGTTATGTCCGGTGACCGCATTTGCCTCGGTCCAAGCTTGAACTGCGTCTTCCTCGACGTTCACGTCGTGCTTCCACCGTCGCCATCCACCATTCCACCCCCATGCAAGGATCTCTTCCCCGTTGGTGTTCCATAAACCACCGATAAAACCTCCGAGCCTTTGCCCGCCTATGTCACCGAAACGATTCCGGTTGACCCACAGAGAATCAAAAGGAGACCACAGGATCAGGGAGGAGTCTGTGGAGGTAGATAGTAGAACAGGCGAGCTAGCGGTCGGCTTCCAGGACAGAGAAGTCACCCCAGATTCGTGACCAACAAGAAGAGCGTCGAAAGTGATCGAGAACTTCTGGATGGTATCACCTGGCAACGCTGAATCCTTGACAGACAAGATGTGGCGCTTCAAGGAAATCTGCCTCCCCCCTTCTTCTCCTTCGCCCATATCCCCCAACGATGCTTCGAATGCATCGAGAAGATCGTCGCCTCCTCCCGTTGCCGAGCCGAGATTAAGGGGTTCAATGTCCCACAACCGGATTGTAGCGTCTTGAGAGCCAGATGCCAGTATGAGAGGATCACCCTCTGCACGCGGAGGTTGGAACGCAAGACATTTGATCCAATCTTCGTGTCCGGGCAAAGATGCCGCGGGGAGGAACTAGGTTCGTACGGCATTCAGCCTCACCCCCACTCAATTGGAGAGAATGAGCGTACCGATTCTTCCGAGCAGGTATAAATTTTAACGTCTGTGAAGGTCCCACTGACAGCGAGCACGAGGACTAGCCAAAACTTAGCGATTGATTGGCGCACAGTACATTGAAATCCGGACGAACCGTTGGATCGCGGAAGGCGCGTTATCCGGACAGCGAGTGGGTACCTCACGCCTAATGTTATCGTCTGTTTCTCGTGGACCCTATCTTGTACTCTGTTCAGCAAACAGGGGTTGCGATAAAGATACGATTAGCATGCCTGCATCATCTTTGGGATCCACAGTCCAGACCTTTACGGTTGAGTCCGACGAGCCTGTGACGAGGTAACCGTCGAAGTAGCTCATGCAGGATATTGGTTGGGCGTGTGCTTGTATCTTTTTTCTCATCGACCACTAGGAAGGGAGAGACGAACAGGTTAACGCCAAAGAGTTCGGAACGAGATCGTTCGGTATCACCTGAGAACCAGACTTTTCCCAGCAGCGGAGGACACCTTTATCGTCGCCTGAAAGAAAGCAGATTTCGTTCACAAAGCGAACACAGGTGACGACGCCCTCGTGTCCAGGAAGTGTAGCGTGTACATGTTCATCGGGGAGGTTCCATAACGAGACGAATTTGTGGGACCCAAAGGCGATGAGAGACCCGGGAGAGATGTCTGCGGCGTGTGGAAACCTATTTGCTGCAGCAGCGATATATGCTACCGCCGCAGATGCCTGCACCATCCCGACTCAGGATTTTTGGGAGGGTGGATGGAAAAAAGATCGAGTTGTGGCTGACGATCATCTTGGTCGCAAGAGTTATCACCACCCTTCTGCTCAGGCTCAATCACCCGCTCAGTACTGTCGTTATCCGATGTCCGGTTGACGAGACCACACAGAGATCGCACACACAAAAGGATGATTAATCGCGATACATTTCTGTTCAATCGTCTTACGGCCCGATATCGTAACTATGTCGTGGTACGGCTACATTATAGCGACTTGAGCACAGCTCTCGTCTTCAAGTTCTTTGGCTAAACGGACTACAAGAAGCAGTCTGTCAGCTCTTCGAGAACCACGCACATGAGTCGGATAACTCACCTTCTTCTATAAGTCTCGTGAGTATTTCGCGCCTATTGGCTTTCTGCATACCGAGGCGCTTCGCAATAATTTCTATTGCCTTCGTCATCCTCTCTGTTTCCTCTTTTCCACTTTTGTTTTTGTTCTTTCGCTTCCTTTCTGCTTTGGTAGACGGGTCAAGGCGACCCGTCGCTCGTTTCTTAGAGGGGAGCTTCTTCGGGGGGACTGCGATCCCGAGCGCCGCTCCCGCTGGTCAGACCGCCGATCAGACGTTTACCATATAGGCGAACGGGCGACAACCTACCTTTGAGTAATCGATCATATTTTGCGACATCTCCGAAGATGTCTCTTAATGCTTCCCAGCATTCTTCTTCTTTCTCTCTTCGTTTGCGCTGACGGTGTTTGTCCTGCAGGGAAGCGTGTTAGGAAATTTCCGAGGCGAGACTGAGTGTCTGCGCGCTGCTGTACCTTTTCGGACTTAGATTCTGGGTTTTGTGTGGGAGGGAAGGGACTGTTGGTGTCAAGATGTTTCGGTCGAAAGGCGGGATTGAGCTCTTACCTTGGGGTACGTCCATTCCCGCGGGTTCAATGGAGCTGTCTTGATGTTGATAGTAATCTTCAGGAGATTTGGGGGGGCGGTCGTGGGTCGGCTGACCCAACGCGTTCAGTAAAGTTGAGGAATTGCTCGACATTTGCGTCGGCGATTTTTCAGTCGTATGGGATGTCTGTTTTGGGAATCAATCAATCGGATTGAAAGTGCGTATTGACTTGGAAGTTGAATCTGGGACTCATCAAGTCAATACCAGTTTGTCTTCAAGGCTGAATGGTAACAAACCTCCTCAACGAGGTATGGGTAACTCACCCGTGGCCAAGCAGTGCTGATGTTCGTCGTTAGATGGATATGACCCTCGGGATCTGTGCCATACCTTGGGTTTCTGTTGCTTGGTCCAACGTCTTCCTCGGGAATGCTGCCGGCATAACCAACCGCAATGTCCCTGTCGGGATCTCCTCCGACACCTGGGGGGAGTAATCCGTCGGGGTCCTCGGGCAACTGGTCCGGCGTGTACATGTATGGGGGATACTGTGGTGAGTACCACTGCGAAAATGACAACGGATCCACCATCACGACGCCGCCCAGCACAGGATGGTTCTCTGGCCAGTAAAACGGTGCCGTCATAACCATACCCACCAACTGGGGGGCTTCGTCCTGGAACCTAATGTCCCCTGCCGGAGTCGTCAGTCAAGTGCCTTCAGGAAGGACAGCCAGCACGAAACATACATTGATACTGGGGATCGTCGTTGGAGGGGTCGCCTTGTGGCTGCATGACTCTGGGCGAGAGTTCGAGGGAACTGATCTTTTCTTCGCTCCGCAGTGGTCCTTTTATACGTCTTGGACTGTGCCTACGTCCATTATCCCTTTTGGACATCGGAACGTGTTATACGATGATACCGTTCACACGTTCTCCTAGGTTTCGGCGGCATCTCCTACCGAGAGGACGCGTCCATTCAAGTACCGCCATGTCCATGCGTTGGATATGGGACAGGACTGGTTCTAGGTCTCTGACTCCCTCGATGCAAGTAATTCCAATTACCCCCACTGTGGCGGGTCAGGTGATAAGATGGTCAGGGAAACGAGGCCGTGGCAGGTAACTATGGTCTCGTAACTCAAGATCAGGCTATGTGGTGTGACTGAAACGCACCCAAGACTTGATATCTGTAGAAATCGGGTCACAGCCAGCGCCTCACGGAAACATGAAGCCAACGACTGCGGGCATATCATCGGCAGCAATCTTGCGGGGTGCATCGGTGATCGACTCGTTCTGCGCCCGCTCGGTCTATATGTATTCATGTGATCCAGGGTTCTTTCAGGGAGGAATCGCGAACCTCACTGCGTTCTGAAACGGCAATGCAGCACCCGGTCTGGTTCGTGGTATCCCTTGGAGATATCGCGCAGGCGGATTGAGCTGGGAGGAGGAGAAACCATGGTACTGATGGTCGAAAATCCCCCAGCGTCACACCTTCATCTCCGCCGACGCCGGATCCAGACTTGTTCCAGATTATCGATGGCATCGGAATCTCTGGTGAGTCAGGTTCGAAGGTGAACCAGATATGGAACACCGGATGCTTCCTGAGGAAGGCCATGTACACCTGTGCCTATTGGTTGGTATTGACCTGTTTCGCTTTGACGCGTGTACATGTACGTGGATGTATGCTGTGCCGAACAGGAAATTGGAACTGGAGGCGAGCGGTGCTAGCGTCGGGAGCGAGAACCCAAGTTGAGTTATTCGACTAAGATCTGTGATGGGGCTACGTAAGTTGAAGCTTCGAAACTGGGGAGGAGCGGATCACGGTCGCGAACTCCGCGAAGCGTCGGGCCGTCAATCTCAAGCTTCGACGTTGTCAACCCCTGCTGAAACGTTTGGCCACCCGCTCAGCCCACCACAGTGTGGAGATTCGATCTAGTGCTGAGAGGGAATGGGCGTTGGGACCGGCATCGCGTCAACGTCGGCGATCAAAGACTCGGAGGCCGGGGAATAAGTCGAGAAAGTACGATTGCGTATATCGTCGCGGGTGCATTGGTTGGGGATTGGGCGAGGCGCATGCGAATCGTAATCTACGCAGCAGTGCGCAGGATGTGGATATGCTGATCGCCGGAGTTAGGAATGGATACTCATTACGTTCGTCGTTGGATCTAATCTGTGCCATGTCTGTTGCTATCTGGATCGGGTAGGACATGTCTGACCATGTCCCAGTAACATCAGGATGGCAATGCGATACACCTTGCCTAGTGTGGAAGGTAGAGCCTAGAATACAGTCCGACCGAGCCGAGAAGCAACAACAGACTACGATGCCTGTTCTTCGACCTTGTGCGGCCACCAATCAGGATACCAGTAACTTACGCGCCTCTGTTCTGCCCCCTCCCCAATTACAAGGCCAACCCAGCCTTTATCCACAGCTTCCAGATGGTCCGTCCTCAGCAGAGCCAGACCGACCCCTTTGACGCTGTTCAGCAGTTGACCCGTTCCTCTGGGCTTTCGAATATCCCCTAAGACGAGGGGCTTGATCGTTTTATCTGCGGGCGCCTCGGAAACAAGCTGTTCGGCCCCCTCGAGGGGTTTGCTTGGATCGTGTAACGCGACTGGGAAGATGCGTTTCCTGATCGCGCCGGTGTGGTACGTCCTCACGGTCAGCTCTTGGCCGACGTAACAGCCTTTCCTAAAGTCTACTAAACTCATCCATGAGCTTTTGTTCCGAGTGAACCGCGAGGCGAAGACAGAGTACGTACCCCCACCCATGACATCTAGATTCGCCTCCATAGGGAATGACACCCCCGGAATGATTTCTCGCGAGCCTTCGGGTACGCCACGAACGATCCTGTGGATCGTATAGTCTTCTTCTGTAACCGTATCATGGGTCTCGGCCTCTGGTGGTTTGACCCCCTTGCTGATCAGTCTCCTTTGGCCCATACCCACTCCCCTTCGGTCCCTGAGCAGTAAGGGTTCCTTCCCCCACGGTACATCGCCTTCCTCCCATGACTGTTCAGGGATATTGCTCCTCTCTGCCCATCGCCAGTTCCGCGGAGTCTCCCAGGACGTTTCGTGTTCGGAGCCCCAGGAGGCCCATACATCGTACTCGTCCGAGATGTCACGGACTTTGACTTTCGTACGAAGCACGAACTGTTTGAGGTATTTGATGAGCGAGGGTGCAGGCATATGGTTTCCTTCAGCTCCAGGGTCTGCGTCTGTGATGGGAGGACGCGAGTCGTATTCGAGGATATACCCGTTTGACGTCGGGTGGTTGTAGGCGAACGCGTCATGGAGAACTCTACCCTTGAAAACCGTAGAAGGAAACCTTGAAGTTATAAGATGATAAAACAATGGGGCAATGTTGTACTTGCATGTGCTTGGAGGATGGTGGTGAAGAAATGTCCGGTGGGAGCGTTCGGAACAGCGGATGCGAGAATTCCGTTCAGCCAGTCTGTAGCTTGTGGACCAACGATGGAGATGAGTCCTCTGCTGGAAAGTCTGGCCGTGGATGGCCCTGCCCTCACGAGAGACGCGACAGCTGGAGGTAGTCCGGGCATTGAAGGTGGAGGGTGATCCTTGCTCCGTCAGCCGGAAAGATGTGACGGTGCGGAACGGGAGGTGGATGGGGATCAGAATTCAGATCATCGCACTCAACTCCGAACATCCGTCACTCAGGCTCTTCAGCTTGTCAGAGGCGAAGGTGTATCTTCTCGCCATCAGCATTAGGTTGCCGGAATAATCCCTCACGATGTCTGCGACTTGCGAGCCTTTGCTAGAGGCTCTGAAGGATTGTCTCATGCGGTCCGACTGCGTGCTCAAGAAGGGAAAACTCCCGTCTGAATGCCTCAGACAGCATACAGACGAACTGCCCGACGCCTGCAAGTCCTTGCGACATGCGGTTTTCGAATGTAAACGGGGTCTGGTAAGCCCACTCAAATATCCATCCTATCCGCTACCGTTTCGTTGACAGAATCGACCATATAGGTGGATATGAGGAAACGATTCAGGGGGAACCAGGCGGCCATCATGGTTAGTAATATAGGCACCGGTGCCCATTGTTCGATGCTTACTCGACGCTGCTTACAGGGCAAAGAGCTGCAAGAGAAAAGAAAGGGCGGTGGCGACGGTGGGCTTTGACCCACACGGCTGCGCGTCGGGCGAAGTGGCAATGCCGGTCGAACACGCGTAGCCTGGCATGGTAGATCACTTATAAATCCTTTCACTGTACTTTCATCGAGCTTGTACCCCTCAATCGCACCCCTCTCCCCCGCCATATACCTCCTCATTCTGCAATAATTCCACCTACTATAATCCTTAGAAACTTCGTCATGTCGGCAGCGGCAACCCACACCGGTGTTCCATCTCTCGCCGCTCCGCTCAAGGTGTTACCCCCAGCCAAGGATATTCCGTCAACACTTACAGCCGGCATGAAGAGTTGGTGGGAAGCGGGCACACGCGCAGGTGCATATGCCGAAGAACGACTCCTGCGGTACGTCTCTGGCAACAATCCGCCTCTCCATGCTGCCAGCCTTCCTAATCTACTCATGCCTACAGGAAACTCTCATACTACCGCTCCGAACCTCCTCAATCCCTCTCAGAAGTATCAGACCAGCCCGCAATCGCATATAGTTCCAAGATCGTCCTCGACGACCAGAAACGACACATCAACACCTTATCAATAACTTCCACCTCTCCATGCAACTCTTCCCCCGCTCCCGCCGTCCTCTTACACGGATACGGCGCAGGACTGGGCTTCTTCTTCAAGAACTTCTCTGCGTTGGGCGAATGGGCCGCATCTCGTCGGTCATCGGTCTACGCTATCGACTGGCTGGGAATGGGCAGGTCCGCCCGCGTGCCGTTCGTCGTGGACGCAAAGCGGGACGACATACCCGGCCGCGTTCGTGAGGCCGAGGCTTTCTTTGTTGATTCGCTCGAAGAGTGGAGGGAGAAGATGAAGTTGGAGAAGATGACGCTCGTGGGCCACTCGCTTGGGGCGTACATGAGCGTGGCATATGCGCTCAAGTATCCGACCAGGGTTTCGAGACTCGTGTTGTTGTCACCTGCCGGAGTTCCGACGGATCCGAACACGACCGTGCCCTCGAGGGAAATCACAGACGACCAGATCAGCGAAGCTGACTATGTCTCGGTGGACGACGCTCGGCTCGTGACCAAAGCCAAGATCGAGGAGATCAGATCCGAACAGAGGAATGCAGGTCGGAGACAAGGGAAACTATGGAAGGTCTTCACGTATCTCTGGGAAGAAGGGTGGTCGCCATTCCAGCTGGTTCGCTCGGCGATGTGGTACGGTCCAATCTTGGTCGGGAAGTACTCGTCCAGGAGGTTCCCTGGGTTTACGGAGGAAGAGACGAAGGAGATGCATGATTATATCCTGAATATCACCCTCGCCAAGGGTTCTGGAGAGTATTGCATTTGTGCGTGGTCTCTTTCCGTCTCCGAGGGTTGCTATCTCGACTGACTCGCGGCCACCTACAGCACACATATTGGCTCCGGGAGCTCACGCCAGGATGCCCCTCGTGGATCGAGTGGCAGCACTCAAGATACCTATAACATTTGCCTGTAAATCCCCTCCCCACTTTCCCGACCGTCACTTTTATCTGACCCGCCTCTCTGACTAGATGGAGATTCCGACTGGATGGACCCAGAAGGTGGCGCCAAGGCTATCGAGAACCTCACAGCTGCGGGAAATACCCAATCGAGATTGTACACCGTAAAACACGCTGGTCACCATCGTAAGTGCCCCCTACCTCCCGTTAACACCCGGCTTTCCTGAACTAATGCCTGTGCGAAAACAGTCTATTTGGATAATCCGGGAGCCGTTAACAGGCTATTGGTTAAGGAGCTTG
>Ga0307512_10007829_pt1 | contig 10512 bp, 6 predicted proteins | sample 14_EM_MG_FD_200267 | JGI IMG/M metagenome (GOLD analysis project Ga0307512, IMG submission 200267) | Populus trichocarpa ectomycorrhiza microbial communities from riparian zone in the Pacific Northwest, United States - 14_EM | ecosystem: Host-associated > Plants > Roots > Unclassified | place... | reverse complement strand
GTCCGCCGGATCGCCCGGAACGGCGACCACGATCGGGCCGCGGCGCTGGCGAGCAGCATCGAACCCCCGTTCTGGCAATCCCGGGCGCATTGCGAGGTCGCCGTCGCCCTCGCCGGCACCGACGGGAGCCTGACGGAGGCCGGGACACTCGCCCGGCGGATCCCGATGCCATATTGGCGGGCACAGGCTATGGCTGTCCTGGCGACGCAGGCCGCCCGCCGTGGACAGAACGACCTCGCGGAACGGCTGGCCGGCGACGCGGCGAGCGAGGCGGGTGCGCTGCCGGGCGACAGCGACAGGGCCCTGCTGCACGCGTTCCTCGCCCAGCAGATCAAACCGTGGGGCGGCGCCGATCGGGCCGGGCGGCTGGCCGCCCTCGCCGTGGGAGATGCCACGGCTGTCGACGCGCCGCACCACCGAGTCGAAACCCTGACGAAGATCCTTCCGTTGCTCGCCGACATCCTCGACCGAGCGGAGCTGGCGAATCTGGCCCGCCTGGCGGAGTCGACCCTCGCCGCGGCTCGCGACGACCATCGGATTCCGCTCGAGCATCCGGTCCGTCTGCTGCTCGGGGCCACGGCGTCGGCCTGGTACGCGGCGGGCGACCTCGACCGCGCGGTGGCGGTCGCAACCTCTATTGTGGACCCGTTGGACCGAGAGAGCGCCCTGCTCAGGGTGGTTGGAGCCGCCGCGGCCGCGGGAGACCTCGATAGTGCCCGCGCACTCGCCGATTCCCTGCCCGATCCCGCCGAGAAGGACCGAGCGCTCGGCAGAATCGTCGCCAACCTGGCCGGGGTGAACGACGACGAGCACAGCGCCGATCTGGTGAACGCCATCCGGGACCGCGCGGTTCACGCCGCCGCGTTGACCGACTGGGGTTATCGCGCGGCCCAGCGTGGCGACCTCGACACCGCGACCGATCTGGCGAAACGCGCCGAGGCGATCGGCCGGTCCACCGGTGACCCGGCCGCGAAGGCTCGCCTGCTGACGCCGCTGGTGTCCGTGCTCGTCGCGGCGGGCGATATGAAGCGCGCCCGGGCGGCCGCTCGGCGGGCCGCGGCGGCATACCGTGCCGCGCCCGAACGGCACCAGTTCAACCCGCCGCTGGCCGCTCTCGTCCGAGCCAGCGCCCAAGCGAACGACTACGAGACCGCCGCCGACGTCGCCCGGATGATCAAGGATCCGCACGCGCGCGCCCGGGCACTGGCCGAACTCGCGTCCTCGATCGGGCGGCGCGACAACCGGGACATGGCGTCGGGCCTGCTCAGTGCCGCGGAGACGGCCGCCATGTCGATCCCCCACCAGCGCAAACGCCTCGAAACGCTGCGGAAGGTCATGGCCGCCCTCTGGATCATCGGGGCGGACGAAGCCGCGGAAGCCCTGGCGCGGCGGATGGCCGAGCGCGACGACGTCAGCGAACCGCCGCAACCGCCGGCGCCACCGGTCTTCCTGCCCCAATACGCCCCGGCCTTCCACACTGCCAGCCAGCGAACCTCGCCACTCGTGCCGCAGGAACGCGACCAAGCCCTGGCCTCGGCGGTCGAGACTGTGGCGGCGGCGGGCGACTTCGAGCGGGCCGAGACGCTCGGCGCCTTGATCGCCGACCAGCGGCAGCGGGCCACGGCGCGGACCCGCCTGGTGCTGGCTTTGGCCCGCGCCGGTCAGCATGACCGGGCCCATGCGCTAGCCCGATCGTACGAGGATTCCCTCCATCGGAGCGGGCGCCTGCGCGAGCTCGCCGACGTCCTCGCCGATCAGGGCGCCATCGCTCTGGCCGAGGAGGTCGCCCGCTCTATCGACAACGACTACGAGCGGGTCAAAGCACTGATCACTCTGGCCCGCAAGGTCGAGCCGGCCCAGGCCCGGTCCCTCTTGCTCATCCCCGTACGGCACGGAAGGTTGCCGGACATCATGGACCTGGTCGCCGTAGTGTGCCCGCAAGCCGTCGAGGCCATCGCCGACCACCTACTTATCGACCATTGACTATTAGGAAGGTTTATTTATTGTTAACGATCGACGGCTCTCATCTCCGGAGGCACCATGCCGCGGTCCCGCTCTCCCCTGCTCGCTCTGGTTTTCGCCCTGCTGGCCACGATCGGTGGCGTCGCCGCCGGCGCCCCGGCGCAGGCCGCCGGCTACCTCACCGCCACCTACACTCTGGTCGGCGAGTGGAGCGGCAACTTCCAGGCCCAGTACACGATCACCAACGGCACCTCGGCCACGGTCAGCAGTTGGAAGGTCGAGTTCGACCTCAACGCCGCCACGACCATCACCAGTTCGTGGGACTCGGTCATCACCCGGACCGGGAACCACATCACCGCGAGCAACGCCGCCTACAACGCCCCGCTGGCGGCCGGCGCCTCGGCCACCTTCGGCTTCATCGCCAGCGGCCCGGCCCGGCCGGCCAACTGCCGGGTCAACGGCGGTCTCTGCGCCGGCGGTGCGGGTGACACCAGCGCGCCGACCGCCCCGGCGAACCTGCGCGTCACCGCGACCACCCGCAGCACGGTGGCGCTGGCCTGGACCGCGTCGACCGACAACGTGGGCGTCACCGGCTACGACGTCTACGTCGGCGGGAGCGTCGCGATCAGCACCACCGGCACCTCGGGCGTGGTCGGCGGGCTCAACCCGTCCACCTCGTACACGTTCACGGTGAAGGCGCGAGACGCGGCGGGCAACTCGTCGGCGGCCGGCAACACGGTCAGCGCCACCACGGCGGCCGGCACCGGCTCGCTCGTGCCGGTTGCGCCCTATGTGGACATGGGCTCCTACCCGACACCGTCGTTGACCGCCTTGCTCGCCGGCGGCCACCTCAACTCGCTCACGCTCGCGTTCATCACCGGCAGCGGTTGCAAGGCCTCGTGGTTCAACGCCTACGATGCCCGTACGGCATGGCAGAAGGACCAGATCGATGCGGTCCGGGCGCAGGGCGGCGATGTGAAGATCTCGCTCGGCGGCGCGGCCGGCAGCGAGCTCGCCCAGATCTGCGGCACGCCGCAGGCGGTGGAGACCGAGTATCAGGCGATCGTCGACGCCTACAACCTGAAGTACCTGGACATCGACATCGAGGGCGGCGCGGTGGCCGACCCGGTGTCGATCGCCCGGCGCTCGCAGGCGCTGGTGCTGCTGCAACAGGCCAGACCCAATGTCAAGATCTCGCTGACCCTGCCGGTGCTGCCCGAGGGCCTGGACGCGAACGGCTTCGCGGTGCTCAAGTCGGCGCACGACACCGGCGTGAACCTCGACCTGGTCAACGTGATGGCGATGGACTACCAGCGGCCGACCGGCAACTACGGCACGTTCGCCACCCAGGCCGCGCAGTCCACGTTCAACCAGATCAAGAGCTTGTGGACGACCAAGACCGACGCCCAGATCTGGCAAATGGTCGGGGTCACCCCGATGATCGGCAAGAACGACGACGGCGGCACATTCACCCTGGCTGACGCGAGCACGCTGGTGGCGTTCGCCAAGAGCAAGCACCTGGGCATGCTGTCCTTCTGGGAGATGACCCGGGACCGCAACGCCTGCACCGGGGCGCTGTCCCAGTGCACCAACGTCACCCAGACGCCGTACCAGTTCAGCCAGATCTTCGCCGGCTTCACCGGCTGAATTTCCGGACCGGCGGCGGCACGGCGAGGTGCCGCCGCCTCAGCCCGGCTCGGCGCGCCGGGCCTACCTCGTTCCGGCGACCATCCGGGCGGCGAGCCGGTCGGCACGGCAGGTTGCCCGACCTCATGGACCTGGTCGCCGCGGTGTGCCCCGAAGCCGTCGAGGCCATCGCCGACCACCTACTCATCGACGACGGCGTCCACTAACCACCGGTGTCCATTGTCGTCGCTTGTTGGCCGGTATTGGCCCATCGTACGGTGAATCATGTTCACCGAATCCAAGCTCACGGTTATCGCCGGCGCCGGGCCAACCGGCCTCACCCTGGCCCGCGAGCTGCAACGCCGCGGCGCCCCGTTCCGCCTCCTCGAGAAGGACGCGACGCTCATGCAGGGTTCGCGCGGCAAAGGGATCCAGCCCCGTACGCAGGAAGCACTGGAAGATCTTGGTTTGCTTGACCGGTTCCGCGCCGTCGGCCGGGACTATCCGCCGGTGCTGATCCACCGGCCCGGCGGCGGCACGATATCTCGCCGGATAGACGAGCTGCACGACCCGACCCCGGCCGTGCCCTACCCGAACGTGCTGATGGTCCCCCAGTGGCGCACCACCGAGCTGCTCGCCGACGGGGTGCCGGTCGAGCTGGGCGTCGGCGTCGAGTCACTGACCCAGGACGACGCCGGCGTGCACCTCGCTCTCGACAACGGCGAGACGGTCACCGCCAGCTACGTCGTCGGGGCGGACGGCGGCCGCAGCACGGTCCGGCGCGCGGTCGGCGTCGAGTTCGAGGGCACGACCCGCGACGCCGAGCAATTGTTCATCGCCGACGTGCGGCTGACCGGCCTCGACCGAGACAACTGGCACGTCTGGCCGGACGCCGACGGGAAGTCGATGCACCTCGGACTGTGCCCGATGCCCGGCAGCGACGACTTCCAGCTCATCACCCCGCGGATGGACGAGCCGATCGAGGAACTGGTGGCGGCGGCCGATCCGGCGATCACGATCACCCACGTCGGCTGGACGTCGCGGTTCCGGGCCAACATCCGGATGGCGTCCCGGTTCCGGGTCGGCAACGTCTTCCTGGCCGGCGACGCCGCCCACGTGCACTCCCCGGCCGGCGGGCAGGGTCTCAACACCGGCATCCAGGACGCGTACAACCTCGGGTGGAAGCTTGCCACCGGCGACGACGACCTGCTCGACACCTATGAGGCGGAACGGCTGCCGATCGCCGCCCACGTGCTCGGCATCAGCACCCGCCTGCACCAGCGCGCGGTCGACCGGCAGGGCGGCGCGATGCGGCGCGACGACCCGGTGCTGCGTCAGCTGTCACTGTCCTATCGGGAGGGTCCGCTGGCCGTCGACCACCGCGCGGCGCCCGGGTCGGTGCGGGCGGGCGACCGGGCGCCGGACGCACCGCTGGCCGCCGGCCGCATCTTCGACCTGCTGCGCGGTCCGCACGCCACGCTCCTGGCCCTTTCCTGGCCCGGCGAGCTGCCGTCCGTCGGCATTCCCGTGCACCGCATCGACGAGGCGCGCGAGATCTATGACGATCAAGAGCCGACCCTGTTTCTCGTACGCCCGGACAACTACATCGGCTGCGTCACGTCCTCGGTCGAGGACGTCACCGCGTATCTGAAGCTGATCCACCAATAGACCCGGGGGCGGCCGAGGTCAGGCCGGTCTCCGGCGCACCGATCAATACGGCCATGTTGCCGGGTGGCTGCCGGTTCTCGTACAGCAGCTGGTGCACGTATCCGATGTGCTCAAACGTCTCCACAAGGGAGAGACACGGGTCGAGGCGTCCCGTCGCGGCGAGGTGGACCACCGCCCGGCACTGCCGCACGTTCGCGAAGTGCGAGCCCTGCAGGCGCTTCTGGCGCATCCACAGGAAGCGCAGGTCCACATCGGCCTGAAAGCCGGTGGTCGCGCCGCAGATGACCACCATTCCCGCGGTGTCGCACAGGTAAAGCGACGTCGGCAGGGTGTCCTGACCCGGGTGCTCGAGCACGACCCGCGGTGCCCGTCGCGAGCCCAGCACCTCCCAGTAGCGACGCCCGAACGCCCGGACCCCGGCGAGCCAGGCGTCGAACCCTTCGGCGTCGGCCGCGTCCGGTGGCCGGCCCCAGTGGCTGAACTCGGTGCGATTGAGCGTCAGCGCGCCGAGCTTGCGGCAGTACCCGGCCTTCTCCTCGCTGGACACCACCGCGACCGGTATCCCGCCGAGCGCCCGGACGATCTGGATCGCCATCGAACCGAGGCCGCCGGCACCACCCCAGATGAGCACCGGATCGGCCGGCTGCACGGTATTGGGCGGCCAGTCGGTCAACTGCCGGTACGCGGTGGCCGCGGTCAGCAGGAAGGCCGCCGCTTCCTCCCAAGTAAGGCCGGCCGGCTTCGGGATGCATTGGTAGTCGGCGACCACGGTGAACTGGGCGAAGGCGCCGAAGTTGTCCTCGTATCCCCAGACCCGCTGGGTCGAGGAGGTCATCGGGTCCGCGCCGAGGCGGATGTCGTCGGCCGACTCGTCCCAGCGGCAGGCGGACATGATGACGTGGTCGCCGACCGCGACGGTCCGGACCGACTCGCCGACCGCCCAGACGATCCCGGCGCCGTCCGAGCCGCCGATGTGGTGGTCATCGGTCAGGCCGAGCCGGCGGCGCTGGGCGATCACGTCGACCGGCTGGCCGAGGGCGGCCCAGACGTTGTTGAAGTTGATCCCGGCCGCCATGACGTACACCAGCACATGTCCCGGTGGCACCTCGGGGACCGGCACCGTCTCGGTCCGGAACGCCTCGGCCGGGGGCCCGAAACGGTCCGGGCGGATGACCGAGGCGTACATGCGCTCCGGCACGTGACCGAGCGGTGGTGCCATGCCGACCTCGTAAAGACTTCGGGTCATCGTCCGTTCTCCCCATCCGGTACGGATCAGCGGGCGCGGAAGCCACGCTGTGACTTGCGGCCCAGGTAACCACTCCGGACGAGATCCTCGAGAAGTCCGGCGGGCCGGAGATCGGGCTCCTGGAACGCCTCGAACAAGCGGTGCTGCACGGCCAGGCAGATGTCGATCCCGATCATGTCGAGCAACTCGAGCGGGCCCATCGGAAAGCCGCAGCCGTCGCGCATGACCGTGTCGATGTCATCCGCGGCGTACGTCTGCTCGAGCAGCCCGACAGCCTCGTTGAGGTAGGGCAGCAGCAGCGCGTTGACCACGAATCCGGCCCGGTCGTGGCAGTGCACTGCCCGCTTTCCCAGCGCGGAGCAGAGTGCGCCGGCGACGGCGACCGTGCGGTCCGCGGTGTAGGGCGTACGGACCACCTCGGCGAGCCGCATCGCCGGAACCGGATGGAAGAAGTGGATGCCGAGAACGTCCTCGGGCCGGCCGGTGGCTCGCGCACATGCGACCACCGGCAGGCTGGAGGTGCCGGTAGCGAGCACAGCGCCGGGCCGGGCCAGCTTGTCGAGGTCGGCGAAGACGGCCCGCTTCACCGCGAGGTCCTCGGGCACGGCCTCGAGCACCAGATCCGCCTCGCCGACCCGGTCCAGGCCGGCGGAGACCTCGAGCAACGCGAGCGCGGCGGCCGCCCGCTCGGCGGCCAACCGGCCCCGGCGGACGGCCGAGTCCAGCGACCGCCGGATCGCCTCATCCGCCTGCCGGGCGCCCGCCGCGCTGCGGGACAGGAGCACCACCGGCAGGCCCGCGCGAGCACAGGCCTCCGCGGCGCCCCGGGCAACGGTGCCCGAACCCACGATCGCGACCCGGCCGGGGACCTCCCCGCCGGCCGCTACCGGCGAGATGACCGGATCGGCCGGGCCTTCGGGGTAGGTGTAGAACCCCCGTCCCGCCTTGCGGCCGACCGCGATCAGCTCCTCGGGACGGGCGTCCTTGAGCAGGAATCCGGACGCGCCGGCGCGAAGGCCGGCGTAGACGTACTCGTCCAGGTCGAACGTGGTGAGGATGAGCACGCGGGTCCGGTCGCCGTCGGCGGTGATGCGCCGGGTGGCCTCGATACCGTCCATTCCCGGCATGCGTACGTCCATCAGGACGACGTCGGGCCGCAGCAACTGGGTCAGGCGGACGGCATCGGCGCCGTGCTCCGCCTCGCCCACCAGGGTGAGGCCGGGTGCGCTCTCGAGCAGCATGCGAAAGCCGTAGCGCTGCAGCGGCTGGTCGTCGGCGATCAGTACGGTGGTCATCCGCGGTCGGTCTCCCGCCTGGGTACAGGTGCCGGGTCGGTCAGCACGACGTCGAGGATCCATCCATCGTCGGCGGTGGCCGGGCCGGCGGTGACAACTCCGCCGTACAACCCCGCTCGCTCCCGGATCCCGACGATGCCCTGCCGCGCGGCCTCCGTCGGCGCGATGTGCGGACCGGCGGGGCCGCTGTCGGTCACCCGTACGCGGACCTTGTCCTCCCCTGCCGCGACCGTGACATCCGCGGTCGCGCCCGGCCCCGCGTGCTTGAGGGTGTTGGTCAGCGCCTCCTGCACGATCCGGTAGACGGTGAGCTGCAGTCCCGGGCCCAGTCGTTGCAGGTCGCCGCTGGTCCGGCAGGTGACGGTCAGGCCGGCGGCCCGGACGGCGTGCACCATCCGGTCAAGATCTTGGATGCCCGGCTGCGGGTTGAGCTGCGGCTCCAGGCGCCCGTCGCGCAGGACACCGAGGACGCGGCGCAGCTCACCGAGGGCCTGGCGGCCGGTCTCGGCGATCAGCCGCAGGGGCTCGGCGCTCGGCTCACCCCGGTCGGTGGCGAGGGCGGCGCTGCCATCGGCCAGACCCACCATGACCGAGACGTGGTGACCGACGATGTCGTGCATCTCGCGCGCCACCCGGGCGCGTTCGGCCGCCGCGGCCAGCAGGGTCCGGTGGTCGCGCTCCGTCTCGAGCCGCGCGGCGCGGTCCTCCAGCGCGGACAGGTAGGCCCGCCGCATGCGGACGGTCAGTCCGATCGCGACCGCGGCCGTGCTGGTGCCCAGCAGGAGCAGCAGGGTGGTCAGGGGGTGTTCGGTGCTCGGTTGCAGGACGGCGACGGCGTAGACGAGCAGGGCGCCGGTGGCCGCCGCCGCGCCGGTGACCATCGCGATCGAGCTCCGGATGGCAACACCGTTGAGCACGACCAGCAGGCCCAGGCCGGTGCCGATCCAGAAGCCCAGCGACCATTCGACGAGCAGCAGGGTGGCGACCGCGATGAACGCGAGGCCGGGCGCCCGGCGGCGCCACCAGAGGGGCACCAGGAGCACGGCGGCCGCCGCCCAGTACAGGACGGCGTGGTGATGGATCCGGCCGTTGCTGATCACGCCCGGAAGGGCCAACAGCGCGATCGCCGCCGCGACCGCGCTGTCCAGCAACCAGGGATGCCGTCGGTCAAGATCCTGCACGCTGGGCCAGCGATCGGTCAGCCAGCGTTGCGCCGACGTTTCCGCCGCGGCGCTCGGAGCGTCCGAACTCGCCATGAGGCGATTGTCGCCCGTCGCCGGCTCAGACGTCAGTCTTGGCCAGGCGCCACGCCGCGCCCGCCAGAACGACAGCCACATAGCCGGCGAACACCGCCAGACCGGCCCAGGGACCGAGGTCACCGCCGGACGGATGCAGCTCCATGACCGCGCCACCGGCGGTGCCCGGCAGGTACGGTCCGATCGTGTCGGACCACGAGTCGGGCAGCAGAGTGACGAGGCCGGGCAGGATGAGCAGGAGCACCGCGATCAGCGCGATGCCACCGGCACTGGACCGCAGCAACGCGCCGAGCCCGACCCCGAAGACCGCGACCAGCCCGAGGTAGAGGCCCGCGCCGACCAGCGCGCGCAGCACACCCTGGTCGCCGAGGCCGGCCTTGACGACGCCGTTGTGCAGCAGCGGAGCGCCGAGCAGGAACGAGACCAGCGCGCCGATGGTCACCAGGACGAAGGTGACGCCGCCGGCCGTCAGGCTCTTGGCCCAGAGCACCGGCAGCCGGGTGGGAACCGCGGTGAGCGTCGAACGGATCATCCCCGTGCTGTATTCGCCGGCGGCCAGCAGCACGCCGAGCACGCCCGCGGCCAGGGCGGCCAGCGTCGTGCCGGCCAGCGCGAGGGTGACCGCGTCACGGCCGCCCTCGACGCGGCCGCCCCGGCCGATGGCTCCCGGGGTGTAGGCGGCGGCCGCGATGACGCCGATCGCGATCAGCAGCAGGATGGACACCGCGGTCGTGATCCAGCTGGAGCGCAACGACCAGAACTTGGTCCACTCCCCGGCGATGATCCCCCGGGCGGTGAGCCGGTACGCCGGCCTGCTCTTGCGGCCCTCGGCCGCGGCGATGGCGCTCATCGGGCGATCTCCTGGAATGCGCTGGTGTACTCGACTTCGTCACGGGTCAGATTCATGAACGCCTGCTCGAGCGAGACGGACTGCGGCGTGAGTTCGTACAGTGCGATGCCGTGCTCCGCGGCCAGCTTGCCGATCCGCCGGGCGTTGAGCCCGGAGACCAGCAGGTCTTCCGCTCCGGTCGAGGTCACCGTGACGTCCGGTCCGGTCAGGACCGAGCGCAGGCGCCCGACGTCACCGGTGCAGACCCGGACGCCCTCGCCGCTGGTCTGGGCGGTGAGCGCGTCGACGCTGGTGTCGGCGAGCAGCCGTCCCCGGCCGATGATCACCAGGTGGTTGGCGATGAGCGAGATCTCGCTCATCAGATGCGACGAGAGCAGGACGGTGCGGCCCTCGGACGCCAGCCGGGCGAGCAGGGTACGGACCCAGGCCACGCCCTCCGGATCGAGCCCGTTGACCGGCTCGTCGAGCATCACCACCGCGGGGTCGCCGAGCAGCGCGGCGGCGATGCCGAGCCGCTGCCCCATCCCCAGGGAGAAGCCGCCGACCCGCTTGCCGGCCACTGCGTCGAGCCCGGCCAGCCGGATGACCTCGTCGACCCGGCTCCGGGGA
>Ga0307512_10007828_pt1 | contig 10513 bp, 11 predicted proteins | sample 14_EM_MG_FD_200267 | JGI IMG/M metagenome (GOLD analysis project Ga0307512, IMG submission 200267) | Populus trichocarpa ectomycorrhiza microbial communities from riparian zone in the Pacific Northwest, United States - 14_EM | ecosystem: Host-associated > Plants > Roots > Unclassified | place... | reverse complement strand
TGGAGTGGACTTTAGCCAGATTTGGGCTCTAAGCGTTGGTTTCTCCACTCAAAATCTGCTACCCGACGCGTTTACTCGGCAGACCGATTGCTGATGTAAACATAAGATTATCCAATAGGTAAAACAGCGCGGAGGATGAGGAGGGTATCACAGAGAGAACAGAGAAAGTACACGACTACAATGGTTGATTGAAAGAACAGAAGACGGGGAGAGAAGAAAGGGAAATGATGGAGGTGGAGGATACGAAAACACGAGGGTACATACAGGGCTCGCTTGGGTTGAACCACGTACATAAAAAATGAGAAAAGAAATGCGAGAAAAATTGAACCGTCCGAATGAACCTAGAGGATAGAACACGTGGAATAGAAAAACAAAAAACGGGAAATTATGGGGTGGAAGGAAGGGAAGACAGGAAAAAGTATGATCGACTCTAGTTCTATGAGGGCGAAAATGATATGTACCGGCGGATTGATTATGTGTTGGTTTTAATGCAATTGGGGTGGGGTTGCGCTTCCTTCGTCGAAGGATCCCATACGAAGGAATCTCGAAAGAACTTCCTCCGAACCTTTTTTGAAAATGTCCACACCGCGAGCGGGATCCCAGACACGGGTAGACTTTACAGGGGCCGAACCTGCATCTGGAGAAGGTGGACCGACAGACGAAGACAGCGCTGTCTCGTTTGATGCCGATCTCGCAAGAGCCGGGACCGAACGTATCGATGTCGTCAGTGGTGACAACACTCGTTCTCTCATTGGTGACGATGCACCGGAACGTCGGCGCGGGGTCAGGACTGGCGAATACTTCGGAGATAGGATCGGAGGTGTGTGGCCCCTCGGCGGTAAATACGCGCGAGGGGATATCAGCACGCGCGGAGAGCGAAGGAGAGGAGGGGAGTCGGTGGTCGACACTGGCAGGGATTGAAGAGGTAGCTCCCCATACGAGGAACGCCGCGACGTATTCCGAGGCAAGGTCATGATCCTGGGCGAGGATGTATGGGTTGGATATTCTCCAGGGTGAGATTTTGGAATGACTTGTACACCTTTACTCCGGAGATCTGGAGGTTCAGTCTGTACGCCACGTTCACGGTACTTCCCTTTGAATGTAAACAAATTGCCCTGTGGAGTTGCGGTACCCGATCCAGCCCGTGAACGTTGCCTAGAGTGTCTCGGTGGCCCTGGATCGTCGCTGTCGTCCTCATCGTCCCCATCCATACTTGTCTCTTCCACCTTCGCTTGCCATGGGCTAAATTTTTCCGTTTCGTGTTTCCTCCACTCTTTGTTTTGGAATAAGATGGAATTCCGAGGGGCGTTCTGCTCGGGCCGCGCGAGCTTCGAGGCGTACTTCTGGATGTTCGGTTCTACATCCCACGCATTCTTATACGTCAACGAGACGGGGATACTGATGGGGGGAGATCCATATACACCGAACCCAAGGGAATATGAACCAGGGAGATCTCCGTTGAAGAGGGTGACGGGACTTCCGGTATTCTGGACGAGGAAATCACCAGGGGGCGGCGTGTCTGTTGACGGGAACACCCTCCCTGGAAGAATACGAGGTTTCTCCTCCCACGGGAAGATGGGAGTCACCTTTGAGCGATCAGGCGTCGGCGAACTTCCTCGTCCAGTCGTAGGCCCCGTGATATTCACATAATGACCTTCGCGAACCAGATTCTCTGGAATCCCTATTGGCAAAGGGGGCCTGAAGAACGGGCTTGGCGTGGACGACCCACTGTCGCCCGTGGACACAGAAGCGTCGGCGTATCGACCCACAAAGTACTGGTGCGTTGCATCGTGAAGCTTGCTTGGCACCTTGTCCCATATATTAGGGTAATGAGTGTCGGGTAAGACTGGAGACAGCACCGGTTGTGTCTTGGGGGGTGACTCTACCGCGGGATTCCATGCCACTACAAGAGGCGAGACGGTTGTTTGACGTTTTCGGCGAGGTGGGAATGGATATTGCTCGTTTGTGAGATCCCCTTCCGAAGATTGCCCATCCTCACGAATTTGGTTGAAAGTAGTAAGGAGGTTCGTGGGTCGGAAATACTCATCTTCGGCATCAGCATTCTGGTGTCTTCGGTTGGGATCGTGATAAATGTTTCTCTGGCGGTGGGATATGTGATGTCGGTGCTGCCGGCTCGAGTGATGCGACCAATGGGGTTCGCGAGCATCAGCTGCATGTGTGTCGAACTCGTCGAACTGATCGCTGTCTGGAGCACCGTATTGAGGGGGCGAAACTAGGAATTGACCAAATTTCGCCTGTTGCTGAGATTTTTGTTGGTCAGGAGAGAAGGGGGAGGGTGGTAAAGAGAGTGGTGGATGGTAAGGAGCGGGAGGGATTTGGCTCGGGCTGGGGGTAGGAAGTGTTGTCATCCGGACAGGCGAGCCAGCACGGGGTGTCGATGAGGTATCCAGATCAATATGCAGTGGTTGGGGAGAAGCATCCGCTACAACCACTATCTCTGGGACGGGTGGCTCCTCCCGAACAGGCTCTGGCTTCTTGGGCCGCATGAGATCAATGCGACCCTCAAGGGGCATGGACAGGTATTGACCTTCGCCAGAACGATTGATGGAGGTCGAACTGAGCCGAGACCATCCATCGACAGCTATCTTCCGAAGTTCTTCCAAGTCGAAGCTAGCTCGGGACGCAACTGTCGTTGTAAAACCAGCTCCAAATTCACCATCCTGATTCCAGACCGAATCGTATTGTTGAATTTCGAATGGGGTCGTTGGGAGCGTATCGGAGCGATAGTGCCGATCGTAAACTACGTGATCAAGATTCAATTACGCGAGAATCCAGTGAGAACCCCAAATCAGAACAGACCTGAGTACCAACGATCGACAAGCGAATCGTAGCTGAACACCTGCCCGGTATCCGCCTGCTGGCTTAGGGAGTAGAGCGCGCCGGGTGGACGGGAGAGAATAGAATGCCAAGGTTTGGTAGTCCCAATAAAGTGAATCGCGGATATTTTTGGGCCAAACCGCTCATAGGCGGGAGCATATCTGTTTCAAAGCAAAAATTACGTCCTTTTCTCGAGCAGAAAAAAAGAGGAAAGACGTACGTATAGGCTGCTGTTGGGGTGGTGTTGTACGTAAAGCTGAGCCTATTCCAGTTAGTTCCTCGCCATTCGTTCAGCAACCCCTGGTCTGCGCCATCCCAAGATCCCTTCTCCTTGAGCAAATCCATGATTTCCTTGAATTTGTCTTCCCCGGGTGAGAAAACCATCACTCCAGAATTGAAAATGTCCGGCCAGCCGACATCTGGTACAGCAGAAAACTCGTGGTCCAGAGTGAACAGGTGCGAGATGGGACGGATAGGTAAGACATCGGAATCGAGGTAGACGACCTTGATGAACTGGGTGAGCCTGAATGCGTGAAGTTTGGTTAGAGCTGTTCCGAGATCGGGCCGTCCTACAAGAGAGGGTCAGATTCGGCCTGAAGTGAACGGTTCGATATCAATTGGGTTTGGTTTGGAGACGAAGTTCCATTGGCCCCCGAAGTCTCGAACGTTCTGATGGGTTGTCGCAACACGCATCAGGGGAGAGGGAGTCGGAAACGGGGTATCGTCCCATTGGAAGACCGTAGAGATCCACTTCCTACCCACCAGACCGCTTGGCTGCTGCGCCCCAACCGCCTTCGCCTCTGAAATAGAACAGCGAGACTTACCAAGCAGTGCTAGCCTCTTCCTATCTTCATCATCTATAATCTCAACCCCGACGACCACGTCGAACGCGCCCCTGAGGAGTTTTATAGACGAGACATTGACGGTTTCCGGGGTGACTAAGCATGCTGTTTGAAAATCGACTTCCGGCTCTGCAGCGGGTGTGGGATGGATATCGCGAAGGGCGGCCGCGAGAGTGAGTGCGCCTGGAAGATACGAGTCTGAAGTAATGAGAGTTACAAATGCATAGCGAGAGGCCATAAAGCTGCAGGCTGAGTCGTGGAGATCAAGGACAAGGCCCTGCTCTTGCGCACTTGAACGTGCCGGGTTGGGAGTGTGAAGAGAGTTTGGGACAAGGTTTGGAATCGGACGAAATTTTGATGTAGACTCGGCGCGTCGCTTATCAAGCCGAGGCTCAAGCGCTCATGGCACCCCGTGGGTTCCGCGAATTACACTCGCACAGATCAGTAAGGACTTGTATACATTAGCTATTAGGTACAATCAAGAATTCACGAACGTCCCATAAAAGTCAACAATACCCGGTCAGGTCTAGGGATGTGGAGAGATAAGAAAGAGGGCGTTGTCAGGGAACCTACACTACACTCGTCGGGGTAACCCTCTGATTCGTTAGCCCGGACGTTTTCTCCACTTCGACATCCTGTGGCTCCGCTGGGGTCTGAATTGCACCGGTTTCAGTCGTCCTGTTCGGTATAAGTTCACTCGGAAGCAGAACTGCAAGGGGGAAGAGGAGGGTCAGGCAATTCCCCCGGGTTCAAAACAAAGGCACCTACTGGCTCGGTCGATGGCGACGGGTAACCCGCGATGTCTGCCCCGAAGCATGATAATGCACACAATCAGTTTAGACAAGGGCCCGAAAGCGCCACTGAACGAGAAATTATCAGTGGGTATTCCCAGCGTCAATCCGATGCCTCCGAACGCGGAGACCATCTCAAAAACTAGCACCCCGTAAGTTTTTGCTATGAACGAGGCGGACAAAAAAATTATCTTACTGATCCGAAAAAGATTGAACCACGGAGCATTTTCATCATCCATGATCTTTCCCCGTTCTATGATGCAGATAAAGAAAATTCCCCACACCTGATGGCAGCGGACTCGATAAGAAGGCCGGAGAAAAACGCCAAGTCACTCACCAGCCACCAAATATCGAACGCAACTTGACGTCGAAGATGCCAGTGGAAATACCGACCAACTCTCTCACTTCTAGATCCCCCTTCCTTTATCACTGGCTCCTCGTCCTCGTCGTCAGGGCCAATTTCGAAGACCCCGAGACTCCTTTCCTCGTACCTATGGCGTAGAACGATATTAGACGTCATGCTCTCAGATGTCAACGGAGGAACGAACACGTTAGTTGACCGAATGCTCATCGCGACCTGCAAAATCGATCGTGAGTCCAGATTTTGATCGTTATCTCGCACGGGGTGCTCATACCGGGAAGACCGCGATGTACATCATGACAACACAAAGGAATCTGTCGGTGGACCGTGAGGACCCGGATCAGCGGGGCGAGCGCGGAGGGAACGCACTGGAATGATGGTGCCAAGGAAGAAATGGAGATGATTGGAAAACCAGAGGCTCGCACAGCGAGCGACTGGAACAATCCCGCAACCGCCTGGTCACCTGGCGCCAGTGCATCCAGAGCTGGTAATCCGATGTTCAGGACCTTGAACGAAGTCCATTCGATTCCGCTTAACCATCATTAGTCAGCACCATGGCTGGAAGATACTCCTTTAGAAGCATACGTGAACAAGACCAGAGTTGAGACCAAGAACCAGGTGACATGAGACGGGAACAAATAAATGAAACACCTTGAGCAAGTAGGACGCCACACGTCAATGATAATCGATGAAACCGTGAGAATCAAGCGAGATGTTTACCGTCGGGGGTGGTCTAGCAAAAAGTGCAACGCTTGGTCGGCATGTGAATTCTCCGGGACAACCTTAGTACAGATCCAGCTACATGAAACGCTTAGTCATATTAACAGAAGGCGACGGAACGGAAAACTGACATGATGAATCTGAGGCTAAAGTAAAACGGGGCAGTCAGCCCAAAATTCGCTACCGAATAGCAAAAATGCGTACAAAATTGGCTGAATCAAGACAGGCGGTTAACTCCGGTTGGGAGATATCGGGGCAAAAAAAAAACGAAAACGTACCAATCCGTGATTCCCAGCAAGGATAGCGAGAATCATCAAGACTTTTGGGTCGCAGGGTTACACGATGCCTGCCGTTCGGATAGCTAACCTTCACTTACAGATCATCACGTAGGCCTTCTGGAAGGGCACCATCCCTGCATCCACCAGCGACATCCCTCCTCCTGTATACGCACCAATCAACTGACTTTTTGGGGTCAATGGTATGACTAGTTGGCAGGGTATCAAGAATCGACACTTACAAGGCGGTGAACCACGCCTTGGGAACAAGTCTGGGCTGGTTTGCGAAGACGTCGTCATACGTAGACCTCGTTTCTAACCAAGGTATGATGACAATCATGGGTATAAGGTTGAACGCCACGAAATACTTGAAGTGTGGGTGGTCAGTGAGAGCTAACCTCTACTGGCTAAACACTTACAGCGGGTACGAAGTAACTCAAGAAACGAAGGGCGCGGTACTCAATACCGCCAAGATGCTCAAGTTGTTCGTCCGTCAGCTCGTCAGTATAAAACTCCGAATTCCGTCCGATGATGAGCCCATCGATACTGTCAGGGAGCCACGACAGGTAATGGCGCTGCCTATGGATCCGCCAACGGGTCACGATCGTGTTCCACGTACGGCCGATGACAAGACGTCGGAATAGTTCGATCGGTCCAGGAAACCCTCCCATATCTTGGTCTTTCCGCCTTGGGGGACCTGAAACTACAGTGCTCTGTGTCACCATCGTGAACTGACGAGCTGGTATGATCGTCAGTCTAAATCCGAAGCGACCGTAGGGAGCAAGAGGACATACTCGTTCGCTTTCTTATGTAGTTCCTGTCTGTCCTAGCCTGGTACAACTTGGGCGATTGTTCATCCCACCTGACGCCAGTGTCCCCATTCCCAGAGGTGGGGGACAACGGTCGAAGAGAAGTGACGATAGATCGAGGGGAGGACGTGAACGAATGTATGTCAGCTACAACACCTTGCTCGGCGCGTTTTCTATCCGGCAGGATCTCCTCTTCGAGGGGGGCCCCGACGACACGTCCGTCCAGCGCTGCGTCTTGAAACGCTTTATGACCCATGCCAACGCCTATACCGACTCCCGCCCCACCAACCAACGCAGCAACGATACCCTCACCTGTGACTACGACGGGTTCTTCAGGGGACATCGGCTCCTCTTCAACTGTTGGACCCTTGAGTTTCACCTCGGGAACTCCAGACACATTCCGTCGGAATGATCGTTTCGCAAGGCTGTTCCAAACCCCGCGTGCCCGGCGTTTCTCCTGGTATTCGCGCATGACCATTTCGCAGTGCTTCTTGAAGTATTGTTTGCGGATGAGGACCATAATCCACGACACGGTTGTCTTGAGGACACGACAGTTACTTATCAGAAGATCCTGTACAGATAGAACTTAGAACACCCACTATATTCCCCAGTGCCATTTGTATGAACAGCAACGCTTGCTGAAAACCGGTACATGTGCTCAGGTTGACTGTCGAAAGACCGGTCACGGTTAAGGCGGAGTAGCATAGGAACAAGCAATCTATATAGGCTATGGTTCCATTAGCTGAACTAAACTTCTTGCATGAGGGAAAGGTCTCCGAGACTCTCACGTATGTGGTATTTGCCATTGGCGGCGTAGAAGATTCCGCTCAGGATAAGCGGTACAAAGGTGAAGAATAAGAGGTGGATGCGGTAGAAGTTAGCTTCCTTCTTGATGAGCTCCTTCACTATTGTAATAGTGAAGGCCATCCTGGAAGAGCCTTTGCTGGATGGGCTTCTGTTGGGTATAGACTGAGATGGGCGAAGTTGTTCCTCCCTTCGTTGGGGGGTGTGGAAGCCATGTGTTCCGGCAACTTGAACGCACAAAATTGATTGGCCGAGCGGAACTCCGGTAATACAGTCCATACAACACTGAGTGGTAACTAATCGATACGAGAAACGAGACCGGCGCGTCCGCGTCGTAACCTCTCCTCAAGGTCTCCAGAACCACCGAACACCTTCTTCTGCTCTTGGCTCAAGAACCCGCCCACCCCCTTGGATTTCGCACGAAGTTCTTGCTCCAGCTCCAGTTCGCGCTTCTCCTGTTCAAGGAGCTTCTTCAGGTGCTCCTGACGCTCACTAGACATCTCCGTGGCATTCGACGACATCGCAACCAACCGCGCAGCGCGGTCGTCTGTCGATTGAGTCGTTGTGGGAGGCGGACTAACCCTCGACCTCTTCGGCGGTGGTGCCCACCGGCGCGGACTCTGACTCCGTTGTCGCTTCCGGTCGTCATAGCTTGATTTAGACTTGTCATCATATCTTCGGGAAGAGGGAACTTCGTCAGACTCGTCAGAACGTGGCCACTGTAGCACACCGTCTTCCGATCTTCGCCGCCGGGGGGAATCGTCCATGCTGCGATCTCGCCTGCGTCGATGGTCACCTCTAGGCGAATACGAAGGCGATCTTCGCCTTGAGTGACGAGAATAGGGACTGGGTGAACGCCGGGAGCGCGAGTAGTCATCCCGCGAACGATGGTGGGGTGAGCGTGACCGTGAACGATAACGAGGTCTCTCCCGACTTCGAGAGCGGTCGTCCGACCGATGTTTACCCTTCTCCTTGTGTTTCTTCTTCTCCTTCTTGTCTTTCTTCGCCTTTATGCCGTTCTTCTCCTGAAGCTGCTTCAGTCGCAGCGGGTTGGACATTAAAGCTTGGTAAGAAGCCTGTTCCTGTTGCTTGATAGCGAGCAGGGGGTCTTCCCGGATTTTGGCGGCGGTATCCCGTATAGTATTTGCGAACTGTGTCGCGATGAAGTTCTTGTGCGAAGCGCCAACCTTTGGATGCGAATTAATCACCGCGTTGCGAGGTACCGGGAGTAAACTCACCTTGTCATTCTCATCAGCCGTAAGGATCTTATCAACCCTCTTCTTTCCCAACAAATAGTCCTCGAGATCGTTTGCTGAGGGCCCACTCCCTGTCGCCGGTGTAGAATACATCCATTCTAGTTTCTCCTGCCGTTTCTTCCCTGTTTGTTCCTCTTGAAGGCGTTGAAGTTCTTGGAGCTGTCGTTCCTCTTCCTTCTCCTTCCGGAGCTGGTCGAACTTCTTCTTCTCCTCGAGCTAAAGCGATGGTCGTGAGCCACGCAGACAAGAGAATGAGAGCAGAACGTACAGCTTTCTTCTCCTCGAGCCAGACCCGCTCCTGGTTCTTCAATAGGAGCGGGTGCCAGGACTTTTTCATATTCAAGTCACCACCACCCATCTTGAATTATTGTCGTAGAGGTAAAAGGTGCAAAGCGCGTCGGGGACAGTGGCTTGAGATGAGGTGCGCAGCTGGTGATGACAGTGGCTGGCGAAAGGGTTGGAAGTCACGTGTCTCGCGTTACGGTTACCCTCAAACATCCTCGCAGCCTCTCTACCCCAAGGTCGTGCGTCGGCCAACAATGTCCACGGATCCAGACAGGGAGCGATTTCTCGATAACGATGAGCTGGATTCTCCAGAAGAGCCAATGTTCGTACCCGTTCTCCCTTTGTCTATGCATGATATCCTCCGGTTGACCAACATCAGGACTTTGGTAGCCCAACCCGGTCGATATACGCCTTGACAAAGAAGGAGATCACTCAAGGCATCGCCAACCGATTCGTGCATTCGAGGGTGTACATCATTCTCTATTTGTCTATGACCGCCCTCTCCGTAACGACTATCGCCCTGAGCATAACGGACGGTTGCCCTGGGTTGGCATTCTACATTCTCGAAATCATCATCAACACCAGCATGATTGTTGAAGTCGCAATACGTTTCGTTGCGTTTGGGCGGGTGAGTTGAATTGCTCAGAACCGGCGTGCCAATCGCTTATCAAGGAGGCTTACGTGCCTTACGGCTGGGAACGTAGCAATTTTGGAAATCTCCGTTCAACATCCTGGACCTCGTCATCACCCTGATATGTGCGATAACCATCCTCGTTATATTTTTCGCCAAGTGTGGCTCCACTAGTAAAGAAGAAGAGCTGTTCGATACGCTACTACTCGTCGCGAGGAACGTGCTCCAATTCGTCCGGCTGGCGTCTGTGATGCGACAGTGAGTGTACCTGCCGTTGATCGGCAGCCTTCTGGCCCGTGTGATTGGTTGCTGAACGCTCGTCATTCGGCGCGCAGATCCGGACATTCGATATTCTCTCGTCCGAAGCCAATCGACTTGAGGGGTGGCCGGACGAACCTGGACATTGATATCGAAGGTGACGACGACGAGAATGAATTGGGAAGGCCACTCATCAGAGATGGCGTGCTCTTTGATGCGACGGACCGTAACCCAACTTCGAATGCTGCCAGTCCGATGCCGCGGGCAGTCCAGGCGGCACAGGAGAGGGGCACAGAAGATGTGTGGGCCGAGCTTGGGTGAGTGAAACGCGGGAAGAGCGGTCGATGTCATGTTGTGCAGTTTTTGACTATTTGTTATCTCACACTACGTGACTATTGACACCGGCGTATGTATTAGATTTGCTTTTCTGGATAGGGTAAATTTCCGGCTGGAAACTTCGCAACTACGGTAGTCTCTGTCTCTTTACTTAGCGAGTTGATGGCAATCAGACACTCTGGACGTAACCCGTTACTCTCAGGTTGTCCCACGCCCTTCTCTCTCCCCAGCAGAGACAGCGGTCGACACCCATGCCCCACCCCTCCTTCACATAACCTGCGTCCATTTCTTTCCGACGTTTGTCTGT
>Ga0307512_10007827_pt1 | contig 10514 bp, 11 predicted proteins | sample 14_EM_MG_FD_200267 | JGI IMG/M metagenome (GOLD analysis project Ga0307512, IMG submission 200267) | Populus trichocarpa ectomycorrhiza microbial communities from riparian zone in the Pacific Northwest, United States - 14_EM | ecosystem: Host-associated > Plants > Roots > Unclassified | place... | reverse complement strand
GATCACTCGGAAGACTTCATGAAAGTACACCGCGCGCCCCCCCACCAGCTGTGCGAGTGTATATATACGCCAGCAACCCAAGCACACCCCCGTCCGCACCTAGTAATCCCTCCTCTTCCTCGTCTTATATTGACCGTCCAACGCCAGTGACACGCGGGTGCCTCTACGCGCCATCGACATACGACTCGCCCAGCGCGCTACGCACATCGCCCAGTGAGTCTGCCACGAGCTCACCACTGCCACTTGGAATCGGTATCGGCATCGCCTTCTTCGCCGATGATGATGCGGCCGAGGAAGACAGCAGGGGATGGTGCTGTTGCGGGATGCCGGACACGACGGACTCACCCGAGTCGCCTAGCTCAACACTCTGAGCCATCCCAGACTGTACACCGTTCCCGTCGAATGTCCGAGCATCGTCGAGGTCGCCCCAAATCCGAGGCTCCCGCCGATGGCCCCGCCGCGCCGCCGCACAGCCGCACTCTGCGACTCGTGCAGCGCTCCTTCGTCTCCCATACGCGGTGTGTGGTGGAGCCCACGCCAGTTATGCCCGTGAACGGGGCATGTGGTCGTCTGCGGTGCGCCGCGCAGGGAGGTCCGCAGTGCGTGGGATGTACAACGAACTAGTTAGACCTATTGGACTCCATTCTGAGTGCGCTGCTTTGAACGACACGAACGACCTTTCCATCTTTCCGTCATTCAAAATCAGGCACGCATCCGATACCCTCGTCAGCGCACCATACTGCGCATGTACACGTCGAGGTGAGAGCCGGCAAGCGGGAATGAAAGATAGAGAGCGTGACGGACCTTGACGTTGCCATGTCGCTGCAAATCAAACACGACAAGTTATGAACATGCCCCAGACCGTCTACCTGGACAGAAAACTCGTGGAAAAAGTCGACGATTGCTGGTGCCCATGGATGCAGCGAAGACCAGAGGATGAACGGCGTCAACACGACGCTCGCGGGTTCCGTCGCGAACTCAACCGCTTTCATAGAGAAAAGCTCTGCAGAATTGCGTATGGATTGTCTTGGAGTGTAGTTGTTCCGCCATTCTTCTAGAAGGTGATGCGTGTACTGAACGATCGCCTTGACGAGCACTTCCGAACGCTGTGAATCTGGCTATTACGTCAACTCGAATATTGAACCAGAATGTTACAGGGTCTCACTTCATGACGATTGCCAGCTGTTCGTTGGGAAACTGGTCCATGTACATTTTCGCTACGGGATATGACATATGATTATATGATTCTTTGAGACGTCGTTCGAGCAGATGGGGAAGCTCGTCGAATTCCCCCGCTGATTGAAGACGGGTTCTTGTGAGACTCCTGTTCTTCGCAATGGGAATTGCCACATCATGAGAAGAGAAAGTCGTACATCGAAATATCGGAAGAATGATATGTGAAGATGGACGGCGCAAAAATGGAGTTCAAGATACCCCATGAATATGAAACGTCTTCTCAGTCTGAAGAATCCCATCAATCAGGGTTCCAAGATTGCCTTGTAAATGACGCACGCCGTTGCCTTTCAGGAACACGTTCCTTTCTCAAACAAGTATTCCATCAACCCAAATAGGAGGTCCCACTCCAGGGCGCGCGTAAATGTCCGACCTTTGTCCTCCTCCGTGGGCAACCGGATTGAGTGGCACATGCAAGTCAAGGAGCTCTTTGATAAACAGAGTAATCAGGATGTTTTCTTGTCAACATGATTCGATTTGGTGTTGTAAGCGTAGGCCGCGATCCCGAGAATCTGAGGACCCGCAAAGTGAAATCGTGACGAGCACAAGAAGCTTGAAGCGGAAGCATGCAAAACAAAAGTGAGGAAAGGGATGGCCTATGGTTGCCTGCCTGGCAGGCAAGGGGTTTTAAATACGCGACAAGTATGCTACATGCAAGTCGAGCGAGGGGGGGAGGGCCAGGGCGAGTGTGGTCGCGCAGCGACGATGGAGAGGACAGTTCTACTGAATCGTTTCTAGGTGCGCAACAGCGAGGGCGTAGACGACGAGGGTAGGGAAGCGGCGACGTTTCACGGTCAAAGGGCTAAGGTAAAATGGGAAACTGTGGAAAGCTAAAGGAGATAGAGAAAGGTACTACGAAGAGAGACCATAGCGATGTGGTCCAGACCTACGAGGGACACGTGGAACGACGGGATTTTCGAGGTGGCGCGCGTTTGTGGGGCTGGCCAGCGATGTCTGGGCGATTCGCGAGTCTTCGGTGGTAAGAATTGGGGCGTGACGAGAAGGAGAAACTCGGCTGTCAGGAGAAAGGCGTCTACGGTGCGAAGGATTGGAGGCGAGGTGTATGGGACGAGGGCGAGCGAAGTGCTACGCGTGTCGGGCTTGTCGGGCGCACGGAGGACGTCACGTGGTCCATGGTGCTCCGGAAACAGCGCGTGCCTAACCTGACGGTGTCTTCCCAATAGCACCAACATGTTGTCTTACCCCCCTCGCTCAATCCTCTCCAATAGACCTCAAAGATTTGGTCATCGATGATGGGGCGTTTCGTCCCAGCTATAGCACGACCACGGCCATCCCCCAGCGGTTACTCCTCCTCGTCTTTCCAAATGATCAATCCACTATCACGCGAAAGCGCCCTTTAATCAGCGTCGACCCCCCCCCCTCCAAACTTTGCCAAAGCACCCCCTTTGCCTCCGCGCAGGCTGTTCAGTTCCCCTTCCTTCCTGAATACTAACACCATGCCCATGCCCCCAGAACCCGACTAGCCCTACGCACCCACACTCACCGACCTCTCCACGACCGACTGCACATGAGGTATCCAAGAGCACGTGGCCCCTTCGTCCTTCCATTCCGTCGCGCACTCTTCCGACGGTGACGACCCTGAACCAGTTGTGGCGCCGTGGCACTGCACGCATTCCACATGGTACGAGGTTGGACGGGGACAGGAACGGAAGTCGGCGAAAGCCTGGATGAGTCGTTCGAAAACGTCTCTGCGCCCTCCTCCTTCCTCCCCAAATCGCCCTCCCGCCTCGTCCCCAAAAGCCACCGCCACATGGAGAGCCCGCCCTCGCCGCGGCGACCAAGCAGCAGTCGCCACTGCCACCGCCCCCCTCAGCGTATCTGCCCAAGCTACCCCTGCGTCCGGTTTCCCAGCCTCGAAGCCCCGTGGTCTGTTTCGCGTCGCAGGGCTATCCGCCCTCTCCCTTCAGGTCCGGTGTAAACTCCCCAGTCCTCACATGCACACCCTCCGCAAGCAGCTCTTCCCTCTCTCTCAGGAGCACACGACACGCGCCTCCTCCACCGCCCATCCCACCCTCCGCCGCTGCCATCGCCACCTCGTACCCATACCCACCGCCACCGCGCTCGCACCCTCCCTCAGCGCGCACCTCCGTCCAGTCGACCACAACGACCGTCTCAGACTGTTCTTCCATCCTTTCACAAGGCACAACGACCTCTCGCACATCGACATCCTCACGCGCCTCCTTCTCGGCCACAACAACGTCGACGCCCAACGTCGCTGGGAGCGAAACAACAGGCGTTAGCAGCGCGCGCCCGGTACAACCCGCTCTTCGTCACAAACTTGCGCGCGCATGCACCGAAGACACCGACACCTGTGCACGGCCTGTCCATCGACATCGACACGATCGTGGGATCATCCCCCACGTCTGCGCAGACCGAGCCAGGCTCAGAGCCCGGGCCCGATTCCAGACTGGACGGACGGGTCGTGCGTGCGATATGGTTTTCAAGTCATCTTAGCCGATAATGCCATACCATTCCCTTCTCTATGTCACACCACCTACGCAAGATCGTGCCAGATTGCCTATGCCCTCGCCTAGCCATCCTCGACATCGCTCGCCTGCATCGCCTCATTCCCCGCTTGCCGACGTCGCGCTGCCTCACCAGGCATGCTGCCGACTCCGGTCTCCCTTCATTCACGCCTTGCCCTTATCAGTACTCGCTCGTCCTTAGTTTTCCCCTTGTTTTAGGTGTCTTCTTTCATTCGTCTTGCTTGCTCTGATCCCAGCAAGATACAAACACCTGACCCGTCTGTCGTTTATCGTCTCGCCTCTCACTCCGACCTCTTCACTTATTGACCTTGCGCTCTTGTCTACTTTTCCCCGTTCTTGCTGTGCAGGTCTGTCGCCAGCATGTTACTCCCATTTATTTTCCATTTTACCTTGTCTTTACTCTGGTAGCTAGACACCAGACTCGTACATCATGGGTAGAGGTATATATACACGCCCTTGTAGGCCAGAGAACCCAAACTTGGACCCCGTTTCTCTTCATTCTCCCATGTGATTCGCTGTGCGATCCCCTCTTGTCGACTCGAGTCTTGAACTACCAACCGAAGCCACAATAATGTCGCGGCTCGTTCCAACGCCTTCGTGTCAATTAGTTCTGCTCCCTCTTCTCTGATCCCCTCTTATCTACGCGTGTCAACCGCTCTCCTCGGTCCCCACATCCCTCAATATCCGTTACGATCTCTTTCCCCCTCTCTTTCCCCCCTCTTTTTTTGAACTTACAAGATGACGTTCTTCGCACCTTTCACCCTATACATACCAGAGGCCCGAGAGGTGGTAGCAAACAAGACGCATACACTGTTTCGAGCGATACCGTCTCCGCGTATCACCTGTTGTATCGTACATGTAATATAGATAAAAAGCGTACGCCCATTTTAGTGGAGCGATGATGTACCAACTACTAGTACGTCTAGCGCCGTATGGTGATGTATCGGGCAGAATCTGATTTCACATTATCATTCCCCCGACTAAAATCGCTGTGTTCACCGTGCTGCAGACTAGTTAGTGGGAAGACAGTACTCGTTCAAAACGGACTCAAATACTCACAAGAATTATGGTTCCGGTCACGTGCCATAGTGAACAAAATTCACCCATTGTTCAAGGGGAAGTCGCTTTTTCTTCCTCATAGTCCGCACAGCATCCCGAAGTGCCCGCGCAGATCTCTCGTGATAAGGAACTCCTGGTTCATCGCTCGAGAACATCGAGCTGTAGAAATATTTCGCCAGATCGCCTCCATCTTGATCTGCCATCGCCCACATTGTCCCAACTACGCTTCGGAATCCACAGTATTGAACTGCTGCAGTAAGATGGAGTCCCTCGTCTGCGATGCTGCCTTCTGTCAACTCTGCTGTGTGACAAGCCGAGAGGAAGGCAAACTCCGCATTGGGGAGTCGGGATCGCACGATGTCAAGCAGAGTAAGGCGATCACCGTCGTAAAGTCCGAATGATGCGTCAAATGGCTTCTCCGGTACCAGATTTCCATGGCAGATAAAATGAGAGAACTGATGATCCTGAAGGCCTTCAAGCACAACAGACGCCTTCGCCCCTTCGCCCAAAAGAGTCGTCACTGTTGTCACAGTATCGAGGCGTTGTACTGACTCGATCTCAGGCCACGCGTCTTGCAGGGAATCATCGGGGTTTGCCACAAGTAGTACTGAGGGTTTATCGAAAGACGATTTGCCGGGCTCAGTCCCGCAAGCCTTGCGGGACTCAATGAGAGCCGATAATGTTGGGGTATATGAAGGGATGTACAGGTCCGAAAAGTAACGCGAGACACCATCGTCTGATGGAATCGGGCCCATTGCATGAAGGGGAAGTGAACAAAACACAGATGTCGGACACCACCAAATTCGGGATTGTTCTGGTATCTTCAGCCTCCGGAGTTCTTGGATCACTGATTTTCCCACGAGTTCATGAAGGCCCTTGAGTACGAATCGTAAAGCGCGCTGGTATTGCCTTGATTCGAGCGGGCTATTCTTTCGCGTGTTCACCAGCCGATCCCTCAGTTCGATTGCACGGCGGTAGAAATTGACAGGGGTGTTGATACGGGAAGGGTGGGTGTGGTGGAGAACGACCAGGATATCGCAGCGCCACTTGGAATGATTCACGATGATAACTGGACCATGCACGGCAGCAGAACGGAGAGCGTCGAACAGTGGTTTCTTCAAAAAGCCCTCGAGACCTGGCAACGCCTGTATTTGCAAAACAAGCTCTTCGCGTTTCGTCAAGAGTTCGCGATGGCGCACCACGAGGCGACCAAATTTGTCCATCCTGTCACCGTCTTCATTGTCGTCATTCGTCACGATATCCGGAGAGACGGACGTTGTCAACGTTTCAAGTTCCCGATTGACCGCGATGAATTCCTCAGCTAAGTCCGAGGCAAATGCAATTTGATGAATTGAGGTGCGAAACCCCCGCATCTCAGACCAGATCAGGGCTCTTCCCCGCTCTAGTGCCTGGATTGCATCCGGTAATCGACCTCTGCTGACCTCATATGACGTCATGTCCTGAGGGAGCTCCTCGTAAACATTTCGGTGCGAGACAAGATGAAGGTGTTGTATTTCGAGGGTTGGAGCGTATAGCAGAGCGTCCTCCATCAACGAGAGGACGGTCTCATACGCTGTTGAGGTGGTGTGGTGCCTCCTGCGCCGTGCATTTTCCGCCCAATTATATGATATTTGGAGTCGGTCGGATACACCCGCAGATGTATCTTTGGAAAACATAGAACACAGTTGTATGAGTTCATCGACATCCTTCTCGTCTGCAGAAAGATCCAAGCGGTCTGCTAGGGCACGAAAGAGCTCGAGCATGGCATGATTGTGGGCCCACTTTATATTTGGCATTCCGAGGACGTTGCGGAAAGCGATAATCGCTTTGTTGAGGTACTCTATGTTATCTGTGCATTTGAACGCATGAAAGAGGACATTGCCTAAGCCGTTAGCAGCAAACCCTATGATACGTTCATTTGGGGGGGCTAATGCAAGGAGGAGTTGACAGTACTCGATAGCCTCTGAAATCTCCGCTATATCTGTGGTGCGACACATGGTCTTGAGTGCCAGATGATGCTTAGCCCACTGTTCTGGCACATCCCACCAGTTAGTGTTGAAAATGGTGCGGCTGGCGCGAAGAGATGCAACCAGGTGGGGAAAGGAGGTGACTTCTGGATCAGGGGGGAGTGCTTCTTGGAGGCCTTCTCTGGTGGTACCGAGGTAACCTGAGCGCACCCCCATAAGATTTTCCAATACCCCTGTGACCGTACGGCGCCGGCAGTCGGCAGCGGAAATTATTCTGAGAAATTTGCGACTGCGAAAGATCGCCTCTTCGATACACTCTGGGGTCCTGTATATCAGAGCCCGTTCCGCTGCAAGTCTCACAGAGGAATACAGAGCATTGGCCGCATCTGGTCCTGGACAATCTTTATCGAGATCAGAAGTGATTATCTTGTCAAGAAGAGCCATCGCCTCCTCGTAGTCATCGATTGAATGCATTTGGCGGAAGCGACGGTCGAGTTGGTTAGCGAGCACCACAAGACCCTTAAGGTAGTGAGGGCCGAGGCGTCTATTTACCTCCCTGAGGAGATCGATGAATATTTCTCCATACCCCGACGGAGGTGAGTGGAGGAAATAGGAATTCATGCCTCTAGCCAAGGCTGAAACGGCCCTTTCTAAGAGTGGCTGTGGGATATTGGAGGCAAGGGAGTCGCGAAAGCGGTCCGTCATTTCGTTAATTTTCTGTGCCGCATCGCCAATACCTAGCGCCACCTGACAGGCTAGGACCACCAACAAGTATACTTTGACTTGATCCGATGAGACACCGACCGCTTCCAGTGGCTGGGATTCGAGATAACGAAGGTACTCGATACAATGCTGGGCGTCACTTGGCTGGTTGAATAACTGCAGGCGATTTATGAGATAGGACGCAAGGAGATATAAACCCTGAACGGTATCTTGATAGACTCTGTCTGAATGAGATGCAACGAATACCGCTTCTGTACTGTAGAGGATAGACATGTCTAAATCCTCTTTCTGATGCGTTTGTAGGCAGCGATTGTTGTAGAGACAGGCCAAAACTTGGAGACATTCAGATCGCGAAGGATCAGAGTGAGGTGGTGAAAAGAGAACGCGTCGCCATTGAGATATTTTGTCATCAATTTCAGATATTGATTCGAGAACTGTAAATATAGGTGGTTAGCCACTTCTGTGAGTACTCAAAAAGGACAGGATCCGGGTAACTTACTGTGTTCACCAGCTTCAACGGTCGCCAGCCTCACGTCCACATAAGAATGAGGAGACCGGGCCATACTGCCTCAGAAAAAAATGCCTTGACTATTTGCTGTGGGAAGGTGCGTATTGCCAGGGAAGTGTAAGTGCGTTCAAGTACTGTACTGCGACCAGGATTTAAACACCCTGGAGCAAGGCCCACGCTTCCAGAAACTGCCATATTGAACCTGGTTACCTGGGATATCATTGATGACATCGTAGCAGTCACCTGTGAATTTGAATGGTCAGGCACAGCACTATCATGATGTCATAGTGACCAGTTTCATTCTCCGCCAGATGAGGGGGTGAGTGGACTGAACAGCAGAAGTGGAGCATCGAGGGTTAGAAGGATGAACCGTTAACATTAGATGCCAAATTATGAGTATGAAATAGTCTAATATGAAGTATGGAAGAGTGTATTTGAGTCTATAATGTCCTCACATCAGTCCAGAGGCCCCCTGCACCACTACCGAGTTTCTTGTATTACTGGGTTATTGATCAAAGGCACGCTCCTGCCTAACCTGGAACAAACCCCATGGACCATGAGTTTCATCAGATTACGCTGCGCATGGCGTGTGGTGTCACGATCAAAGTTTCCAAGTGCGTGGGAGGGACATTTGGGTGGCAAGTCCCATCGCGTCGCCGTGGCCAACTTGAAAGCCAAGGAGGAGTCGGCGTGTGCCACGGCACTGTTGAAGGGCAAGGAAGATGGTGATGATGGGGCGGGGGAGGTGATGATAGGCAGATGGATGTGGAAGTTGGGACGAAGGAGGTCGAGCAGCGGCGGCCTGGGAAGAGGCGATGTACCGATGTACAGAGGACCAAGAGATGGAGGGACAGGCCCAGACGCAGGGGCAGACGTTGCGCCCGTTTCCTGCGGATGTTTTCTCGGACCCATCACAAGTGCCACCAACGGATGATGAAGACGAAGGTGATGAGATGGGTCCGTCATACCCGGCTGTTGAGGAGCTCAGCGTGTTCAAACATGCAGCCACCGGCCTTACTGTATTGTACCATCCACCGCGCACTGCATCAAGTACGTCAATGACACAATTGAAAGGAGCTAGACCGGTGAGGGCCTAGCGGTAGGTTCGGGGAGAAGAAAGTAAAAGAGAACCAAGGCTGCGATCCCAGAAGACCCAGAACGCCGAAAGGAAGCCGTAACGGGGCTAAGGAGCTTGAGGCGAAAGCAGGCAAACACAAGCCTGAAAGAAGTGGAATGGGATGAGCTTTCATTAAATTTCATTGCCCGCCTTTGCGAGGCCAGGCGAGAGGGTTTAATACGTGACAAGTATGCTATGTGCAAGTCGATTAGCGGGGGGAAGAAAGAAAGAGAGCGAGAGAGAGGATGATGTGCTTGCTGGCGATAGTGACTAGACCCAGGCCTGCACGGCGACGTCGACGAAGGAAGGCGGTATCGGAAGCGAAGAAATTTTAATAGATCGTTTCCAAGTGCGCGACAGCGGGCGCATAGGCGACAGGGGTGGATGAAGTGCAGCGACGTGCCATGGCAGCTAAAGTAAAAGGGACTGTGAAAAGGAGACTGCCAGTGGGAGATCTAGAACGAAAAGGAAACAATGGAACATACGAAAAGAGCTTGTTTGATCCTGGAGAGCAAGAGTTCTTCCAATAGAAACATAGTCCAGACTTGCGAGAGGAAAAGGGTCGATTATATGGCAACGAGGGGCCAGATTAGGGCGAGGACGAGGAGAAGGGCTCTGCATGGCCCTGTAGGTGTCACGTGTCACGTGACCGAACAGTAAACTTACACCAGTCTTACACCTCAGCCACATACATTCAGTACCTTACGGTGCGCATACTATGGCGATGTCTACGTCTACGTCACCGGCAGACTCGGTGGGCGTGATAAGTGGTGACAGCCTCCAAAACACGGTAAACCTTAAATAATCAGTTTCTCTACAAAAAAAGATAATGGGCATTGGGATAGTATGGAATGAACATGTGAAGCAGTATCTAAAATGAAGAAGTGGGCGAACTACCTTCCGACCAATGACGGTTACCACTCGGTTACCTGACCACTACAATCTCAACAATAGTACTATTGTACGCAAGCTACCGTAGTGCTACCGTTCAACGTTCAACTCTCTTCGCTCCGTTTCCGCCCCAAGGCCCCCAACAACCTCCCCGACCATACTTATGCGGCGTTATGCCCCCAGAACCCGACAAGCCCTACCCACACTCACCAACCTCCCCACGACTGACGGCACGGGAGTGACGACAGGCCCAAGGACACGAGACCACCACCACCTCTCGCTCTCTTCCGATTGGGACGACTCCGCACCAGTTGGGGGCGCCGGCGCACTCACCGCATTCTCCATGGACATGGAACGGGATTGGACAGGGACGGGAACAGAAGACGATGAAAGCCTAGACGAGTACTTCGAAACGTCTCTGCGCCCTCATCCATCTTTCCCACCATTACCCTCCCGCCTCGTCCCCAAAAGCCGCCGCTACCCGGACAGCCCGCACTCGCCGTGGCGAC
>Ga0307512_10007826_pt1 | contig 10514 bp, 11 predicted proteins | sample 14_EM_MG_FD_200267 | JGI IMG/M metagenome (GOLD analysis project Ga0307512, IMG submission 200267) | Populus trichocarpa ectomycorrhiza microbial communities from riparian zone in the Pacific Northwest, United States - 14_EM | ecosystem: Host-associated > Plants > Roots > Unclassified | place... | reverse complement strand
AATGTCGGGATGTGAATAGCCTCGCAATGAGGGGGGACAGTGGAAATCCGGGAGGTGATGCAAAGAAAAATGTTGCTAAACTGAGTCAGTTCCTCCACCGTGGCGTAGATCTCCTGCGCGCTCATCCCCTGAGGATCAAGAATGGATTCAGCATTATCGAGGACTATGACCATCTCCTTCGAGGATAGGTATCTTCGTAGGGGGGTCAGGTTCTCGGGGTTTTCGATGCCTGCGCCGATGACCTTGGAGAGATGGCGGAGGAAGTGGGTGTGGGATGCGGGGAACTGATCACAGCGGATAAACCAACGGTTGTCACCAAATCGCTGTTTGATCCGATCGTCGTGGAGAACGGTTAGAGCGATGGACGTCTTGCCGATTCCGCCAGCGCCGATTAGAGCAATTGGCGTGAGGCATTGTGCGAAACCAACGATCTTCTCGATCAATTCATCGCGTCCAAAGAAGGCCCTCGGTGGTGGAGGCGGTAGTTCCCCAGGCGCACTAGATGGAAATTTGAGATATTGACCTCTTGGCAATCGAGATTGCTAACCTGCTTTGAGCCTAGGTGGTGGTCAGTATGAATTGGGTGATGGTAAAAAAAAATACGCGTGTTCCTCACCACCTGATTTTGACTGACAGCATCCTCACGGATTTTTAGCACGTCCTGACGCATGTCGGCAACTATGGTATGAGTGTTCATAGCCAGCTCGGTCTGGAGAGGGGACAGTCAGCGACGACAAAGCAGGAGCACACTTAACACACATTGAAGACCTGAAGGATCCCATTAAGGTCGGACTTCCAAGCCGCAATAGCATCCTTGTCGTTCCTCGCGTGAAAGAACCGAGAGACTCTATGCCGCCCACTCTGTTTGGTGATCTTCCTCTGTATTTCCGCGACAGTCCTGCAATCGAGGACATGGTGAGTGGAAGGGTCTGAACTGTGTACCGCAGGTTCGACTCACGCCGTCAACTGATTTATCGCATCACACACAGATTGACTGAGATCGTTCAGCTTCTTTCCGTTCATCCCCCGGTCAAGGGCTCTACAAACACCGGCACAGTATAATCCGAGTTCGACGTAATCCACTTCGTTTGCTATCGTGTCCTGGTTAGGTGTGAACCTGGAGCATCCAATGGCAAAAGAGGAGAAGACGCACCTTGACCATGGTGAGAAGGATGCTAACGGAGCCAAAAGCGGCCTTGGCTGGTGTGATGCTCGAGAGTTCCTTCGCGAGATTGAGGGCGTCGATGGCCATGTTCAGTGAGGAGAGAACACCGTCCCGCTCCTTCGGTTGTTGGGTTTTGGTTTCCATGGTCGAAACGCAAGGCGGATTCGAGAAAGTGGTTCAGCGTGCAGGCTGTGAGGAAGAGTCCGCGTCTAATAGAGATGGGCGGCCATCTCGTTATCGCACGCCTCGTGCAATCGGACCCATTTGGTGAAGTGAATTATTCGCATTCGTGGCCGTGGCAATTTGAAGACTCGCCCGCCGATCACGCTCTGCGGCCAACGAAGCTGAAGTACTGAATTTTTATTCACTCCCTAGATCTCGTTCAAATTCCATGAGGAAACGCTTTACGATGTCAGAGGGGCATTTTCGAAAGACCTATTCGTCACGCATCTTCCTCTCCTCAACCATCGACCTCTGTCGTTCTCCATGTGGTTTTCATACTAACTGACTGGCTACTCGCGAACTTGCCGGGCGATGCTGACTGGCATTATCCCCTCTTCCCTGGCACGCCGGTTTCTGAATTCGGTAGATCTCATCCGAATGGGACTGCCGTGCAGTTCACAAGTATCGTCCCAGAATTCAACTGTATTTTCCCTCCCATGCTAGAGTTATCTCTCCATGTGGTGACCTCTCTCGAGATCGCCCACGTCTCCACTCGTGAATCTTCGTGAATCTATCACACAGGGAACCAACCCCGACATACGGATAAGGGCCGTTGAAGCTTCAGACTCGGACGCAACCCACGCGGAAATGTTCTCGTAGCTCGTTGGACAAAGGAATTCACGGCTCCCGTTGAGAGAGCTTTGGATTCACAGCGAGAGAAAAGGGGTGTACAGATTTCTCCCTCTTTCCAAGTCCCCCAACTTGGTCGTGAGGGTGACGACGAACGGAAACCCCATTTATCGGCTCCTCCAGATGCCGGACACCGACGGGCAAGTTCCGTGTCCCCTTCTTTCGACGCCTGATCTCTCTGGGTTGGTGAACATGGAGCACTTGTTGAAGGTCCTTAGGGCCCGGTTGAAAACGGGGTGTGGGTTGGGGAAACCTAGGTTGGGAAAGACTTACTCCCTCACGAAAGATGAAGTTAGGGGTACAGGGTTGTGTCGACGAGCTCGAATTATCCAAGGAGGAGCCACATGGGATGGAGTTCCCCGGCGTTTGCATGACGAAGTTAGGAGGATGACGGGAGCCCTGGAAAAAACACCAAGTTGTGTTCTTTTGATTACTGGTAGATTCGCAGTATCAAGGGCGGATGGGGGTTCGCTCAGGTGGATTTGCGAAGGAACCCGCGTTCCCCGTGATTAAATACGATACAGTCCCGCCAAGTAGACTCGATTGGATGGTGTATATAGGGTGATGAGTACAGAGGTAAATACCGCCTGTTTTCGCCACCGAGCTGGGCGCGAAATTTCCGGGAGATCTATCCTCACCAGGGTCGACCCGTATCTCTCGGGTGCCAACGGCCGTCATCGTGAGGTAGAACGGCGGCGCTCTGGATAATGTTAAACACAATCATCTCATGAGCTTCTGGGGGGTCTGTACACAAGGTCAATCGCCACTCCCGTGGTCTGAGGCGTAAGGAAACTTGCCTGCGCTTAAGATCCGTAATACCGGTTTGGTCCTAAACGCATCCCTGATCCCTGCGATTCTTTCCTTCCTTCATCGAACTGACTGTTTCGAACCTCCGATGACACTGGATCCTCCAACTGTGTGTAATACGCCATCGTGTACGAGGGGTCAGGTTCCTCCATAAGCGTAAGTTGTTTTGCTTCACGTTTCCTCTTCCAACAACACGTGACCCACGTGAGGTTGATGAACCATGGCCATATTTGAGGGATCAATTGACACACTTGGAGGAATGGAGGGACTGCGATGAATAGAGCCAAGATCTGCTCAAACAGCCGTTGAACCCGCGTTAGTTCAAAGTGGCTCACTGGAATGGTTATCAAGGACGTACCTGGCCGAAGCTGAAAGATAGCTGGATATCGGTGAACCAATCGGTTCCGTTTTTCAAAACTGTCAAATCTCCTGCCACCATCCATGTTTCATGTCCCAAGTACCACATAGTCACTTCCGTCATCCATATCCAGAAACTCATAGGGACTATCCCAATAGACAGGAAGAATACGAATGGATACCGGCGACCGATGGTTCTCCTGTTCATTGAGAAGAAGTCGTGGTTAGGTAGAATCGTATCGATCTTCAGAGTCGAGCTTACCATACTGTAACAAACTTTGGCCGGTATTGCTCTCCAGGTGGCCAAATCTCCTTCCTCACCAGAACGATCGAAATGAACCACAAAAATGTCGCGATGATGGTGAGAACGAACCATGGGCTCAAGAGGATCAATACCAGACCTATCTCTAGCGGGTTTAGCGTAACCCGAAGGAAGAGTTCTTGCATTGTACTGGAACGACAAGATTTCTGAGTGAAGTTATTCTTTTTCGACTCCATCGAGGTGTAAACGATAATGGAGAACCACATTGCAACCGCGAAGAAAACCATTCCGCGGTTGAGGTACTTCTTCTTCCCGAGAACCGTGTCGAGTCGATGTTCGCCCCAGAAAGCCTTGATAGAATAAAACAGGAAATAAAAGGAGACTGGGGACAACGCGATGGTGCTTGCAACTGATGCATGAAATCGCGTGACGTTTTGTCGAAAGAGGGATACGGTGCATGTGACGAGAAGGGCATAGACGGTTGACATTTGATAGTAGAACGCGTCTTTCACCCGTCTTGGGGCATGGAATATGAGGATAGCTGGCAGGAGGAGGGAGGGGGGTTAATCTTAGCGATACGAGACACTGCTTTGATTGGTGAGACTCACTCAAACAGAGTGCAGTGACGTAATCTGGTGAAGGGGAACAGGTTAGATGGCCATTCGCCGAAGGAATGAGAGGGGGAACTTACGTGCAATACGCAGCAGTGGGCCAGCAATATCAGGGTTTGGACATATCCCAACCGGACAACCGTCATCCTCGGGCGGATTCGTACAATAGATCGTATTGAACAGTGTACGTTCCGCTTTTCCCCCCGCTTCGGTGTAGTTATTGATCATATACTGTACCGCGTACGCCCACTTGTAATCGTAATCCTCCATGTTGAGGTGTAAGAGCGAGAGAGGAGGTCAATTTGTGATCGTGAATGGGAGAGGCGAGAGAGAGACGAGGAAAGAGGGGAAACGAGGAACTAGAAGAGGAAATAAACGGTGAGGAGGGCTCGGTACGGTTGAGGGAAGTGAGGGGAGAAAAGCTGTCTGTGTTTCTCAAGTGCATCAATCGAGGCAGTCGCACAGTAGACGTGGTACTACCCAAGATTTATTGTTGCGATTTCGAGGAACGACGTGGCGAGTGGGTCTGGAACAGATCGAATGCGGCGCAGTTCACGCATACAGCGAAAGAACAATGGCATAACGTCAGACCCCAGACCAGGTTTGGAATCTTCCGAACCAGAAATTTGGAAACGTCAATCCGAACTCCACGCCCAGGGTTCTGACAATTCCCTTTTCTGGCAGGATGTTCGATGTTTGGAAAGTCTACAACATTGAATCAGCAAAAGATTCGGCTTATCAATATATCTGGGTCCGAGCGATCTAGGCGCTGCGAGCAGGCGCACACTCTCATTCTAAAACGGGGTGGATCGCAATTCGTCAGCCGCCTTGAGTTCATACCGAGAAAGGGGGCTGACATAACCGGAAACAAAGCTCGAGGATACCAAGCAAGGCGAGTCATGGTAAGAACCTACCTTCGGCGGTCTCGAATTATACATAAAACTCACCGCAGCTCCGGAACTGATAGCCACAGTTACGGAGATTTGGATGGACGATATGGACAACAAATACGTAGCGGAGTCCTGACATATCATTCGGTTCACTCGCAGATGATCACCACCTTGGTCACCTGTACATGTGAGACGTGAGCGCCGGCTGCGAACGGGAAATGATACATACCGAGTGTCGGGCCAAGCGTAGGCCGCCATCAGCAAAACCGCCAAACGCTGTGTGATGCTTGGCGGGCGTTCAACGTCAACGTCTAACGTTTATTGTTTAACTGCCTCTTGAATGTCTGTCGTGTTGTCGTGCTGTTGTGTAGTCGTGAAAGTATTTGATTGGCAGCTGTGTTCATGAATAGCCGCAGTGATCGCCATCAGCAGGCTAGCTTCCTCCGGCCTTCATCACGTCGGGGATCGCGATCACAAGCTGCGGCTTCCAAGGTTGAGAAGGCTGGATATTTGTCTTATGTAGGGTCAAGCATTGTTCGTGTCCTAAGTTGAATAGGGGCTCGGATTGTGTACGTGGCGATGAAACACAAAGAGAATGGACACAGAGACGAAATGTGTCCGGCTCTTCCGCGCTTCCGGAAATCATTTCCGGAGCGCCCCTGGCCGACTATTCAATCTCAAGGAATACACCTCTGACCCTCCTTCATGTCATCAGGGACGTCGTACCTTCCGCGCTCCTGTAAATGGTCAGCAAGCTCGAGGACGTCACACTCCATCGTGCCCGACACCACGATACAGTCGACCAAGGAGTCAGCCAACCTCGTCAGGGAACCACCGGTAGAGGGGAACTGACCTCAGGCGGATGTCATGTTCGCACAGATCCACACTCCCGGTATGAGGGCAGGCAGGGACACTAAACTTGGCGGCGCATCAGCGAAACAGCAAGAACCTTGCCCACACCAGCGAGCCGGACAGTGTCGATTTTGCAGATGTCGATGGCTTCGACTTGGGTATATTGTTTGAAGGCCATTCAGATATGTGCATGTTCGCCGGTCGCGACGCCAATATTGTACAGCCTGAGAGTCTTGTGGATGGCGGCATGTCCTAGGATGTCGTCTGGGACAGTGGGACCCTCGATGAACCTAGAGGGTGAAAATTAAAGTGGCCCTGCGGTAACTCGAGCACCCGAATTTCCAAACGTGGGCTTCACGTTCAGCCTTGCCGGTCTCCTTTTCTTTCAACCGGCTTGGGGTTTCTTCGAGGGTTATAACATCGGTGACGTATCGGAAAGTCGCCGAGTGGACTGACTCCTCAACTCACGATCTCACCAGCATGTGGTGAGACTAAGTCGCGTGCGGGTGTCATGTCCACAACGAGGTTCCACAACGGTTTTGACCTTGATCCAGCAAACATATCCCAGATGGCGTTTCCAACGGAATGCAGTGGCGATGTGGATGACACCTTTTTCCGGACCAATCGTAGCAGTAGCGACCGCGGATTTTGTAAATTCTGAGACAGGAGGTTGGGAAAGCCGTGATTTCGTACCAACGGAGTTGCGAGTCTGCGGTAAGGTACGCCCATATCTTGTCCATATCGGCGAAGAGGTCCTCGACTTTCTTACCAACGATACAATCTGTCACATTATGGATCGCTTGGAAAACCCGTCGGGGCGATTGTTTAACGTTTATGCATTATGCATTATGGGTTACCCCAACAGAGAAATGAACCCGAGCGTACGATGCCATTACCGCGCCCAATCGTGAATGTGATCCCACCGCCTTTGAGATCCGGGGAGGAAGTCGCCAATGAATAGTCACAACTGCCATTCCCATAGGTCCAAAAGGCAGGATCGTGAGTTCATCCATCTTGACCCATTTGTTCAACAGGAGTCGGAACCGAAAACTCGACTCACATCGCATCCGTTCCATCTCCGATAAATCCACGGCTCTCGTTGAGAGCTTTGGATTCACATCGAGCGGAAAGAAAAAAATTCCCCCTCTTTCCAAGTTTCCCAAGCTCGAAAAATTAGCCATGAGGGTGATGACTAACGGAAACCCCATTTATCAGCTCCTCCAGATGCTCGACGTTGACGGCCACGTGCCTTTTCCCCTTCTTTCGGCGCTGCATCAGGAAAAGTAGCACCAACTTATTTAATTATCGTACTTATTCGACCTTAGTTATGACAGCTCTCTGCCATTTGGACCGCTCAAAATTATATAATTTTGGGACCTATGTTATGTAATGACAAATAGCTGACAAAAGGCCTAAATAAGTTGAAAAAATCGAGAAATAAACTGTTTGCAACGTTTGCTGATGACTGGATCTCTCGGGATTGGTGAACATTGAACACTCGTTGAAGACCCGCAGGGCTCAGTCGAAAGCGGGGAGCATGTTGGGGAAGCTCAGGTTGGGAAAGACCCACCTCCTCGTGGAGGATGGTTTGAAGTTAGGGGTACAGTATTATACTGACGAGCCCACACTCTCCAACGAGGATGCGGAGCCCCGTGGGATGCTATTTGCAAGACGTAGCCAGGAGAATGATGGGAATCCTGGGCAAGAAGTTTGGTTTTTATGATTATCGACAGATTTGTAGTATCGAGAACGGATGGGAGTCCGTTGCAGATTTGTAAAGTGACTTGCGTTGTCCGTGATCAGATACGATACAGTCCCGCCAAGTTTACTCGATGATCCGAGATTGGATTGCATACATAGGGTGAGTACACAGGTAAATGCTGTCTGCGAAATTTCCGGGAGATCGATCCCGCTGGAGTCGACCTGTATCTCTCCAGTGCCAATGGCTGCTATGAAGTAGAACACCGGCGTTGTGGGTGACATTAAACACCATCATATCATGAGTTTCTGCGAGATCTGCACAAAAGGTCAATTGCCACTCCTACGGTCTGAGGCGTAGGGAACCCATACCACGTTTGCCCATGCTCAAGGTGTGTAATCCCGATTTGGTTCCAAACGCATACCTGACTCTTGTATCTCTTGCTTTCCTTCATCGAACTGGCTGTTTGGAACCTCCGATAACACTGGATTCTCCAACTGTATGTAAGACACTGTTGTTGAGCAGCGTGTGGTATATTCTATATACTACAATGGTACTCTAGTCTTACCTTGGAGAGGGGAGAGGGGAGTGGCTTTAGCTGGTTGCGTTGGGTGAGAGTGGAGTGAGAACAAGAGACATTATCATATTGGCATGTGGGGAGCACAAGTTATATACTGTGCTAAGCATAATGTGTCACAACTATACAGCATGACTGGTATAGGGGTCAGCCACTGATCCACTGATGGTGGCTGAATGATCACCTCCTATGTTACGCTTTCAGACTTCAAAACCTTTCGTCAACGGCCAAGTCCTAAGCGCCCTAGGTCATAAAACACAAAAAACACGATTCTCTAAGTTATCTCTCATAACTTATCTTATCTTATCTCACACTCCTTCTATCTTATCTTATCTCAAGATCATCGCACAAGACAACATATCAGAAAACAAGATCAAATTCGCTTATCTACTGGACATACGGAGGAGCCGGATCCAAAGCAGCAATCTCGATTGCTAATCCCTCCTCTACCTCCGAGTCCTCTACCTCCGAGTCCTCCCCAGCCAGATCCTCTATTGGTACCAACTGGTACACCATACCAGGTGCCGGTACCGGAACTGGAACAGGGTCCTCCTCACCCGGAATCACTCGGAAGACTTCATCCAAGTCTACTCCGTCCTCGTCATCGTCCTCATCGTCCCCGTCCTCCGAACTATCCTCCACCTCGATAGGATGTTCCTGACGGCCTTCCAAAGCCGTCACCCAACGCATCAACTGGGACACCAGATGACGAAGTCCCGTCACCTCCACCCGCAAGGCATCCTCGATATTGGCACTCGTCCGAGCACCTGCGATGAGGTTCCCCACATCACCCTGAACCTCCTCGATAAGTGTCTCGTGTTCCGAGACCCTATCCTCGACCCTCGTCACCTCCCGCTCTATTCCGTTCATGGCCATACCTAGGCCAGTCTCCGTTCGCTCATGAACGTACACCAACTCGTCCATGACCATCGCACCGATCGCTCCCGAATACTCCATTGCTTGTTGGAGGACCGGAACCCGTTCATCTTCAGCGTCGACCTTCGTGGTAACCCCACGATAAAGAAGGGCCCGCTGATATGGACCCGTCTCCATCCGGTTCAACTTCCTCCAAGCAACACGACCGGCTGCCCGAATGAAGTCATCACGATATAAGTCCTCGAACGCCTCCTCAGGCCAGGCCTTCGAAGATCGTTCATAGAACTCATTCGCGTCGGGATACGGAACTCCCTCTTCAGCCCGAGACTCCTAAGGTTACAAAATCAGTCTCGCAGTTGCGACACAATATCTGAAGAAACGACTTACTTGGTATCTACCAATGTTGAAGTCGAAGGGAGTTACCTCCTGACGGACCGCCGCTCGACGAGCAGCTCGGCTTTGAACATGGTCAAGCATGGAGTTATGACGGCCACGACCACGAGCCGCACGAACGGAACGGGAACCTTCAGCACGAGCCTCATTGTTGAAGATGCTGGTGAAGACAGTGGACATGGTGATGATGGAGAGAAGTGATGTGAGTTCCGATGAAGGATGGGGAGCTAACCGATCCAATGGCAGGAGTTATATCCTTAGACCGGCAGCCAATCAAGATCCCGGTGGGAACATCGATAAGGAGTCTGGAACGATCTGGCCCATCGATAACACGACGGCCCATCACCATACATTCCTTATCGTCCAATCGGATCTTGACGATCTCCGAGATAGCGGATACCCTTGACCCTGATCTGTCAGCATGATCTATTTATAGTAGTACTAGTAATTCGTGGTCAACATCAAATAGGAACAAACATGGTCCGTGCACCTGTCCGTACGCACCCCATACTAGTATATATAGGTAGCCTTAGCGTACCAATGTTTGCTCCTTAGATTTGATTTCAACTTGGATTGCGACGACCACCCTGCTACTTGGTTTCCTATAAAGCGGAGACCCTGTGACCAGTGATCAAGTTTCCCACTCTTCTCGTGACACCACTGTCGATCCACCCCTGGTGATATTTCGGATCACCTTGCTGGTTCCCTGTCCTCTCCCTCAAGTCCCTTAACTGTGGCCACTAGAGTCATTTAGTTGGTGAATCTCTTACCTGGTTGATTTTGTGCTTAGCGGCGAGGCACACCCTAGAAGAGGTCGTAGCAGACCCTAACATCCTATAGAAGCAATCACTATACACTCGACAGGCCGAACAGTCATAAGATGTTCGTAATACTCCGGAGCGGTCTATTACCCGTGATCATGATCACAGATCATCCGCGTTGGTGATCCGGTCTGACGACCATTTCAACAACTGTCTTGTACAAGAGGTCAGGTTTCTCCATGGGCACGGATTGTTTTGCTTTAAGCTTTCTCTTGGAACAACATGCTGTCAGGGCCACTCTCACCCTAAGCTCGCTAGTGACTGAGGGGCGTACCACGCTCTCAAATAGAGCGATACAACTGCACCCAAAGCTGATACTACCCTGTTAACTAACAGGTACCACTTCCTTAGA
>Ga0307512_10007825_pt1 | contig 10515 bp, 9 predicted proteins | sample 14_EM_MG_FD_200267 | JGI IMG/M metagenome (GOLD analysis project Ga0307512, IMG submission 200267) | Populus trichocarpa ectomycorrhiza microbial communities from riparian zone in the Pacific Northwest, United States - 14_EM | ecosystem: Host-associated > Plants > Roots > Unclassified | place... | reverse complement strand
TGCACGGTTCGCCGCGGCGACCCACGAGCCCCGGTCGGTCGTGATGGCCAGCACGCCCTGGGCCGCGTAGACGATCTGGTGGTCGTCGTGGCGGTGCGCGTCGATGCCCGCCCCCGAGGCCAGCACCTGCGCTCGGGTCGGCGCGATCGGATCATGGCGGATTTTCGTCATCAACTGGCATTTTATCGGAAGCACGACACCTCGCCGCGCCGCGACGATGACGTGGTGTCACGTCACAAGTCGATCGTTCTGCTGTCCGTCGGGCATGCCTGTGTGGATGTTTACCAGGGCGCGGTGGCCTCGCTCGTGCCGTTCTTCGTCGCCGAGCGGGCCTATGGTTACGCCGCCGCCTCGGGCATCGTGCTCGCGGCGTCGCTGCTGTCCTCGATGGTGCAGCCACTGTTCGGCGCGCTGACCGACCGGTGGGCGATGCCGTGGCTGCTGCCGGCGAGCACTGTGGTCGGCGGGCTCGGCATCGCGTTCAGCGGGATCAGCGGGTCTTACGTGATGACGCTGGTTTTCGTGGCGTTGTCCGGGATCGGGGTCGCCGCCTACCACCCCGAGTCCGCCAGGATCGCCCGGCTCGTCAGCGGCCGGGCCCACACCGCGATGGGCTGGTTCTCCCTCGGTGGCAGCCTCGGGTTCGCCGCCGCGCCCGTCCTGGTCACCGCCGTCATGACGCTCGGCGGGCTGCGGTTCTCGCCGCTGCTGGTCGTTCCGGCGCTCGCCGGCAGCGTGCTGTGCCTGCCCGTCCTGCGCGCGCTCGCGGTGGCCACACCCACCGACTCCCCCGCGACCACAGGTGTCGACGACAAGGCCTCGTTCGCGAAGCTCTCCCTGGCCGTGGTCTTCCGGTCGATCGTTTTCGTCGGCCTGAGCGCGTTCATCTCGCTCTACGCCCAGCAACGCGTCGCGGGCGGCCCTGCGGCGGGCAGTGCCGCGTTGTTCCTGCTCTACCTCGGTGGGGCCGTGGGCACCGTGCTGGGCAGCAGGCTGGCGAACCGCTTCGACCGGGTCACCGTCGTGCGCTGGTCGTACCTGCTCTCGGTCGGCGCGCTCGCGGGGGTGGTGTTCGTGCCCGGGCCGGGCCTCTACCCGTTCGTCGCGCTGACGTCCGCCGGGTTGTACGTGCCGTTCTCGCTGCAGATCACGCTTGCTCAGGACTACCTGCCCACCAGGGTCGGCACCGCCAGCGGAGTCACGCTCGGCCTGACCGTCAGTGTTGGCGGCATCGCCAGCCCACTCATCGGCACACTCGCCGACAGCACGTCGCTGCAGGCCGCGCTCACGCCGCTGATCATCCTGCCCGTCCTGAGCTGGCTCATGATCCGCACACTGCCCGAACCGACCGCGGCCTAGTGGCGGCCTCCCTGCCTACCGCGTGGCCGCCGCCACTGTGCTGGCGAGCACGTCACCGGCCGCGTCGACCACGAACGCCGGTGCTGGCTTGAGCCGGCCGAGCAGCGCGAGCGCGGTGGGCCGCGGCGACAGCGGGATGGCCGGCTGCTGGCACGCCTCGAACTGGGCCGATGCCTGCGGCTGCCGCAGGAAGGCAACCGATGCCCGGACACGCGGCTGGGAACGCCAGGTCGAACGCCATCAACGCACGTCCGACCGCATCCGCCAGTTGCTCGACGACTTGGGCGAATCGCCGTGAGCATCCGATCAGCTCTGGAACGATACAGCGATGCCGAGAATGAGTGAGGGGAACTGACCGATGAATGGCCCGCAGAAGGTGACAATGCCCGGCCAAGTCTGGGGTCTGGCAGCACCGGACGCGACAGGACCGCTGTTCGTGACCAGCTACGACGGCCGCAACCTGTCGACCACCGTGCTCACGGTGGTCGACCTGGCAGGAACGGTGTTGTGGCGCCGTGAGTTCGACGGGCATCCCAGCCCGCCGCGCGTCAGCGACAGCGGCACCGTGTGGATCGCTCATTCCGGGTCCGGAGGCCACACGGTCAGCGAACTGGACGTTGATGGCACGGTGTTGCGCTCGATCACACCTGAGCACGCGTCCCACGAACATCTCGGGGCCTTCGCGCTGCTCCCCGACGGCATCTGCACCGCCTGGCTTCCTGCGGCCCGCAGCCACGTAGTGCCGCCTGGCCGGGCCGCCCGCGTCGCACGCTACGACGAGAACGGAAACTGCCGGTGGTCGGCGCCGACGGTCCTCGATCAACTGGCCTATCCAGGCGTCGTTGAGATGAGTGTGGACAACGACTGGCAGGTACAACCGATGAAGCCCTGGACACCACAGACGATCGAGGTGCCGCATTGGGAGCCACTGCTGGTCTCAGGAAACCGGATCGCGGCCACCTTCGCCGACGGCAGTAGCGGCATCGCTGTCACGTTCTTCCTGGACACCACGACCGGCCAGGTCATCGCCACTACCCGCCCCGGTCCCAGCCACCACAAGGCGATCGCAGGGCCAGGCGAGTTCCTCATCGGATCCCAGGGCTACGGCGCGTTCAGCACAGCCCGGTACGACCCGTCCGGCACCGTGACCGAGCAGTGGCCAAGCCACGCCATGATGCTCATCGACCGTCACGGCAACATCCGTGGCCCGGAGTCGGAGAACGTCTTGCCGTCCCGGTCGCGTTTCCGCGGCCTCGGCCCAGAAGGCACGTTGCGCGACGGCCCAGCGCTCTCGGGCTACTACACCACCTACCCGGCGCTGGACCACGACGGCACCGCGATCTTCTGGCGTGACGGTCGCCTGCTGGCCGTCGACGCAGACTTCGAGATGCACGAGTTGTTCGCCATGGACGACGACCGCCCGGTGATGAGCAAAATCCTGCTGCTCGACCAGGGACAAGTCGTCTTCGCCCTGCACGACGAACTGCACATCTTCGGTGCCACCGGCCTCGGCCCACTCGACACCGGCAACTGGCCCTGCGCCGACGGCAACCTCCGAGGCAACCCCGTCATGCACCAATGACCCGAAGCTGACAGGTCGACGAAGCGTCTGACTCAAACCCTGGCTCTCCCGCGACCAGGCCGACCCCAACGCGTCCGGCAACCACCGTAAGAACCTCGTCCTGTCACTGGACCGAAGCCTGCGCCGGCTGCGCACCGAGTACGCCGACATCCTCTGGGCGCATGTGTGGGACCGCCACACTCCCGTCGAGGAGACGATGCTGGGCCGCCGGGCCGGTGAGCCACCGTATTCAGTTGTGGTTAGGGGTGTATGCAGTCTCCTTTCGTTGGGGATGGGGCTTGGGTTGTCAGCGGTCAGGGGTTGGGTGGGGTGGCCATTCGCTCAGGTCGACCTGTGGGCCGGCCAACGGGCCTGTCGGTTCTCGGCCGGCCAGCCAGGCCGCGACGTCCCGGACCGGGCCGGACACGGTCGCGGGAGTTGCGGTCGTGGGTTCGGGGGTTGGTGGGTCCCAGCGCTGGCCTGTGTCCGTGGCTACCAGGGCGACTCCTGCTGGTAATCGGGACCGTAGGAAGTCGATTGAATGGGTGGCTAAATCTTCTGGCCAGTCGGCTGGGGTGATGCCTACCGCGCAGTCGACCAGGTGGATCCACACCTCGCGCCAGCGGGCGACGACTGTGCCGGCCAGGGTGCCGTTGCGGAAGCGGACTGGGCGGGACCAGTCATCGGCACCCGCCGTGGACCATGCGGCCTCCAGCCTGGCTATGCCGCTGTCCAGGTGCGCCATCAGGTCCGGGGACGGTGCCAGTTTCTCGATGCGCTCGTCCCGTTCGGCGCCACCGCCTGGAAACAACACTGTCAGCTCGCCGCGTAAGGCCAGCTCGGTGAGGTTGGCGAACGCGTGTCCGCCGTCCGCGACGTGGGCTATCACGTGCGCGCGGGTCCAGCCGGGTAGCGCGGTCGGCGCGGTCAGCTGGTCTGTGGTCAGGTCGGACACCGCTGTGACGAATCGGCGGTGTGCGGTGCGCACCGCAGCCACTGGCGCCTGTGTATCGATCATGTGATCGAGATTAGGCGACGGGTCCGACAGACTTGGCCGCAGAAGTGACCATTCGCTCGAAGTCCGCGAAAACAGTTGCCGGGAGGCTTGTCTGCTGCGGATTCGGTCGCGAAGATGGCAGACATGAGCGAGAAGCGTGTACTGCGGAACTTTGTTGACGGCACGTACACCGACCCGGTGGATGGTGAGTACACCGACGTGGTCGACCCGAGCACGGGGGAGGTCGTCGCGTCGGCGCCGCGGTCCAGTGCCGAGGACGTCGATCAGGCGATGCGGGTCGCCACACGGGCGTTCCAGAGTTGGCGCACCACGCCGCCCAGGGAGCGGCAGCTCGCGATGCTCAAGTTCGCCGATGCCATCGAGGCGAAGTCCGCGGAGCTCGTCGACGTCGAGTGTCAGAACACCGGCAAGCCGCGCCAGCTCACGCTCGACGAGGAGCTGCCGCCCGCCGTCGACCACTTCCGGTTCTTCGCCGGCGCGGCCCGCGTGCTCGAGGGCAAGTCCGCCGGCGAGTACATGGCGGGGCACACCAGCTACGTGCGCCGTGAGCCGATCGGGGTGTGTGCGCAGGTCACGCCGTGGAACTACCCGCTGATGATGGCGGTGTGGAAGATCGCGCCGGCCCTCGCGGCCGGCAACACGGTCGTGTTGAAACCGTCGGACACGACGCCGATGTCGACGTTGCTGCTGGCCGAGATCGCGGCGGAGTGCTTCCCCGCCGGGGTGTTCAACGTGCTGTGCGGTGACCGGGACACGGGTCGCGCGCTCGTGGCGCACCCGACGCCGCAGCTGGTGTCGATCACCGGCTCCGTGCGGGCGGGCCGTGAGGTGGCGCTGGCCGCGGCGGCCGACCTCAAGCGGGTGCACCTCGAGTTGGGCGGCAAGGCCCCGGTGGTGGTGTTCGACGACGCGGACATCGCGGCCGCGGCGGAGGCGATCGCGGTCGGCGGTTACTTCAACGCCGGCCAGGACTGCACCGCGGCGACCCGGGTGCTCGCGGGACCGGGCCTGTACGACGACCTGGTCGCGGCCCTGACGGAGCAGGCACGCGGCACCCGCACGGGCCCGCCGTCGGACCCGGATGTCCTCTATGGACCGTTGAACAACGCCAACCAGCTGGCGCGGGTCCGCGGCTTCGTCGACCGCCTGCCCGACCACGCGGCACTGGAGACCGGCGGCACGCAGGTCGGCGAGCGGGGCTACTTCTACTCCCCGACAGTGGTTTCCGGCCTGCGGCAGGACGACGAGATCATCCAGGACGAGGTGTTCGGCCCGGTCATCACCGTCCAGCGATTCAGCGACGAGGACGAGGCCGTGGCGTGGGCCAACGGGGTGGAGTACGGGCTGGCGGCGTCGGTCTGGACGAAGGACCACAGCCGCGCGATGCGGATGACGGCCGCGTTGGACTTCGGCTGCGTCTGGGTGAACACGCACATCCCGTTCATCTCCGAGATGCCGCACGGCGGGTTCAAGCACTCGGGCTACGGCAAGGATCTGTCGATGTACGGGCTGGAGGACTACACGCGCGTCAAGCACGTGATGCACAACATCGGTTAGGGCTGCGCCGGCTGCTGCTCGACAGGGTCTTTCTCGGGCTTCTTCTCGGGCTCCGGTGGTTCGGGAGGGCGCGCGAGGAGCTTGCGCAGCTCCCGCTCACGGATCTGCTTGGCCAGCCGTCGTTGTCGCCACATGGTGCTCTCCCTTCGTCGGCACCAACGGTAGGCTCACCGCGCCGGGAGGGCTCCCGAATTACTGGTCCCGCATACCCCAGGGAGAGCCGTACTCCGCGAGCAGCTCCAGGAACGGGACGGCGTCGAAGGCCTCCGGACCGAGCACTCCCGCGCCCGACCACGCGCCGGACGCCAGCAGTTCCAACGCCACCACCGGGTTGATCGCCGTCTGCCACGCCACCGCCTGGTGGCCGTACTCGCGCATGGACCATTCGTTGTCCACCACGTGGTACAGGTACACCTCGCGCGGGTTGCCGGCCGGGTCGAGCCCGCGGACCCACGTGCCGGCACACGTCTTGCCACGCATCCGAGGCCCGAGACCGGCGGGGTCCGGCAGACAGGCGGCCACCACGTCGCGCGGCGACACCGTCACCTCCCCGACGCGTATGGGCGACACCGATGAGAGGCCAAGCTTGTGCAGCGTGCGCAGCACCTCGATGAACTCGTTACCCAGCCCGTACTTGAACGTGACCCGCTTCGCCGGCACCCAGCGCGGGATCAGCAGCACCTCCTCGTGCTCGACGTTCACGCACTCGACCGGGCCGATGCCCTCCGGGAAGTCGAACACCTCCGGCTCCGAGAACGGCTCGGTGGTGTACCAGCCTCGGTCGGACTCCCAGATCACCGGCGGGTTCAGGCATTCCTCGATCGTCGTCCAGATCGAGAAGGTCGGGGCGAAGTCGTAGCCGTCGACGACCAGGTTCGCGCCGTCACGGACGCCGATCTCGTCGATGGTCGAGAACAGGTGGTCAGCCGCGTAGCGGGCGAAGACGTCCGACAGGCCCGGTTCCACGCCGATTCCCACGAGTGCCAACCGGTCGCGCGAGGCCCACAGCGAGTTCTGTTCGAACTGGTCGTCGCCCAACTTCACGCCCGGTCGCGAGTACGGCGCCTCGGAGTCCGGTGTGGACAGTGACATCGCCATGTCGAGGTAGTCCGCGCCGGCTTCCAGGGCGCCGTCGAAGATGGGCAGCACGAACCGGGGATCGACGGCGTTGAACACGTGCGTGATGCGGTGCGCGCGGCAGAGGTCGGCGATCGCGGTGGCAGACGACGCGTCGACGGTGACCGACGAGAAACGCGAGTCCACCACGCAGGCGTCCGCGCGTGCGGCCGAGTAGTCGGCGACCACATAGGACTCGAAGAACTTCCTGCGTGCGGCGATGGACACCGCGGCGGAGCCGACCGCGCCAGCACCGATCTGCAAGACCCTCATACGAACCGAGCCTTTCGCCGGCCGCGCAGTTGCACGATGATCACCAGCACGAACGCGAGCAGGAACACCGCCGTGCCGATCACGTTGACCTGCCGGGGAATTCCGCGCTGCGCCGCGCCCCACACGTACATCGGGAACGTCACCGTGGTGCCGGAGTTGAAGTTCGTGATGATGAAGTCGTCGAACGAGAGGGACAGTGACAGCATGGCGGCGGCCGCGATGCCCGGCAGCACCAGCGGCAGCGTGACGCGGCGGAACGTCTGCCACTCGTTCGCGTACAGGTCCATCGCCGCCTCCTGCAGCCGGGGGTCCAGCCCGGCCAGGCGTGCTTTCACCGTGACGACCACGAAGGACAGGCAGAAGAGGATGTGCGCCACCACGACGGTCCAGAAGCCGAGCGGGACCCGCAACGTCACGAACAACGCCAGCAGCGAGGAGCCCATCACCACCTCGGGGGTGGCCATCGGCAGGAAGATCAGCACGTTCGTGGTGCCGCGGCCGCGGAACCGGTGCCGTGCCAGCGCGAACGCCATGAGGGTGCCGAGCACGGTGGCGACCAGCGTCGCCACGAGCGCGATGCCGACGCTGACCCGCAGCGCGTCGCCGATCCCCGCGGCGCCGAAGGGATGCAGCCAGTAGTCCAAGGTCCACTGTGGAGTGATGTCGTAGGACAGCCGGTTGGCCGACTTGTTGATCGACAGCAGGAACACGACGACGATCGGCAGGAACAGGTACGCGAGCACCAGCAGGCCGACGACGAGCACCCAGTGGTCCGCGACCCAGCGCCAGAACCGCATCTAGACCACCTCATCCGTGCCGGCCGCGCGGACATAGGAGAACACCATCACGAGGATCGTCGCCATCAGCAGGAACGACAGCGCGGCGGCCTGCGGATAGTCCAGCCGCACCAGGAAAGCGGAGTCGATCACGTTGCCGATCATGTACTCGTTGGGTGTGCCGAGCAGCTCGGCGTTGATGTAGTCGCCGGCCGCCGGGATGAACGTGAGCAGGGTGCCGGCGATGAGCCCGGGCATCGACAGCGGCAGCGTCACCCGGCGGAACGTGGTGGCAGGCTTGGCGTAGAGGTCACCGGCGGCCTCCAACAGCCTGCCGTCCAGGCGTTCCAGGCTCGCGTACAGCGGAAGCACCATGAACGGCAGGAAGTTGTAGACCAGCCCGCACACCACCGCGGCCGGTGTGGCGAGCAGCCGGAAATCGTCCGGCACGAACGGCAGCGACCGGAAGAACCCGACGACCGGGCCGTTGTCCGACAGGATCGACTTCCACGCGAGCGTGCGCACGAGGAACGTGGTGAAGAACGGCGCGATCACGCACACCAGCAACAGGTTTCGCCACCGGCCGGCCTTCTGGGCGATCGCGTAGGCCAGCGGGTAGCCGAGCACCACACAGATGATCGTCGCGAGGCCCGCGTACACCGCGGACCGCACCAGATGTGGCCAGTAGGCGGCGATCGCGTCGACGTAGTTGCCGACGGCAAACGCTTGCGAGTACCCGAGCTCGAGGCTGCCGGACCGGTCGTACAGGCTGGTGCCGGCGAGCTGGACGGTCGGCACCACGAAGAACAGCAGCAGCCACACTCCGCCGGGCAGCAGCAGAAGATACGGGATCCACCGCCGGCGGCGACTGGTCGGCTGCGGCGGTGCGGTACTGGCGGACGGACCAGTGCCGGCCGCCGCGCCAACCAGCGCGGTCATGATGCCCCCGCCCCGCCCGACGCTACCTCCATGGCAACGAGCGGGCCGCTCATTCTGCTCCCTGGGCCTGCACGAAAGTCCCATTCGTGCGCCCCGAACCCGTGCGAAAGGTCCATTCGTGCGGTGCGGACTCCGCATGCTCCGCTCATGGTGCCACCCCGAGCGGGTCAGCCGAGTACTGCGTGACCTCGTCGCCCTCGCCGGCCGCTCTGGCCAGCACGAACGAGTGCGGCGGGTACCAGTGGGCGACGACCTCGGTGCCTGGCGAAAGCGGCTCCCCTGCCGCGGCGTTCGCCGAGAACACCGACATCTCCTGTCCCCACGGGGTTTTCAGCAGATACTCCGTGCTCACCCCCGCGTAGCAGGTGTCGGTGAGCACGCCACGGACCTGGTTGTGCGTCTCCGGCGCGGTCTCGCCCGGCAGGGCGAGCCGCACCTTCTCCGGCCGCACGCCGAGCCACACGCGGCCGTCCGTCGAGTGTGCGCGCCCGGTCGGCGCCGCGAACCGTTCCCCATGTGCGGTAAGGAGAAGGTCGGCGCCGGAGGTGCCGGACACCTCGGCGGCGAACAGGTTGGACTGGCCGAGGAAGTTCGACACGAACGGTGACGCTGGGAACTCGTAGATCTCGGTCGGCGCGCCGAGCTGCTCGATGCGGCCGTTGTTCATCACCGCGACCGTGTCGGCCATCCACATGGCCTCTTCCTGGTCGTGGGTGACGTGCAGGAAGGTGATGCCGACCTCGGTCTGTATGCGCTTCAGCTCGATCTGCATCTGCCTGCGCAGCTTCAGGTCCAGCGCGCCGAGCGGCTCGTCGAGCAGCAACACCTGCGGCTCGTTGACGAGCGCGCGGGCGAGTGCGATCCGCTGCTGCTGGCCGCCGGAGAGCTGCGCGGGCTTGCGTTTGCCGAAACCGGGCAGCTGCACCAGGTCCAGCATGTCGGCGACCTTCTTCGCGATGTCCTTCACGCCACGCTGCCGCAGTCCGAACGCGATGTTGTCCTCGATGTTCAGGTGCGGGAACAACGCGTAGCTCTGGAACACCGTGTTGACCGGCCGCCGGTACGGGCGCAGACCCGTGATGTCCTTGTCTCCCAGGCGGATCGTGCCCTCACTGAGTTCTTCGAGCCCGGCGACCATGCGCAGTGTCGTGGTCTTGCCGCAGCCGGACGCGCCGAGCAGCGCGAAGAAGCTGCCCTGCGGCACGGTGAGGCTGAGGTCGTCGACGGCGGTCATCCCACCGAACCGCTTGGTGACGTTCTCCAGTACCAGGTCATCCATGGCTACGCTCCGATCACCTGCTGGAACCGCTGCTCGTAGATGCGTTCTTCCGCTTCGTTCAGCGCCATGAACACCGTGGCGTTGGACAGCGTGTCCTCACTCGGGAAGATCAGCTCGTTCTCGGCGAGGTCCGGATCGATGTTGACCATCTCGTCCTGCGCGCCGAGGACCGGACAGATGTAGTTGACGTACGCGGCGAGCTCCGCGGCGACAGCGGGCTCGTAGTAGTAGTTCATGAAGTCTTCGGCGTTGACCTGGTGCGTGGCGCGGTTGGGGACCTGCATGTTGTCCGACCACAGCATCACGCCCGACTCCGGCGTCACGAACTGGATCTTCTCGTCCTCGAAGTTCAGCTGGATGACGTCACCCGACCAGGCGACGCAGGCCGCGATGTCACCCTTCGCGAGGTCCTGGGCGTAGTCGTTGCCGGTGAAGCGGCGGATCTGGCCGGAGTCGACGGCCCGCTGCAGCTTGTTCAGCGCCTGGTCGAAGTCATCCTCGGTGAACTTTCCCGGGTCGAGGCCCATCGACCGCATGATCAGCCCCATCGTGTCCCGCATCTCGGAGAGGCACGTGACCTTGCCCTTGAGATCCGGCCGGGTCAGCAGCTCGTCGACGGTCCGGACCTCCTTGGTCA
>Ga0307512_10007823_pt1 | contig 10515 bp, 15 predicted proteins | sample 14_EM_MG_FD_200267 | JGI IMG/M metagenome (GOLD analysis project Ga0307512, IMG submission 200267) | Populus trichocarpa ectomycorrhiza microbial communities from riparian zone in the Pacific Northwest, United States - 14_EM | ecosystem: Host-associated > Plants > Roots > Unclassified | place... | reverse complement strand
CTACAGGTACTACTCTAATACAGTAGCTTGAACATCTACTGAGGTTTACTACAGGGTTACCAACTTCCTTTCTACAGCTTCTGTCCTCTAGGTCCACTGCAGCAACCCCCAACACACTTTTTTCAAGATCTCGTGCCCCACCTCACAAGGTTTCCCGGGGGCAGGACCTAATTCATTTCGTTGTAGTCAACTGTACCACCTTTCGCTACTTGGTACATACAACATGCCCGACGCGTCTCGTGCTCTCCTTGAAATGATGTCTCTTGTTTTTCTGCCCCCTGCTAGTACAAGCCCCAAACTGACTACGAGGTGGAACGAAGCGGTTGCAAAGGCTAATTTCGCGGTAAGGCCGGTGCCTAAAGCTTTCAGCACTTATCTTAAAACTGGTGCCCAAGTAGGTTTAACATTGTACCAGACGGTCTGGACCACTGTTTCTGACTTACATAATGGTCGAATTCTTGCACTTGGGCTAGTCCCTAAGATGGTCCTTCATTGCGAGAACGCCGTTGAAGGTAAATTAATGGTTCAACAAGTCTTTTTCAACAAAACCCATACACTCACTCATCTTTGCACATTCACCTTTTGAGCAATCTTCTCAAACTTCGCTTGGATATCCAATGCCATTGTGCGAAGCTCGACTTGAGCGGCGACCAACTGATGCATCAACCAGCTTTGCCTAGTGATAAATTCAACAATACGCACACGCAAGTCTTCAAGGTCAGAGTCTTTGGGCACATGAGGACCAGGCGAGGGGACCGAAGGCTGCGAGTTGAGGGGGATGCATCAGCTACACGGTGGAATTTGTCAGGGCGAGGGGAATGGGCGCGCTGCTCTGTAGCTTCCATGGTGGGCGTGGATGTGGATGCCGCGGAAAGGACCCCCTTTGGTTGTGGAGCTAAGAGAGGGGTTGAAGAGCATTGGCATGGTGCGGGTGCCCTTGCGGACGCGGTTGTCTTGATGGCATACGCCGCCAGTGGTAGTTCATCATCTCGCTTGTGCTGACAGATGTTTAGTGGCTCAAGGAATGATGACAAGGGATCACCTTGCGACATTCTCTGATCGGCCTGGACCTCTCCTCCGTCTCCGTCTCCTTTTCCTTTCCTTTCGCTTTCGAACCGGCATTCGAATTCGAGCATCTGTGGCACAATATCTTATATTGCGCACATCCTCCAACCGCTGGTCCTGTGCAGATTGTCCTGGTGTCCTTGCACGCGCTGCATGGCTGAGCTGGGTACTCGATTCGCAGCTTCTGCTCTTCGGAGCCATTGTAATCTTCAGACTGCGAGGCTGTAAGTTGATGATAGCAAGTAGCATATTGGAACTTACCACAATCTTGCCCGAGGGCGACATGACAAAAACCACTTTGTAATGTTCTGTCATTGGTGGAAGCAGATCTTGCAGGCTGTTGTGAAGGTAGGCTTTTATGCTATGAGGTGCGGCGTAGGACATCGTATGCGTTTTCTTTCTCCCTCATGTGTTCATGGAGTACAGTCAAATAAGGAATGTGTTGTAATTTACAAATGTATAAAAGGGTGCGATTTGTTCAGGGCGTATCTTATTTCCTAGCCTTTCCCCACCGGCTGCCCTGTACCGCACTTACCCTAGTGTTAGCTAGCGACCCGGGATTGGCTGGTGCAATTGGATTCCTTGGGGGCACATCAACCGGACTTAACCCTCTTGCCACCGTGGTAATGTCAGTTGGGCGCCTGGGGAATGGATATGCAGCAGTGGCGGACCTGTGTGCAGAGCTGCTGTTCTGGGTGGAGGCAAAGGGGTTTTTTATCACAGGACGCGCAGGGGGATCGCAGTGGTCAACTGTAGGATGGGAAGATGGTATCCGCGTAGGAGGGCTACACAGTTTCCGCAGTGCGGTTGCTTTGTCTTCCTGCAGGCCGTTTTGGCCACCCTCTTCCATGAGGGGTGCAAATGTCTGGTCATGGTCAACATCGGGCGCGATGCTGTTGTCTCCATGAGTCTCCCCTGCGCCGCATGCAGCGTTGTCTTTTGGATTGGGGGCGGCGTGCGAAAGGGAGCTGGCCTGCGGAGAAAAGGAATTGTGGAAGGGTATTTTCTTGAGAGGAGGTTGGGGGACTGTCCACACAGTGGCTGGCTCGAAGGACGGGTCATCGACGTTGATACCATTTTGCTGGATGTTTCCAGATTCGATCGCTGCAGCTTGGGACTTGTCCTTACCTCTTGAAATTGAATAGGTCCCTCTAGGCTGCTCTGCTAGGTTGGGATAACTAGAATATGTGCGCGCGCGCTTACATGTTTTGTCGAGGGCATTTCCGGGGGACGGGGGGGGTTTCCGTTTATTGCCAGGTTGGGGAGACATCGCGCCACCCTTCGCGGCAATGCCCTTTGTAGATCCTTGCTTATGTGCATCTTTTGTGATTTGCGGCCCTTGCACATTGTGCGTGGATCCCGCTGGCAGCAGATCCAAAGTTGCCCCTTCTCCCTGCGCCCCTGTCTCCAACTTGGTCTCTGGAACCTTCTTGGCCTTTTCCTTGTGCGCTCGTTTGCTTTTGCCTTTGGCATGTTTGAGTGGAATAGAAATGATGTCGCCATCGCCGTCCGTCTGCTGTTGGAACATCTCCTCTAAAGCGTGCACTGTTAGCACCGTTCACCTTGCCACCACCGCAAGGATGGGTTGACTCACGGATTTCAGGATCGCACCCAACAAATGCAGAGTGCAACTGCCCCTTGTCAAAGGAAATGTTGTTGAGGAAGACATCTGGGGTGCCGAGAGCTATGAACCGATATATATGGACCTGCTTTTGTTGAGGGTAACGAAAGATCCGCCCGCGCAGCTGCTCGTCATCCAGTGCCGACCACGTTGTATCCTGCACATGCATGCTCGCTGCTCAATCCTCTGGAGCTTCTAAAAATGATAAAATCTCGCACCAATATGATCATGATATTTGCGCAGGCCAGGTTCAGGCCGACAACGCCAACATTGGACAAGATGAGGACACGGCATCCAGCCTCTGGAGTCGAATTTCTGAATGTTTCAATTGCGTCTTGTCGCTTCTTTGGGGTCATTGATCCATTCATCTCGACTGCACAAATACAATATAAATCCAAGATCTAAGGTAATGGGCAGGTGAGAAGTGCAGCTCCAATGTCTATATTCAGCTGCTTACATCCAAGAGCGCCTGATTCGATGACGGAAAGGCAGAGTAGATGACGATGCGGTCGCAGTGGGGATATTTCTGGGTATCGCCGCTGCAGTCGCTGAATAAGAGCGTGTGCCCATCCTCATCCATCTTCAGAGCTGGCGCGCCATCTTTCTGGAGGTGATATTTGACGACTTGCGCTAAGGTGTCAAGTTTGATTGTTTTTTCTTGCGAGGCGTGCCAGGCTTCCAGCGAGGCAGGCTTCTTCCAATAATCGCCAAATTTCGGATTGAGGCGTGGGTGAAGGATCGCACGGCGGAATTCGATGTAAAAGTGCTATGCAAGATGTTAATGGGCATTGGGGATGAAAATGGGTACAGAAATAGCAATGGGCAGGATGACCATGCTTTGCATATCTCCTTGGGAGGGTGCATGCCACTCTGCCCTCCGGGACATAAAATAGCACTCACCTTGCGTGCATCTGGAGAAGCCATGAGATTTTCCTTCACTATTTCCTTTGCAAAGTCGCGCAGGTTTCCCATCTCCCAGTCATACATTTTGACCTTGAGGATATGTTCCATGTATGGTTTCATGCCAAAGATCTTGTTCCCCATGCAGTCCAATGAGTCGATAGTCCTGCGGATGACGTTCCGCGCAAAGCGCTGACGCATCTTGCACATCCACTGCCGCATGACATTACCAAATTCCAGCTCAGGGGTATTGGGATTCTCCTTTCCCACTAGCACGCCGCGCAGGATGGACCCTTCAACCCCGGCCTCTCTGAGCACCTTGTTGTCCCGTCGCGTAGCCCGATTGACCTCGCGGTTGAGCTCCAAGAACTCCTCATAGTCAAGGAAGCCCTGAACCCCTAAAAGTTGGCCTATAATGTACAGATCCTAGTACACCGTGGGCAGTTGGATCAGCATTCTTGTTGCCATGGAACTCTTCAATCTCACCTGAGGCTTTGTGGTCACTGGTGTCGCCGTCATAGCCACCATCACCTTTGATTTCTCTCTGAGGGCGCGCGCGGCCATATGTGCAAGATTGTGCTTGCGCGCAGAGTGGGCCTCATCTAAAACGAAAAATCCAAATTCGTGACCATAGACAGTTGAGGGAGATACAGCTTGAAAGCGGCTGTTTGGGATGGCCCGCCCAGCTTCTGCCTTGAGTCCTGCCCGGAAGACCCTTGTCGCATCATCCTGGATAGCCTGAGAGATGGCATAGTCAACACACCAGCCAGCGGTATCTCTTAGACTTACTGAGTTCGTTGCCAAGATGATGCGCTGGATTTGAGCGTGGTTCGACTTTTCGTACAGCGTCGTCCACCATTGCTCGCGAGAGCTCAGCTTGCCGGCGTAGGGTAGAATGTCGAAGGAGTGAGGAATAAGGAACCGCTCCATCTCACGCTGCCATTGCTCCTTGAGGTTCACTGGGCAAACGATGATATGCGGTATGTCAGGTATGTTTCCAACCTTTCCGCCGAACTTCCTGTCTTCTATAAAGCAAAGGTCACCTTGCGCAGCAACTGCTTGTGTGAACCGCTTACCGAATATACCTGGAAAACAATTGTGCCTTGAATAATGCTTGTGGTAGAATGCCAGGCATGCGATCGCACCCACGACCTGCAGGGTTTTGCCAATACCAACCCCGTCCATAAGGAGGACGGGCTCTCCCTGGAATGCGCATTCCAAAATTCGAAGGATGCCAACCAGCTGGTGCCAGCGCGGCCGCAATTGAACACGCCCTTTGCTTGGGTCGCAGAGCCACAATTTCCCATCCTCGCTCCAGGGGGCAATGATGCAATTGGGGTCGGTCCACTCTTGAAACAAGTTGATCATCTGGTTGGGCAATCCTAGTCGTCTCCACAGTTCCGCCTCAGGGACCTTGCTGAGCTCTTCTACGCCCTCCTTCCAGTCCGCGATATTGATCGTGTCATCGAGATCTAACTCGAATGGCTCCTGACCTTCGGTGATGTTTTCCAGCGACGCACGGATCGCCTGGTCAATTGCTTGGACATCGTCCGCACTTGCCAAGTTCTCCAATGCATCTCGCAGAGCCTTGGGCAACTCTAACACAGCCCATTAACACGGTGCACACCAAAATGTAGGGCATTGAGACTTACTCTTTAGGGCTAAACACGAATCATCTTTCCTCATAGCAGCCAGCATGCCCTCCAACTCAGTTATGTATTCTTGCAGCTGGTTGACGGATGCGCTGTCTTCGTACTTTGCCAAGACAAGAACGGTTCGGCGGACGCGTGTAAGGAACTTCTTGATGTCCGTGGCTGTAGGCCTGACGCCTTCTGCAGTGAGATCTATTCGATGTGCCTATTTGTAAACACCCAACCTATTAGAACTAAATAGATTACGCACCTTTCCATACCGTAGCTATCTCTTCAATATCCTTTTCAAGCCTGTCAACCTCCCTTGAGGTTGACTTCCGGTATCGATTCCATGTTATTGCCAAGAGAGTGTCGACGAACTTCAGGACTGGCGTCTTGAGTAGGGTTCCACCTCCCAAAAACACTCTGTCGCCCATAAGGCGGTTTGCAACAGTCGACCTGATGTCGCTAAGCTGTGCTTCTTCGAGGGTGGGCAGCTGGGTGTAGGGAATTTTGAGCTAATGTGCAGATGGCAACAGGAACAAAAATTCTCACCTTCCTCGTGCCTCGCTCTGCCATGACTTGGTATGGCCCGCGCCCCTCCGCCATGAGTGTCTCGTCGATGACCTTGTTGATGGTCCACTTCGGAAGTCGTGCCTTCACCCAGTCCTTCCACGCCTTGCGACCAGCGGAATTGTTGTCCCCCTTGACTGCAACGATGTAGTTGTCCTGCTCTGCCTCTGGAATTGACCACACTTTCTGGACAAATACCTCCACCTCTTTTGTGACCCTTATGGTCCACTCCGGAACGATTGTCGACCGCGCTTCATCAGGAGCATCGCCGGATATGTCCCAGGGTATACCATAAACTTTAGTGAGTGCTTGCCAACTGGGGGTGGTCCACGGCAGGCCTTCTGTATTGCCCAGGACCAGGAGTGCTGAGTGTATCGCTTGGGTGGGCATGAATGTCTGGCAGCGCAAGGTGGGTGGTGTGATTCTCTGACAATCTCCCAGTGCCCTGTGGCTTTTTCTGGCATTCCAGGCTTCAGGGTCGGGGTACGACACGCGCATGTATTTTGCAACGTTGGGCCGTTGTGCTAAAGACCGGAGACTCGGAACGTTGAATCCCGCTGCACGCTTGGCTGCATATGTAAAAGGATGACGCGTAGATCGGTCGTTCACAACTTGAAAAATGTCCAGGCCTCGCACCACTACACTACTGCGGACTTAATGTCTTTTCCGGTTGCTGTAAGCAGTCAAGTGGGATGCAACGTTTATTTCAAGCCTATCTGAGAGAGGCTCCCAGCAACACTCTGCTTTTGAATACTTCGGGTCTGATTTGGTGGGATGAGTCAGCTAAGCGAAGTAATTCAGTTAATTAGGCTCAGATCTGCAAAACTACCCAATTGAGGGCTGGTCGCAGAAAGGCACCTTTAGCGCTCGCTTAGACGCTCTCAGGCAAATGAGAGGGCTCTGCTAAGCGCAAGAGACTTTCAAACAACCGTCCCGCTGGCGGCGTTGTGCAGATTGGCTGACCAGTCCTCCGGGTAGCTTTGTAGTTGTAGCCACAGGTATTGAGCAAACCATTCCGCGATCCAAATATCGCTGCTGTAAAATTTCTGCAAATTTGCACCGCAAGTCCATTCCATTGCTTAGGCGATGGTAGGTTAGGAGTGCGACTTGCCCCAATGAATCTTAGCAGTTTCCCCCACTCCGTTCTTTGATCACCTGTCGATATTACATACATTCTAGAACACGCCGTATACGCGCATACAAGAGTGGCTATCCCAGACGGCCAACCCGGGTATCTGCAATTTGGTCAGCATAGCCTGCCATGCCAGGTGCCAAACGGCCATAAGGGATGGTAATGGTGCGCGGTCCATTTTTCAGATAAAACAGCCATCCACTATTATCAGAAAACGGCTTATAACTGGAACCCCAGAGGCACCAACTGGTAACGCTTACCAGGTTGAGTAAGCATTTGCCGGGCACTCAAACAATTCACAAACTGGAGCAAGCGCATAGCGTAATTCAGCCGTTATCTTTCTGTTTGGAAGGAGCTTTGCTCCATGCCCCATGCTTCCGTTCCATTGCATAAGTAATGGTTTGGCAGGGGCCATTCGGCCCGATAATGGGTATATGGGCCGACCCTCTCACTGCCCAACGCCCCCATTCCTCATTCCCACCCCCTCCGGTGCATTTCGTACTACCTAACCTAACCCATCCATTGTAAAATGCCCCCTGCTAGGTATCCTGATGAGCGAGAGGAACATGGGATCCAAATGACCCTCGAGGATTTCGTCGCCGAAGCAGATACGCTATTTGCGCCACTTAAAGACCAAACTCTGAACCTCCCAGAGGTGGCGGAGGCGTCGCTCACCTTCTGCAAGTTCGCATTGGCCGGCCGCATCCAGAGAAACGGCGTTGGAAGGCATATCACAGTCAATCCCTGCCAGGGTCTCGTTCCACCTCCACACTATAACATCACCAGAGACTACGATTCTCTCATCGGTGCGGGATGGGACCTACCGTACTCCCAGCACCTCGCTCTATTTCCCGTCCCCCCTTTCAGAGACACCCTTCGCAAGTCGAACCATCTTAATGCCCGGGCATACAGTCCAAATGTAAGTATGTCCATAACTCCAGGGCCACAAGCTCATACCTAGTTAGGGGGAGGAGCTCGATGTCGCCATGTGCAACATCCCAAACTATGCATTCGGAAAGGTGACTACGCGCTCAGTCGTGCGCGTCTTCCTTCCCCGGATGTACAAAGTTCATGAGAAGGGGATCCCCCCTGCAGATCTCGCGCTCATCTACGACAAGTGTCTGCGTCCTCTAGTGGTTCAGCTCATGCCGAACATGGCTGCGCATTGGCCTGTCAGCTACGGTGGCGCGATGACTCTCTATAAGGATCAGAGGGGGCACATCCATCCTGGCTCTCTGGACGTCCCTTCCCACTTGCTAGACATATTTGGCCTTATGTATCTGCGAAGGCTCGCCCAGCTCGGGCCTCATTTTTGCGATGCCTATTTCGTGCATGAACTCAGGGGATGGAAAGCAGCCACAGTGCATGACCCAACTGACGAGCCTGACAAGGTTGCGGCCCTGGACGACCTCACGAATGTGTTGCGCATGGATGCGATAAACAGGGACGAGTGGCATGTGGATGTTGGCGTGGAACTGGGATATCCTGGTCATATAGTCACTTGGAAGAAGAACGGTCATTACCATGTCTTGAAGGGTTGCCTTCCAAGCATTGGTGAGGCGGAGATCCAGGCGTTGATGAGGCAGACGAATTTTACTTTAGATCCACTAATTCATCTGCTGGACTTGGCTGGATTCAGGTGCAGGCCAGGAGCCAAAGGCAGGGCTGACAACGTCACCTACATCCAGGCCTATACCACAGAGAAGACCATGGCCTATCAGCACCACGTCGGTCTCTTCACAGAGCGCAATGCCCGCTGTGTCCTCTCCAGCGAATCCCTGGCGAAATTAGCAAATGACTTAGAGAAAATGAGCGAGATTCTGTCTGAATGCATGGGAGAAGATGGCGAACCCCGTGCGCCACAAGACGGATGTGCCAGGATCGAAGTGCGCGCGCGTCTCTCTGATGCTATGCACCTCTTGGATGATATTTCTGAGGAAGTCCTGCAAGGTAGCATCGCCGCCATCCCAGCCATGCCTTACTGGTAGGTCCATTTACCTTCCTAGCCATAAGGGCAAAGAAATGATGCCCAACCAACTACAGGTCATTCAAGTGGTATCGCCTTGCTGGCATATACACCGCGGTCAAGAGCTTCTGCAAAGGCAATGCTAGAGATCGAGAGACCAGCCCTTCCATCGCACTGGGTGGTGTAATTGTGTGGCTTGTGAACGGTCTCCATCACCGCCCCCAAGACAATTTCCAACTGCTCGCAGAGGAGGCCTGTCAACGCGTTCCTCTCAACTACGAGGACTATGACCCAGACCTCGACGGCGATGACCTAGAAGCAAGTGCGCCGCTGATGTACAATGCAGGTGTATATTTCGTCTGCGACGTCTCCTCCGACAGAGGCTCCGGAGTGTATCGCATTCCAATCCACAAGGAATTCAGCGACCAGGCTCTCATGAGCGCCTTCAGAATGCCACAAGAGGAAATCAGGCGCATCATTGGGATCAACCAGCTCCGGGAGATACCTCGTCCACGCACAAATCCCCAGCGCACCAACAACCGTTCCACGCGGGCCACCCTTCGCGCAGACTACTACCGCCCTGAAGACCGTGCGCTCCCTCAGATAAACAATGTCTTGGATGATATCGAGATTCGCCCAACTCACCGCATGCGAGGAGATGACGTAACACATTTCAGGAACCATGGCGGAGGCAACCGCGCTGTAGCTAGGGAAGAGGAGATGGCTCAGAGAAGTGTCACCACCACGGTGCAGAAAATTCTGGAGCAGTTTTTTATCGACATTATCGAGGAGTCTCCAAATAGGAAATCTGTATCCCAGGGGGCTTGGACCAACATTCCAAAGGTGCTGCGTCACCAGGAGGCAAATGAGGCGCTGTTTCAGTCCTTTGCGCTTCCGTTCACCGCTGTGCAATTCGCTTGGTGCAGCCCTACTGAATGGGAAGTGCATTTTAATAGGCTCTTTCCAGAGACCGAGCGAGAGAAGCGCGGTCAAAACTATGGAAAATGCAGCTACTTCGAGGACTGGATCCAACTCATGAGATCGCTAAACCCAGCCTCCAAAACGCGCGTGCGCAAAGAGGTGCGTTCAAAGTTCAATACACTTTCATGGGTCCCCTATACCCAATCCGACCGGATCTGGTGTACAAGGCGAGCACAGGGCTCTAAGTGGAGCGATCTGCCAAGGCGAAACAGGCCTGAGGGTGCTGGCCCCCAGATCGCGCTCAATACGGGGGCAGTGCGCCCAGGAAATTCGATACCGACCCTGCGACCTGCTCCAGTTGTGGAACGCGCCGAGGGAGATGAGGAAGAGGACGACCCTGTAGAATTTGAAGGTAATTATCAAGGGAGGGCCGACCTTCAACAAGAAGGGGAGGAGGAGGAGGAGGGCCACTGATCGTTGGACGGTGCTGATGCTCCTCAGTATGGCGAAAAGGAAACATTGGATGTCGAGAACAGCAGTACATACCAACTTGGCATATATCTGTCTTAGATATTAAAGCACCACAAAGACGGTGAAAGGTATGCCAAAAGGACTGGAGTGTTGTGCAAATATAAGCAGAAGTACCTGACAGACAGGGAGTCAAGGGAATGGGTGAAAATCTTCTAATATCAAAGTGCGCATTCAA
>Ga0307512_10007822_pt1 | contig 10515 bp, 8 predicted proteins | sample 14_EM_MG_FD_200267 | JGI IMG/M metagenome (GOLD analysis project Ga0307512, IMG submission 200267) | Populus trichocarpa ectomycorrhiza microbial communities from riparian zone in the Pacific Northwest, United States - 14_EM | ecosystem: Host-associated > Plants > Roots > Unclassified | place... | reverse complement strand
CCTGGGTTCGCCTCTATATCCCATCGGGCCACGGCTCTGATCCAGATGGGTGGGAAGAGGGCGTGCTGACCGCTTTCTCCCCTTCCCGTTTTCCCTTCCCCTACCCCACATACTCACAGGCGCTCTGCGAACTCACTAATGAATGGCAAAACGTGGTGATGATGCCCGATGGCGTTGCGTTGCGTGACATCGAGGACGACTGCACGGCGCTCTACCATGCCCTCGTCGACCTCTCACTCATCATCGTGCTCACCTGGCCGCCAATACAGCAGCCATCATTGGGTACGGAGGGAGGGCAACCACCTGCGCAGGAGCAGCTGCTATATCTGAGAGGCAAGGCCCAGCTGAACCTGAACTGAACAACGACAACGAGGGGGTTAGGGCTTAGATGCATGTGACCGCGTAAGATGGCCGTCAACGGCCGTTTTTCGGCTAAATCCGGCTCAAACTCGTATCGTGTTACAGCCATTGAAGGATGCATTCAGACCATCGGTAATGGGTACTATACGATCTTAATCTTCGTCCATTCTATCCTCCTCGTCATCCTCCCAGGGGTCCACAGTCCTCTCAGCTGCAATTATTTGCTCTATTTTCTCTACAGCTTTCTTTGTCGCCGCCTCCTTCATCTCACTTTCAGTACGAACCGGCCCAGGGTTCTTGATGGGATACTCCACCCTACCAACCTCGAAACCGTCCACGTGCACACAGCAGACCTTCGTTCCCTCTTCTTCGTATACCTGATATCCCACGTCAAAGCCGTGCTGAATTGATAAGAAAGTAAGCCAATGCAGTGGTGCTTTCAGCGTTTTGAATGCCTCTGTGGCGGCCGCCCGCTTCGTCTCCTGGACTGATTCTGTAACGTCACGTGATTGAACACTGGCGACGGCACTGCCTTGCACGATCACGGCGCACGTCCGGATGCCCTGCAACTCCTCGATGGCGTACTCTATGCTCAGATCAGGATTACGCTTCGCGAGCCAGATCTTGAGCAAGGAAATTGGATCCTCCAGTAGTGTGATTGCCTTCTGTGCTACGGCGAAGCGAACGCCCTCCTGGCTGATGCGCCCACGCCATTCGTCCTCGACTGTGGCGACCTCATAACCGTCCCAGACGACCGAACAGCTGACCCTGTTATCGTTCCTCTCGGGGGTACTACACTCCACCTTCTCGTGGTTCTTGTCCGCCCATAAGTGCAGCTGCGAGACGGGGTGCAGCACGTCCGAATCGCGCTCGACGATGCGTTCCAAGACTTCCCAGTGACCCAGGCGCCGGAGCACACCCCGCACAACTTCCAGATCTCCACGGAAATCGAGGTAGACGGCCCCGAGCAGGCTCTCAACCATGTCGCTAAGGAACTTGGGCGCCTGCAATGACGTTAAAGCGGCCCACGGAAAAGCGCGCCCCTCTTCGAGTGTCGCCTCGATGTCGTCGCGACCACCCGGACGCTCCCACCGGGCGAACGTAGCCTGCTGCTCGTCCAGGATGCGCACGCTTGAATGCAAGAGACATTGGTAGAGGTGCATGCGCTGTGCATCCTCCGTCACGGTCGTTCCTTTGTCAGGTGACCAAGACGGCATGACAACAGGCAACTCGGTAGATGCGCGCAGGCACAACATCGCCAGGAAGTGTGCATTCACTACGGCTGTCTTGATGGTGTGTAAACCACCCGGGCCGTAATCCTTCCCGGGCGCGCGGTAGAGATAGTCGATGACGAGCATGTCAAGCACGGCATCTCCAAGGAACTCCATACGCTCGTAAGAAATGGTCTCCAGTTCGCCTTGGTAGCTCGCGTGGGTGAGGGCTTCTACAGCAATCACTTTGCGGTGGAATGTGTATCCGAGAATGTTCTCTACGATGCCGATCTGGGTGGGGTAGTGTTTGAGGTCGGTGATGCTGGAATACATATCGTCAATGCATTCAGGGAGGGGTCGCCACGACAGACCGAGATCGAAAACCCTCATACACTCGATCCCCATCGTGAAGCCGCCGTGAAAATACGCAGCACCGATCAGCGCTTCCACAACGTCTGCCAAGACCTTTGACGATATATACCGTGCAACGTTGGCTTTCCTCTTCTGTCTTTCTGTCATCCCAGACGTGTCAGGCGATTGCGATGACGTTTCTTCGAATATCAACGCGGGTGGGTCGGATGCTCGCCGCGGCTTCCACTTCTTGGGTACAAAGAGATTCCGGATGATCCACTTGGATAGCTTCCGATGAGTTGCTATCTCGGCAAGATTGTCATTCGAGACCACGACGTCCTTGTGTCCCGTCAGATACCCTTCGTGCCAAAGCGGATGCGCCGAGAGAAGCTGTATGCTCACTGCATACTTGAGGGTGGTGTCGCCAAGCGTCTCAAGACGCTGGTAGTGGCTGCGTTCCTGAGCGGATGGCGTAGTAATCGCAGTCATGAGCAAATCCAGGGGGATCTCGGCTAAACAGGTCTCCCCGAATAAGGTATCTCTCAGGGAAGAGGCCGTGCGGACCATCTCGAGGTGCCTGATGATCGACGGAGTCCACTGCGCATATTGTACTTCGTGGGAGGAAATGAGTGCGACTAACGTGAAGTCTTTTAAAAGCAGCACGGGTTTCTGGCTCACAGCATCCATCCCCTTTGACTCATCAGGCATGGGCGTAAGGAAGTTGCGCTTGACGAGAGACCGTGCCTCGATGAGTGGGTAAGTAATCTCGAGTTTGGCAGCACCATCGTGGTCACCCCTTCGCACATGTCGCCTCACAAGGCCTGCCATGTCCTCTGGGGTAGGCGGAGTATTCCGTGTGCGTAAAAACCGATAGGATTTGGCCGTAAAGCTCGTCCCGCTCACAAGAAAGATATCGTCCACATGGCCGTAACGGCGCTCGAACCATGAGAAGGGCGCAAGGAGGGTTCGTCCACCGGTGGCGGAAGGGCTGTGGTCTGAGATCAAAGCCCTTCTCTCGTCCCAAACCGTCGGAGATTCATCCATAGGAAGAAAGAGATAGAGGAAGTCCGTCTGGTCCCATGGTTCCATGCGCGAGCCAAACATCGGCCAGAAAAACCGCCGTGTAAACTCTTTTGCACGAGTCAGAATGCCATCGTCATTGGCGACAATTGGCGTTCCTTCTCGGACGCGCACCTTGAAGGGGGGGCATTCGCGCGAGTGTATAATGGGGAGCTCGTAGATTCCGAGCGAAGGTAGCGCAACCCGTGTCAGCATGCGCAGCGGTGGGAGTCCGTCCATTTCTAATATTGTAGACCACCATCGCTTATTCGCCCCACCATCACTCCAGGGATCCATTTGGCTCGAGGCGCGTATCGTACCTTCGCGTTGAGCAGCGCGCTTCGGCAGAGCGCTCGTGAGCGGCAGGAGGTGATCGTTGAGTAGCTTGCTCTCATATAGGGCACGATAAGCCTCGAAGGCAACGTGGCGCCGAGCCGCCACCTTCGTGGAGTGAATTCGAGGAGTCACAAACGAGCGGAATTTAGGGTCCAACGGTTTCGGAAGGGTCAGCGTACAACCATATGGGCCGTAGTACGGGGGGCGGTGTCCACGGTCTGCGTGCCATTCCAATGGGTAATCGGGAGGGTCGATGTCAAATAGAGGGGTATGATTGAGTACCCCTGAATAAGGAAGAATGGAACAGTAATGGAAGATATGCTCAATAGCCGAGTTTCCTGTCAGCACTGCGCTGTGACGGTTTTAGCGAGAAGAAGCAGGGAGGATGTGCGCTGGCGCTTACCCAGTCTCTTCTACCCTGAATCGCAATCCCCCGTCTTCGTCTTCGTCGTCCGTTGGCCGATCTTCATCGTTACAGTAAAGATCACCCCTCGTGTTGTATAACCTGGTCATCTCTTGTTCCTGCTCCTCCCAATTTTTGATGGCCGATGGAAATACCAATCTATCCGAATGCATAAGGACGAACGAACTGCGTTGCTTGCGCGCGCGGCCGCGGCTCTGCGCCCAGCTGACCATGTTCGCCGGCAAGTCCCACCGCACGACATTGCAGCACGCTTGAATGTCCAGCCCTTCCTCCGCGACCGCAGTTGCGACGATCAAGTCGAGTTCGCCGATTCGGAAATCATTGAGTGTCTTGTCTGCAGGCTGGCGCAGCAGGCGCCGTGTGATGTCGAGAAAGGAGTGGCGCCGAAAGTTCCCCGATTCGCCCAAAAGACTGCCGACGCCGAACACATTTGCAGTACGCGGGTGCTGCGCGAGGATTTCGGTCAACACGAGCACTGCGTCACGGCGCGTGACGAAGATAAGGCCACGGTACTCCATGTCCAAGCCCTCGAAGATGGCCTTTTCTCCCAACAAGATCTCGATCAGTTTCTCCACTTTATTCGAGCTCCTCCTGGATATGTCTTCGGGGTCGTCTGGGATAGGGGTGACTTTGATGCATTCGAGGTGTTGGAGTAGGTACTTCCTCTCAATTTCGCTCCAACTAGAGGAGAACTCGGGAAAGGTGTCCGAATCGCCTGCTGGCGACCTGCTTGCATACTTGCTGGATATACCAGTCTGCTGCCCATTCCCCAAGGTCCGAGCAGATCTCGTCAGCGGCGCGTTCAAAGTCATGTAAGCCTTTGTGAGTAAAAGTACTCTGCTTATCGATCGCTTTCGATAATTGCTGGTCGACGCGGCTGCGCCTGGGGCCCAATTCGAGCTGTCCGAGTTCAGCACGCTTGTTGATGACCCAAGGGTCTGCCTCGATATTCAGGGAGGCGACAACCTCTTTGAGCGACTGTAGGCTACTGGAGGGCGGAGTGCCGGAGAGGAGATAATCTGACTCCCTGTAAATGACATGTTTGAATTCAGGGCGATGCACGAAACCCTCAAGCTCCCCGCGGAAGAGGAGCGGAGCGCAGATGGTCGAATCTAAATTGTACTCGAGTTGCCTGTCCCAATACCCAACCATTAGTAATATGTCCCACTCAAGAGCGGAAAACAGGGAATGTTGACTTCACCCACCTGAGAGACTTCTCGGCATTTCCACCAAAGATCGGGCTTGGTGTGAGCCCGAGGATCGTAGGACGCATGACCCCATCGACGCTAGTGGGGGACTCGGGGCGGGGTGGTAGTTGATCGTAAAATTCCCGCATTACGAGGTTATATGCGTGTTTGTCCGCAGCGTGGTGCGCCTCATCGAACACGAGCAGGCCAACATTGCACCCAAGCTGGACGTAGCCATGGCGGAGTGCGTTGAGGAGCACGTCAGGCGTGCTCACGACGATGCGATGCGTTTTCAGCACATCAACCCACAGCGACTTCTTCTTCCACTGGTCCGGTTCGTCCTTGCCCGAAATGAGCCCGACAGAGACGTGGATGTTTGTCCTGATGACGTCTTTCTGCTGGCGCGCAAGTGCGACAGTCGGTGTAAGGAACCAGGAGACCTGAATTGGGGGGGGGTTAGTGATTAAACAGCGTGCGCGACGACGCGCACACTCACCTTGCGTGATTCGCGCTCTGTTTCGTGTTTCATACGCAAGACGGCAATGTGGGTCTTTCCTGCTCCTGTATCGAGCGCAATGACGATGTTCCGCTTTAAACTCTCCTCGAGCATCTCTTGCTGGTATCCACGGGTGTCAAATGTCGGGACTACCGACGGTGGTGGTATCCCATCAGTCCGTATCGAGTCGTCATCGTGCGTCATTTAAAGTGAGCGTCAATTTGCAGGTATAGTATCGTTGAAAGGAAGTGATTGCGTAGTGGGCCTAGGGATGATAGGAAACCATGATTGCCTTTGTCTTTTATGAGCCTGTGGACAGGTGTAGACGCCCTAATACAGTTCCTAATGCAAGAAAGCTCGTGCGAAATTGGGCAATAATCGTGTGACTGCGCATGTACTACGGCGCTATCACGAGACACGTATCCTCCACTTTTCTACCCAATTTATGCCCCACTACCCCATTTCCCATCACTGGCAGAGTGCGGTATGCCGCCAGCTGTATCTTCGATGTGTGCTGAAGGATATCCCGCGTGGTAGCCTTATTGGTTGTTCCGTACGTCCATCCTTCCAGCTTTTTTTAGGGCATGAATATCACACCAATAGTTCTCACACTTATCGATCAAATCGATTCTCTGACTGCGAGCGCAGCCGGCAAAGCGCTAAGATGAGGGCGGCGCGCTGCATTTCGTGGGCTGAGGGTAGAACAAATTGAGAGTTCACATGAGGTGTATGAGACCTCGTGGAGATAAGGTGCATCGCAGTACTTTCGGTCTACATGTCTACAGGGACGCCTTCCCGCGCGGCTCAAACGGTAACAATAGTGCTATGAAACCCGACACAATAAACAAAGAAGCTGAAACTCAGATCGGCGCAGATGTCTTGAGGTTTGCGTAGAGTGCGATAATCGGCGCCATGATCCCGAACACACGATTCGCGGCTGCGACGAGTGCAGTTCCGGTCCCACGATCCTTTGTCGGGAACAGCTCTGGCGAGATCGCGTACAGGATGCCGTACATGATGTTGTTCGTGAAACTGTAGCCGCAAACCCAACCGAGGAGGGCGGCGGACGAGCGCGCCGTTGTACCACCTTGTGCACAACCCCCACCGCATCGGCGTCGCGTCCACGCCCATGAGAAATTTGGGGCTTTCGTAAAGATGGAAAACGAAGAAACGGAGCACAAAGACGAGGAGTATCAGGGCACCCATAGTGTACAAGAAGTAACGCCATCCCTGATTCTCGGAGCGCGGACATGGGGAAGGTGGAGACGTGCTCGGGCAAGAGAAATTCGCGATGAGCGGCCACACAACCTGTAGTTTGACCGAGGAACTGGTAGGATAAGAAAAAAATAAAAGACCTACTAGACTGCCAAGGAGTTGTCCCAGTGTCCACCAGATAGACAAGACGGCTAGCAGGTATTGGTGTGAAGCAGGTACAAATTCTGGAAATCAAACATAAGATATGAAACACGATGGCCAGTTGCGGCAGCTAGCATACTTAAAAAGACCGCAGAATCAACGGGGAGGTTACCACCAACGTCTATACTCCATAGGGCGGCGAGGCACCATAACGTGATCGAATTTGGCGAAGCTCCGGAAAGGACAAAAACACCAGTAATGAAGAGCGTTAGATTGAAAGACAACTTGTGCCCCGACAAAAAAGGTACATACGTCTCAAGATATAGAGAACTTCTCAAAGGAAATGTACTTGCGTCCCCAGATGTCTGATCCAACACCAAAAACAACGGCACCGATAAGTAAACCAACGTTCTGCCCGAGCTTGAGGAAGGGACCTTGGAAGGCAAGTTCGTTGACCACGGGAGTAAAGATAAGACCGGTGACAATCAACGATGGGAAAGGACTGGTGAATCGGTGAGGCGGCAGTGACGATGGAATACTTAGGGCCCGTTCGGGAATTTTTCGAGTAGATAATATTTTGCGCGTGATCTCTATTTGGAGGGTGCCAGATAGAGACTTCATTTTCATGTCCCAGAATTTTTTTGTGTGATCCGAACACACTGTTATAACAACCAAATAGACATTTCCTTTTCGGGTGGCTTGTCACAATATGGCTGCACGTGAGGGAAGTTGCATCACAAAAGTGACTCGTGAGTCACACGCGCCGTCACACAGTCACGCAATCTCGACGAAATCGAGGGTCGGAGGTGCATTTGGATTTGGCTGGCGTTATCACGACCGAAACCCGATTTCACGCGAGTGAAATTTTTCCCGAACAGCACTTTTTTTCACATGTAACAATATTTCGACGTAAAAACGTTTTGGCTGGTATTTCGCGACGTCCAAAAATTCCCGAACGGGCCCTAATCGGGCCCCTCAGCAACCCCCTGCTAGTTCCTTCATTGCTTGCTTCCCTCTACTGCCTTCCCTTCGCCGTCAACGCAATCCCAAAGGCCTTCGAGTGGCCACCTGGAGTCTCGGGATAATCTCCCATGCGTCCCCACTGTCCTATCCCGGCCTCGCACCACTGGTCCTACCACTGACGTCGACGGCTCCCAGTGCCCTCAACCTCCGCGACGCTGCCCCTTGTGTCCACCGCATCCTCATCGCTCACCCTTCGCCTCAGGCTACTTATACCTCGGATTGTCGTACAAAACTCCTGCTTTGGCCTTGGCCCTGACCCAGCATCGCCGTCGCAATAGACGCTTCTCACAGAGTCCTACCTCAACCTAGGTCGCCCGACGGTTCCCCGCTGCATGCCCCGGCTCTCTCGTTACCCCGCACCTCAGAGCGTGGCCCTCGGTGCGAGTGGTAAGGGTTGACAGCGGCGATGGAGGTAGGTTGAGTGGAGGGGATGGACGAAGCAGCTTAGATCTGTCGAGTTGAACGCTGACTATTGCCATCGGTGGACGTGTTTCTGGCCAAGGGTCGGATCGTCCATGAGGAGAAACTCGCGCGTTGATCTCACCTGCCTCCATTTGTCTTCTCTGTCCATCCCTGAGAACCATCGATTCCTTCTTGCCATTTTCCTTCTAGCACACCAGACCTGGTTTCATTCCTTGGAAGAGGTTCTCGAGCTCAGGCAGGGAGCCGTAGTTCGAGTTGATGGAGCAGATAAATCAACACCAATCAAGCATGACAACCCCGAGGCGCCGTACAAGCTAGGTTCTTGAAACACGGTTTCCACTCTCCTGGAGCTTTCCGGGTTCATGGCACACAAGGGTGGAACCTGGAATGAGGTCAAAGTACGCACAAAATCCGGTCATCCCTAATGTCACTCCAGGAATCCTTCTGATCTTCGCCAATCCTCTTGGGAAGTCTATGCAGTGTCTACAACGGAAGTTGACCAATATTACTCACCAGTTGGAACAAAGGCTTCGGGTGCCACGCCGCGCCTTTCACTGGTCCGACAAAACCACTTCATATACCATCCTTCATGCGATGGCGTCGAGGTTCGATGGCACGAAACTTGAGGCAGAAATGAGTCTCTAAATTAATGTCCTCGCTAATTTTCCCGTTGTTGGGGGGAAAATACAGAGACATTTACATGAATGTGCGCCTTCTATGTAAAAAAAAGGCTGTCCAATACCGAAAGGTACATGAAAGGGGAAGAGAAGGCCACATAGTAATAGCAGCGCTGCAGCGGCGCATCACACGCACACAATAAGAGATAATTATAGCGGTTATGTGATGGGACTCAGAAGCGGTCAATCATGGCCACGGGTAGTGAATGAAGAGTGTCGGACAAACCACAAAACCGCAAACGCGAAGAGAGAACTGCTGAACACTAACTGTCCACACTCACGGCCCGGGAAAACCGGAAACCGACCATCTGCACCGCGGCAAGCTCCTTTTCTCACCTCGCTCACGAACGCTTCCATGTTTCTTCTCATGTGAACGCGATTTTAATTTCTGCCGCCACGTAGTCGTTTGATGGAAGTCTCATCGTTAGACAAGAAGATCTAAAACGAAAACAAACGTTGCATCGATTGCATGCTTTTGGCAAAATGGATGGTAGCAGGGAGGAGTTCCGGTGTCCACCCCACACCCCCAGGTTGGCATGGTGCGTCCTCAGGTCCGGAGAACTCAACCCAAACAATGGCTCTCCACCACACCCTCTTCATTCACTAAACAGATATGACTCGCGAGCACCCTCCGAGAGAGCAACCGGTGCTTCGGAACACGTTCAGGGCTTCGAAGCAAGATAAATCCTGCCTCTTGGCAGTGTGAGGGCCGAGTTTCTCTCTCCCTTATCTGTGAAGCGCCTGACCCTATGGTCAGAAGACCAACCCGACTCGAGGTGGGCAGGGGGCAAAGATGAATCAGGAGAAATGTGTCAGTGGGGCTGCTACCATGAGCAAGATAAGCACTCATTCAGGGGGCCATGAAAGAAGTATGGCCCATTTTGTGATTCTTTGCGATATGTCATGTTCCCTCTTCGACAGAAATTCCCTAGGCCGGGAGACTGAATGCCTTTGCGAGGCTCGGAACTTCCCCTCTAACAATGTGCCCTAGTCACCACGACCCTAAAGGGTGTCTGAGGTGTACACTCCCAGGTTTATCCTACGGCGCGGATGTGTTCCCTGACCCGTATTTTTCACCGCCTTCATCCTTCGACATATAAAGGGCCCGTGAGGTTCACGTCGTTGAGTGCGGTTGTCGAGCCATGACATCGATCATCAAGCTTGACGCTAATGACCATCCCATCAAATCAGTGACCATCTTCAAGTCAAACAAAGCCCAAGTCGTTCGGACTTTTGGAGTATCACTGGAGGTGAGTCCTTGACCCGTACTACAGTGTATTGAAATGGCCGACAAATGACGTATCTCTCAGGAAGGGCAGAGTAACATCCAGATTCGCCATCTTCCTGGCTCAATCCATGCTGAGTCCGTATGTGTCGCTGGCCTTGGCGATGCCCGATTTTTCGATGTAGTTTGCTCCATCCGCCCCGATATCCAGGAGATCGACACCCCAGGTTCTGCGGAGCAAGTTCGTAGGTTGCACGCGAGAAAGGATGTGCTCGTCAAAGATTTAGACGCTATCAATGATATCTCTAAGACCTGGATGGACTATTCCAAATGTCTGGCCAGGGACTCGATACCCCCCGGGCAGGCGGATAATTTCTTTGAAAATCT
>Ga0307512_10007821_pt1 | contig 10516 bp, 14 predicted proteins | sample 14_EM_MG_FD_200267 | JGI IMG/M metagenome (GOLD analysis project Ga0307512, IMG submission 200267) | Populus trichocarpa ectomycorrhiza microbial communities from riparian zone in the Pacific Northwest, United States - 14_EM | ecosystem: Host-associated > Plants > Roots > Unclassified | place... | reverse complement strand
CCGACGACGCATCGGGGACGTTTACTCCGAGTATTCCTGAAGGTTCGCGATGATTTTCCCAGAGAGCTCATCCCAACTCTGCTTGACCCCTTCACAACGTGTCAAGGACGGGAAGATATCGGACATCCCATTCACCACAGTTTCGAAATCCCACTCATCGAGGTCAAGTGGTATCCGATCTACATCCAAACGCCCGAGTGGGCACCTCGGGAGCGGACGTAGTTGTTGGAATCGAGGGTCCTCTAAGATGTTCTTGAAATCATCAACGATGTTCGTGGTGTTGAAGTGGATCTCCAGCTTCTCCAACTTGTTACAGTGAACGGAAATCGGAAGGAGACAGGCGACGGTCGTGAGGCAGGTGTTTTCATAACACGGGTGTCCGAGGAGAAGAGACTCCAGTTGGGTCAGTGCCATAGCGAGTTCCGTGACGCTGTCGTTATTCAGCTCGAAGATGCAATGTCTATTATCACAGTAGACTTGTACGTCGAGATCGACCAAGTTCCGAAAACATCGAATCGTGGAGATGGAAGAAGCATTGATGTAGATACGAGAGATGTCGTTGAGTTCGGCACCGGAGACGTTATCGATTTTGATTTTCAGAATTTTCAACGATTCCTTCGTCCTGGACAACGGTGTGACGCCTTGCGTGGTGGAAGCACCATCTAAACGCTGTAATAACGGAAGCCACCCACGTACAGCACATTTCCAGAGTATTAATTCCCTGAGAGGGGGAAAAACGAGGGGTAACGATGAAGCGAGATAGTCAGGTGGAGGACCATGGATGCGCCAGGTGCGGAGGCGGGGAAGCTGAATCAAATGATCCAATGCCGTGTTCGACAACGGAACCGGGGAGTCGTATTCCGTAAATGATGGTCCGCAACGCAAAACGATAGAAGAGAGCGAGTCTTTGAAATGCGCCCAGGGCATCGTCCAATGATTGGCGTTTACCGATATCCGTTCAAGACTTGACGTCGGTAACGCGGAGATTTTCGAGACCAAAGTTGGTATAATACCGAGGGGAACACCGGTTTTATGCCATAAATATGTCGCGCGGATAGAAATCGTCTTCAAATGGGGAGAGAAGAATAGGTCGGCGTAAAGGAGATTGGATTCGGTGATGGTCCAAGATAAATCTTGCAACGCTGGGAACCATCCACCAGGAGGTGAATTGAGGCGCAATTTCTCGAAGGTTTCCTTTCCGAGGGACATCCGCTCATCGACGCTGACTTGGCGCATCCAAGACGCGTAGCGCCGGACTCTGTTCCAATCCTCTTGCGACGGATCCCCCACGACCTCGAACTAAAGTAGCCTGGGACTCAAGCTTTCAATCCTTCCAACGGGGGGGTCAAAGTCACATACCACATATCTATTAAATCTCGGGCATTGAAGCTTCCAAGTTTCCTTAGGTAAGACCTTCAGGAGGGTATGCAACGACCGCGGTTTTATCTCCCAGAGCGTGCTGAGGACCGGTTCTTCGAGAGACCGACATACGCGAGCAAGATTCACAGCGTTTCCGTCGATGAGGATGAGTTGACTGGCGATGAGCCTCGTCAATTCGTCAATCTTAAAGATGAGATAGGGCGTGCTGTCATGGATCATGGTAACCTGCGTGGAGCTTGGCGCCAGTGAACTGGCACGGGTTGCAAGCGCTTTGGGTGAAATGTTACATTTTGTAGCTGGGAGACCAGAAAATTCGTGGGAGAGGGCGTTTTTTTGTGTGGAAGGGGAACAGAATCGGAATCTGTGACCCCCATGTTACTCTGTAGGTTATATAAAACAGCTGCAGGTTGCAATTCTAGTGTACACAAAACAAAATCCAGACTGAGCAACAAACAGACGCGAGGTGTTTTCGATATATCGGCGTATTACGGGCTCAGAGCTTTGCCCCGACACTCCTCCGAACAGAAATGATCAGTCCGGCTTCTGGGCATCTCCCGGCACATTATACACGGGTTGACCTGTCCAAAGATCTTCGCGTCCCTAACAAACTGTCAGCGGACCGATATCTCAGGAGGAAGTTAGTCGCTCACTCTCGATGCCTCTGCGAGCAATACTCGTTCTGGTGATCCACCGACACGGGTTTCTTGCACCCCTTCAACCGACACGTCGTAGAGGTCGAGGTCGACTGTTGCGAAGGCAGGCAACTTGGTTTCCCATTCCCGTGTCCCCCAGCGCCCGTAGGAATGGAGGTGACCTGAATCGTAAACTGAGCTGGGGCTTGACCCTGGACGGGAGCAGGTCCACCAGTGAACTGATTGGAATTGGAAGTCGCCGTTGGGTCCTGGTCCGGATCCGCATGAGCACGAGGATCGTCGTAACTGGATTTGATACCACCACCACCAGTGGTGTTCTTTTGAGGGTTCATTGCCATGCTCATCGTTTTCGATTTCTGTCCCGGTGTGGAGTTCTGCTTCGAGATATGTGGCACCGGAAGTGAGGGCGACGAGAAATACTGTCCATTGATCTGACTGTTCGCATTGGGATCTTGAATCCCAGGACCCGTAGGGGAAGACGGACTGTAATACTGTTCGTTCAACCCTGGGCTTGTGGGTGTAGGTGTTCTCGGGGACATCGGGTCAAACGTTCCTAATTGCATCGGACCGCCCATCCCGAGAGACATAAGACTACCCCCAGAGGACATGGGGGTGATGGGAGGAGAGACCATCATAGGACTCGGTGAGGTTTGTCCTGGAACCTGTCGCGTATATGAAGGGTTATATTGGCCAGGCTGTGGTTGAGGTGGCTGAGGCTGAAACTGAGGCTGAAACTGAGGCTGAGGCTGAGGCTGTTGACTCGGGGAGACTAGATCTTTGATACCCTTAACGAAGCCCACGACTGTACCCTGAGTTAGATTTCCGAGGTGTCAAGAAAGAGCCATAGCGAAGAGACTTACTGCCACCGCTTTGGCCGAAACCTTGCAAGGGGTGAACCGGGTTATTGGGAGGATTTTGCGTATAAGGGGGTGGGATCGGGTTCCACGACTGTTGTCCATGTTGGGGTTGGCCACGCCCGCCAGCATTGGTCTGTCCGTACATTGCCTGCCAGGTGTTGGCACAGTTCCTTCCGCAGAATTGGTGGTTCTTATAAACCGGTTTCTGGCCGCATTGCTAAAAAAAAAGCGCAATGAACGACCGGGATCCAAGCTAGACAACAAGAATCCACTCATACCTTGCACATGACAGGGGCATTCGAAGGCACACTTCCAGTAGCTTTAGCTCTGGCACCACAGGCTTTGCCGCAGTAGTTGTATGGTCTAACATCTCGTCCGCATGTCAATCCGCCACACTCTGTCAGCGAAGAAAACGACGCACGGGAACTTTGGCTTCTGCTGACAATAATCGCACCAGCCCGTCGGAGGAGCTTGGGTCTGCATCTGACCACCGAAATATGCCATGTCGAATACCTAACGTCAACTCGAGGATGGGAAAGGTAGCGATGGGCAGGAGGGGGACACGCAGGATTTCATCTAGACCTGGGATTATATAGGACGGGAGATCTCCGAGGGTTGGTATCGAACCGAACTGGACGAACCGGAGGGAAAGAGGTTTGTTTACAAGCGCGCGCTACGCCACGGGAGCATTCCCGCTACAAATCAGAGCCATGCGAGTGGCTCAGCGCCTAGAAACAGAGGGTACAGGAAATCCCAGACCTCATTCGAAGTAGTACAACACATAATACACGACGGCGTCAGATCAAGTCTAGCAGTCCAACAAGTCCCCATCATCGTCGTTCTGCTTCACGCAGTTGGGTACGGAGACGTCCAAGCGCTTTACCGAGTTCATTTCTTCCCCTTCCGTCCGCCCCACAGCCCCAGAACGCATCTTTGTCCGAGTTCTATACGAAGATCCGTAAGTTCTCCTGGGGAGTTTCTCTCCAGCGCGACGCACGAACCTCGATCAATTCCGCGTCTCCTGTGGCCAGCAATTCACGCTTAAGACCCATGTGTTGGGTGAATTTGTGGTATATCGCAGTGTTCATCTATACCAACAGGCGCGTAAGATTTGGTACCCCCAAGGAAACGAGAAGGTAGACGTGCCGCATTGATGTTTTCACGACTCCAGTCTGGCCGGACCTCCTGAGCGAATCTCCGAGCCTCGGAAAATGCGACGCTCGGTCTGGAGGAGCATGTTCTTATGTGCTCGACTAGTTTAGGTCGGTGGATGAACTAGAACGACAAACTATTATCAGATAATTAATCCAAAAGCTCTGTGGAGAATGCCACACACCTTGAGCGATTGGAAGAGGTGTTCGCTCGTTGGGTACTTTTTATCCTGGTATACCACGGGATGGTCCGAGAAGTTGGTGAACCCATAGTGAGGCTCGTGCCTATGATAGAACAATATACTGGGACGTTGATACGAGACCTTGCGGAGCCGATTCGGAACATGCGCAACGTCCGTTGTTACCCCAGGAATAACAGGCCGGTCCGCCGGCGAGGAGATAGACATCCGTCCATGGGTGGGTGCTGGAGGGTGTGAAACGCTATTGCGTCGGGGCCGCGGGTCAAGTTTGACCGTAGATTGAGTGGCGGGCGGCCTGCCAACCGTAATCAGACTCTGACCCACGCTAATGGGCGAGAAACCCGTTCGTTGCCGCATGTTGTTGTCGTGGATGAGCCTGCTATCGGGGGGAGTGGAACTACTTCGAGATCGTTTCCTGGCACCGTTGGTCGACGATATCTGACGGTTTTCTCTCGTCTCACGCCTGAGTTCTGGATCGGACGTGTTCTGTGGGTTATGCATATGAGGGTCCATTGGATGGAGCGAGTAAGTGTGATTGGACTGTGAGAAAAGACCCAACCGGGTATTTATTCACTTTACAAGTACGACCACCCCGGCACTGCCAACTCGATGTGGTTCGGCGGCTTTACCTTCCTTGAAAATGCCTTTGAGAGACATCGTCGGATTCTGTTTTGGTTCCAGCCACATGATAGCCAATCGGCCGCTCTTTCTGCACATTGTCCATCGTCTAGTGTTTTCTGGAATTGCGTCCGTCACCTGTAGATGCTATCAAGAGTTACCCGAAAGGACATTAATATCCTTGGCTGGGACCCCGGATCCGAATGAACACCGTTGTCTTCAACGGGGGAATTCGACATTTCGCGTTTTAGGCGATACATACGTCGGTTGCGTCCCACTGGGAAATTCTTATATCTGTCTGACGATATGCGGGTCTGCGCCACGCACCTGTACTTCATCCGAGAGATGCCCTGGTCTCCCGACTCTTTGTGTTCCCTCTTCCTACCTCTGCGTCATGCACTTTGGAACCCTCTTGAAGGAGAACCAGAGGCTGACGGTGTTGGAGGGTGACAGAATAAAGACGTGGCAAGTAGGCGTCTGTGGTCCGAGGCAATGAGTGTTAATAATCTACCTTCTGTTCAGTCAACAAGTTATTCGAGGAGGGTTGGTTGCATCCGAACAAGCCGATGCCCGCCGTCCGGTCAATATTCAAGCTCCTCAAGACGCATGACAAGATGTGGGGTTACTTCTCCTGGCCATTCTCGACCAACGCGTTCAGCTCGGTCATCGATAACGAGGTCGGCGGTGGTGTCCTATGCGGCAAGAAGGAATGTAGTTTGTGTGTGATAATCTGTGATTCGTTCGATATCTCTAAAGCTAGTATGTGACATCCTGGGCCCACGCACATCTTAGTTCCCTTAATTGGCGTGGTCCTGGTAGGGACGAAGCACAAATTCAGTGGGTTTGGACCTGGAATTTACACATCCGCGTGTTCTTCAAGTAAGAATTTTGTGGCTCCCTCAATTGTGCGGTGACCATGCAACTGACCGCATAGAAGGGGCGGATGACTACTCCAAGGACTTCATCTCGCCTTCCAAGGTTCGATCCCGTGCTCTTCTCTTGACCACCATCGTGTACGGAAATCCTCACAAAACATACTACACTGACACCTCCATGAGTGGGTAATTCCGGGATCCACGATTCCAGCCTATTCGGTTGAGCTAATGTATTGTCGGTGTACAGGTCCCCGGAGACGATCTCAACTACGATGAGACGGCCGTATGCAAGACCGAGGCGGTTCGACCTGTTTATTTAAGTACCTATGGGCTGCCAGAAGCATTGGCGAAGTTTAGAAGGCACGGGTAACTGTTGTGGGGATTACTTCTCCATAGACTAGCGTCGAAGCTTCGAGGGCAAGGGATGGGTGCCTTGACCCATCAGCGATATACTCATATCCTAATCATCCTCGTAAACTTTTATATCTATCTCTATTTTGTGCGCAGTTTTCCGTAGTCTTGGTTTCGCGGTGAGCTCGATCGATGAGTCGAGGGCCGATCAGATCGCGGACTTCGCACCCAAATCTCTTCCTCCACCAACTATCATGGCACTATCAACGCACACGACCTCGACAGGGTTTCTCCTGCCTTCTATTCACTCTGCGCCGCCGTTCTTCACGTTCGTATGACACTTCCTCCGGAGTGACCTTCCCCTCACCACACTGTGCCTCCCCCTGGAGGTTAGTCAACAGCCGAATCTCGCCACACAAGCAACCTTGACTGAGCACTGGACTAAAATCATACTTTCCTATGCGAGGTTTCGGAAGTTGTTCACACTGAGAGTAGAGGATGCTGAGACTAGTGGGGGTGATTGGGACGAGGTATTGAGGAATCCGAGGATCAATCGTGCGTGCAATCGTCATACCAAGATTCCCTTGTAGTCATGTTGAATGTCTAGGGAAGCTACCACCGTCTCATCTGCAGTATATCGTCTCCCAGATGGTTGCGAAGAGCCTCGCAGTGTACGAACCTGCCAAACAAACCCGGTCCGTCCTGCTGTATTGGCGACTCCCTGAGGAATGGGCAGAGGTACTACATGAATGGGTAGGCCTTGTCAACCGGGCTCCGGAGCCTACATGCTAACCCATTGGGTTCCACTACCCAGGCATCCTCGACTGGCCAGCTCAATACCATCATGACATTCTATGAGATCGTCGAACCCCCAATTCCCTCCGAACTTTCGGATTTGCCGATCCCGCTGTTGAAGAAGGCGATCGCGACTTTGGCGAAGACTGCGAGGGCTCAGATCATCGCCGTTGCTGATGGAGAGGGGGTTAGATTCCTGCCTGGAACTTCCGGGAGGTGATATTTACGCTCCCCCGCATCTGAGGCATGTACCTGGGAAAGAATGAAATACGTTTCTGCGGCTGAAACGAACCGGATAACTCCGTGATATCTATGTTTCCTCTCATCACTCACGCCACCCAATCGTTGAGGTCGACGAGCTGGCAAGACTGGTCATCGACTACTTGGTCGAAACCAACCCACAAACAGCTGTTTCATTCGCTATCACCTGCCGGTCCATTGAGGAACCTACGCTTAGCTCGATTTGGAGAGAACAGCATTCGTTGATCAACCTCGTAAAGGTGTTGCAAAATCGCACCTGGGTCCGAGATGAGGACGGCATCGAAAGTATTGTGAGTGGTTGCAACTTTTCTACGGGTTACATCCGGTATAAATTCCCTCAGGCGATCGAACGCAGTCCTTCACCAGAGGGCTGGGCTAGGTTGCAACGATATGCCTCCCGGGTGCGCGGATTATACCTCGGGTACGACGGAAATATTCCCACCGGTACCCTTTTCCAACTTTCATCCAATTCCACTGGCGGGGTATTGTACGCCAAGTTGGAATGGTTACGCTGGGACGTGCAAGAAACATCCAATGCCTTGCCCTTCTTCTGCCTTTTCCTCTCTCCCCACCCGAAACGCGTCGCCCTCTACAATTCTAGCGTGGTAAATATTCCAGAGGCTCTTTCGGCCCGTCTCGGCTGGATTATCTTGGTTTTGCCGACCTCCCTTAAAGATCTGGCCGTTATGCGTGGCCTAGAGGAGGCAAAAATATCACAAAGATGCCATATCTGCCTTGGTTTGTCGATGTGTGTCACCGCTGAGGACCTTTCGCTCCCGTGCACCTTTATCGGAGACAGCTATTCACCGCATCACGCAGCCCCCAAATCTACGCGTTTGGGTCATCGCCCAGGGTCCCCCTTTGACCATTCCGTTATCCATTCTTCCATCCCTCGAGGAGCACTTCCCCGAACAAGCGGCCCTACCTTGGCTTCATCTTTTCGCGCCGCGTGAAGAGGCCGTTCTCCCAAGCGGCTCCTCACGCGAACATCAGAGAAACGTCAAGATTCCTCAGCTGTCTCAACACCGTCCTCGATTCGACCTTATTATGTTCCACTTTGAAGTTCCGGAATCTGGTTATCCTATGCATGGACACCTACTGTTTCGGGGCGGAAGGTTGTGTTTTTCACCTGGCGGATGATGATATGGGGAACCTTGCCGCTGCGCTACTTCGCTTGAAGATCTTGCAACTCGGACGACCTTGTCGTTAAAATTCCTGTGACACCACCGTCGCCTCCCTCCCATCGATATCCACCCACTGCCTGGACCTCACAGTCCTGGAGATGCACTTCAATACCCTGACGATTTCTGGGGACATGCGACACCTGCTTATTACAGACTCTGAGCATGACAGCCAAGTGCGAGCTCCGGAGTTTGATGGTGGGATACTTACCGCTTGGAGTGAGCGGGGAGGACATTGATATCGTCGTGATGGGGTTTGAAATGCTTGGCGGATTTCACAATGGTCGTTGGTAGGAGCTGAGATGTAAACTATGGGATTGAGGGAGATACATTTGAAATTGACACTGCTATACTTGGACTCCTCCCCTTTTTTCCACCTGCATGCTATCGTCCAGATTCGGCCCTTCATTCAATACATAAAATATTGTCAAGGCATAAAGGCAATAGATACGACACGACAAGAATTCGAGGCTTCTAGTACAAGAGGGAAATACTTTTCATCCTTCCACTTCCGAGTTCTCGCTCGGAGGATCGGGACGGGATGACAGTTCCAAGTTTCCGTTCAAGGATTGTGATGTTAAATAGGGCAGTGTAAATGTAGTGGGCGACCGACGGCGGGCCTGCAAAACCGTCATATTGTGCTCATACCCTTCAAGCGTGGTGAAGTGGTCCCCGTCCCAAGCCTGAACAAGTGAAGTATTGAACGCCTTCCGGAGGGATATCACCAGACGTGAAACCATAACGGGTATCAGACTGAACATTCCGTGTTAGCCACTCAAACTCGAGTGGGATGGCAAAACACGTCCACAATGATCGCAATTGGCGGGAAACTCCGGACGGAAGGCTGGGACGTTATCGCGTCAGAACCTACGCTTCGAGGAGCAAAAGAAACCTGATTACCCTGGTGAAGAAAGTGAAAAACACAAACGTGATGTGAATTCCTGCCATGACGAAGAAATAAAGAACACTGTCTTGAAGGATAGTTCGCATTAGCCGAGTCATACGTGACTGGCCGTGGTTAGCTTTGAGCTTTAAGACGAAGGCGACAACGGAAACGGAGATGATCAGGTCTGTGAGGGTGTGAGATTTTTGGATAGCTGTGAAACCATCAGCGATAGATACCGGCGAACGCGACCTGCGACCTGTAGGCCCGCTCGGCAGACTCGGAGGCAGAGAGGACACACGCCCGGAACGGATCGAGGGGGACCTTGGGCATTTGTAGAGCTAAGCGGAGAGGTCAGAGGCAAATAGCGAATACCGGGTGCGTGTGTTACCTGTAGCCGAGGGCACACTCACAAGCCACAAGCCTGTTGCTAAAGACGAAACGACCAAACTGCTAAAAACGACAAGAGCGTATTTGTTCGCTTTTGTCAAGGCATATACCCTGAATTGACTAAGCGATTGCAGAAAACACGCGGATGGGTGGAACAATCTCACCTCATCGTCAAAAATATATGGCCGAGTGTTATGACAAAGACGAAATAATACCCTTCCAACTTAATAGTGCTGTTACACCTAGATTTCCGTCTGGTGTTTGAACCTTCTCAGTTGTTGAGATCAGCCACGAACTCACGCCTGCGCCACAAAGTTGTCAGACCGGATTCCAAAACGGCAAGGGGAATGTACTTACTTCTTGGGTATAGCCTGGCCAGAACAATGCTACGAGCGGATTAGTGAATACACTGTCGGATTTCATGCAGAAAAGCTCCGTGCGTACTTATTGTGTCCCAGGTCTTGTAAAACAGGACAGAGTACCTGCTCTAGAGGGTATTCAGCGGTCGCTGAAACCCGAAAAATCGATGGATGCAAACTATCACAAAGAGCCAGAATGCTATATACTCGTCAACATCCCTTTCTGGGAAGAGATCCGACGTTACTGACCCCATGATTTTTCCTTCCTCCATACATATTTCACCTCGTCAGGGAACGTTATCAGGTGGTCCCAGACGACTACCACTGTTCCTGCCAGAGTAGAATACTGGAATAGGTCAGGTCAAGAGCGAAATTCCAGGCGTATATTGCGATTGAGACCTTAGATATCAGGCTTTCGGTCCCAGGGTTTGTTAACATTCAAACTATAAAACGGCCGTAGATAGGTTGCACGTACATGTCTTGGCCAAAATGAATAAGTTCTTGTAGCCCTGCATTGTCCATTTCGGGTGTCCAAAGCGAGGAACGTGAGGGAGGAGCCGGG
>Ga0307512_10007820_pt1 | contig 10516 bp, 11 predicted proteins | sample 14_EM_MG_FD_200267 | JGI IMG/M metagenome (GOLD analysis project Ga0307512, IMG submission 200267) | Populus trichocarpa ectomycorrhiza microbial communities from riparian zone in the Pacific Northwest, United States - 14_EM | ecosystem: Host-associated > Plants > Roots > Unclassified | place... | reverse complement strand
TTCTTACCTAATCTTCTCTTCCCCTTTTTGCATACTTGACTCTGGACCGCTTTTCCCCTGCTTACCTAAATTACCTATGGATTGTTCTCGCGTTTTCCAGAGACTTCCATACAATTCCATGAGCTTCCGTTCCCTTCCATGACTTTCCATTGCCTTCTATGACGTTCTAGTAACTTGCATGACCCTTCTGTATATATACTAAATCGAGTAGCATAGAACGAGTTCCTTAAGCTCATTCTATTTGTGCAATACAGGCTATTGTATCGACTCTCTTTCTGAACGTGTGCAGCTTCCTCCTGAAAGAACCTCTCTGTGATAGTCGACTTTGTCGCTATTCGCCTCTCATCTCTAAACGTCTTCAAGATCATGTGTTGTATCTCATTTGATTCCAAGTCGCATCAACTTGTGTAATCTTCACTCGCTCCCAGACAAGTCATGTGACATATCACATGATCTTCTTCGATTCTTCAATTAATCACGTGACGTCTCACGTGATCAATCCCGACACCTGATGCCTGCCTTTCCTCTTTGAAACACCAACATGATTACCACATTAGGACGACTTCCTAACTGAGACGTTGGGTCAACTTCCTATTCGGGAAATACCCCTGTCTGAAAACTCCAGAACCAAGATGATCGAAAGACATGGTGACCTGACCGTGACATTAGAGCAAGCTTCCCTTTCCAAAAATGACTTCGACTCCCAGAGACATGAAAGGAAAAGGCTGATCCAAGGATTGGTGTGTCCGCTACCTACCCAAAACTGACGATATTGCTCCTGAAGCTCTTAGCAATCTCAAATGTCCATTCGACACAATCCCTGAACCAAAAGACAGCGTACCTGCTGAATTCACCGAAAACATATGACACTTGCTCAGCAGTCAAGATACTGGAGCACCCTATACAGGCTACTATGCTAGACTCAACAACGCATTGGTATCTGTCAGCAACGTCTACAGTGTATGGTTTGAAGTACGTGTCTGAGGAAACAAATTTGAATGTTTTTGACTGGCTCAAAACAAACTCAGACTCAAGAACCATCCACTCCCAGGGATAAACTTTATCCTACTCGAACAAAGTGGAGAACCTTCTCGACCACCGTCTTGCGCTGAAGGACCGTCTCAGCCTCAAACTGTACCATTTGAAGAAGCTATGAAAGCGGCAACAGAGGTAGTTCAAAGGGACCAGAAAGAAAGACCTCCAATGCCATTCGACGATCCTTCTAGTGATGATAATGAAGAAGAAGACTACAGACCAAAGTACAAAGACGTCTTTGGATCTTTTGGAATGCAATCATCCCAAACAGCTTGTGACAAACCTTCCCGCTGACCTTGCAGCACTGGAGACAACCTGTTTTCCCTTGAAAATCTTCCCCAAGACGATAAGGAAGATAAAGCACACCGACTCAAAGGGATTCACCCTGACAAATTCAATAGAGATTGCTCCCAAACCACAAGATTCTTAGCCACTTTCAATCAATTCATGCTCATGAACTACAGGGCTGATATCGCAAAAGACCCAATCATGCACAGCATCTACTTCCTTTCGCTCCTAGAAGGACCAAAGTGTGAAGGATGGGTCGATGCAGCAGATAGGTGGCTTTGTCACATCGTAGAAGACCCCAGCATGATTCTACACCAGTCTAATGCTTGGAAAGAACTCGAGAAACGCTTTAAAGAAGCTTTCTCTGATTACACTGAACGCAAAAGAGCCCAAGACGAATTGAAGAAACTCAAGATGAAGAACAACAATCTTGACGAATACCTTGCCACCTTTGAAACCCAAGCACTACATGCTGACATAGATATGAACGACCACACAAATCTTCGAACTTTCGCCCTTGGTCTTCCACAATCACTTGCTGATGCTTGTATCAAAATGGAAAATCCCAAGACCTATGAACAATGGAGGGCCACAGTTCAACGTCAACAGAAGATTTACTTGAAAACCAAGTCACTTCATTCTGAATATGGAACCTTTAACAACTGTACTCAAGGACAAGGACAAAGGCAAACTTCTGGATGGGTTTGGCATCGCCCTGGAAGCAACAACCCTGGATCTAACAATCAAAACTGGTGCAGACCAGGAAATCGCGCACCCCCTCAACCACATCTTCCTCCCCGAGATGATAACACCATGGATACTTCCGCTGTTATCTGTAAAGCTACAAACAACAAAGAATGCAAGGAATACCGAAAGACAGGCCGATGTTTCAAATGTGGGAAACAAGGTCATCTTGTTCACGATTGTCCTAACAAAAAGACACATGCTTGTACAACTCGCACTGTTCAAATTGAAGATGACAAGAAACCAACCACCCCCAAAACTCCTTCCCCATCTATGTCTCTCGCTGCGCAAGTAGTGCGTCTGTCAGAAGAAGATCGATGTGCCTTCATGGATGAAATGCGTTCCCTTGGAGAAGACATGGATTTTCAGGCTGCCTGAGTATTACGGCTCTTGCTCAGGCAGTTCTCAATAATTCTGGTTCTATGTACATAGCTTGAAAACATGCAATACAAGTTCCCTTTCAGCTACGAACCAGAAGAAAATGAGTTGATCGAAAAGCACTCCTTGACAGTGGTGCAACAGAATGTTTTATCCACCCTTGTGCAGTAAAACAACTCAAATTGGCTACATGAACGCTATCTAAAGCACGAAAAGTTCAAAATGTAGATGGAACTAATAACAAAGCTGGACAAATTCTAGAAGTGGTAGACCTGACAGTTAATAATAATGGAGAACAAGCACTCCACGCCTTTTACGTCGCAGACATCAGACAAGATGATTTTATCCTTGGCTACCCCTTTCTTGAAGCCTCAAACCCAGATGTAGACTGGCAAAATGGTTGCATAGACGGCTTTACCACAATTTCGACAGCTAAAGCTAACAACTGGCAACCTATTCTTAAAGGAACTAGACAAATCAATGCCACACCTATTTGGGTTAAGTCTATACCTGGATGGGAAGAAGGCAATGAAGTCTGGCTACAAACTAAAATCGCCAAAACTACTGTTGCCTCACAACTAGCCCAAGATGCTGCCAACAAAAAGAAACATACCTGGCAAGAAATTGTTCCAAAATGATATCATCGTCATGGAAAAGTCTTTTCAGAAGAAGCCTCCGAACGTTTTCCAGATCGTCGACCATGGGACCACACAATTGAACTGACAGAAGATGCTCCTACATCGATAAATTGCAGAGTCTACCCATTATCTCCCAAGGAGAAAGAAGAACAATGCAAGTTTCTCTCTCAAAACCTATGTCTACAAAGAATTCGTCGCTCTAAATCACTGTATGCAAGTGGATTCTTTCTCATTCGAAAGAAAGATGGCAAGTTTTGTCCAGTTCAAGACTATCGAAATTTAAACAAATGGACAATTCCCAACAAATACCCCTTGCCATTAATTTCGGAGCTCATTTACGACCTAGCAGAAAAATGCCTCTTCTCAAAATTTGACATTTGATGGGGATACAATAACATTCGCATTAAAGAAGGTGATGAATACAAAGCCGCCTTTAAAACTAGCAAAGGACTTTTCGAACCAATGGTTATGTTCTTCGGACTAACCAACTCACTGGCCACCTTTCAAACAATGATGGATGACATTTTCCAAGATGAAATCGCCCAAGGATGGCTCTGCATCTACATGGACAACATGATCATTGCCACAGAAGACGACGAAATACTCCATGAACTTCGCGTTAATCATATTCTGGATAAACTTGAGAAGTTCAACCTATTCCTCAAACCAGAAAAGTGTAAATTCCACCAACGAGAAGTCAAATATCTTGGAGTACTTATCGGCAATGGAACCGTCAAAATAGACCCTGTCAAAGTCCAAGGCATTGCTGACTGGCCAACACCCCTAACTGTCAAGGATGTGTGAAGTTTCCTAGGATTTTGCAATTTCTACAGAGCGTTCATCAAGAATTTCTCTGATATTGCCCGTCCATTGAATGACCTGACACGCAAAAATGAACAATTTATCTGGATGGATGAACGCAATAATGCCTTCCTAGAACTCAAAAGAGCATGTAGCAACTACCCGGTACTTCGCACCCCAGACTGGACCAAACAATTCGTGATGGAAACTGACGCATCTGGTTATGCTCTTGGAGTAGTTATCGCTCAGGAATTTGAAGATGGTATTCATCCCATTGCCTTTCACTCTAGAAGTCTTCTTCCAGCAGAGAAAAACTATGACACACACAACAAGGAACTTGCTGGTGTAATCTTTGGATTTAAATGTGGTTGCCCACTATTTCTTGGAGCCACACATGCAATTTGCGTTCGAACTGATCATAAAAATTTACAGTACTTCCGCGACCCACACAAAATCACTGGACGACAAGCTAGATGGATAGAATTCCTACAAGATTTCGACTACACTCTTGAACACATTCCTGGGTCAACAAACACTGTTGCTGATTTGTTGTCATGAAGAAAAGACCTTAACAAGGGGGTAAATACCAATGAACCACATGTTCTTCTCCCTGATTACCTCTTCACGCCAACAAAAACTACACATGCCAACAAAATTTTCCTTGAAGACAACCCAGATTTGAGATGAGACATCCTTCAAACTCTCCACAATTCCCCTGCAGCTGGACATCCTGGCATATCGAACACTTGGAAACTTGTTCGCGAACAGTACAAAGGACCCAGACTTAGAGAATTTGTGAGCAATACGTCAAAGGATGTGCCCATTGTCAAGAATCCAAATCTAATGTACATCAATCAAAAGCACCTTTACAACGTTTTGATACACCTGTCAAAGAAGGCCCTTTTCAATACGTATCAATGGACCTGATTACGGACCTTCCCAAGTCACAAGGCTTTGATTCCATTCTTACAATCATCGATCAAGGCTGCTCTAAAGCAGCTAAATTCATCCTGTGCACAAAAACAATCGATGGAACAGGTGTAGCACTTGAGTATCTGAAACACCTTGTACCTTGGTTTGGACTTCCCAAAAGGATCATCTCAGACTGTGATCCCCGATTCACCTCTGCATTTGCAAAAGAAATGTGCAAAGCACTTGGAATTCAACAAAATCTCTCTACAGCTTTCCACCCTTGCACTGATGGACAAACAGAATGTATGAATGCTTGGATCGAACAATACTTGCGACCTTGGACATCTGGAAAACCCTCTGCCTGGAGTCAATTGCTACCTGTCGCTGAATTCGCTCATAACTCCTGGAAACATGATGTTGCTTGCCGATCACCTCATGAACTTCTGATTGGAATCAAACCACAGGTGATTCTGAAACATCTAGAATCTCCTACCCCTGCTGCGGAAACACGTTTACGCCTCCTGGATGAAGCTAGACAATCGGCTCAAAAACTTCTCCAACACATACAAAACCGCAAGGATAACAAGAAACTAATGGAGATTAAAGAAGGTGACCAAGTCTGGCTAGAAGGTTGCAACCTCACTATTGCTGGCAATCGCAAACTTTCCCCAAAATGATATGGACCCTTCAAAGTTTCACAAAAGATCAGTCCCGTGGCCATGCGACTCGCACTTCCTCCATCAATGAAAATTCACAATGTGTTTCACACGGACCTCCTCCTTCCATATAAGGAGACAGAGCAATATGGCACGCCTTTTACATGACCACCTCCGATCATCGATAGTAAAGAAGAATATGAAATTGAGAACATTCTAGATGCACAGCATTATGGCAGAAGACGAAAACTTCAATACCTCGTGCATTGGAAGGGCTATCCACACTCTGACGACTCCTGGATTGATCACAAGGACTTACATGCCCCAGATGCATTGGCAGACTTCATGTTAACAAACTCCGCTATGGCTGGACGACCTGCAGTATAAAGAGACCACTGAAATCTCTCAAACGATTCTTATCCCCACTTCACTCTGGCTCTCCAATACTTTGCAAGAACTCCTCCAATCTACTGCCCCCTTTGCGTTGACCATACAAATCAACTCTTTGCCTTCCATACACCCCACGACTGCCCAACTATGTCCCGCTCATCCTCCCCCATTTTCATTCCTTCCTGCTCTTCTTCCCCCATTAACAGCGCTGGCAACACCCCTTACCTTGTTACCTCTCCCCCTCCAGACAGCCCCACCAACAGCGACTTGGCCTTTCCCCATGAACAAATGATCGAGCACATCGCTCAACTCCTCAATATTGAGGAAGAAGAAGTTCGCCGCCAATTCCCCACCAATCGTTCCCTCCTTCCTATTGACAGATCCCCTCCCATTCCTACTTCCGTTCTTACCCCCAACATGTTTATGCTGGCTTATGCCAGTTCACCTTTCAACGATGTCGATGACTACAAGGGTATTATCTCGCCCCCCACCCTGTCCTATCCCAGGACAGAAATTGAACACTACGTCAAGCCCAACTTTCCTAACAGCCCTTCTATTCCAATCCCCAAGCCACTCCCCATTCCTCCCCCTCACTTCCATGATAGCATTTCGATAATGCCACCTGCCACCTCCGCCACCAACTCCACATACACTTCACCCATGATCCCTGCCTTCATTGAAGACATCCCATCTCGTTCCCCTTCCCCCATCTCACCTATGGCTGTAGTCCTATACCAACAGACCGAAGCCAACATACTAGCGGCCAGGACAATGGACGCTGATGCAGAGGGACGCACTCCCAGTCCCACTGGCCCTCAGCCAGGTGTACTCCCTGGCCTGGGATGGCAAGACAACTTCGACGCTGTTGGTATGCGTCACTTCTTTGTTATTCCTGACGGCAACGAGGACGTTATCGCCCCATTCATTTCCTACGATCTCCACACCACTTTTCCTGAGCTCCTTGCCACTAACAGACACGGTTGTACCATCCATTCTCATCCCCTTCATGCCTGTCCTGTCAGACAACACCACACAGCCATCTCCCCCAAAGATGAGCTCCTACTAACCCAAGGAGCACAGTTTACCGACCTGGTGGATTGGGCCTTAAAGATCAAGGGTGACGCCACACTACAAGGGGAAGTCCAATACTTCCACGCTCACCATTCCAAAGCCCGCCAGATTGCCCAATGCATTGGGACCTTGAAAGAGTCCCTCCAAACCGAACGACTGGCCATATACTAGAGTTCGGACCGTCTCACCACCGCTAACACCATAGCCTGCATTCGTCACCGCATTGATCGCGACATGCACAAGGCCCCCTACTTCAAGGGCAAAAGAGGTCGTCAGGCCCAAGTTGCCATCTGCGATCAAGCAATTCATGCATGGGGCAAAGACAATGGCAAGATGTGTGATTGGTGTGGAAGGATGGGTCACAATATTGAAGACTGTCACTGTCTTGGGTATTGCCGCCACTGTTCACGTCATGGTCATGACGGTACTGATTGTCTCTGCCCTCACGACTTCTGCAATGAGTTTGAAGATTGCAAAGTCTATCCCTCTCACCCCAACTTCGAATGTGGCTACTGCGCTGCCGTTGACAATGACATTGATGTCTAAAGGATGTTAACAAGGGGGTAATGTCACGGACTACCTCCTTCTTACCTAATCTTCTCTTCCCCTTTTTGCATACTTGACTCTGGACCGCTTTTCCCCTGCTTACCTAAATTACCTATGGATTGTTCTCGTGTTTTCCAGAGACTTCCATACGATTCCATGAGCTTCTGTTCCCTTCCATGACTTTCCATTGCCTTCTATGACGTTCTAGTAACTTCCATGACCCTTCTGTATATATACTACATTGAGTAGCATAGAACGAGTTCCTTAAGCTTGTTCTATTCATGCAATACAGGCTATTGTATCGACTCTCTTTCTGAACGCATGCAGCTTCCTCCTGAAAGAACCTCTCTGCGATAGTTGACTTTGTCGCTATTCGCCTCTTATCTCTAAACGTCTTCGAGATCACGTGTTGTATCTCGTTCGATTCCAAGTCATGTCAACTTGTGTAATCTTCACTTGCTCCCAGACAAGTCATGTGATGTATCATGTGATCTTCTTCGATTCTTCAATTAATCATGTGACGTCTCACGTGATCAATCCCAACACCCAACACCCGTCACCTGCCTTTCCTCTTTGAAACACCAACACGATTACCACATTAGGACGACTTCCTAACTGAGACGTCGGGTCGACTTCCTATTCGGGAAATACCCCTGTCTGAAAACTCCAGAACCAAGATGATTGAAAGACATAGTGACCTGACCGTGACAATTGAGGCTTGAGAAGAACCTCTCACAAGTTGAGAGGTCTTCAAGCCCAAAGCCATCTCAGTATAATGGGTGGTACTTCAGTTGACAGGAACACTTGTGGGCCCAGCAGTGGAAGGCGTCGATGACCAATTGAAGACCCTTCTTAGCCACTTCCTCTCTCAGCAAACTGTTGCAGAGTGTGACATCAAGGACACAGTTGATGTCATAGCCGATGCCTTGATCCTCCCCGAATATCTTCAAGATGGTTGCGACCGCAGCGAGGGCATACTTGGCCCTGTATAATAAGGGTCAGTACAAGAAAGAGAAAGAACAAATGAACACATACTTTTCACCGGACTGTATGAACTCCATCAAAAACTCGACAATCCCATGCCGACACAGGCAGGCGAAGATGCCTGTCTGCTCAAACACCTCCTTTGTAGCCAGCAGGAGCTCCTTGGAAGTCACAGCCTTCCAGTTGCTGCCACAGTGGTCATCCTCCTCACCCCCCAGAAACGCGATGCCATCTTCAGACCCCACATGATTTGAGAGGGTCTTGTCTGCCTTCTGTGCAGTGGCATGCGACCCAACTTCATCCTTGAAATTGTCCACAAAGCTGCAAGGAAGGAAGTACTTGCTGTCAAAGATGCGCTTGTCGCATGTCCCTGCCATCTTGTCACACTTTTGAGAGTCGCAGCCATCAATGGCATGCATCCACATGGGGTCCAAGGGTTTTTCATTAAGTTGCTGAAAGGAAATGAGCGCTCTGAAACATGCAGGCAGCAGAGAACTGACCACAAACCCGCATGCAGGGCAGCCCATCGTCATCCTCCAGTTAGGATCATTGTGTCTGAGCACAGCATCAACCCTCTTTTGTAGTCTGCACTGCACATCAGAGAAGATGTTGAATGCTTGTGAAAAAAGTTGCTCCATGGAATGACTATACTTGACCTAGCAGTGCATGAAGAACTTAGTTGTTTGGAGATGAATTGACAGGGAAAAGCACACCTGCTAGAAGGCACATGTAGCCTTGACGAAGCCTTGAATGCCAATGCTCAGCTGTTGGCGGCGAAGGTGGTAGAAGAATTCAAGTAGGTCGACAGAAAATGCAAGTTTGGGGTAGACTGGAGTCCCAGCGATAAGGCCAATATGCATAAGTGCGACATTGGGATTCTCTTCCCTGCGCTGCTGCATGGTTGCAGTGGGAAACCTGCTAGCTAGGATTTGATCAGTGACGGAAGGTCAAGACTTAATCATCATATTAACCTTCGAGCCCCAACACAGGTACTGACCAAATGATGTCAGAGTCAATCTCAAGATGGGAGGCGGCACAGCTGTGCTTCCATTCGAGATATGGCCCAACGAGTAGTGGCAAAGCAGTGGCCCATGCACTCTCTGTAGCACGACGGTGTGCTTGTCATGACCAGGTTAGATTCAAGGTCTTTTTGCTGCCACCGAAAGCCCTACAGCATGATCACAGTTAGGTGATGGAGGGGGGGGAGGGGAGGTGTACAATATAATTGTTTGCAATCTTGCAACCGCCTTCCTGTCAGGACCTATCTTTTCCTCACAGATGTCATCCCACTCATCCAACTGTGGGTCTACGTCCATTGAATCGTCGTGACTGGAAAGGTCAGGAATGATCTCCCAGTCGATAGCATCTGTTGCCTGGTTTGCTATCATACCCAACTCTGCAATTTTTTGGCGCATGAGTGCAGACACATCTGTTTTGAATGAATCAACAATATGTGTTATAGTTACAAGAGAGTTGTTAAGACTTACGACGCTTCTTTGATTCGAGCCGCATCTTTTCTTCAAGTTGCTTCCTTTCTGCCTGGATATGTGAAGGCTTTACAACCTTCACCTTGTCGGCCGATTTACCAAATCGCAGGCCAGTAAAGATTCTTGTGGTCAAGGAAGTGCTTTTTTTACCAGCATAAAAACCACTGGGAGGCATGGTGAGTGCAAGTACAAGCGTGCGACAATGACATGAATTAAACAAACAATATTACATGATCCCAACCTCCGACCATACAACCCAAAAGTAAACAGCATGGAGCCCAATGTTGTGCAACCCATCGTTTCTGAGGTTAGATTGAAGCTTTTGATGGCTGTTGGAGAACTGTGATTGCTGAGAATAAGTTTTTGTGTCATTTGCGCTGCTGCTGTTTATTGGATTTCACATACATGCAAGGTTTGCTGTTGGACACATGAAGCTGAACACAAAAATGAACAATCAGTCTGCCAATTGCTAGAGCAGTCAATCAACAAATCCTGGCATACGACATTAAACATTGTCCCCCTGTGCAATACATTTGAATTAAGACCATCATAAGCTCTAGCATGGAGGCAGCATGAATAATTGGAG
>Ga0307512_10007819_pt1 | contig 10518 bp, 14 predicted proteins | sample 14_EM_MG_FD_200267 | JGI IMG/M metagenome (GOLD analysis project Ga0307512, IMG submission 200267) | Populus trichocarpa ectomycorrhiza microbial communities from riparian zone in the Pacific Northwest, United States - 14_EM | ecosystem: Host-associated > Plants > Roots > Unclassified | place... | reverse complement strand
CGTGGTTATCAGGGCGGCCGTCACCAATGCGGCCAGCCCGATGTTCACGAACGCGCCGGTCTTCAGGGACAGGCCGGGTTCGGGTTGGTCGGTGCGTCGCTCATCGCCTGGCTGCCCTGTGGGCGTTGTCGAGGGCGGTGCGGCGGGCGTGGTCTTCGGCGGTGGCGGAAGCGGCGGGACCTGTGGTTGCGGACGTGGCTCGACTAGGGCAGGAACGTATGCGGTGATCTTCCAGCCGGGTCGAATGACGTTGGGGTCGATCAATGCGCGGCCGTCAGGCTGTTTGATGCCGCGGTTGAGGTGGAACAGTTCGGGCCAGCGGTGGCCGGCGCCGGGGCCGTAGATGCGTTCGGCGATGCGCCACAGGTTGTCGTAGATCCCGTCCCGCGGTGGCCGAACTTCTTCTATGGCCTGCACCATGCCTGGTGGGGCCTGTGCAGCTCGACCAGTCATGCCGGGTGTCTGGGGTGCGCTCACCGCTGCCGGCTGGAGATCGCCCGTTAACAAGGTGGTGGCGGTTGTTGGTGTTGTGGATGGGGTGCGGTTGCCGAGCAGGGTGAGCACGATCGTGCCGATCAGTGCCGCGGCGAGTGCGTGCAGCGGCCCGGGTGGCCGGAGCCAGGTGGTTCCGCGTGCCGTGTCGATGCCGCAACGCAGGACGTCGATGGCGAAGACGAACCAGACGATCCAACACAGCACCGCCAGGCCGTTCAGCAAGAACTGCTGGGTCATCGGGTTGAGTAACGTCGCCTGGATCTCGTCCCCGCTCGGCACATGATCGGGCAGGGGCCAGCCCACGAAGTGCACCAGAGCCCATGGCAGGCCGGCCGTGAGCCCTAGAAGCACGGTTCCCGCAAGCAGCCCGCGGAGGAAGCCACCGACGAGTCGGAGAGCAGCGATCAGTACCGATCCGCTGCGGCAATCCGAATGTCCCGTCGCTTTCCGGAAGTTCGATACAGACACGATGTGCTCGTTTCCCCACGCAAGGCGGTGTCATGTCGACTCGGTGGGGCCGCCCGCAGATGCGTCAGTGGAACACCCGCCTCGCGGGGTGGGTGTCTGGTCAACTCGGGGTGGTTTCGGTGTGGCCGCTCCTGGGTTGGCGCTTTTCTCGGCAGACGTGCCGGATACTGGTCGTTTACGCTTGGCTCGGTTCGTCTTTCGGCCGTTGAGCCACTGGGTGAGGTCTGCGACTGGCACGTCGGTGAACCGCGCGAGTTCCTCGATGTCAATGACATCGCTGGATTCCGCGAGTACGTTGCCGAGTTCGTGCTCCATGTCGGCGAGTTGTTCAGCGACGTCGGTCCGATGTCGAGCCAGTTCTCCGACTCGTTTGGCTGCGGCGACTCGCCTTGCGGTGCGAGTCGTGTCGGCGTCACCGACGCGCCGTTCGATTTCCTCGGTGGTAGCCATCCTGATCTCCCGCCTGCATGACCTGCGCGTCCGTCTCGTCGTTTCCTTCAGCACCAAGGGATCGGGCGTGTCGGTGGGGCGGTGGGTGCGGTGAAGCGGACGATCTCCCACAGGTCACTGCGTACCCAGCCGTAGCGGCCTTCGTGGGTCGCGTAGCCCCACACGGTGCCGTCCGGGGCACGAGTTTTGCAGGAAATCCAATAGTAGGAGTGATAGGGGATCAGCCCGATGACGGACCCGGTGACCGGTTGGGCGCGGATGCGGGCTCCGTCGACAACACCGATCACAGCGGTCCAGTCACCGCGTGCGGTGACGCTGTGGTTGGGTGGGTCACTGGCGGGGTTGTTCTCGGTTGGCCAGAACGGGTTTCCCTCCGGATCGATGGTGGGCTCGGTCTGTTGTCCTGCGTCCTCCCCCGGCTGGCCGACATCAGGAACACCAGGGATCGCGGGCGGTGCAACATGGACACTGACACTGTGCGGGTCGGCGGTCGCCTGCGGGACAAGGGTGGCTGAGCTTCCGATAACCAACCCGGCCAACGCGAGGCCGGCGAAGATGCCGCGTCGGCCGAATGCGATCGCGTCTTCGAGTTTCATGATTCCTCCTGCTTGCCTGGTAAAGGCTGCCGTCAGCCGTGTTGTGGACGAGCGCTTCCCTGTCCGTGTACGGAGAACGACTCGATGCCGATCAGTCCGAGTAGCTGGGTGGGTTGGGCTGCGGTCACCGTCACTGTGACGGTGTCGTTGGTGGCGGTCGCTGTTCCCGTCGCGCCTTCGGCAGTCAGGAATGCTTGTGCGTCGGCGGCGGCCTGTGCGGGTATGAGCCGCAAGGTTCCGTTGTTGCGGTAGGTGGTGAGGTCGATGGCTTGAGCACCAGCGCGGGCGGCGGCTTCGGCCTGGCCGATGGCGCGAACTTTGGCGGCCAATGCGAGTCCGCCATCGAGGGTGAGGCCGATCAGAACAAGGATTCCGGTGACCAGGACGACGACGAATCCGGTTATCTGGCCGTCATCGACACGCCACCAGGATCGTTGCCACGCAGGGTATTGGCGGGTCATGGGGTGGTCCTGGAGCTCGTGCTGGAGCGCCATGTGTCGACCGGCGCGGTGGCGCTTGCTGAGAGTTGTTGGCTGTCCGGCACTCCGAGCAGCAGCGCGTCATCGAAGTCCACGTCGCAGGACACGACGACGGTCACCGATCCGCCGGGGCAGAGGTCTTCGGTCGTTGTGTTCACGCTAAGGGTGCGGCAGGCCAGTCCGGCCTTGGACAGGGCGGCGGCTGAGACTGTTGCTGCTGCGGTGCGTGCTTGGGTGGGTGTGCGTTGGATGCTGGCGGCTCGTGCCGCTTGGTGGGCTGCGTCGTCGATGCGGATGCGGGTGTCCACGCCGCGATGGACGAACACGCCCACTAGGACTAGGAGCATGACTAGGACGGGGATGACGAGGGTGATCTCCGCTGCTGCGGAACCGTCGTCACCGTGTGCCCATGCACACCGGTCGTATTGTGGAGGGCGTTGTCGCCAATGCGTGCGGGAGGTCATGGCTCGGTCCCGTCGCCGATGTCCGGGGCGAAGCGTTCGACTGGTCCGGCGGCCTCGGCGTGCACGGGGAGCCGTAGGAACGGGATCACGGTGGCGGTGACGCCGGTGACCTCCACACGGGCCTGGTCCGGTCCGCGGCCGGCGTGCACAGTGACTTCGCGGAGTGGTCCGTCGCCGAGTTGTGCGATCGTGTTGAGCGCGCGGGCTTCGCCGTCGGCAGTGGTCCCCGCGTAGACGCGTGTGGCCGATAGTCCTTCTGCTGCAGCGGTTTGCGCCATGTGTGTGGCGTGGCTCCACAGCGCGAACTGGACGATCGTCAGCAGGATCAGCATCAGCACTGGCGCGGCGAGCGCGATGTCGGCGCTCACGGCGCCATCGTCGCCAGCAAGGAAAGATCGATGCTTTCGGCTTTGTTGGTGACCTTGGCGACCAGGATGCCGATCACCACGAGGGCAGCGATGATCAGTAGCGCGGTGACGAGCACTGCCTCGGATGCGTAGCCGGCGTCCGGGTCGTTCGTCTTCCAGATTCCCCTGATGCTGTTGACGAGTGCGGCGATAAGTGTCCACATGTGTGCTCCCTTCAGGACAGACTGATCAGGACTCGGTTCACGGCCGGGTAGGTGATGAAGCACAGGAAGCCGAGACACAGGGCCATGACTGGCAGGCTCATGCGTTCGGTGTCGGCCGATGCCCGGCTCTCCGCCTCGGCGAGTTGACGGGCGCGCAACGCGGATGCCTTGGCTTGGAGGGAATGGCGGACTTTCGCGCCTTCGGTGCCGGCGAGGGATACCGAGGCGGCGAGTTCGGCTAGTTCTGGGATGGAGAGGTCTTGGCCGAGTTGGCGTAGTGCGGTCCATGGGGTGGTGCGGGTGAGTCGCGCGGCGGCGAGTGCGCGCTGGATGTGAGTGAAGGCCCAGCCATGGCCGGCGGATGCGGCGTCGGTGAGGGCGCTGTCGACACCCGCGCCGCCGGCGAGGGAGATGACGACGAGGTCGAGGAACGCGGACAGCGCGTGCCGGAAGTCGGCGCGTCGCCGAACCGCCTTGCTGCGGACCCAGTGATCCGGGACGAAGAACCCGGCGACGGCGCCGCCGACAGCCAACGCGGCGGGAACCTGCACGCCAACATCGATGCCCAGCAGGCCCAAGATGGTCACGGCGCACGTGGGTATGAGGAGCCCCGCCACAGCGAGAGCGGCTTTCTCGGTGAGGTGGTCTTGGATCGTCCGGTCCACGATGGTCAAGTCGCGCTTGACCGCCTGAGTCGGAAGACCAGCCGAACGCAGGACTGCCACAAGTGGGGCGAGCAACCGTCGGTCTTCGACGCGATCCGCTGTCTGTGGCGGTGCGGTGACGCGAGCGAGTTGTGAACCGAGCGCGGGGCGGGGCGGTGCCGCCCACACGGCGACGAGCGCGAGACCGAGTCCGAAGCCGGCGCCGAGCAGCAACATGAGAGTCATGGCATACGCCCACCCTCGAGGGCGAGGAATCGGGCTGGCTGGTCGACGGCAGCGAACTTTCCCAGCGCCACGAGTCCCACAGCGAACACCGAACCGATGCCCAGCAGCACGAGTTGGCCAGTGACAGTGTCGTAGGCGACGAGGTAATCGCGGCTGAACACGAGCATTCCGCCGACCAAGACACCTGTGGCGCCGACGATGATCCGCACACTGGTTCGGGTACCGGCGCGACTCGTCTCGATCCGCTGCCGCATCGAGGCCACCTCCCGTGCCGCGGCGGCAAGGGAACCAAGCAGCTCACTGAGGTTGCGGGCTTGCCGCGTGGCGGCGAGCAGGAGCACGGAGATCACCAGGTCCGCGGCGGGGTCGGCCAACTCGTCGGACAGCTTCTGCAGGCTGGGTGCGAGGCGGTGCCCGGTTTCCAGTCGCATCGCGAGGTTCGTGACCTCAGCCTCGATCGGCTCTGGGGCGACCTCGGCACTCGCGAGGATGGCCTGCTCGAGCCCAGTCGCGGCCGCGAGGGTGTCGCGCATCAGCTCAGCCCATCCGGCGATGGCCTCGACGCGCTCGAGTTGGCGTGTGTGTTCCTTCTCGCGGGCGAGTAGCCGAGGCAGCGACCAGACCGCGCCGGCGATGAGCACGACGCCGACGGGCCAGCCGGTGAGTACGCCGCCGATCACCCCGACACCGACCGCCGTGACGACGCGTCGCGGGTCTCGCTGCCAGAGTTGGTGCAGTCGCCGCTCTGGCCGGCCAGGCATTGTGCCGCGCCAGCCGGTGACGATCAGCCACATGCCCAGGCCGGTGCCGGCGCCGAGGAGCCCGAAGAACGCGGTGGAGGTCATCGGACCCACCAGTCCGGCGGGGCGTCCAAGAGGGCCGGGTCGAACCCGGCACACGCAAGCCGCTCCCGGGTCTGAGTACGCAACGCACCCGGCACCGGGTAAGCGCGCCGATCCGCACCGGGCCGATACACCTCGTTGGACAGCACCTGGTTGCCGTCCGCGCCCACGACCTCGCGGATGGAGGACACGACCCGAGCACCGGTGTCCGTCGCGCGGTCGAGGTGGACGACGAAGTGGACCGCCGTGGCGACCAGCAGATTGGTCTCCGCATGGGTGAGCCGTTCGGCGCCTTGGGCCGCGTAGGAGGCGAGGCGCAGGAACGCGGCGGCGGATGACGAGGCGTGCAGGGTGGCCATGGAGCCGTCGTTGCCCTGGGACATGGCGTTGCACATCGGGATGACTTCGGGGCCGCGGATCTCGCCGACAATCACGCGGTCGGGGGTCATCCGCAGTGCCCATCGCACTAGCTCGGCCTGGGATACCGCGCCTTCGCCTTCCACGTTGGGTTCGCGGGCCTGGAGCGCGACTACGTCGGCGTGCGCGGTCGGGTCGTGGTCGAGGCCGAGTTCGAACGCGTCCTCGATGGTGACCAGCCGCTCCAGCGGGTCGAGCTCGCTGGCGAGCGCTCGGAGCAGGGTGGTCTTGCCGACGTCGGTGCCGCCGACGATCAGGATGTTCAGGCGGGCTCGCACCAAAGATGCGAGGAAGGTGCGGAGTCCGATGTCGAGTGTGCCCAGCTCGGACAGGTCGCCGAGGGTGACGGTGCGGAATCGGTGGCGTCGGATCGACAACGCGGGCCGGCCGCCGAAGGTGATGGCCATGACGGCGAACAGCCGCGAGCCGTCCGGCAGCTGGATGCTGACGGCTGGGCTGCCGCGGTCGAACCGCCGCTCTTCCGAGGACGCCCGCGCGGCCAGCGTGCGCACCAGGTCGACCAACTCGACGTCCGATTCGGCGACCGGGCCCAGTTGGGCTCGGCGTCCGCCGGTGTACTTGACGAACACCCGGTCGTGACCGTTGACGTTGATGGTCTCGATCTCGGGGTCGTCCAGCAGCGGTTGCAGGCCAGCCATGCCGAACAGCTCGTCGAGAACCTCCGCCACCGTCCGCTGCTCGGCCTCACGACCGAGCAGCGGACGGTTGGCCAGCAGCTCGCCCTCGCAGTGCTGCTGGACCGCCTGGTCGAGGATTCGCCTCGCAAGGTCCCGACGGCAGGGAGCCGCGATCGGCTCGTCGGTGCCTTGCTGAGTCGCCTCGACTCTCTGCGGCAGTTCTCGTGCCACCGTGGCGCGGAGCCGTTCACGCAACCGCGTCGCCGCGGCGTCGTCCTGCTCGGACCAGAGGGCGTTCGAGAACTCGGTCGTGGTGCGGTTCATGGCCGCCCCTCCACCCTCGCGCCGTTACGTCGCGGTAGCAGCCAGGACGTCTCCGAGGCAGCGGGGTGTTCGGCGGCCGACGGGTGTCCGCTTCCGCGGATGCCGGCCATCGGAACGCTCGGGGTGAGTAGGGCTCGGGCCAGTGTGTGTGCCGCCTGCCCGAGTGGGGATCGGGCGGGACCGCGGCTACGGCGCGGAAGTCCACACAGGGCTCGTGCGCCCGGGTCGTCGTGCGGAATCTGTGCCAGGACCGGGATGCCGAGTTCGCGGGTCACCTCACTGGCCGGGTATCCCGGGCCGACCAGCACCAGGCTGGGTCGCATGGCCCACAGGTCGACCATCGACAACGCGGCCGCCAAATGGGACAACTCATCGGCTCGTGACCGGGCCAGCAGCACGACCCGATCGGCCTCGCGGGCGATCGCCAGCGCGGGCGAGACCGCGTCGAGCCGGCCGCAGTCTGCGATCACCACCGAGCCAGGTCGTTGGGTCGTGGCTCCACGCAACACCGACAGGGATGATCGGCGCGTGTCGAGGAGGGTGGTGAGTGCGGCCCGCGTGTAGTCCGCGCCTGGTGGCGCGACGACTACCGGCAACCCGCCCGGCAGCGCTTGAGTGTGCGCCCACAACAACATGAGGTCGCGGTTCTGGCGGGCGGCGGCCGTGAGGCTGACAAGTCCCGGCGCGGCGGTCAGGCCGAACCGGGCGGCGAGGCTGCCACCGGACGGGTCGCACTCGACCACGACCGGCCGCCCTGACGTAGGCCAGCGCGCGGCGAGCGCCACCGACAACGTCGTCACCCCAGGCGAGCCCTTCACGGAACAGACCGCGATCACCATCACCGGTCACCCCCAACCACAACCAGCGACAACCGACCGATCGGGGCAGCGGCGACCCGGCGAGCGTCGTCCACGCCCAACTCGACCGACACCACCCGCCCTTGCCCGCTGGGCGTATCGGCGACGGTGGTGACCAGACCACGCCAGCCGCCCATCGGCACCGTCGCCCCGCCACCCGAGCCGGCATTCGGATCGGCGGTCAGCATGACCAGAACGATCACGCCCGCGCCGAGGTCCGTGGGTGCTTGTCCTGGCTCGAGGGCCAGCGCCGCGACTGCCCGCCCAGCTGGTGGTCCTGCTGGCTCTCCTAGTGCGCGGCGGGGAAGCAGTACTCCTGCCGGCAGGCTCACGGCGAGCCGCTGTCCCACGATCGAGGACACCTCACGTGCCGGGATCGCGTCGACGGTGCCGTCCAGCGCCACGTTCACCTCGTGGAGATCCGAGGCGGTGAGGATCGCGCCGAGCGTGACGGGGCGGGCGAGTACGAGCGCGGGGACTCTGTCTCCGGCCACTGTGGACCACCAGACGCCACCGGCGGCGCAAGAGGCCACCAGCACGGCGCCCACGACCAGATGGGGCACGGATCGCCGGCGGCGGCCGGTGAACCGACCAGGCGCGCCGGGGCTCGATAGGGATTGTGGGAGAGCTGAGGTGGATGTTGCGGTCATGATCACTCCAAGACATGCGGAACCTGGCCAGCACCCATCACGGGGCTCGCGAAGGTGAGCGGATATCTGTTCGAGAAGCGAGGGTTAGCGAGGACCGGGCAGCGTGTTGAGTGCCTGGGACTCGGCGACGCGGAACGCGATCGCGCTGGTCATGGTCATCTCGGGGAACGTGCCGGACTGGCCGGCGCCGGCCCAGGTGACCGACCAGTGCACAGTCACCGCCACCTCGTACGCCTCGCGGGGTTGGGAGGCCGAGGAGCGACGATAGGTGTGCCCGCAGTCTGGTGACGCCGACCGTGGATCCGTGCCGGCATGGAACGCGGTGCCGGGGCTGACGCAGGTGACGATCGCACCGTCCCCCATCGCCCAGGTCGCGGAGTTGGGGTGGGCGGTCGCGGTCACCGCCACCCCGGGCACCGCGGCCGTCGCCGTGACGGTCTCCCATCCGCCGGTCAACCACAACCAGGTCGGCAAGTTGACCAACTGGGTACCGGCCGGGTTCGCCGCCAGCGCGGGTTCCGGCAGGCGCAGTTGGGCCCGTGCGAGCCGTGCCGCGTCGGCGGGCGAGATCTGCAGGTCTGGGTTGTTGATCGCTCCGGTCAGCGAGCAGGTGCCCTGGTACCAACTCCCGGGCGGCTGCCATCCACTGGCTCCAGGCGTTCCCGAGGACTCGCTGTAGTCGCAGGACGGCAGGGTCGGGCTCTCACCGCTGCCGTTCGTCTGCTGATCCGCCAGATCTGGCGCACTGGTCTGCGGGGATGCCGACTGGCCAGCGGTGAGTGTGCAGTGGGGAGTCGGGGCTTGCCCGCAACCGACTTCACCCCACCCATCCGCCCGCGCCGCGCCAGGGGCCACGAGCAGTGTGGTCGTGACAATCCCACCGACAGCGGCAACTCGGATCAGCATGTCCCCACCTCCCGCACGGCGAAGTCGGACACCATCCACGTACCACCGGCCTGTTTGGTCACGACCGCATTGATCGCCCGCCGCCCGCCGGGTCCGTCGTTCGCGGGTTGACGGGTGTCGGCGTGGTATTTCAGCCAGTTCGTGGAGTCACCGCAGTCGGTGATCGTGACCGTGGTCGGTTCGTCGGCTGGCTCCCACCCGGCGACCGATGGGGAGTTCGTCGGCTCGCCGAGCGTGATCAGGCCGTTCTGGTGGTCGGTGTTGAGCCCGCTGGAGATCGTGGTCAGCGCGTAGCCGGTCGCGAACCGGCTGAGCAGGTCCGACTGCCAGTCCGAGGTCCGCGCGGCGGTTGCCATGTTCCGCCACATCCCCAGGTACACCTCGATCGCCTTGTTCCCCGCGACCTTCGCTGGTGAGGATTTCCAGAACGACGATCTCGGCGTCGACGGCGGCTGCTGCGGTGCCGCCGGCAGGCCCGGCGTGCACGCCGCCGTCAGAACGACAATCGCGATCGCGGGTCCGCACACTGTTTTCGCGAATGAACTTCGTGATTTCACTGTCCCCTACTCCCTCTGCGGAGATTCCGCGGGGATTGCGCGATGGCCTACCCGTGGCGAGGCGGGTTGGGGGGAACGATGGTCATCGCGCAATCCCCTTGTGCGTCTCCAAGCGGTCCGCCTGGATATCCGAGTCGTACAGGTCGGGATTCGGCTGAGTGCAAGGACAGCGACCGACTGAGTGTGGCCTCAGTACAGGGATTCTCACTCGTTTGGAGTAACGGAGCCTGCACTAGGAATGACCAAATCTGACGTCCGCGTGGCGGGCCGGGGTGAAGTTCGTTTAGGTAGAGCTCATGGAGGCGTGGGATTTTCCGTACCGGCAGGGCGTCGAGGACGTGCTGACGTTGCTCCGTGGACAGTGGACAGTCGCCGTCCTCGCCTCACTCGCGCTCGGCGAGAAACGACGCAAGGAACTACTCCCGGCGATCAACGGGATCGACGACCGAGCCGGACGTGTGTTCCACATGCGACCGCTCACCGACCGGGTGCTGGAAGACACGCTGCAACGCGCCCACGAGGACGGGCTGATCGAGAAAAGGACGGAAGGTACAGACTTCGGTGCTGCGACGTGGTGGCGCCTCACCCCGCGCGGCTCGTCGTTGCTAGGTGCGCTGCGGCCGTTGGCGGAGTGGGCGCAGGAGAACCGGTATGCGCGGCTGCGTCAGATGGACGACACGTCGACCCCGTGATCGATACGGCGCTCCGAGGGTTGCATGGCCAGCACGCCGTCACGTCCGGCGTCCTTGGTGGCGAACAGCGCGGCGTCAGCAGCGCGCAGCAATTCCTCAAGGCTGTCGCCGTTGTCGGGGAACGTCGCCGCGCCGACCGACACGCTCAGGTGCAGATCCGGGTAACTCGCGCCGGTGATCGAGTCCTCAACGCCCAGAGCACGAACCGCTTCGCAGACGCGC
>Ga0307512_10007818_pt1 | contig 10518 bp, 6 predicted proteins | sample 14_EM_MG_FD_200267 | JGI IMG/M metagenome (GOLD analysis project Ga0307512, IMG submission 200267) | Populus trichocarpa ectomycorrhiza microbial communities from riparian zone in the Pacific Northwest, United States - 14_EM | ecosystem: Host-associated > Plants > Roots > Unclassified | place... | reverse complement strand
TCACTACGTTGTCAAGAGAGTGCTACTGCGGTTGGCCGCTGCGGTCCCCCTCCCCACCGACGGTACCAGCTTGTCATTCGCTCACTTGCCGGTTGGAAGGACTGTTGCTGGACGCCACTTGTCAGATTTCGCAAATGAACCACTCCGGTAATTACAGAGATATGCCAGTTAACTAAGATCTGGTAAATCATCGTTATCACCTGTCCTATGGTTCCCATCAATATCTTGTGGCGAAGGTATCCCTTGCTGATGTCATACCTCCTAAACGCCAATACGGCTCAATATTGGCGACTTCCAATTCCCCGATGAGGTACGGACGGGTAACATTTCTCACAAGTGCATGGGAGTTCTATAGCCTCGGTGATCGAGGGAAGGCAGCAGCTCTTTTAGCATAACCCCTTTTTGTTTGCTGATGGAGATTGACGCTGCAGGGTCGTTTACCTGTTTAACTCGTGGGTCGCGGCACGGTTATTGAGTGCCTGGAACAGATACGACGGACGGTTTCGCCGAATAGGGCGTTCTCGCCCGCCCCGTTGGGAGTTTCTCCACCCGACGGGTACGGCGGGTCCTCCAGTCACACTGCTACCCACCTCATTATATCTGGACTTCATGTGGGGGGATCTTTCCGATTTAGAAATCTTTCCCTGGAAATATTTCAATATTCAATCCTGCCGCTGTGCTGAGTCACAACCCCACCTAATTGCCCGGCTTTCCCGACAGAGGGTTGGTATCTGTTTCAAAGATTTGAAGGACACTCGTAACGTGAGAGCTTGAACTCAGCGTTGAGATTACAAGTTTGAGGGCCTTGGGAGAACTCACAGGGAATAGGGATCGGCTAGCGTGGGGATTTTCTCGCCTCGATCGATTTCGATGGCAGTGCCCCCGTCCCAGCTGGCCCGTAAAGTCCACCGGCGTGGTCTCCATTTTTGAATCAGATGCCAGGGTGAGAACGTGTCTTCAGCTTCGCATTCGGTAACCTTACAAGTCACCAAGTGCTTGCTGATGGAAGAAAATTTGCAAAACGTAAGCGTCATAGAGTTCAGATTGCCGGTCGGTAATGGGTCTCCGTACTGACATTTTGCAAGAGGATTCGAAGTTTTGTGTAAATGCGTTTCGTCAAGAAGATAGGGCAGGAGGATCACATTGATACAGGGAGGGAATATACATGGCCAAGTCAGCACGTATCTGCTAACGAAGAGGAAAACACAGCTAGTTCTAACCAGGGTGATGTATACATTTGGTCGCGGAGAACCGAGTGTTACGAGTTCTATACCCAGGGGGGAAATGGAAGGAAACAGCGGACCGAAGGTAGTAGATGGAGTGGGCGGAAACTGGAGCGAGTCCGAGAAAAAATAATATACACCAAGGGTGACGGCCCAGGAATAAACTAACAGTCGGGGGTTTTTGGGAAAGGGGGATCGTCTTGCAAGAACTGGACGTGGAAGTACTTTCGATCGTCGGATGGAGATTGTAATCCCTCCCTCAGTGGGTCTTCTGAGAGGGGCGAGTCAAAGACAATCGATAACTCGCTGTGGTCTGTTGAGAGTCTCCGAGAACGCATCGGAAAACTCGTCAAAGTCGGGCGTTTACGAGACGGGAACGCGTAAACCGTACTGTCGTCGAGGAGGGGAGAGCTGGGGCATGCCGTAAACGAGAACCCACAACCGTGGTGTGGTATTGTTGGGGACAAGAGGCTGAACGTGAACGTCGACGATGAGGAGCTCAATTTTGAGCTTCCGGGAGACTTGTTGCCATCACTAGAAATCAGTCGGTCAATTCACTGAGGCTTTGGAATCTTGTGGTGAGAAAACCCACTCAAGGTCCAAATCGGGTGTCATAGGGGTCACCGGGCAAGGCGTCGCCTGTGCCCTTCGATACATAGGAGGAGCGGATACCAGAGGAGGAACACTGTCCTCCGTTCTCTTGGTAGACTCCGCGAGTGAGAGCACCGCAGGTCGCTTTTGTCCCAAGCGGGTGTTGTTCCTCGCAGGCTTCGAGTCGGCCGTTCGTGTAGCTCGAGAGTTCATCGCTGATCGATAGTAGCCTGTGGGGAGGCGGAAGGGGGACGTTTAGGTGAAGGACACAGAAAAAGATCGGGTCTACCGACCTTAAAGAACTTTGCTCTTGGTGAGGGATAGAGTGGTTGTGGGGGTACGTGGAGACTGGACCTCTCCGAAAAGTGCATAGGCCTATTATATGTGCAGGGTAAGCATAACTTAGTACGCTTCCGCCATCAAGATCAACCTCATCGCCATCAAGTGTAGGGACTCCGTCGTTTTGAATAAAATGCAGTTCCAGTACAACGGGTCAGCTTCCGATGCCACCACAGCCGAGCTGTCCTCAGTGAGTTGCCAGCATGACGACTGTTCATAGGAGCCACATGTGTAGCCATCCGGATAGTTGTCAGAATCGACTGATGTGATCGAGCGAGACTTCGGAAAGCCCCCCTCTCTGCTTTAGCGATGGCTTTGGGAGCGACTTATGCAACTTAATGTATTTATTATCTCGAGCGAGGCATAAGTGAGAAGGGTGCGTACTCATTCAAAACAATCAAAACAAACGGCAGGCGAGATAGATAACTAATACACCCTCTGACTTGACGAAACGCTGGACAAGAGCTGGTTCGAAAGAGTCGCTTTGAAGACGGCTTTGGATCCGAAACGGGTGTTTGGGGTGGTGAATTACGAAGAATCGGACTGGTTCTTCATGTGTTGCAGAACACTCTTCTGCTGTTCAGCCAATACGCGTCTTTTATTGAAATATTCGATCTAAAAAAATTATATCCGAACTCGAGATTGTCGTAGCAATGGGAAAGGAAAGCGACGCACCCAACTTTTTGCGCAGCTTTTTTCGTATGCGGTCTTTTCCGCAACACAAGCCTTACCCTCGTCGCCGGGTTTGAGGACGTGGGCGTTGTCGAGACAAGCGAAGTACGCGTCGCGGCTGTCCCAGCAATGTTGCCGTCCCTCCCTAGAGACTGCTACCGGTTCTGAGGTGCTGCTGCCGAACCAGCCCATCTGAAACAACTGAAAGTTTGTTGCCTTTGAAAGTGGAGGATAGGCGGAGGGAGAGGGCACGTGTCCGGCAACGATCGCGGGTCGTTGGCCAGTCAGGCGACGGCCGTACTCCCTCTCCGCGTACAGTTCATGGATTTACCACAGCCGTCGTCATCGACCGTGACAGCGACGACACCAACCCATCTCAGCCATCCATTATCGGTAGAACCGGCGCCAGGTTCATCCAGGAATCGCAGGTCCAGGGGTCGTCAAGGATCAGATGCTTCCCGAACGGCGTCTAGCTACTACACTCTCAAATCTCAGTTGCAGCCCGACGACGCAAGTCTAACCAATGGCGCGACTTGGGATGGCAGTGTCCATGGGTTCGGCAACGGGGATACAAACCGTTTACGTGGATGCGACCACGATGTGTCCGTTTCCTCCGTTTCCACCATCTGGGACCGATCAACGAGTCGGCAGGCACCCGTTATCGTCGTCGAACAACCGAACTCCTCTCATAATTTCAACACCACAAACCTCCCCCGCAAGAGCATACCCTTTCGACTACACAAGGAATACCTCGGTTTGGACAAGGACGCCACTTCGGAAGTCCTCACCGCGCGCTGGCACAAACAGTCAGATCAAGCCATCCAATCGACAATCTCCAAGTTAAATTTCCACGACCCTTCCTCCGATGCCGCGCGTCACCCGTATCATCCTACCCTCAGAATCCTTTCTTCTGCCCTTTCAAACATGCGCAAGGCGTACGAAGCGTTGGAGGACGATCGGGCGCTACTCCAGGAGAAGGAGGCTGCGAGGAAGGAACGCGCCGATCAACTCTTGAGGGAATTGCCACCGTCTGAACGCGACATCGCGAGACGAATCTTGCAGTCTCTCTTCCCCGACGATAACGAGGATGTCCATCAAATACAGCGACGCCAGAGCAATATGGTCAGTCCCCATCCCATCTTAGCCAATCTGGCGTGCTGATCGGTATGTCCAGTCCATCGCGATATCATTATCGGAAGCTCTCTCCGACGAAGTGCCTTTGTCGACAAACATCCCGGAAGAAGAAGTAGTAACCCATTCTGCGCAACAGTTCGTTTCGCACAACAAAGAGAGCACCGTCAAACCCACACTTCATCAACTGAACTCGCCTCTCGTCGATTCTTCCTCACTCAGAGACGACTCTTCATCCGCAATTGTGTCCGGAAACGACGACGATTCCCTTTCGTCTACTTCTCAGATTTCAAAAGTTCCTCAGAGCTGGATGGGGATGTTATGGGGCAAGGGGAAGATCAGGTCACATCGATCCCAGGGTTCACTGGCTCCGGAAGAACCTAGTACCTCAAATTCCCTTAACGATACGCAGACACCCAAGTCTTCTCCAGCCCCATCGGTTTCGGAGAAGTCTACTCTGAAAGTTCCGAGCAAGAGTATGTTCGGAACTTTAGGGTTTTCTATTCTCGGTCCAACTTCACCGTCGCGGCCAAGGCAACGCAGAACCCATTCCCTCGCGGATGTGCCCTCCATCACAACGCATGCTCTACCGGAAGGACTTTCTTCAGTTCCTCATTCGCCAACATCACCCATACTGGTGCCTCTCCCCCCTCGTCTCACTACGACCCTTCAACCTTCCGAAGCTCCCTCAGAGAATAATTCAATGATCTCACAACGTGGGGAGAAGCCTCCTCAAGGTACCTCCCTCACAGCCATAATTCATGCCACGCGAGTCATGACATCTGATCCACGAAGTATTTTGATGGAGACCGGCTCCGAGACCAGTGGACTGATTGCCCGACTGGCTCTTCAGTTGGTCAAGAACGCCAGGGAGGAGGGCATCGAGTTGAGGGAGAAACCAAAGGAGAAGAGAGACAAGAGACATGATCGACCACAAGCACCAAATCTCAGCCCAAAGGTGGCCCTGATCACCCCGGAGGGTGTTGATGCTGCGCAGACGCTCAACCAAGCTCTGGCAACTCACGCTGACGCGTGGAAGACGAAAGCTAGACACGGAAAGGGTACTGTATCTATGCTTACTTCCCCGCTGATCGGGTCTTTCTTCGCTCAACAGACAAAGAAGCTTACGGGGGTCGTTGACGCCGTCCAGGGAATTACTGGTGTAGTGCAGGAGGCTTCTTCATCTGGCCCAACCGCGCCAGGGACGAACGCTATCAGTAATACGAGAAAACCTGGTTCGGTTCCTCTTGAATCTATCGTCCCCGTCTCCGCTATGCCGCCGACCCAATACCTGTCCAAGACGTACACGCCAATCACTGCTCGCGATTTCCGTCCGCCAATGCCCCTTTCAAACGCAGCCACGCGGTTCTCTGCCTATTATGACGATAAGAACCAACAGCCGCTAACCGATCGGTTTGGGTTCATGTACGACGTCTCCCAGTACGACCTCCTCCTTCTTTTACGCGCCAAGGACTGCGAAAATTCGGCCCCTGCGTGCCTGACCGGAGTTAAGATTGCGGATAGAACTGAAAACAATCACTGGCCGGAAGAGGACGGAGATGGTCCTCCAACGGTTGAGATAATCAAGGAGAGTTGCGATTGCGATGGAACTGGATACCTTGAAGAACCTCTCCTCCCGGATCTGGATCCTTCGACTGTGCCTGGACCTATCATAGACTCCTCACAACTCGACGATATTTCGCAAAGTGCCCCCCAATTTTCACGCGCGAGATCCCGAGCGGCATCCCCCGTATCTAGTCACACGAAGAAACGGACGTCGGCCATCTTTTCCACGTATTCGATATCGTCTAAACCCCTCAGTGCAATACTCTCGATAGACTCTGAGACTCCGAGACACGTCTGTCCAAACACGATCAGGAAGCTGCTCTCGGACCTGACGTCTACACACGACGAAAGGCAGCAGTCTAGTCGGAAGGAGTGGGATATTTTCGTTAGGCAGCGAGCGAAGCTTCGGTCTACTAAGACGAACGCCATGACCGTTGCTTCCTCAGTACTCTCCGGGGGTTCTGCGTTCCTGGGGTTAAATACCGTTGATGAAGAGGAAGAACTGGCGCACACCGATGGCTTAATCGGATTCGCTCAACTCGGCATCTCTAGGAACAGGGAGGAGCGAAAGGAGTTCGACAGGTTGGTGAGGCAGGGCATCCCTCTGGTTTACCGTGCGAAAATCTGGCAGGAATGTACGGATGCTTTGGAGATGAAAGAACCAGGGCTTTTCAACGACCTTTTGGCAAACGTGGACCCCGACGATCCGGTGGTAAAGGAGATTGAAAAGGACGTGGGGCGGACCATGCCCCTCAACATGTTCTACGGTGGTGATGGCCCCGGCGTGCAGAAACTGAGAAGGGTTCTGACGGCATACAGCCGGTGAGATTCTTTCCATTGGAGGGACCGAAGCCGCAGCTGATTAAGTACTCAGCCGAAACCCTTCCGTCGGATATTGCCAGGGTATGAACCTGGTGACGTCTACTCTGCTGCTCGTGTTCGCAAATGAAGAGGACGCGTTTTGGGTCCTCTCTGCGATCCTTGAGCGTATTCTTCCGGGGGATTTCTTTGCCCCGTCACTTCTCCCGTCCCGTGCCTGTCCCCTCGTGTTGCTTGACTTCGTGAAGGAACACCTTCCGAAACTGCATGTCCATCTGGCAGGTCTCGGGGTTGACCTGACTGCAATTTGCTTTTCTTGGTTCCTTTCACTCTTCACTGATTGTCTCCCAGTAGAGGTGAGTAATCACCTGTACCCTCCAGGCAGGGATACTAACTTTTTGCAGACGCTGTTCAGGGTTTGGGATATATTCTTGGTTGATGGTATGGATGTTCTCTTCCGCCTCGCCTTCGCCATCCTCAAGATTGGGGAATCCGAATTACTTCACTGCGAGTCAGTCCCCGCACTTTACGTTTCATTAGAAAGTCTGCCAACTAGAATGTGGGAGTCGAGTAAACTTCTCCAAGTGAGCGCTGCCGGTCAAAATCTTCAACTATATTCATTGACATTGATCGGGAACCAGCTCGAGGTGGAACTGCGAAGCAGTATCTCACATAACGAAATATTGAAGAGGAGAGACTTACATATGGTGGCGTTGCAAGAATTCATGGGGTGACGACTTGGGTTAGATTTAGTGTGTACTTGTGCTCTTCAATTGGCGTCTCGGGCTGAATGGGTTTTTGTTGATGTAATGGAACGATGTACCCTGTGATCTTGCAGTATATATTATTTTCCGGGGAGTCGGCACGCAAGAAACGTATGGCCTGCAGGTGTTTGAACTGATCACTTGGCGGTGAGTCGGGATGTGCTATGCTGTCTGAAACCGGGTATCTAAGCGCTGCTTGGATTGATGTCTTCGTTTGTGAACGTTGAGCAGTTGACCCTTGCTGCGAAGGACCCCTTGTTCGGATTCAACGCGGCGTTCTATCTTTGCTCACGTATACTTAGACCGAGATTCCAAAAGATTGCTGGCGCCCGATGCGTTCAGGCGCGTGGTAGATCTTCAGGTGTGATCGACTCGCTCAGGTTCTGAACCCTGAATGTGGGGGACACTCATTTTGCACAGCGCTCCTGAAGGCGGAAGTTGACACAGGACGATTCTAGGACACAGTCGTAGATAAGAACCTCCCCATGTAGGTGACAGTTCCAACCATAGGCACGAGGGCCAGCGGCAGGCAGCCACGACGGCGTCATTATTTGGTCATGGATGATGTGGCCCCCGAGAAGGGGTACGTGTTCATCTGACAGTGACATGGGGTCCGAGACTTCGTGCTTTTGTTCTCGAACTATTGTTTGTAAAGCTCTCGACGTTCGGTCCTTTTTATTTTCACACCATACTTATGTCGTCGGATCCGCTTGCCGCTCCTTCTGATTGCATGATGGGTTCGCTTGACGGGTTTTACCCTGTTTTACCTCGTGGGCCTCAACCGTGTCGGCCCGCGTTTGGATTCCGGTTCTTCCTTCGCGAGAAACGCGGGTCACATCTGATCCGCGATGTGTTGCAAGCGGTAACTTATGGAAAGAGTAAGGGTTAGACATCTACAGACCGTCACATCCAATTGGTCGCCGAATCACACACGGTATCAGTATTTTTTTCCACTACCCCACCTTCTCCTAAACGTGGAAACCCGGTTATGGATACGGTCCGTGGCTCAGCAGGTCCCAGCTAATTTCTTTTTCTTGGATGCCACGAGGTCCACGATGAAATACATTTAGTTGGCCCAAATATCGGTTTATCTTTACCCGTGGGGCGGCTCATCTGTCCCACAATGACACCACATCCCCACCCTTCGGCTCTTTGGAAGATCCGAACATCCACAAGTTTAAAAAGAATGAATTGCAGCCGAAGATTATATAGATGAATCGTTACAGAACTTGCAGTAGTACGATGGTTTTGAGACACACCGTGGCCGCGTTCCGATCGATCTGAAGACCATGGCGTTCTTATATATCCAGTTTCAACCGGGGTGTTTCGCTACCGGTGTACGTGAGGTAGCGCGGAAATGACGAGTGAAGCGATAGGGTGTGGTGTGCGTATCAGGGTCAGGTTTCTCCGCGCTCGGGAACTGCAGCCGGGGATCGGCGGATCCACCTTGAATCAAAGTGGTGCTCGTTTGCATGCATGAAGCGAGCCCACACGACAGGGCAACTTTGGCGAGAGTGCAGGCACATCCCACAGCGAATCAGAACCAGTTTCAGGACGCTTCCCCGCTTCAGGCGGTGAAGACACAGGGCAAAGATTAAGAGGGATGTCGGAGATAGGCTTCTGCCGAGAGGAAAAGGAGCGGCTAAAATACCAAGAACAGGTGGTTAGACTCACATAGAATTCAGTACCGGCTTCAAGAATATTAGACGAGGTCCTCCGCGTATCATTTCCCAATGTCATGCACCTTCCGAGGGGTCGTGAACTAGCATGTCGATGCGACTGCAAATCATCCCCATTTGTGGGTACGCATAAACCTATCTTGGCCCTCGATACAAGTGTCTTGGGTCGCTTCGCGTCCATCGATAGAACTCGTCACTATCATAAAATCCAATTCCAGCCTTCGGGGCGAAGCGAAAGGCCAGCACCCAAGCACAAGGAAGGCCTTGCTGTTTGATTATCGATCAACCTCAAACCTGTGAGGTTAATTCTCGCGAGACATAGAGGGCAGGAAATTGAACGATGCGGTGACGATGTATGATGGGGGAGGGAGAAAGATGAAAACTGACCGGTAGACAGAACGATTCTCCCCCATATCTTGGTCCCAAACGGCTGATCCGGGGCCGGAAATTTAGAAACGGAGCTTTAAAAATAAGTCCAGTGAAGGTAAGGGGAGACTACTGCCTCTCGCGACCTTGCTGGTGACACGGCACCCGGCCTTATCGTCCCAGATCCTGCGGATAAACCCGCGGTCCGTACGGATGTGGTGGGAGGGGCATGTGGAACACCCGAGGATGAGATGAACGACATCAGCGGAGATAATCAAAAAACACCTGGAGACCGAAATAAAAACCGGTATAAAACCAGGAATGCTGGAGTGGTCAATCCCCCAAGAACCTCCTCTTCTCTCCCGCCTCTCCTTTCCCCCTGCTGGTACTCTGGAAGCTCCTTACCGATCCTTTGGTCGCCCCTAGGACCAACCGAACGCGTCGGAAGTTTTTGCAGGCTCCTGATCATAGTCTGTCTCAGACCACCAATCTCAAATTCGTCCGTTTGGAGGTGCGGGACCGACATAAAAGGTATGCCTACCCCTGCGCTATCCTTCCCACATAAATTCACCACGTACCTGTACTCAGGGGGTTTCCATTTTGATGGCTCGCAGAGTTACGTCGACCGAACCGTGTCGGGGTAGATCCACCAGGGAGAAGGGGCGGATGGGTGAACGAACACTTCGAACCTCCAGACCTCTCACCCTTCGTGAGCTGTATTTTGAGCTTGTGCCTAAAAGAACATAGGTGACATGCTGAACATACATTCCATGAGAGGTGAAGAGTTCTGGAAGATCGGTGCTTGCGCTCACCCAATACGAACCGTGGTATCTCCCTTGTTTTCTAACTCGGTTTAGATCCCCGGAGGGCATAACCCAATCAGCAAAACGCCCCATCTCCTTTGCAGCATAGGCCAAATTCTATTCAGTTTTTGGGACTAGTGTCGGCTAGTTGAGGTCAAAAAGGCTCGGGTAGTGCTACCCGACGTGCAGGATCTGTTGATGCATCTCCCCAGATGGGAATGGTGCAGATTTACCGTCCCTTCGCCTCACTTTATCAAGGTTAGCAAATGATTCGCCTGATTGGCCAACAGTGCGTCATTCGACTCACGGTTTTCATTTCGCAGTGAGCATCGGAATATACTTCCCCCTCAGATCTTGTTTCACTGTCTTCCGATCTGATCCCTGCACGATTTGTGTGCAGTACGACCGTTCCACGAAGGTTTGAACCACCAGTGGGCTCACGAAAGCCCTGATCACGTCACCTCATGACCGAATGGTGGTTTGGGCTTATGGTTCCACACCGCCATGGGAGTCTCGCCCGGGGGCTGCGGAATCAAGAATGAAGGTCTAGTTAATGAATGATCCG
>Ga0307512_10007817_pt1 | contig 10520 bp, 10 predicted proteins | sample 14_EM_MG_FD_200267 | JGI IMG/M metagenome (GOLD analysis project Ga0307512, IMG submission 200267) | Populus trichocarpa ectomycorrhiza microbial communities from riparian zone in the Pacific Northwest, United States - 14_EM | ecosystem: Host-associated > Plants > Roots > Unclassified | place... | reverse complement strand
GAGATCGCGCGGCTCCTTGTCGAGCACGGCGCCGATGCGTCAGCCCAGAGCAAAGATGGACAGACTCCTTTGTATTTGGCGTCGCAAAAGGGACACGTAGAAGACATGCAGTTTCTTTACGTCAAGCCGTGAGTTGCATATGTCCTCGTTAAGCACGACGTGGGCACATGATCCCAATTCTTTACAATCAGTGAATCAAACAGTGCGACGGACCCCGGCGCGCCACGACATCTTTTGGCCTCCCCCTTCAAGCTTCTCAAACTCCACAGCGCCAGTTGAAACTGTTCGATATTTCCAGTTGGTGTAACTCTTCAAAAACAGGTTCTTCTATTTTCTTGCCAACCCATATTTTTACTAGACTATGACCTCATTTAAGAGACCATCGTTACTTCATTCGCTCGAGTTGCATTATTTCCCTCATCGTATTACAATACCTGTATTACGTTGTCAATAACACCTGCCTTAATTGACTCAGCTTGCTTTTTCTTTACTCTTACTCATCTTTGTCGCTAACTCATCGCAACCGTTAGGCTTTGACCCGTCTTTCTCTTTTCACACGCCCATCCCCAGTCCCAGGGCTGTTATTTGTACCCCGTCACATTCTGCTTAGGATCTCTGACAGACTCTGGTAGATTTCAAGCGCATTTGCATGTGTGAACGTGAGTAGTCTGCTGACTCTTGAACAAATCCGTCAGCATCGTTCTCGAAAGGAGTCTTATGCGCTTCCTAGGATTCCCCTCCATCTTTGACGTTTTGACCGAGGTACGCCATCCGCATCGTCACGTCAGAGTGAGACAGAAGTCTACCCTCGGCCCCTTGTTCGAGCTATTGGTCTCGCCCCCTGAAACTGAAACCATTTCGTCATAGGCAGGATGGCACTTACTCGCCGTCCAAACACCCACCGTGATATTGTGCTGACACAACATTGATACCATGAGTTGTCCCGGGCCACCGAGTCGGCAATCGGCCTGTGTACCAGTGTGGTATCAATAGAACGGTTGAACGGAAGCGCTACGCATAGGCTCTTCACCACACAAACGGTATTCCACCAGACAACATTGTCATCAGTAAACGAGCAAACTCTGGTAATACTAAACTTGTATGCATGTCTCCGTTCGCACTGGCGGGTTGTCTTGTCACCAATGCTAATCGCTGAAGCGAGTGTTGTATCCTGGCGTGATAACTTGAAAGTTGAACGTGAGCGTCCTTTATGCCTTCTCACGGATCAAAGGTGAGATTTACCTCGGTTGGTATGGTATCCCCCGTTCCCTAATCAACGATGCAAACTCGAACGAGATGAATGCAAAATAAGAAGTCGGCATTTTCTTCTTCCTTGAAGCAGCGGGGCCAGGATGGCATGCCGAAATATGGGGATGTCAAATCGGTCAGTCTACCACGGTGTCCTCATACAGGAAGAACTGTTTATGTTGGCAACAAGCAAATGATACAAGGGACTGAGTGCAGGGGGTGGTCCAAGTCGGCGATAGTTTGATCAGTATCCCCAGAGAGGTGAATCCGAGCGGCCGCGCGAGGAACCCTGAGTCCCGCCGCATGTCCTAAATCAAATAGTAGGTTGCAATATCAGCATTTGTCGCTTGGTAAAGTTCTCTCTTATTCTTTACGTCGGTTGGAGGTAGCGCGCTGGCGGGCGAACTGTGGATTCACTTGACCCAATGCGCTGTTCGAATACAGATCTCTGGCATAAGCGCACTTGAGTCTGCGCCGCCAGATTTAGTGAAACGGTGACACGGGGAAACAGATCGAGTTGTTGTGACTGTCTCAGAAGGGGTCGGCTCAACCCGAGACCTGACGGCATGAGGGCGAAGCGGCGAAGTCCAGAACCTCGGCCCCCACAGTTATCACGTAGCTCGCCCTTCAGTTGTGTGTTACATCCACGGTGCAGTTCATGTTGTAAAAGCCACCAACCCTTTGTCGTCCAAGCACGTCCAAAGGGATGGCACCTTGTGCACGAGAGTCGGATCAACGAGCGCTCACGAAGAACCCTAATTTTTTTTCAAGTGTTGCTCTAGATGACAGGACGGTACACTAAGTAGATAAGTACAGTTAAGTGGCGTAAAATGGATCAGCGTTGTGCGCAGATGGGCGCGAGAAAGACATTTTTACTAACCCCGCTAGTCGTGTGGTGTCGAGTGACCAGATATGGGACATAGCATGGAGAGGACCGGGATGGAAACAAAATCGCAAAGATTCCTCCATATCTGCAACCACAGTACGTTTTCCCTTCCAAAAACAAATATGGCATCATATCTATGTACACGATGGGTGTTTCAATTATGAAGTCACCAGAAGGAGAACCACAAATAAGAAAAATAGAAACGTAACTTCCACAGTGCTCGCTTTTTCCCGGTCTTGGCTTACGGCGGCATGAACACGCGTCAAGAAGTCATAAGACTTTCATTGTCCGCCCCGGCAGAATGCGATCCAAGATTTTTGATGAGTGATTGAATTGATCTGTGACAGCACCTTGGTCAATCGAGAATACGTCCCTTCTCTGGGGGGCATATTTCTACTCCAAAATATATAGCGCTATGGGGAGACGATTTAAATGATCCATAGTATCGATTTTCGAGGGGCAAAAAAGGACATGTTGTATGTCCATCCCGTCATCCCAAACCCCGGGATAGGACAGTATGAACCATTCGTCCGTCTATGCCTTTTTCACTCACTCAATCGTCCATTTCAAAATCATGCCAGGGCCATCCCGGCTTTGCAAAGCCGTCGAGGGCGATGTGCTTGTCCTCCCTTGGACCCCTTGGACATCCAACCCACGGATACCGTACCTGGAGAACCGGTGACTTTTTAACATTGCGAAGTTGTGCCTGGGATGGCGCGTCTAAACATTCAGCATATATGACTTGGCTGGTGATTGACTTCTGGGCCACACCCACGCTCCCCCCCCGTTCACAATGCCGCCAAGCGCAGCGTCAGCCAAGGCGTCAGCTCAAGGTAAGGCCTCCCTTCGCTGGTTGGGCAGTCTCAAACTAATACAAACCTGTTCGACACTGGTACTAGGCATAATATTGATTGCCATCTTTAGTGGGCTCCTTAATACACCTAGATATGAGACCACTGATCCCTTGAACAGTGAATACTGGCCTCTTCGGGTTGGTGAGCCAACAATTCTATTCTTATTGGATCATCGGTATGTATAGTTATTTTACTTCTTTACTTCCAATGATGACGGTGTCGGTAGGCTTCAAGGACCCATCACGGTTGAGGTGGGCACTACTGTCTTGTATTATCCAGCCACCTCATCCATCCACATAGACTTTTCGTCGTTGCCCAATTTGTCTTTGTTGCCTTCCAATGTTTGATGTTCGTTCTCACTCCCATATCTTGGCGTCAGGTGTGCTCAGTTGATCCATGTGGTTATCAGCATGTGGCATATGGCGTGGGAGATATTGTGAGTTTTCTCCCTTCTCCCCAGTTCAAGTTGGCGATGCCATGTTCATCGGACTTGTAGCATTGTGTTCCCCACTCCTCCAACGACTGGCATCCGTCCGTTCCATGTTGTATACATGTTTTCAATCGTCGCTGACACGCATTCAAGGGCCGCCGCCGCCAAAGCAGCTATGGGAGGGGCCTACCAATTCGATATGTCAACTAGTCATCATCCTAATGGCGAATATATTCCTCGCATCTCGGTCAGTTGATATTCAAGTTTGATCGACCCTTCACACTAAATAGATACTCACCGATTTTTTTTTAGTATTCACGGCCTGACCAAGAGTCGCTTGCAATGTTATTCTGTCATCGCGCTCTCCGCTATTGCCTTTGCGCTCGGAATGGTCACTGATGTAATGGCTTGGAAGACGGAATCGTATGGGTGTTTTCATCAAGCCTTCACGCCTTTTCTTAATAATGCCTGCAGATTTCCGACTGTGCGACGAAATTTCTCGATCGCTTGGCACGCTATACAAGCTGCGGTCGAGTGCCTTATCACCTGTACGTCGTTTCAATCATGATCGTTCCCCGACAATTTACAGACCCATTCCCTCTCTCCGCACAGTTTTACTTTCCCGCGTGCTCCTCAAGGCCCGTAGCGGCATGCGTCAGTCAGACTCCACGATAAATTACATCGTTCGCAGCATCATCCAAACAGGGTGTCTGGCCACAGCCTGGGCCCTTGCAGCGTTGGCAACATGGTTCCTTTTGCCGAGGATATCGGCCTACAGATTTTTCGACATAACCTCCGGCACGGTGTACACGCATGTGAGCGTGTTCTTTTCCTTGTTCCACTTGTCCCATCTGAACGGGGGTGACATTTTTAGGCCATGTTCGAGACGCTTCTGTCCCGCATCCGGCTACGTGAGCGCCTGAAACTGCCGAGCTATATCCAAGTAGGTTTGCAGGTGTGTCATCCTTTTTTTTTTTTGACAACCCTCAATATGTCCTCTGTACCGAACTGATGGGCCGAAACTAGCGGTCACAGGAAACGCGGACGGGATCATCCAAAACTTCCGGACAGCCTCATAGCCCCATTTCCATTCCGGGTGTGGATGGCCTCTCTTTTGCCCCATTCAATGCGTCTGGGCTCGAGTCTGGATCAACCCCCGCTAGCAAGGTCGATGCCATTGAATTGGAGACCTTGGGGTAGTTGGGAAGTCTCTATATTATCACAAAAGGGACACCGAACCAAGCGAGGCTCTGTGCCAATGCTAGGAGTGGTAGCCTGGGGAATGCAGTGTCCTCGGCCCTACAGTACTCTGTCTGGCCACTGTTTCATGGGATACTTTTCCCGATATCAGAGGGGCCATGGAAATACCTTGATGTCACTCGTGTAAGGATTACTGGTACTATAGTTGGCTAATCCGATCTGTCCGGTATTGCCAAAAGCATGGACATGGTGTGAGGGCCCTGGCCCTTGCCCCGTTAGCCACATCATGTACGAGGTCATGAGACAGAATGGAGGTTTTTCCTTCACAATATGATACTGCATTAGCCACGTACCACTTTCGTCTAGGAATTAATATGATCTGACTGAAAGCGGTAAAATTGAGTGGTTCGTACAGTATGTAGGTGGGTCCCTATCCACTCTAATCATTCGGCTGAGCTTATGTGAAGGGTATTGCCGCCGCAATTGAAGTCAGGCAGTGATCGAACCATCATTCACCTCGATGGCCCCATTCAAAGGGAAACGCCCCGGAAAAATCAACAACACCGATACATTCGGGGTGAAGCCAAAGACGTTAAAGTACCAGAAACAAGGAAAACACCGGGCAGAGCGACCTCGAGTCGGATGTGCAGATGGGCTCCTCCGAGAGTAGTGATAGTGACGTCGAGTTCGCAGACCCCACCCATCCAGAGAGCGAGCTAGTGTCGAACATGATTTCTGCGAGTACACATGCCAAGTTGGATGTGAAGGTCTTACGATGCTGCCCCTGGATCGACGATAACGAGCAGGACGACCATGTCATTTATTTGCGCGTCACTCTTCTCTGTCTACGTTGGCAACAAGCAAATGATACAAGGGACTGAGTGCTCAGGGGGTGGTCCAAGTCGGCGATAGTTTGATCAGTAATTCAGTATCCCCAAAGAGGTGAATCCGAGCGACCGCACTGAAAAGCCCTGAGTCCCGCCGCATGTCCTAAATCAAATCGTAGGTCGCAAAACGTCAACGTTTGTCGCTTGTTAAAGTTTTCTATTATTCCTTACATCAGTTGGAGGCAGCGCGCTGGCGGGCGAGCTGTGAATGCACTTGCCCCAATGCGCTGTCCGAATCCAGATCCCTGGCGTAAGCTCACCAACCGGCTGTGAGTCTGGACCGCCAGATTTTGTAGAACGGAGACATGGGGAAACAGATCGAGAGTCAAGAAGTGGTTTAGTCCCCGCCGGCTCTATCCGAGACCCGACGGCATGAGGGCGAAGCGGCGAATATCGGCCCCCCGCAATAATTACGTAGCCCGCCCTTCGCCTGTGTTTTACATCTGCAAGTGCATTTCATTTTGTAAAAGCCTTAGTCGTCCAAGCACGTCCAAGGGGACGGAATCTTGCGTGAAACCCGGATCAACGAGCGCTCACGAAGAACCCTAATTTTTTTTGAGTGTTGCTGTAGATTACAGGACGGTACACTGAGTAGATAAGCACAGTTTAGTGACGTAAAATGGATCAGCGTTTTCTGCGGATGGACGCAAAACACTTTCACTGACCCTACTAGGTTGTGCGGTGTCGAGTCGAGTAACTAGATATGGCCACAGTATGGAGAGGACCTGGGACCTCCATATATGCAACCACATCACCTTTTTGTCACGGAAGTGGCGGCCGGCCAGGACCACCGGATCAAGACCACAGTGTGCGCAGTGCACTAGCATCCTTACTTTACCTTTGCTTGGTTCAGATACAGTACATACCTTAAATTTGCATCCGTCTTGTACCTTATATACTTAAGTAGTCATGTAGTGGATCACTCAGTGTGTGCTCTTGTGCCATACTGAAGATTGTGATCATTACACAGACTGCCAACCCCACTTGCGTTTGATCGCTTTGCACAACAACTTTACTTTTATTAGTTCTACACTTTTCCCTTCCAAAAAAAAAAGGCATCGTATGTATGTGCATGATGGGTGTTTCAATTATAAAGTACCAGAAGGAGAACCACAAATAAGAAAAATAGAGAACGCAACTTCCAACAGTGGCTCACTTTTTCCCCATCCTGCCTTACAGCGGCATAAAGCGCGTAGAAGACTTTCACTGTCCACTCGGCAGAATGCGAGATGCAAAAATAATTTTGACTACGGCACATGATGCATGATGATTGATCTGTAACACCCTTCTCCAGGGGGCATATCTCTACTCTAAAATATATAGCGGGGAGACGATTCAAATGATCCTTACTATCGATTTTCGAGGGGCAAAAAAAGACATGTTGGATGTCCATCCGTCATCCCAAACCCCGGATAGGACATTCATCCGTCGATGCCTTTTTCACTCACTCAATCGTTCATTTCAAAATCATACCAGGGCCATCCCGGCTTTGCAAAGCCGTCGAGACACAGGTCGAGGGCGCTGTGCTTGTCCTCCCTGGGACATCCAATGCACGGATACCGTACCTGGAGAACCGATGACTTTTTAACATTGCGAGGTTGTGCCTTGGCCCGGTGGCCGGGGCGTCTAAACATACAGTACATATGACTTCGCTGGTGATTGACTTCTGAGCCACATCCACGTTTCCCTCCCCGTTAACAATGCCGCCATACACAGCGTCAGATCAAGGTGAGGCCTCCCTTCGTTGCTTGGGCAGTCTCAAACTAACACAACCTGTTCGACACTGGTACCAGGCATAATATTGATTGCTACCTTGTGTGGGCCCCTTAAAACGCCCAGATATGACCCACCATTGATCCCCTGAGCAGTGAATGTTTGCCTCTTCGGGTTGGTGAGCCAACAATTCTATGCTTATTGGATCATCGGTATGTGGAGTTTTTTTTACTTCTTTACTTCCAATGATGGCAGTGTCGGTAGGCTTCAAGGACACATTACGTTTGAGGTGGGCACTACCATCTTGTATTATCCAGCCACTCACATTCCTACACAGACTTTTCGTCGTTGCCCAATTTGTCTTAGTTGCCTTCCAAAGTTTGCTGTTCGTTCTCACTCCCATATCTTGGCGTGAAGTGTACTCAGTTCACCCGTCTGGTTATCAGCCGGTGGCATATGGCGTGGAAGGTATTGTGAGTTTTCTCCCTTCTCCATAACTCAAGCTGGCGATGCGATACTCATCGGTCTTGTAGCGTTGTATTCCCCAGTATTGCAATGACTGGCATCCGTCCGTTCCATGTTCTATACACGTTTTCAACCGTCGCTGACACATTCAAGGGCCGCCGCCGCCAACGACGCTATGGCAGGGGCCTATCAATTCGATATGTCAACTAGTCATCATCCTAATGGCGAATATATTCCTCGCATCTCGGTCAGTTAATATTCAAGTTGATTGACCCGTTCGCACAAATTAGATACTCACCGAACTTTTTAGTATTTACGGCCTGACCAAGAGTCGCTGGCAATTTTGTTCGGTCATCGCACTCTCCGCTATTGCCTTTGCGCTCGGAATGGTCACTGATGTAATGAATTGGAAGACGAAATCGTATGGGTGTTTTCATCAAGCCTTCATGCCTTTGTTAACAATGCTTGCAGTTTTCCGACTGTGCGACAAAATTTATCGATCGCTTGGCACGCTATACAAGCTGCGGTCGAGTGCCTTATCACCTGTACGTCGTTTCAATCATGATCGTTCCCCGACAGTTTTCAGACCCATTCCCCTCTCCGCACAGTTTTGCTTTCCCGCGTGCTCCTGAAGGCCCGTAGCGGCATGCGCCAGTCAGACTCCACGATAAATTACATCGTTCGCAACATCATCCAAACGGGCTTTCTGGCCACAGTCTGGGCCCTTGCAGCGTTGGCAACATGGTTCCTTATACCAAAGATAACGGCCTACCGTATTTTCGACATAACCTCCGGCACGATGTACACGCATGTGAGCGCGTTCTTTTCCTTGTTCTACCTGTCCCATCTGAATGGGGGTGACATTTTCAGGCCATGTTCGAGACGCTTCTGTCCCGCATCCGACTACGTGAGCGCATGAAACTACCGAGCTCTATCCACCTAGATTTGCAGGTGTGTCACCGTTATTTTATTTTATGTTTTTCATTTGACAACCTCAATATGTCCTCTGTACTGTACTGATGGATTGGAAACTAGCAGTCACAGAGAAGGTGGACAGGACCAGCCAAAACCTCCGGACAGCCTCGTAGCCCCATTTCCATTCCGGGTGTGATTGGCTTCCCTTCTGCTCCACTCAATACGTCTGGGCTCGAGCCTGAGTCTGGATCAGCCCCAGCTAGCAAGGTCGATGTCGTTGAATTGGAGACCTTGGGGTAGTTGGGAAGTCTATATTATCACAAAAGGGACACCGAACCAAGCGAGGCTCTGTGCCAGTGCTAGGAGCGATAGTGTCCTCGGCCTTACAGTACTCTATCGGGCCACCATTTCACGGGATACTTTTCCCGACATCAGAGGGACCGTGGAAATACCTTGATGTCGCTCGTGTAAGGATTACTGGTACTATAGTTGGCTAATCCGCGCTGTCCGGTATTGCCAAAAGCATGGACCTGGTGTGGGGGTTCTGACCCTTGCCCCGTTTGGGACATCATATACGAGGTCATGAGACAGAATGGAGTTTTTTCCTCCACAATATGATACAGCACTATCCACGTACTACTTTCGTTCAGGAATTAATATGATCAGACTGAAAGCGGTAAAATTGAGTGGTTCGTACAGTATGTAGGTGGGTCCCTATCCACTCTGAGCATTCAGTTTAGCTTATGTGAAGGGAATTGCCGCCGCAATTGATGTCAATCAGTGATCGAACCATCATTCACCTCGACGGCCCCATACAAAGAGAAACGCCCCGGGAAAATCAATGATACCGATACATCCGGGGTGAAGCCAAAGACGTTAAAGTACCAGAAACAGGGAAACAACGGGCAAAGCGACCTCGAGTCGGATGTGCAGATGGGCCCCTCAGAAAGTTGCGATGGTGACGTCGAGTTCGCAGACCCCACCCGTCCAGAGAACAAGCTAGTGTCGAACATGGTTTCCGAGAGCGCACATGCCAAGGGCCTTGGACATGAAGGTTTTACGACACTGCCCCTGGATCGACGACGCTGAGCAGGACGACCACATAATTATCCGCGCGTCACTCTTCCTTCTCTGGTCGCTTGTGTACCACAATGTCCTCATACGGGAAGAACTATTCTGTCTACGTTGGCAGCAAGCAAATGACACAAGGGACTGAGTGCTCAGTCCAAATAGGCGATAGTTTGATCATTATCCCCAGAGAGGTGAATCCGAGCGATCGCGCTGAAAAACCCTGAGTCCCGCCGCATGTCCTAAATCAAATAACGGGTGCAAACGTCAACGTGTGTCACTTGTTAAAGTTCTCTATTATTCCTTACATCAGTTGGAGGCAGCGCGTTGGCGGGCGAGCTGTGGATGTACCTGCCCCAATGCGCTGTCCGGATCTAGATCTCTGGCATAAGCACACCGTCCAGCTGTGGGTCTGGGCCGCCAGATTTTGTGGAACGGAGACACGGAGAAACAGATCGAGAATGTTGAGTCCAAGAAGCGGTTGGCTCCCCACCGGCTCTATCCGAGACCTGACGGCATGAGGGCGAAGCAGCGAATATCGGCCCCCGCACAGTAATTACGTAGCCCGCTCTTCGTCTGTCGTCCAAGCACATCCAAAGGGACGGAATCTTGCGCGAGACCCGGATCACACCTAAGTGTCACACTTAACCTCTTCATGTGACAGGCGGATATTGGTAAGATCACCCTCTTGACCCACAGGTGCTGGGGATCCCCAGCTCCCCGGTCCCCAGCCATCCCCAGCAGTTCTCATGTGCCCTGTTCCCACTGGCAACCTCCAACAACGCATTGTCATCATCTCCCACACTGAGCTCATTGTCCCCAACAGCAAGCACACATATTACTTCAACTACATA
>Ga0307512_10007816_pt1 | contig 10520 bp, 14 predicted proteins | sample 14_EM_MG_FD_200267 | JGI IMG/M metagenome (GOLD analysis project Ga0307512, IMG submission 200267) | Populus trichocarpa ectomycorrhiza microbial communities from riparian zone in the Pacific Northwest, United States - 14_EM | ecosystem: Host-associated > Plants > Roots > Unclassified | place... | reverse complement strand
GGTTAAAACAGCGTCAGGGTGCTGCGTGGGTTATTCGAACATATAGTGAGCCACACACGGACGTGATGACTTGTTTCCCCCACTCTTCTACACCCAAGAGACCGTCTGTGTGCGCCTTCCACGAAGCCACGGATCGAAGAGACCGCGTCGACGTGATAACGACCAAACCCGAGATGTCTCCTGAATATATGCGTTCATTGTCACCTGATATGAACAGCGCGCTGACGGCCGAACTGTGCGAGCGTATGATGTGTAGCGGTGGCGGAGCCGAGGCAGGGGCAGACATTAATATTGAGTCTGAAAATCAGGCGCACTTGGTACTCGCAAATCGCAAAGTGGGTCCCCTCAATAATCAATCTCGGTGATGCGGCAAGTCGGACCGGGATAACCCAAGAAAGTGGGCGGACGCGATTGCCAAGAAAGAACATGTTGCTACATTGTGTATGTATGCATGAGTACTCGCAAGCGAGTGTACTTAAAAAAAACGTTGTACGTGCATGACGGGACAACTAGTGCGTAAAACAACAGGGTGACCATATCAAAAAGGACCCTCAACGCGTATCATCGAGAGACGCTAGACGTCAAAAGACGTGAATGTAAACTGGGGTGGGTGGGTGGGTATGTATGTGACACATCTGGAATCTACGCGCAGCGATTCCAGCGTGAAACAATAGGTGGCGCTGAAAGTATGAATGAATTATCATACGCGTGAAAAATGCAACAGAGAGAAGTAGCTGCGACTTGCGCTGTCGGGTGCAGTAGGGAGCGGTCGCCGCCCCTCCAGCTGCGGCGAAGTTGTAAAAAAATCCGTTTTATCCGTAACAAAAAAAAAAAACACATGAAACGATGATTTAAAACGATTGTCTTAAAAATTGGACCACGAGATGACTTCGTCGCGCGAAGAGAATCCCGGGCCCGATTCCATTTCGACGGTCACGCCGAGGGAGGTAGTGCGCATGGGACGAGAAGCCTTGAGGCCCTTGACGGGCTTGACGAAGCACCAAGACGGCACGGCGCCCATCTCGACCTCGCCGGGCTTGAGGAGCGAGTCGCGGCCGACGATGCACCACCCGTCGTCGAACGAGTTGATCACCATGACCTTCTCGCCGAGCGAGAGGACGAGCTCGTCGGGCAGCACGGGCGAGAACAGCTGGCGGACCTTGCGTCCCGCGCCGGCGAACACGCTCGACACCGTGCTGAACGTCGACGCCACCGAGATCGGGCGGTTGGCACCACCAGCGCCGCCGCCAAAGCCGAAAAACGACGTTCGCCGCGGGCTGGGCGAGCGCCCCGCGGCGCTCACGAAAGAGACGGTCGAGATGGGCCGCGCCGTGGCGCCCGTGGGCGAAAGCGGCGGCGGCGGGGCGAGGGTGGTGCTGAGGCTAGGTGCCATCAGGAAGGGTCGCGTCATGGTTCCGCTCGCGATGTGATATTGCAAGATCTCGTCTTTGGTCGCATTGGGTGGGAGGACGTTCTTGTGTGGCAGGACGACGGACGCCGTCAACTGGTCCCGAGAAAACGGATTGGGTACGCCCGTGACGGCGATGCTGTAGCGGATGGATGGAGAGCGTCGACGATCAGTCTCGATGGTAGGAACGCGATGCAAGAAAAGGGGACATGCCTGGGCTGTGATATCCCTTTCTCCCCGCTCCACGAGGTCGTGCTATCCTCACGCCTTCTGCCAGACCTCTTTCTATAGGTGCGGATGCCCAGCCACAGGCAGAGACCAAGGATGACGGCGCCAGCGAGTGCGAGTCCAGCAATGACCACGGGTGTCACTGCATTCGAGCCAGAACTATCAGGAGTCGTGTCACGAGAAATAATTTGAGAGTTTGGTGCCATGTCGATGTGCTATTCGTTGAAATCTGGTCTGTTTTTTTTTTCTATCTTGTTCAAACTGAACACCTAAAGTGTGGAAAGGAGTGGAATGGTTAAAAGAATGGCGGTAGTGAGGGTGTGCAACCCGAGGGAATTGAAGGAGCGGAAAAGCTTCGGAAGCTTGCGGAGAAGTAGTGCCCGGGGACAGAGCACGACCTGCAACGTTATGGCAGGTGGGGGAAGAGAGGTGGTGGTCAGAGTTTTGGAGTGCTGTAGTTGTTGTGGTGACCCGACATCGGTTGTCGACTTCCCGCTTGTGTCCCACTCCACATATGGTGATACGTATGTGTCGTGCTGTTATTCAGTTGTTACTCCCAGGCACAATTTTCTTGCTTCGAATAATTGTGGTAATTGCATTTTACGGTACTGTAATACTTGGACTGCGACGGGAAATTGTCGAGACGTTACCTTACGAGGCTTGCTGCGGTTTGCTGGCTGGCTAGTGCATGAAAAAAACGTTGTCGAGCCACAAGCGCGTCATCAATGGCCACACGACACGCCAGCGAGCGAGTGCCCAAGTTGGGAATGACCGATTCGGAGAAGGGGTTAATTAAAATTATCGAAAACAAATAGCCTAGATACGGAAATATCTAAATCCGAGGGGTTCTTCTCTTGGACGTCGGCCTGGCGACCATTGGCACCACCGGCAACTCTACCACGTTCTCGCCCGCGCTTCCGCCGCGGACTCCTCCCCGCGGTCGGTTTCCTCGACACTACTAGCGAGCTCGTCGTTTTCATCAGAAAGCCCACGCATCAGGTCATGCAGCCCAAGTTCCCGCTCCACCTTCCAAAAAACAAGTGAGAAGAAACCGTGGGTCGTGAAAAAAAATCGAGGCGTACTGACCTGCCTCTTCACGAGCATATCTTCCTGACTGGCTGGAGACCTAAACAGCTCGTCTATCATTTCTAACGAAACGTTCGCTGTCTCGGGGACAATATATGTGGCCCAAAGATATGCCAGGAAGCACGCAGTCCCGAAGACACCGAAGGTCATCCTGGCGTATCTCGGTTATAAATAGGACCGTAGTCAGTGGAAATACACGGCTTACGCAGGAGAACTATCCATCAGTGGAGGCGTGATAAGGCCAATCAGGACTGAACATATCGTCATCTATTAGTAACTCGAGGGCTGAACAATGAGTTCGGAACATACAATTGTTCGACCAATTTGACGCAGTTGATAATGCGGCTCCTTTTCCTCTCATAGATAACGGGAACACCTCATTCGGAAGGACCCAACCAACTGGCCCAAAACTCACTCCATAAGCAACTGTGTAAAGATATACACCGCTGGATGGCTGTGTTAGCACTGCAACACATATGAAGCAGATCAGTCTGTCATACCTAACAGCAACCCAAGCAGCAATTGGATGGATCTCCCATTCGCTACCGAACTCGAAGACCTGGCTTACGCGTATAGCTACTCGTAAACAACACAAGCGGTGGACGTACCAGCAAGGCAATGGACAGATGCGATATTGTCATGACGGCACTGCCTCCTCGGAGCAGAGGTTTGCGCCCTATCCAAATGGAAAATTGTAACCGGGAAAAAAGGACACAGTTCAGAACACACACCCCATTTGTCAATGTACAAAATAGCGGGTAATACGGCCAAAAATTGAACAACATTTACACCGCCTGCTACTAAAAGATCCACGGTCTTCCCGTTAAGCCCGAGGCTGCGCATGAGCAATGGCCCATAATATATTAAGGCGTTGATCCCGCTCCATTCTGCAAGGGGTTAACACTTAGTTCCGCAGTTGAATAACTTGAGACACGCACGTTGGAAGAACATGACCATAACACCCACGAGCGTGCGATCGACGTATCGGTGGTCAAAAAGCCTGGCCCATGCAAGGGCTTCGTTTCCCCAAGGTGAACCCCTACCACTTGGATTTGCCCTCTGAAGCATTATTGCTTCAGCTTCCATTTCCAAAAGTTCCACCTTCGGAGATATCAGTCAGATATATGTTTGTTTTGTTTTGTTTTTGGGTGCACGGACCTGTATCAGTGGGTCTGATCTAGCCTCAGAACGGGTACGAAGGCGTAGTTTAGCGAGAGAGACCAGAGCCTCCTCTCTTCGGCCTTGAAGGACAAGGAGACGTGGAGACGCAGGCAACGCGAATGTCCCCAAACCAAGCAGGATACCAGGAAGAAGTTGTAGCCCCAGAGGTATTCGCCAAGACAGGCTCCCCGGCACTGCAAAACACGCAACCTACAGTTCAGCCTTCCGGGGTTCCATAACCAAAAACGGGGTACGGGCTTACCGTTTCGCGTCAAAAACCCGGTCCAGAAGCCGATCACGCAACCGAGGACGATAGAAAATTGCTCTAGCGCGAGCAACGATCCTCTCGTTTCGGGCGGGCTGATCTCTGCCATGTACAAGGGAGAGAGCATGCTACGGCATGAAAAGTAAAGTAGTAACAAGACAAAGAAGGCCTGTGTCAAAACGTTTTGGACGGTACGTCGAGTGGACGGTGGAGGCCATACCTCAGCGCGCCAACTCCGAGACCACCGATGGCCCTGCCGGCTGTGATCTGCGTCAAAGATTTCGCCCATGTCTGCAAGGCTGAACCTATGCAGAATACGGCTTCATTGGAAGTAGCCAATCAGCCCCAAAGCAAAGCGGCGTCGAACACATCGCATAGGGACCACACACACCGCACGCAAACGCGATAGACGACCGCCTCGAAACCCGATCCGCCAACACACCCGCGCCGAGCGCGCCAAACAGACACCCCAGCTCAAGTACCGCCGCTGATTGTCCGTGAAAATCGTCAAAACGGGGGGCGACGGCGACGTACTCATGAGTCCGCGCTCCCATGGCCCAATGGGCCATCGCGCGACAAAGTCCTCCATGACGAGCACGTTCGCGATGACGCCCTGATCATATCCGAACGTGAGGCCGCCGATCGAGGCGAACGCGGCGCAGCGCAGCGCGTACGTGTTGGCGCGCAGGCCCGCGAGCCCCGCGGGTCCGTAGGCGTATGCATACGAGTAGTGTTCGAGGCCACCATCACCATCACCATCATCGACGTCCGAGTGCGGGTTGGGGCGCACGGTCAATGTGCCGCCTCGGATGTTGCGTTTGAGCCCATGTCGATGATGATGCGCGCCGGAGGTCCTGGTCCTGGAGGAGGCGGAAGGGGCGGAGACGGAGGTGGAAGAAGGGGGTGGCGGCGAGGGGCGAAGAAGGGGTAATGACGCATCGTCCGTTTCTGTCGATAGCGTTGCGTCGTCGTCATGACGCAGTCGGTCGATCCGAAAGGGCTGGACCGATGATGGCATCGCCAACTAAAAAATCAATAAGTGTCAGGTCTCAGAGTAATATAGGCACCCGCGAACGAACACTGGCGAAACTTTTTTTTTTTTTGTTGATGTGTGGAGCAGACTGAGCCCACGACTTTCCGGACTGTGGATGGTGGAGGGTCACGCTCACTGGCAAGCCTGATTCCGAGAAGATCCGGCTCAGGCGCAGTCCTCGAGTCCGTCGGAATCTCAATGCGCACGCAGGGCGGCGTGGCGTCACGGGTGGAGGTGGGTCGACACTTCAGTTCTCAGCATTTTTACGTACGGTCAGGCCGGTCAGGAGTACTTCAAAAGTACAATACAATGCAAATATATTGACCCCCTTGATGACCAAATTCCTTCAGCAACAACAGGAGGAGGTTGAGACGTTAAGGGTGTTTCAAGTTGCTCATTAATTTTCCCGTTTCTTCCATTAATCCAAATTTGGTAGAAAAACGACTTAACAGGCAGAATAATGGTCACATTGCAGGTCCTGTGACGGACGGGGCATACCATGTTCGTCCTCCTTAACGCAAATCCTATCTATGAACTCATCTCAAATGTGTCATCGAGACTCAGGCATCGTGTTCAGTGGTAGTGGTAGTACCGTACCAACATGGATTTGGCTTGTAGTGCGCGGAGCTGAATGCAATACGTGAGGGTAACAGCGTAAAACGTAAAATAAATAAGTGAAAAAAAAAATATTACGAAAACTGGGCACTCCGTATGTAGAGCAGCAAACGAAAAGCATTGTTCCGCAACATACAATAAAGGTATTGATGCGAGATCGCAAGGAGGTTTTGAGCGAAACAAAAGAGTGGATGGAAGAATTGCCTGGCTTACTGGTACAAATGTGACAAAAACGCCGGCCTCCCAAGAAAAGTAAATTAAAACGGGAGACCTGGCACGTAAGATAACAACAGGGCTCACAAGAAAGGTTAGAAGTGAAAAAAATGTAAAATGGGGAGAGAAAAAAAAGTACAACTAAAACGCCTTCGGAGCTGGCATGGGAACGCCGGGCTCCGTTGGTGAGTATATTGAAGTAGTGACCGTCTGCAGTGAGGTACGGATAGTGTGTTCATCCGTGGGGAGGGGTGGGTTGTCCAACGCGGCAATGAGGGAGAGGAGCGCGCCTTCGCTCGCACCAGCGCGGAGTGTACCACCGCTAGAGACAGAGTTAGACCGAGAGCGCTTAGCGGTCGAGACGGACGACTTCCTCGATCGCGCCGACCGGTCTGAGAAGGGGTTGTGTTGGGCCGCATTAAAGAAGGGGTTACTGCCACCGACTCTCGAATCTGAATCACTTCCACCATTACTTGGCCGCGGGGCGGAGTTATCGTGGAATGGGTCTTGCGTCGCTTCCGAATAAACACTTGGGTGCGCAGTTGTGGGTTCATCCATGATGAGCACCTCTGCGGATTCCCAACGGTGCTGCGCGGAATCGATGGTCCGTGGGGTTTGACGAACCGTAACAGACGAAGGAGACATGGTTCCCGATGCTGCTGCTGACGCACGCAAGGAGAGTAATGGATCAGCGCTAGCAGCGTCACTATCCCATGATACAACCGTCGAACCCTCCCCGCGGGCGATAAAGGGCCGCGACGGCGGCAGATTGGATAGGTCATCTGCGAGAGCGGTGTTATACTTTGTAAAATCTGGCATTGCCGATGGGTCGAAGGTATGGTTGTCGGAAATGGAAACGTTGACCTTCTCGTCCGATACTGAACGAACGCTAAGGTCCTTCTCGAACAGAGCAATCTTGCCAGTAGTAATGTTGGTCGCCCCTGAAATTGGTCTTTCCTTGCTGTCCCCATGGTTAACGCCACCCTTCGGGCTCCATTGCTTTTCTTTGCCGGAGCCGCTTGCACCTGCGGCACGGCGAACAACTGGTGGAGGACCACGAGCTGTGGCACGTCTCGCCCGTGAAGCCGCGCGCCTCTTGAAGGTCGAGTAGATGGCGAACATAGCCCCGATAACGACCACAAAAGCACCAACAGTTAGGCCAACCACGGCACCCGTTGATAGTGATGAAGATGAGGAAGATGATGAAGGTGAAGATGTGGAAGACGTGGCACCCGTCTGAGTAGACGTCGGACTGGTCGTGAGAGTGATCGTATCTTGACCGGGGACGAGCGCATTGGTAACGGAGGGTGAAGATGTTACAGTGGCGCCGACCAATAAGCTGGTACCGACATCGTCTCCAGTTGAGGCTGTTACACCACCTGAGAAATTATCGACATCGGGGACGGAAGCCGTATTGGTGGCCTGACGTCTGGCAGCTTGATTGTGTGCGCGTTGCATCGGGAAATATTATAAATAAGGGAAATGGGGAAGCAAGCAAAGGGTATGACGGAGTAAAGAGCGAGGTTCAAGGGAGTGACTGGGGATATTTCTCGAATGCCAGATTTGAAGAAAAAATGTAGAGGGAGATCGGAAACAGTTAGGCGGTGCTTGATCTTTCTGCAGTGGTTCTCGGTCAGCGCCTGACTGCAACGGTGTAAAACGACAGACGAACCGTCCAAAGGGGGACGAAAAGAGGATGAGGGAGAAGTAGAGAAGAGACCCACCGAGTATTTTTGGTGGGTTGTCGAGTTGCCTATGGCGACGAAGGGGGAGCGAGCTCGGGGCTCCACCTGAGGAGGAAGGGGATTCCTTCCGAACCGCGTCCGAGCGGACTCCCCACTTCGTAACTTTCACACCCCGACGCGGCTCTTCCCACCCTTTTTATCTTGGCTCTCCAACACGTACCGATCCCATCCCATCACTCCCGCAGCGCCACAGCAATTGTGCGGTGTAAAACTGGGTCTGAGCCACTACCTTCTATCAGTAGATGATCCATTATGGAGCAGATTTCACCATCAGAGGAACAACAACAACAACTGTGCTCGCTGATTATTCGGTCGGTAGATCGCGCGGCCCGAGGAACATCTCATACTTCCCCTTTTGGTCGCACTTCTCGGCAGCTGTGGAGATAATACGTCTGAAACCCGATCTGTTCGATTCTCTCGTCTCCCGATCCATTCATCCATTTCAGTCCTAACAAGCCTCTCTATGCTAAACTACCAATTGTCGGGTGCTTGATGCTGTTGAACTTGCAGGAGGACAAGAACGCCTTCACATGGTCACGCAAGAACAATGATTAATCATTGACTAACAATTCAGCAGGTTGTTGGGGTAGCCAACGGCCAACCGTGATGCCCGGAATGCAACACGTAACTGTACATCACATAGACGTACCTTTTTCTCGTGCATTTCAGTGAATTCTCCCGAGCGCTAGCGATTGCGTGCAGGACATGCTCGAAACATCGAAACATCATTCCCAACCTAGGCACGTAGACTCGTACAATCCAAACGATTATTCGCACTTCCACTCCACAGATTTGGGACCCCCCCCCAAATCTTTTTTTTTTCCCAGTTCCTATAGAATTCACTTTTGAGCGATAGCTGCTTCTACCTCGGGCCGGACGCTTTCAAGGAAATCCTTCGTGGTCTTCGTTGGTTTCCATCCCAGCGTTCTGGCTCTCACTGACTTGGCCCGCGCGTTACTACCGGGCCAGACACCCTAAGCCGCGTCCATCAGTCCCGTCTGTAACGAACAAAGGAAGAACGATGAACTAATCACCCCAAAGTACTTCTGAGCCTCATCGGCGGTGAATGACGTCGGATCAGGACTCTTTCCTTTGCCCAGGTCATACAACGCCTGGGAGTATGCCTTTGCCAGGTCGTTCAGCCTATATTCACCATTTTCAGCGATGTAGTATCCGTCGCGACCGTGGGGGAGGTTAGGATCAGAGAGTGCGGCGTCGAAGAGTATCCTGTAGAATTGAGCCACTTCAAAGGCCTCAGGCAGTGTAGAACATATTTAATAAACGGCAACTTACCCTCATGGACTTCCACGTGTGGCCAGATATTCTTCCCTTCGCCGATCACGCCTCCCTGACCTCTGTCCAAGCTCGCCTTGATCGCGAGAGGAATCTGAATCGAGTGACTGTGAGAGATGCCAAGGTCGTACAGCTTCCCAGTCGCAATTCCATAGATAGTCGGAGGTAAGACTATGTATGTGCGTGCATAGCCTGTTCAGCATTGAACGGAAGGAGTAGGGGTCATAAGCTGCTGTTTGAATATAGCAGTCCAAGGCAAACACAGACCTTCCTTGTCCGCGCCGACAATTGCCAAGTCGACCGGACGGTGCACGGCGTTCTCGGGAAGACTTTCAATTTGCTCAGAATTAGTGTCCACATAAACGACGTCAGAATCATGCAGGCCAGCAGCATCATCCATGAACACGCCTTCGCGAAAAATATTAACACGGTTTGCTAATATCACATGGTGAAAACTTTACCGGTTCCTGACTGCACTTGAGAGTCAGTCATGAATAGCTAGAAGCAACTCAGCCAAAGCGCACCGTGTGGATAATGATAGGAGCATCGCCCGTCTTATCATGACGTTGTTTGAGACCACGAAGGATGGCTTGTGTAGCCTCAAGGCTGTCCGCATCCGCCTGTTATTGAGTTGAGCACCAATTCGGACCAAAAGGACTCAGGAGTCTGCATACCGTATTGATCACAACGTCCGCTGCAGCAGCTAGCTCCGTGACTTTGTCGTAATCGGACAGCGATGCAACGACGGTGTTGACACCGAGGGTGTTCAACAGTTTTGCCTTGTCAGCATTCCTGACGAGGGCCGTGATTTCGAACGTATCCCTTTTGGGATGTCCGAGTAGAAGCTGGAGGAAAGAACCTCCAATATACCCTGATGAGAGTGAGTTATTCCGTGCAGGCTAGCGAGAGACTTGGCTTAGAAAACAGCGGCGTACCGGTAGCACCAGCGTAGAAAATGTGAGTCTTGGATGACATTGAAGAACAGAACTTAAAGGTAGCTTATAGTTCCAGTTCCAATACTTCCCATAGCCAACCCCTTAAATATCAAGAGTGTCTGCCCTTTGAGCTTGACTCAAGCCATCCAGTACTAGCGGTGGTATTCTGACCAAGATGGTTGCTGACCAAGATGATTCAGACGTCATTGTTTAGTCACATCTACCTCATGAAAGTGACTTACCAATCTAATAATCTTACTACGGTGTAAGGCGCTCATCGCCAACGCCTCTGTGGGGGCCGGAGTTTTGAGCACCCGGCTGAGCCACTGAAATTTAGGCGGGAATATGTGGAAAAAATGCTGATTCTGTGATTTTTGGATTTTTGGGCGCTTATTTCAATTCTAGACTAATTTTTGTACCAAAGTGCCCATTAATTAGGCCTAAATCTACATGTTTTAGCGGTCACATATATTTGTATGTTACCTAAATAAAAGGTATTTATCCTGCTGAATTATGAGAGCTATTTCACGGTGAGTAT
>Ga0307512_10007815_pt1 | contig 10521 bp, 13 predicted proteins | sample 14_EM_MG_FD_200267 | JGI IMG/M metagenome (GOLD analysis project Ga0307512, IMG submission 200267) | Populus trichocarpa ectomycorrhiza microbial communities from riparian zone in the Pacific Northwest, United States - 14_EM | ecosystem: Host-associated > Plants > Roots > Unclassified | place... | reverse complement strand
GGCATGACCTAGAGTCTCGCAAGCTCAACTAATAAGGTTAGAGAAACCCACCCCCGATCAATGACGCAATGTGACGACGTGACGCATCAGCCATTTTTCGCAGGGGAAGAGTAGAGCGTGACATATAAGCGCCAGAAAGAAAACCGTTGGGAACTCCTTGCAGACAGATTGGGTTGGTTTCGTCTACAAATGCTAGGTGTCTCCATCCATTTGGATGCAGAACTCCAGGAAGAGATAGAAAAAAGTGTATTTCATGACGTCATTAATCATTGGTCGAAAGTGAATGTGTCCTTCTGGCGAGATTCAAAGTCAGCCACGGATATCACGACCGCTTGTCTAATGATTACCGAACAACGGCCTCCTGCCACGGAGTCGAGTTTAGGATAAGCCTGGATAATTGTATGGACACATAAAATCTTGGTGTGTAGATCAGTATACATTCAGAGAGGGAATATTGCCGTACGGTGGGGCAGAAATCAATCCCAACGCACAACGAGGCTATTTCGCTATACTTACATTGTATGTTACATAAGGCTGGCGCTTTTAACCAATGACGCAATGTGACATGTGATGAGTGACCGTCATGACGAGTTCAAAGAGGAGATAAGAAAGTGTGTTCCCTGACGTCATTCATCCAAAGCGCACGACGCCAACATTACTATGTCTGATCGTACTGTACTTCACTTGGGAGTCTGGCCACCGTTCTAGATGCACATGACCATCGCGGCGCCGAGCGATCTTTGTTAAACATATGGTTCTAGTGCAAATCAACGTGCAACAATAATCTCTCTCTCGTTCACTGACGGCCAGGTCGACCCCGACCGGTCATACTGCATGGAGCATGCTCTGTTAGTCCTCTGTCCTTCAGTTGCCTCTGCTATTCAGTGAAACGATTTCGACTCCAGCTTAAAATGGGTTCTCAACACACCCACTTCCTCTACTCTCTCTTCTCTCCCCAGCCATGTCTAAAGAGAAAGAACAGTTCACATTTGACGAGTCGAATCCTGTTCAGGCGACTGAAGAGGGTGGGGACGCCATCGACGAGAAGAAGCTCTTGAGGAAAATCGATTGGCATATTGTTCCTGGATTGACTCTTCTTTTCCTTCTTTCCTACTTGGATCGAAGTAACGGTAATCTTTCTCTCTCCTCTCCGAGTCTCGCGCTCAGCTCACCTGCTTTCAGTTGGAAATGCTCGTATTGAGGGTCTCGCAGAAGATACAAACATGAGTGCGTTTCTCTCCGTGTTCACGATCGGCACATCCCTTACAGCCGTTCGAAATGCAAGCCGGAAACCAGTACCTCACCACGTTGACCATCTACTTTGTCGGTTACGTCTTGTTCAAGATGCCTTGTAACGCCGCGCTCAAACTCACGACTCCGCGGTTCTGGCTTCCGACTCTCACCCTCGTCTGGGGCATCGTTTGCATCCTCATGGGCCTCAGTCAAAGCTTCGCTGGGTTCCTCGTCGTCCGCTTCTTTTTGGGTGTGACAGAATCTGGGTTCTTCCCTGGAGCCGTATTTTATCTGAGCATGTGGTACAAGCGAAGTGAACAACATTATCGCATCGCTCTTTTGATCTCCTCCGCCACCCTTTCCGATGCATTAGGCGGATTATTCGTGAGTTGTCCTGCCGCTTTTTCATCAAAATATCTCTCAAAGGACTTCAGGGGTTTGCCCTTGCCAAAATGAGGGGAATCGGGGGATTGGGAGGTTGGAGATGGATCTTCATCATCGTGAATCTTCCTGTTCCGGTTCTCGATATGGCGGTTAACGTGTAGTTCCAGGAGGGTCTACTGACTGTCGTCGTCTCCGTTGCCGCATACTTCTTTGTCTATGATTACCCCGCAACTGCCAATTTCCTCACTCCCAAGGAGAGGGAATACGTTCTCACACGACTCAAGGATGATAGCGACATTGCTCGAGACGAAAGGTTTACCTGGGACGGCGTCATCCAAGCACTCAAGGATCCAAAGATCTACCTCTACGGTCTCTGCGCTCATACCTTGAGCCTACCGGTCTATACGCTAACTCTCTTCCTTCCTACTATCATCGGTGACTTGGGGTACAGTGCAACCCACGCGCAACTACTCTCAATTCCTCCATACATCACTGCCTTCATCACAACCATCTCCGTCGCCGTGTTAGCAGAGAACACGAAGCGAAGGGCACCATTCATCATCGGCAGTTCTGCTGTAGGTATCGCTGGGTACATTATACTCCTCGTCAGCCGCTGGCAAGGAATGTCATATGCGGGGATGGTTGTAGCTGCCGCGGGCATCTTTCCCGCCTTCACGGTGGTCTTGAGCTGGCCTGCAAGCAATGTTTCGGGTCAGACCAAGAGGGCAACTACGAGCGCGATGGGTGTTTTTCTTGGGGGTCTTGGGGGAATTCTTGGGACACAGTTGTATCGGCCCAAGTGGAGCCCGAGGAACTTCGTTGGACACGGCACGGTACGGCCTTTCGTGATTTGACCGTGGTCTTCATTCGAATGAGACACTCAACTTTGTTCATGTTAGGTTTCAGGTTACCTCGTCGGGACCATCGTCATCGCAAGCATCTTATGGTACATCATGGAGAGGGAGAATGAACGTAGGGACCGAGGAGAACGAGACAATAGACTAAAAGGTGTGGATAAGGATGTATTTTTGGGTGACGATGACCCCCGTTGGAGGTTCCAGACGTAGGAAGAATACAGATGATCAAATAGTTTGCGAGATGTGAGATCAATTAACTGACAACGGGTTTCACTTCGATAGACCGTTTCCTACAGAATAGAGCTCCAATTTGTTGTTTAACTTTTGATCGTATTGGGGTCCGGCACCCCGGCACCGGGGCATCTGCCGGCTCGCCCATTGGCCTCAAGTAGGCTGGGAACCCGGTTTTCCGTTAGGTTCTCGGTCTGCAGGGTCGTCAACGGCTCCCAATTCATGCCGGGGATACGTCGTTGATTTTCGTGAGTGGTCTGACAATAGGGATGGGTTCTGCCCAGGGGTCCTGGCTCCAGCACCGAGGGTCACGCCGGGGTGCCGGGTCCCAATGCCATCAAGGAGCTCTATTCTGTGGGAAACGGTCTATTGAAGTGAAACCCGCTGGAATGCGCAGGGTACATGGGGGCACCATGCATCCATGCCGCCCATCGAATTATGTAACTATTATATAGTACTTTGGCGCGGGGTTGGTTCCCGGGTGGCATCCCGCTTGAACGTTGAACGTTGAACGCGAACACTCATCAACACCCCCACACCCTAGGCGCAGTCGCCGGATATGGCGACCAGGATTCCAGTCGAACTCATATTCCACATCATCGGCTTCCTACAGGACAGCAAAGCCGCTTTGTCTGCCTGTTCTCTTTGCTGCTCCGCCATGGCCACTGTTAGCAGGCCACTCCTCTTTCACACCCTTCGCACCGGCTTAGATTCAGGAGCAGCGGATCGATTCGAGTGCCTTTTGGAATCAGGCCCGGACGTATTGGCGTTGATCAGAAGGATTGACGTGGCCATTCCAACTCTCCAACTTGTCGCGAATCAGCGCGCGGTTGCGGCCGTATCTCAGATCATGGCCTCCCATCGCATACAAGACACCCCTCCAACGCTCAGAATTGCAATACGACCCGTAGGTCTGAGGCTCCATCGGTTCGGACAACTACTCCTGTCGCGCCTGGATCCAGCGGGACATTGGGTCACCTCCCTTGAACTCGGTCAATTGGATTTCACAGGGGACGTTCAGTTTTGGGACCTCGTCCTGGCATTTCCCAAGCTCAAATCCTTAATCTTGGGGTGTGTGAATGTGGAAGAAAGGGTTCGCACCCCCTCCCATCGCGGGTCAGAAATTTCTCACATTACCTTGAAAGGACCAGCGTTGGACGGCAGTTCCAATATCTGTTGGCTCCTCGTTGATTATCCCCTACCTCTCCCCTCTTTGACATCCCTTGATGTGCGGTTCCCTATGGTGTTGAGTCGAGCCCTTATACGATTCGGGGAGGTGTACGGCCCGGCGGTGAGAACGCTCAGCTTAGGGACTGTAAGCGTTCTCTATCCGAAGATAATTTGGAATAAACTTGCGTGTGATGCCCGTAAGTTCCGAGTAATTGACCCCGTCTGTTACACAGCCCTAATCCCACTCGTTAAAGCCACCACAGAGTTCATATCCAAATTCAGCAACCTTCAAACGCTCACATTCCGTGGTCTCTTTGCGTCCAGAGTTCCGGTCCGACGATCTCACCTCGCCTTCGAATGGATCCCTGCCGCGTTGAGTGGCGTATCTCCCACCGTACGGAAGTTAACAATGGAAGTGATCGCCGGTCATCTATCGTACCTGGACATTATCCCGTGGTCTGCCATAGACGAAAGGCTTGCTCACCAACTTCAATCGGTGACCATCGTGGAAATCCTCCTCGCAACGCCTGTTGGGGTAAACTATTTGTTGGAAAACGTCCGCCAGGAGATGAGAAAGAGACTGCCTTTGGCTGCCCAGAGGGGTGTCTTGCGGTGCTTTGCTGTCGCGGATCACCCCATGTAACTGGTACGTTTGCCCTCAGTCTTTCGCTCCCGCGGACATATCTCAGTCCTTTCAGCTGTGTCTAGCTTGTGCCAATTCTCACTAAGGTGCCCCGGATCTACACTCTCATTCAACCAATTGCAATATCGTGGATTGTGACGATGTGAGGGAAATGTAGCTTCATTCTCTGCCCAGATTTTCATAATCGTATACAGTATCCCCCTGTGACCCATGCTAGGGCCTCTCGAGCCGATTCGAAACGACTTCGATCAGAGTTGAACGAAATATGTGAACCTATATCAATTTACTGCGTGAATTTTGATATCTGGCGGGTTGCTTCATCAGCCAAACATCCTACCTCCTACGTCATAGCGCTACCCGACCGCTTAGCAAAGTTTATTCGGTTTTTGGGACTAGCGCCGGCTAGCTTCGTCAAAAAAGCACAAAGCTGGCCTCCTCGGTCTCTAACCGACGCCAGGAGTCTCGGTTAAGCTCGGGTAGCGCTACCCGATGTAGAGGATTTTGCTGATGACTTAGTTACAAGCTTAGGCGTGAAATAGAAACGTTCTGGCTGAATGCCGTCACGTTGGCTACAATAGGCGGTCAACTGACGTTCAAGATCTTGGTATCAACAGCTTTGCTAAAATTCCTCGAGTATCCGTTTGCACGCGGATATAGCCTTGCGGAAACCATCCCAACCTACCCCTGCCCACAAAGGCCCACTCTGAAACAATGCCCTGCAGGGCCATCGTTATCGATCTGGGCACCACATACTCGTAGGTAGTCTGCTTAGGGTCTGCTGCTGGCTTAGGCTATTAGGCTCTCGCGTGTACTCATCTCGTCCCACGCAGGTGTGTCGGTGTCTGGCAAGATGATCATGTTGAGATCATCGCCAACGAACACAGTAACAGGACAACCCCCTCCTATGTTTCGTTCTTAGATACAGAACGTCTCGTTGGTGACGCTGCAAAACATCGAGCAAAGATGAACCCCCACAATACGTGAGTTCTTCACCGCTGTCAAGTCGTGTATATCAGTCGATCAGCATGCTGATCGCCTTTCCAGTGTCTTCAACGTCAAGCGTCTCATTGGTCACAAATTCTCCGATTTCCAAGTCCAATCTGCTATCGAGGGTTCCCCCTTCAGGGTCATCGACAGGGGTGGTAGACCATTCATCAAGGTTCAATACCGTGGCGAAGATAAGGAATTTGTTCGTTTCACCATTTCTCAGCCCGACCTCGACCATGATTCTAACTTTGCTTCTAGTCACCCGAAGAAATCTCTTCCATGGTCTTGGCAAAAATGAGGGAAACAGTCGAGTCTTACCTCGGCGGCGTCATTACCAACGCCGTCGTTACCGTTCCCGCTCACTTCAACGGCTCCCAACGTCAGGCCACCAAGGAGACTGGTGCTATCTGTGGCTTGAACATCCTCCGCATCGTCAGTGAGTCCGCTGCTGCTGCGATTGCCTGCGGCCTCGACAGGAAATCAACCGGTGAGCGTGAGGTCCTCATCTTCGACCTCAGTGGAGGGACTTTCGATGTCACCCTTGTTACCATCGAGGTCAATATCATCGAGGTCAAGGCTACCGCCGGTGACGTCCACCTGGGTGGCGAAAACTTCAACAATAGGCTCGTCAACCACTTCGCTACGGAGTTCAGGCGAAGGAGCAATGATGATATCTCCAACCCCCGTGCTCTTCGTCGCCTCCGCACCGCCTGTGAACGTGCCAAGCGAATACTCTCCTTCATTATCTCCACTGCCATCGAAATCGACTAGCTTTTCCTTTTCGAGGGCATTGACTTCTGCTCTTCCCTCACTCGCGATCATTTCGAGGAGTTATGTCACGACCTCTTCCAACGCACCCTCGACCCTATCAAGGTCCTCCGTGATTCCAAGACGCAAAAGGCTAACATCAATGAGTTCGTCTTTGTCGGTGGTTCCACCCGCATCCCATATATCGCTAGGGTCGTTTCCACCTTCAACGAAAAGGAGCCAATTCGCAGTATCGATCCTGATGAGGTCGTCGCTCGTGGTGCAGCTGTCCAAGCCGCCCTTCTCTCCGGTGACACCTCAGTGAAAATTCTGAATTTACTCTCGCTCGATACTACTCCTCATTCCCTCGGCATCGAGACCTCTGGTGGTGTAATGACGCCCCTCATCAAGCGAAACACTGCCATTCCCACAATGTGGTCCGAAATCTTCTCTACCCACACCGACAACCAGCCCAGTGTACTCATATGCCTGCTCCAAAGACAACAGGCTTCTCGGAGAACTCGAGCTCTCCGGTATCCCCGCTGCTCCCCACGGTGTCCCCCAGATCGAGGTTACCTTCGATGTCGACGTTAACAGTATCTTGATTGTCTCCGCCTTGGAAAAGGACACCAGAAACTCAAATCGTATCACCACCACCGACCGGAAGGGTTGTCTTTCCAGGGGGGTCGGACACACAGCTAGCGAGGCGGGGAGGTACACAGTGGTTAGACGGGGCCAAACTGATGAATAATGGTTTGAGGCTGAGACCTGAAGGTAAAACTGCAGCTCAGAGTATACTGGACGACGATAAGACTGACTAGGTACACCCCTCTCTACTGTGGGAAAGGCCCGGCTGACGTGGGTCGCGACGCGCCGATAATTATGTACACGTGATCGTAGGACCCTCGGGTTCTTCTCAATCAAACGAAGGTAGTGCAACCTGAAGTTGCGTTCTTTTGATTCCCAAACAACAAACAGCATAAGTTGGAGACGTAGATAGACCGAATTGAGGTCTGGAGTTAAGCATGTAGTTACATGTACAAGTACACCGCTCCGCGTGGGGGGGGGGGGTCTTCAGGGAGATCAATCGACCCGGATTGTGTATAACAATGTCAAACTTTAGACTTTGGAACATTCATCAGTGATATGTTTCGGTACGCAACCACAACCACCCAACTCACTAGCTTCCTTTGCCTTCTCAATGGAATCTATGCTCGGGTTGAGATTCGCCATTTCCTTCGCAAGGGCATCACTAGGTCCAATAAGTCGCCCAGGATGGAAGATGTTCAAGCAGTACATTGAAGCAACGATCATGGCGCCATCCATGACGTTGAAGTATAATTCATTGTGGATGATCCTACCCTCCCAGCCGTCGACAAGCTCAATAGTTCTGTACACCGATCTGGATTGGAGGATCAGAGCTACCGCATTGGGGATCGGGGTAGGCTTGACAGACGTACCTGACGTATATCATAAGAGAACTGAGCGTGGATCCCACCAACGCCAGCTTCATGCTGTGATCCAACGTGTGGCGACCGGATGTGGGGCCATCGTAATGGCCCTTGAAGGGTTTATTGTACCAGAACCGATAGACAAATTCAACCGCCAATCCCATATAGATCGTGATGGCGACCATCTGGAAGACGATACCACCCAACATAATCCTTCCACCTTTCTCGGGGTCCTTATGATTCCCGGCCGCGATCGCTGCGAGGGTTCCGCCAACACCCTGCACACTCAAAGCGACGAGATCAGCAGTGACGAACACGACGGCATCTGTGATTGGATTTAGACCCTGAATCTCTCATCCTTCAAAATAGCTTAAAGGAAACACACAAAGTTTTGGACTCAAGCGACTGTAGCGAGGCCCAAGACGTCTGATGATCCCTGCCAGGATGACAAAGTAAGCGGCGATTAACGGGGTCGGGCCATTGATGGTGGTGATGGTTCTACGAAGAATGTGAGTCGTTGGGTTCCCGAGAAGTGAAGCAAAACTGACTGGACAAGATATGATCCGAGTTGGTCAGGATGATAATGGGAGTACAGGCGAGCTGCCCATCCAATAATCTCAAGCAACCCAGAAGCGACGGCGGTATACAGCAGGTACCGAAGCTTGTAGTAGACAGCCTGTCCAAGGTGAACGACTACAAAACACAGGTAAGCTGGGAAGAATAGACCCTAGGAGGGCCGCACGTACTGGTGGAAATTGTAAAGAGGACCGTGAAAATTGTCGTTGCGGGTAGGGAGGGAATGTAGCCGTAATAGGGGGAGATTTCGTCCATGGTCGGACCGGTAGCATCTAGTTGGGATGAGTGGTCGTCCCTCAGGTCGATGTGCGGGAGGTAATCACCAGAGGAACTCATGATAAAAAGCAGGGGGGGTTGGTGGAAAGGAAACTCGCCAAGGCTTGAGGTACTTATACGTGCCGTTCTCGCGTCCTCCTCGTGAGGATGGCACAGAACGGTGATCTTATCGAATGGCATCACAGCTCAAACCTGCACCGCATACTAGGAAGCTCGGGGATCGGGTGATGTGCTGCGCATGGTATACGGGTCGGCGTCGGGCTGGCCATTTCACAAGGAGAAGACGCGGCACCGAGGCGCTTGCGCTGGGCAATATTGGAGAACACGCCTGAATCGTTGCCAACCGTTCCTACGGTTGATCGATTATAGGAACGGTGTCTCCACATAGCCATAGAGTGTATCAGCAAAATGTACGGTCGGTACGCGACGATACGCGGTGGTATGCGACGGTACCCAGGTCGCTTGCCATCAATTCGGGTACCTTCATCCAGAAGCCAAAGTCTTTCTTAACATGGTACACGGTGGTACGCGACGGTACCCGAGTAGACACCTGTGTGATTTTGCTGATGTGTGGATGCTTCAGCGTGCAGCCATCAACCGTCTTCGAACACTGACCGGCGTTTAGCAGTCCTAGATGGATCCACTTTGTCATCCCTTAAACTTCAGGGTGAGAAGTTGACAAGTTTACTATCTGTATGGGTGTCGCAAAACAATCCCGGAATTCAAGGATACAGTGCCCCCATCAGCTTTGTACATGTTTGTTTGATCGGGATCGGCTCTCGCCGCCGCTGTGTTGCTCACCGATATCGATTGTGGGCGGTGCCGGACTTTGGCTGGAACTTCGCTGAGTAGCTAGGAGGAGACTGAAGTGTGGAGATGATATAATCTTGTGACCCGTGCCTTTGAGTTCACTTGTTCGCTCTGGCCATAGTTGACGGGGTTCAAATTTGGACTACGTACCACTGGCGGTCAACCCTTCGAAAATTGTGTCTTGATCTCTCTCGTGTGTATTCCAAAAGTCCGGAGTGAGAGTGAGGATATCCCTGTTGATTGGTGCAAAAGTGTTTCTCCGAACACAAATCAGACGGAAGATCTCGAAAACGTCTCGCTTGAGAATGTCGACCTGAGCATGCCACGCATCGGTTGCAATCCACGTGTACAGCGTCTTGTACGATTTTCTTATAGAAGACCCCTGACCTGCAATGGGCTTGGACATGTTTGAGATCACTGAACACGTGACGCGTGGCTCGTTCGCAAGAAACGTTTGATGCCTTCTGGTCAACATCGTTTTCGAGACACCCACTTCTGCCGGCATTCTTAGAGAGAGGTTAGAGTGCTCTTTGATAAAGCCGGTGGCTTCGTATAGTTTTTCCTCACGGATCCATCAACCGTGGTTTATTTTTCTATCCAGCCTGACTACGACGGTCTCTTCCCGCGGGCGAATCCATCGAGCAAGATCATAACGCTTGTTGAGGTGATCCACGAAGAACCACCCAGCTCGAAAACACATGATGTGATTGGTATCCTTAGTACTCACCATTGATGGAATTTGACAAGCTGTGCACGGATCGGATCACAAAACCAATGCCCAGTCTGGGAAGGAGTGGGAGCACGGTGGCCAGAAGCTCCTGATCTTGACCCTTATCCTTAATCCGCCGATACTTACTTATGTGGCATCGGAGAGGGGAGTCAGAATCACCGGCCGAATTCAAGTTGGGAGACCATGCTTTGCTTGAACCGACTCGAGGTAATCGTTTCACATCGGATGAACGGTTGTGACTTTTGGAGCGAACAAAGCCAGCACGGCGCCATGGACCACAATCTCACGGCGACCGGACACACCAGGTGCACAACACGGTAGTCCTGGGAAAATTATTGTAAAATATTTTCTGAAAACCTTTACGATCGAATCATGTTACGATTTCCGTGACTAACGTGACTCCTATTTCTAAAACTGTAATTAAAA
>Ga0307512_10007814_pt1 | contig 10522 bp, 17 predicted proteins | sample 14_EM_MG_FD_200267 | JGI IMG/M metagenome (GOLD analysis project Ga0307512, IMG submission 200267) | Populus trichocarpa ectomycorrhiza microbial communities from riparian zone in the Pacific Northwest, United States - 14_EM | ecosystem: Host-associated > Plants > Roots > Unclassified | place... | reverse complement strand
GGAACTGTTTAATCTGGCCCCAAAAGATGTGGCCCAAGAAATTACAAGAATTCAGAAGGGTTTATTCCTCAACATTCAGGCGGGTTGACGTTCACGCAGACTCACCAACCTTATCTGACCTCTTCGTTAGCCACGACATTGGTTGAAACACACGTTGTCCTCTGGGCCAAAGGACCCAGAGACGGATACAATCGCGAGGTTTAATCGTTTCTCCAATCACATCGGCGACTGGTGGGCTTTACATCTACGGAATAGCTCGCAAGGGCTGATTGGTATCCTTTTCTAGGGTTGCCTCTTTGATTCTTTGCCATGACCGACCGAAGGCTCGCGCAAAACAGATAGAGCGATTTGTTGAGATTGGTGTTGCTCTACGCGTCCTCAATAATTACTCCGGCCTCCGCGCCCTCGTCGCTGGTATCAATGCTGCGACATACTCTGGCGACTTACCTATGGACTTATTCAAACAAAGGGCTTTGGAGCCTTATAAATCGTATCAGTCTTGGGATCTGCTGTTCCAAGCCATCAGGTCGCATAGGGCATACAGGATGGCATTACGGAACACCAAGGGAGCTTGTATCCCTGCTCTGTGAGTACCCCGCTCGGCTACGTACAGTTACGAGGCTAACTTAGCACTCAGGGAGGTCCACCTGCTCGACTTGATTCGCGCTCATGAAGGGAACCCTGATTACAATGGTGCCCATCCATCGAAGATCCACTGGGCTAAATTCAATATGATCGGGAGATTCATTACTGGAACTGTGCAGGCGCAGGAACAATGTCGACAATCGCCCGAATATACGTTCGAAGAACACTCAGCGATTAATAACCTATTGGTCACAGAATATATCATGGATCTTGAGGCGAGTCTGCTCGTTGGCAATATTCTCGTGATCTGACGCCATTTTCACGACCCCAGATGCGGGATGCCCGTATAGCTGCGGATGATCTGGATGGTGAGAATGGCGTCAACGTCAGCATATCGCAACACGGTGCTCGCGAGCAGTACTCTAAAGACACGGCGATCCTCCGCAAAATTATCTTTTGGGCATCATAGTGCCGTTATGTTCATCTCTGTGTGCTCATGTTTCAACCGTTCATTTGTATTCCCCTTCTTCCATCTTGTTTACCTATCTCGCTTTCACGTTCTTGTTTATTCTCGGACCTATGCACCCCCGCCACATCCTCGCATCCATCTATTCCGATCATTCAGCCATCCAGTTTCACGCATCATTATATCGTTTTATTGAATTCTCGTAGCGTCCTGCGTTCCCTAGTCTCCTTGCCTCTCTTCCCGTGCTTTAAGGTCATAGGTCATATCTCTTTTCGGACCTTCATATTCTTTTAGTTGACACTCCAACGAACGTAACATACACTACCCCATGTATTGTAAGATTTCTCTTGTTACAGAGTTGATACTAGGTTGTCACAAAATACCTCCCAGTTGGTATTTGCTCACATTGGGCGCTGAGTGAACTCGGACATTCAATAGATACTCCTTGTTGGACAGACCCGCATAGGTGTAGCGAACGTGGGAAAACCTGGCCACCTCCCCTGATCACGAAAAACTTTGACGACACTCAGTGCTGTACCGATAGAAAGGGCGACCGAACTCTGTGCAGCATGCTTTCTGGCGACTACGTGATGACCATCGATTCCGACGATGAGGTCCCAACGCAATCCACCAAGGCTAAGGAAGAGGTCGTACAACTCGATACGGACTTCGCGTTCGATCCTTCCGTTGATGGCCTTTCGGGGACGTGGAATAACACGTCGGACTTGAGGGATTTCATTAAAACTGGTTCAAGACCGGTGCGTATGCAACTCGCCTATGTTTGTTCGATGTATGCGTAGTGCTTACGGATACATACAGGAGCCTGTTTCCGTTGATGACATCATAGCACGAAGGAAGCAGGATCGAGCATCGAAGAAACGGAAACGGACACTTGTTGAGGAAGAGGAGGGTGAAGACCAATCCTCGAATCCGGAGGCGGGGTTGGGTGGAAGTGAGGAGGGTAACGAGAGTGATGAGAGTGAGTTCGCCAGGTTTGAAGTTGGGGACGCGGACGATCCGCTCGCGTCTTCGGATGAGGAGGAAGGGAACCCAGAGGTATTCCAATCAGAAGGTGAAGAAGAGGAGGACGACAATGGCAGTGAAGAGGATGAAAAGACATCGGATTCAGAATCTGACGAGGGCGAAACACAGGTCGAGAAGGATAGGAAAGCGGCTTTCTTTGCAGACGACGTTGGACCTTCTGAACAACACGACTCATTCCTCAGTATGAACCTCTCACGACCTATTCTCAAGGCTCTCACCGTCCTCGGCTTCGCGACTCCAACCCCGATCCAAGCCGCCACGATACCTGTCGCCTTACTAGGGAAGGACGTGGTTGGCAATGCTGTCACTGGTTCTGGAAAAACGGCAGCATTTGTTATTCCAATGATTGAGCGTCTGCTTTACCGTGAACGGGGAAAGAAGGCCGCTGCTACTCGCTGTTTGATCCTTGTACCAACCCGGGAGCTGGGTGTCCAATGCTACGAAGTCGGAAAGAAGCTTGCTGTCCACACGGACATCAGATTTTGCTTGGCAGTTGGTAAGCCTTTGTGGATCGTGGATGAATAAAGATTGATGCTTTTAAACAGGCGGACTGTCACTGAAGTCTCAGGAGGCAGAGTTACGGACGTTCCCTGACATTGTGATTGCGACTCCAGGCCGACTTATCGACCACCTACGGAACTCCGTCGTATTTTCACTCGAAACCTTGGACGTTCTCGTCCTGGATGAAGCCGATAGGATGCTTGAAGACGGTTTCGCTGACGAACTTGCGGAGATTATCAAGTCGTGCCCCCAATCAAGACAGACGATGCTTTTCTCAGCCACTATGACGGATTCCGTTGATGAACTTATCAAAATGTCCCTGGACAAGCCGGTTCGCCTCTTCGTGGATCCAAAACGCACCACGGCAAAGGGCCTCATGCAGGAGTTCGTCCGTGTGCGAGCGGGCAAGGAAGCCGATCGGTCTGCATTCCTTGTATCGTTATGCAAACGGACATTCAAGCAACGGACCATCATCTTCTTCCGCAGTAAGAAGCTCGCGCATCAAATGAGGATTGTCTTCGGCCTATTTGATCTGAAGAGCGACGAACTCCACGGAGATCTAACCCAGGACCAGGTACTTCACTAACTCACTTCTGACGCAGGCATTTTTCTGAACTCTGGTCCAACCTAGCGACTAAGAGCGTTACAAGCCTTCCGCGATGGTGCCGTTGACTATCTCATGGCCACCGACCTAGCCTCTCGTGGTCTTGATATCAAGGGAGTTGAGACGGTGATCAACTATGACATGCCTGGTCAACTCGCGCAGTACCTGCATCGTGTTGGCCGGACGGCGCGAGCTGGCAGGAAGGGTCGGTGGGTGCACCGTGACACAGCGCCTGCATATTCGTGGTACATTGATACTTATACAACCCAGATCCGTCACATTGGTAGGAGAGACAGATAGGAAGATGTTGAAGGCTGCCATCAAACACGGCGCTGGCGAAGATCAGGTTCGACATCGCATCGTCCCTCCCGATACGGTTGCAAAGTTCGCGGAGAAACTCGAGAGTCTGAAGGGCGAGATAGCTGAAATTATGAAGGAGGAAAAGGAAGAGAAACGGGTTCGTGGTAACGATGTGTTCCTTGTGGTGCTCTATTGATTCATTCGTAGCTACTCCAAGCCGAGATGGAGTTGAAGAAGGGTCAAAATTTACTCGAGCACGGTGATGAGATCTATTCCAGACCGGCCCGTACTTGGTTCCAGAGCGAGAAGGAGAAGCAGCAGGCAAAAGGTACGCCCGCAGTTACTTACAAAACTTTGTTGCCGACCTCACCTCTCCGTAGCTGTGAGCAAGAAACAGTATGAATCGGGGGCGTCTTCCGAAAAGAAACAGCATGCCCTGGAAGTTAATAAAGTATCTCATGTCACTCTCCCTTCTTTTGCACTGATGCTGATGTTTTCTCCCCGCAGCCCAAGCGCGATAAGTTTTCTGGCCTAACGCGACGCGCAAAACGCCGAAAGATGGCAACGGAAGAGGACGAGACGGATCAGCGTGCTATTGGGGCTTCCGTCCGTAGTGCGAAGAAGGCCATGAGACCTACAAAGATTGGTATGCCTGAGGCCAGGCCACAAAAACCTAAAGCGAAAAAGTCGCGAGGTGGGCCAGAGAAGCAGAAGAAGAGCTCTTTCGATCACGATCTTGGCCAACGTATAAAAACCGAGGGTATACGAGCGAAGAAAGGAGATTCTGTCGGTCGAGCTGGAAAGCGACCAAGGAAGTCACGGTAGTTTAGTTTATCCCTCCTGGCCATTGTATATTTCCATGAGTCTACGCCGCTCACCGGTCCATGTTTAATCTGGGATGCGGAATTCACGTTTGGGAGAAGCACGTGACCACACCTTTCGTTCTCCATCTGCGCTTTTGAAGAATGCAGAGCTCTATCGATGCACTCGCTTCGTTCCGGTTGCCATCAGCAGCACGTCTGCTACCAACTGCTCTATGTCCCGATAAAGATCTGCTGGTGCTTATCACCAGCATGAACAATAAAGATCGTCTGAGCCTATGGAACTTGCAGGGATCAAGGAAGTGGGAGGTGGAAGTGGACACTTCAGGGCCCCACCCTGAAGAAATAGTTGCCTTGACGTGGAGTCCGGATTGTGCGTGCTGATTCCGTCGCGTCCAGCGGGAAACCAATTCCTTGTCGCCTGATTGACCATAGCTAGGTCAATTCATCGCCGTTGCACATGGTCCACCTCGCATAACTATCCACTCTGTGCAAAACGGACATGAGCAGCGTAGTCTGTCTATCAAGCAGAATTTGCTTCGGCCGTCTCTGCGGCTCACAACAATCTCATGGTTCCAAGATGGAAAACCGAGGCAGGGGAACACGACGATCCCAGATATTTTGAAGCGGGGAAACGACATCGTAAGCCCCGAAACACACCCGAAGTCCTCCTCCTTCGCTGACAATAATACAGCCAGGGTCTGCTCATTCAATGCTTAAAATGTTACCACTACTTGATGCGTTACAGGATGACACAAAACCTCTCGGGTATGCAAATCTAGCATCCAGAAATAAATGCTTGCCATTGATTCGGCCTAGTGCGACAGATCTTTTTGCATTCGAAGGGTTGAAGAAACGACCTTCCCCAAATGCCAAATTCCCCGAGGTCGTTGCCAAATGGCCAACACTCCCACCCGACTTAATATCAGCGTCGATGAAACCCGCTGACGCTCCAAGGTATCGTCAGGGAGGTGAGGAGGACCTTGATGAGGTCGATGATCGCAATACCAACAGCATACTCTGTGCTGGAGATGACATGGGGAATGTTCATTGTTTCCTCGACGGAAGTTTTCCGCTTGGCACATTCCTTTTCAACACAAATTTCCCAATCGCGAACTTGTACAAGAAATCGGAAGAGCCCACTTTTTCCATCAACATCCGAACTGCGGAAACCGGGACGTGCCTGACACCCACGATTGTCGACATGACATTGCTGAAACGTCGGAGCGTTCGTGACGTTGCAAGGACCTCGTCCACAGCCAGGGAGTTGACCTGGTATATTATACGATGCGTGGGGGAGATGCAGAAGTTCTGGTATGGTCAGGATTCCCAAGGTAGTGCACGGACTATGGGCCCTAGGTGGATTGAGGCCTTGGAGAAGAAGCAGATACAGTTCGGCCGTGCGTTACATGTGTCCCCTTGACATTCCCCACACCAACCTTGTCTCACAGAGAAGCAGCAATCGGCAGTGCTGGACCTATCGTGCCTGCTCTTGACGGGTCGTGCTTCAGAAGCACTCGGCGACTTCTTAGGGAGCGGAGAGCAGACGACCGAAAGGGTGAGTCAAAGGAGGAAGATCGCTGTGCTGGCACTCATGCCACATGCGTTAGGGGATGAACAAATGGGAGTCCACCGTTTTCGAGGCGTTGTTAAAAGTGCGAGATTATGCAGAGAAGCGGGTGGTGCCTGCCGCGCACAGGCTGCACCTGCTGATCGAGGAGGTACAAGGATGGGCTCAACTGTAAAGGGTTCTGAAACGCCTGGATGGTTCTTGTCGCTGATCACACACATCATTAGGCCGACTTTTGCATTCTGTGAATTCTCTGCGAGTGAAGCAAAAGGATGCCTGCAGACAATTCAAAGGCTCATCATGGTGGGGAACTGGCTCGCTAAAACGGCACGAGTGGAACTTACTCGTTTTCGAGAATTCATGGGTTGGCTCCGATACGGTGAGAACACTTACGGGTGCATTCGGACCTCCTGTTTAATTGGGGATGGATGGCACGTCGGATTCACGTTGCAGAGATTGCGAAGAATGGACAAGCGCCAGATTCACAGGTTCAGATCCCGCCTCGGTACGATATCATGCAAGCGAACGAGTACATGATGTCTGGTCTTGCAGAGAGCGTTCTGGATAAATGGTTTACGGGGCAAGCTCCGAAGTTCTCGTTGGAAGAGCTGGGGAGTGTAGGAGAGGGGACAGGTGATTTAACAGAAGTTATGGAACGAGCGCGCAATGTGGCAAACGATCCGACGGGAATCGAATGGCAACACGTACGTTCCTGTGTTAAACGGTGTGAAATGGCCGAGCTAATTTGAGCGTCGTTCATCGTGTCGCGGGTCGTTAGGAAGTGAAACGGAGAGATCTGAGCGGGTTGGATCGGAATCTGGAGCTGTTGGTGCAGGAGCTCGCGCTCCGAGGCTCTCGGCTATTCAGCCGCACCACGAGCGCGGCATGTGCCTCCGCTTCTGTTTCACACGAGGACGGCAACTCGCACTTTACGGCCGCGAGTGACGTGCCGTTGGGAGAAGGTGAACGAGTTGTGATACGTGAACGGACTGAGAGGGATGGGGAAGAGGTAGGAAATTATGCAGCTGTTGTTTCTCCAGGAGTGGGGACTGATCAAAGTGGAACAGGGACTTGGAGTGCGGCAGTATTTGGCCATGCGGATAACTGGAGCTCCGGCCAAGAACGGTGGGTGGTGCTAGGGATCTAATTGGAAGGGGCTTGCTCAAATGCGTGGCAGTGGTTCTCATTGTGCGGATTTGCTACACGCTACAGGTAGGAGGTGGGATTCCGGAAGCAATTGGGATTGCATTGGGCGAGTGCAGCCACGGCTCGCACTCAATCGATATCATGGACGCGGACTTCTTTGATGAGTCCCTGTTGGTGATAGCGTTTCGGAGCCAAGAGGACGGTATGAGCCTGAGGTAATCAGTTTCCGCTAGCAGCTGATCGAACGGGGGCTTAGATTACTGCACTTCAAACGTTGGGACTGCCAATTATGGGGTGCTTGAATATCAAGAACGCCCGGTTGACGTAAAAGGGCAGACAAGGGAACAGATGATGATAGACGCACTGGAGGAGTGGGGAGATGGCAAGGTAGGCCCTTTCCGTCAAAGGAATCCTATCGCAATAAGGATTTCGCCGGAAGCTGATGGTATCGGCTTCTAGCTTACCGCTGTCCGGCTGGAAATAGCAGCCAGGAGCCGGCAACTCACGGCTCGGGCGGATGATGGGATCGAACTCGCCCTGAACGGACGGGTCGGTCGGCGGGTGGCATGTGTTCTAGACAAGGAGGATATGGGGCTGGAGATTCTTGACATGGCCGGTGAAGCGGACATGATCAGTGATGACGGGGAAGGTTCGGTCGGATTTTCGCCGGGTATGCCTTGACGGATATCTCGGACTCTGTCCGGTGACCAGTGACCTTGGAGGGGTGAAGACGGAGGCAAACCTTGGACCCAGTCAGTTAGTGGACTCGCAAAGCTGGTGATGGCCGATGTAGGAGAGGGAGCCGTTACCGTTGAAGGATTAGGTACATTAATGATGGGAAGACAGAATTTACCGAATAAGGTTTGTGACCCATACGGCTAAAGAAAAGAAAAAAAGAAAAAAAAAAGATAAATAAAAAATAAAAAACCGCCGGGGCATGAGGATTTTTATTGCCCGCTTCTGTCCATCTCAATCATTTCCCAGCTTGTCCTCGTTCCCCCTCCCTCCACCAAGGATGCCTCCCGCGAACGCGAAGTCCCTCACCGACGACGCTGCGATGCGTAAAAAGAAAAACGCTGATGCCCAGGCTGCCTTCCGTGCCAGGCGGGCAAACTATATCGCAACCCTCGAGGAAGCTGGCAAGTCTGCCTTCACAATCCTTATCCGTCCCTAACCCCTCCTCTGATTGCGTTGATGTCTCCGTCCCAGTTACCAACCTCGAGTCGGTCGTCATCCAGCTCCAGGAGTCGTGCACCGAGGCCAAGTCACAATCGGCCGAGCTTCGCAAGGAGAACACCCGGTTGAAGAACGAGGCCCGCGAACGCGAGAAATTCTGGCGCGCTCTCTGGGCTCAAAGGAAAGGACACGACCCCCATCCGGATGACTTCTCCCAGATCCCTTATCCCTCACCTAGTCTCTCGTCCACTCAGTCCCAACCGTTGGCATCCCCAATTTCCCCGTCCCACGTCTCTCAATACTCGGATCAGAACATGTCCCACCGTTATTCAGCCGCTCGGGATGCAAACGGTCAGATGGGTGGCGGTATGCCCTACCCCGCTCAGCCCCAGCACGATTATTCATCTCGTTCACCGTCAATAACCTCCTACGCTGGCCCGGAAACAATGGATACGCGTGGTTCACCTATACACACCCAACAGCGTCTGCCTAAGTATGGTCCTTATTCACCTTATGACGTGGAAGGTAACGTTCGCGATCCCAGCTGGACACATCAGGGCATGAACCAATCGTCTATTAACCACGCCGATCCCATGAACGCAGGAAGCACTACCCCCACACATTCTCCCGCCTTTGTCGAAGGCTCAGCATCCAACCTCACATCGCCGGAAATACCGTACCTCCCAAGATATGTGGAAGACCAAAAGATTGGGTTGCCCAATCTAGATACCTCTACCCCGTATACCTTTGCTCCGAACCGCCCATTATCGCCTACCGCTTCTACCACCTCTAGCTCTTCCAGCACAATGACCTCACCGTTCCAGTTCCCCTTCCCGGAGAATCCAGTACCAAGTGACCGACCGGACTTTAATTTCCGACGCCACTCGACCAACGGGGCAGAACTCACCCTCCACGGCGGAACGGCGCACATTGCAGTCATGGGCAATGACGAACGTTACCGAATGGCTGCGCCGCGCCGCCCTACAAACGGCCCAGACCCACAATCTTTCCCGATCATACCACCCTTCAACAACACGGAGACGACTAGCCCAGATCGAGAGAACAGTGAAGCGGAAGGATACCATTACACACCTCACAACGTCTCACGGAGGGCAACGAACTCACGTTCAAGATCACCTTCGCCTTCTGGTCCTCCTATCTGTTCGACCCTGGCGGTGATCAAGGCGCAAGCTTTCGGAGCCCTGCGTCGTACCCGAACCAGACAGAAGAAGGGGTCTGAGGGGGCTGCAAAGGCAGCCATGGAGGCCCTTGAAGCTCGAGGGATTGGGATCGGGATGACGAAGAGCAACAAGCGACCGAGACTTGACGACGACGACGATGCCGAGTACCGGCCATGACATACCCCTATGGTGCCCTTGCTATGCTCTGCTTCGCTCTGACAGACCTATACACAATGCTTGTCGTACCCTTGCTTGCCGCATCAATGCACGATCGAACTCTCGCTTTCTCAGTCCATTTGTTTTCCACATCTTTTATTTTTTCTATCTTTCTTTCTTTCTTTCTTTCTTCCTTCTCTCTTATCTCCCTATCTCAATTGTCTTTGGCCTCTTCTGCTTTCTTTCATGCTTCGCTGTACCTTATTAGATTTATAGCATCTACTATCCTCGAGTTCTCTGCACGATGATTCGCTTTACACCCACACACACATTTGGATATATACCTAGCCATGTATGATCAGTGTCACCCACCCTCTTTGATATACACACAAGTATGTATGTACTCTCACCAACACGAACGCTCTCAATGGACGGGCGTGACCAAGGTTTATCGAAAGCTCGGTTCTCGTCAGCGTCAGCTGTCCAGAATAACGTTGTGGTGATTATGTGATCGCCTGGTGATCTGGGTCGCTCGGAGCAAAGTGTAAGAGGCCCTCAATTGAGCGCTGGAGCGGATTTGGGGCCGAGCTGCGGTCAATTCCTGCCAAAACAAGGACACCGTCCCGTCGACCGCTATACGTGTATCCCCTCAAACTAAAACGACCCAAAACCGGGAAATTTCCCACAAAACCGACACAAACGGGCCCGTTAAGCGCTTTCTTATGGAGGTGAGGTGACAACAACAAAAGAAAAATGAGACAAAATCTGATGCGAGAGGGAGGGGGGGAGCGAGACGCTGAAGAGAGCGCTTGGATGGTCGCCTATGGGGGAGTGACAGCAGTGGGAGGGCGCTCGGATGCATCTCACAGGCGCTCTCGCTCTTCAATGGATCAAACCGACCGGGTGAGCGCCTCTCTGACCATCAACGCTAGCCTTAGATCGACCGTATCAGGCGTTTTTTTTTTTTTAAAA